>OGXC01000140.1_pt1 | contig 62259 bp, 52 predicted proteins | sample 1576201 | NCBI WGS metagenome assembly OGXC01 (sample SAMEA3541562, study PRJEB24748) | human gut metagenome | biome: human gut; feature: human-associated habitat; material: faeces | place: China | collected 2012 | reverse complement strand
ATAGAGTTTGTAATCTTTGCTGGTATCAATCGGCCTTTACTTCTGCTGCTTTTGCTCTGGTTGTTCTGGCCGTTCTTCTCGGAGCGGCTGCCTTTTTAGGGGCTGTTTTTTTCGCTGTCTCTTTCTTTTCTTCGTCAGCCATTATTCATCCCCCTTTTTCTTTCTCCATCGACTTGCGCTAAGCTCCACCATTTTGACGATTTCCTCATGGGGATTGGCAATTACTGCATAGCTTGCCGGTTTCTTGATGGCATTTGTTGCTGCCGCTTCCACAGCTTCTGTAACAGCTGCCACATCGCCTTGTACAATAATGGTCACCAGTCGTCCGCCCAGCTTACGTTCCCATGACGCCAGCTCAACGTCTGCAGTTTTACACATGATATCGAGTGCATTGATTGCAGCTACGACACCTGTGATTTCGATAAAACCATATGCTTTACTCATGAGCGAACTCCTTCAGATAAGATATGTAACTTATCAGATCTTTGGAAGAATTTTTTCTACGTCTGTGTGTGGTCTCGGAATTACATGTGTAGCAACCAGTTCTCCAAGTCTGGATGCTGCTGCGCTTCCGCTTTCTACAGCTGCTTTAACTGCTCCGACATCACCGCGAACCATAACTGTTACCAGTCCGGATCCGATTTTTTCTGTTCCTACCAGTGCTACTTCTGCTGCTTTTGTCATTGCATCAGCTGCTTCGATTGCTGCTGTCAGTCCTCTGGTTTCTACCATTCCTAAAGCTTCCTGTGCCATTGTTTCTTCCTCCTGAATCATTGTTCGTTAATTGATTTCTAATATGCCAGGGATATCAGCTGTCAGCTTTTATCCAGGGCGCTGATTTTCAGCATCTTTACCGTATCCTCGGTAGGATTCGGTATTACGTAGTGCTGCACTACACCAGTTCTCCGGTTTGCTTCTGCCATTCCTGCTTCCACAGCTGCGGTTACGTCTTCGACGCTTCCGCGGAATTTGATGCATACCAGAAGCGGTACTGGCAGGCTGTCAGCGTTTGCAGGTTTGTTCTTATCGAACACCTCCAGGCGGACATTGGCTGCCTTGCATCCTGCATCTGCCGCTACAAAGGCTGTCGCCAGCCCGAATACTTCCAAAATTCCTACAGCTTCTGCCATTTTGCTTCTCCTTTATTTCCGGATTATTTATTAATGATCGCGATCTTAAGACCTGTCATTGCAAGGTTAGTCTTATGAGCTTCATTGATCTGCTCAAGCGGGAATCTGTCTGTGATCAGATCAGACATCGGAAGTCCGATTGCTTTTGCTCTCTTGAGGAAATCAAATGTTGTAGCATAATCTCTCAGTGTGTATACCCAGGAACCAACCAGGTTGATTTCTTTGGAGCAGAGATCGAAGTGCGGGTTGATTGTAGCATCTCCACCATTGATGAAGAAACCAAGTTCGCAAAGACCGCCGCCGTTACGGATGAATTTGTAGATGTTTGCATGTGCGTGCGGGTTACCTGTGCACTGGAATGCAAAGTCTGCAAGATGTCCGCCCTGAGCTTCTTTAACAGCTTCTGTAAGAGCTTCGATTCCTTTGTACTGTGTGAAGTCTACGGATACTTCAGCGCCCATCTTCTTAGCGAATTCAAGACGTTTTGCGTTTCCATCTACTGCACAGATGTTTTCAACACCCATTGTACGAAGGATAGCGATGCAGATAAGACCGATCGGTCCGCATCCCTGAACAACAACTCTTGAGTTGAATTTCAGGATTCCTGTTGTTTTTGCTCTTTCAACTGCATGGATAAGTACTGCACATGGCTCGATCAGGATACGGGAATCCAGATCCAGATCACTTACGTTGAAGAATGTAGATCCGAAGGATCCGCCTCTGATCAGGATGTAATCAGAGAACCATCCGTTAAGATGTACATCATCATCTGGAAGAAGTCCGTATACATCAGCTCCACCAACGTTTTTCTTGTTGAGGTCGAACATTGTGATTTCCGGATCATCTTTGAAGATCATACATGTAACAACTTTATCGCCGACTTTAACTGGTTTTCCAGCTGTATCAACTTTAACGTTTTTACCCATTTTTACGATTTCACCAGTTCCCTCATGTCCAAGAGCAACCGGGATCAGGCCAAATGGATCTCTTTTGAATTCGTGTGCGTCAGTACCGCAGATACCGCATCCTTCTACTTTAACAAGGATATCGTCATCGCCAACTTCCGGCATTGGGAATTCTTTGATTTCATAATGTTCCAGTGCTGTAAGCATTGCAACATGTGCTGTTTTTGGGATTACCGGGTCAGCTGTCGGAGCTACTGGAGCTGCTGCTGCCGGAGCTGCTGCTGCAGCCGGTGCATTTCCGGTCATTCCGGAAAGAACCTGTTTTACAATTTCTTCGATATTTACATTGTTCATATCCATTTTAATATTTCCTCCTGATTAGCGAATGCAAAGGCTGTCTGACATTACGCAGCGTCTTCTCTTTGTAAAGGTGCTTGCACTTGTAAGTCCCTCACCTGTACGGCTTGCGATTGTGAAAGTACAGTAACCTTCTCCACCAAATCCAAGTGCAGAATAGGACGGGCCATTCTTAACAAGGATTGCTGTATCGATTGCTTTCGCATATTTGGTAATGTTGTCAACATTCTTGGAATGGATGTGTGCTGAATGACGGTTGCCATGTTCAAGCCATACAGCCTGTTCTACAGCATCATCAAAATCTTTTGCTCTTACGATTCCAAGGATTGGCATCATAAGCTCTGTTGTGATAAGCGGATGTTCCTTCGGTCCTTCGAAGATGATGCAACGGATATTTGCCGGTGCGTTTACTCCGATCATGGAAAGAAGTGTTCTTGCATCACGACCTACACATTTACGGTTCAGTTTACCGCCTGCCAGAACAACTTCTGTTAATTTGTCCTGTTCTTCTTTGGAAGCCAGGTAGCAGTCGTTTTCTGTCAGCATGTAATGCATCAGTTCATCTACTACAGAAGATACAGCTACAACTTCCTTCTCTGCGATACATGGAAGGTTGTTATCAAATGTACATCCGTTTACGATGTCCTGTGCTGCTTTACGGATATCAGCTGTTTCATCAACAACTGCCGGTGGGTTACCTGCACCAGCTCCGATTCCTCTCTTACCGGAGGAAAGAACTGCTGTAACAACTCCAGGGCCGCCTGTTGCTGCGATCAGCGGAATATCTTTATGTTTCATCATGATATTGCTTGTTTCAAGCGTAGGTTTCTCTACTGTTACTGCAATATTGTCCGGTCCGCCAGCTTCAAGAGAAGCTTCGTTTACCAGATTGATTGCAAAGATAGAGGTCTTGATTGCTGCCGGATGCGGGTTGAATACTACTGTATTTCCGCCAGCCAGCATACCCATTGTATTGCAGAGGATTGTTTCACTCGGGTTGGTACAAGGTGTGATCGCACCGATTACACCAAATGGTCCCATCTCGATCAGAGTAAGTCCTCTGTCTCCTGACCATGCAGTTGTTGTGATGTCTTCTGTACCAGGTGTTTTGTCTGCTACCAGATGATGTTTCAGGATCTTGTCTCCTACGTTACCCATTCCTGTTTCATCAACGCCCATACGAGCCATAACTTCTGCGTTTTCTTTGATTTTTTTACGGATGCAGGTGATGATTTTTTCTCTCTGATCCATGGACATCTTCTTAACGATCAGTTCAGACTTCTTAGCAGCCTCAATTGCATCGTTCATATCTTTGAAGATACCATGTTTTCCTGTCGGAGCATCTGCAATCTGCATTTTTGCCATTACTTCCTGTACAATGTCCTGTACCATGCTCTCACTAATTGGCATGAGATTGTCCTCCTTTAATGTCTACCACTTAATATGGAATGGATTATTTCATTCCAAGCTGTGCCATAACCTGTTTTGTGATGTTTGCAACCAGTTCTGCATCAGCTGCTCCTGTAGCTGCCGGAGCTTCTGCTTTAGTTTCGCTTCCTACGAAATCATACTGATATCCTGGGAACTGTTTGTAATCCTGGCTGTGACAAGTGCCACCGCAGTTATGACAGTTAACACCGTCTTTGTTCTGGCAAAGGTTTGCAGGATGTTTTCCTGGCATACCGAATTTACGACGGATTTCATACAGTTTCTTGATATTTTCTTTGTCGAATTCCTTCGGGCCACCGAGCAGTTTGCTCTGATACAGCAGCTGTGCATAGAATTCAACGGATTCCATCTTCATGTATGCAGCGTTCAGGTCTGTGCTCCATGTAAGAGCTCCGTGGTTCTCAAGAAGAACTGCATCGAAGTATGGAAGATATTTTTCAAGGTTGTCCGGAATTTCCATTGTGGAAGGTGTACCGTACTCAGCGATCGGAACACATCCAAGAGCGATAACTGCTTCTGGCATGATCGGCTGTGTAAGCGGGATACCAGCGATAGCAAAAGATGTTGCATAGATCGGATGAGCATGTACTACAGATCCTACGTCCGGTCTCTTCTGATATACTCTCATATGCATTTTGATTTCAGAAGATGGTTTGAATCCCGGGTTAGCCTGAATTACATTACCCTGAGCATCTACTTTACAGATGAACTCTGGAGTCATAAATCCTTTGGATACGCCTGTTGGTGTGCAAAGGAATTCGTTGTCATTCAGCTTTACGGAAATGTTTCCGTCGTTAGCTGCAACCATGTTACGGTTGTAGATACGTCTTCCGATGTCACAGATCTGTTTTTTGATTTCAAATTCGTTTACCATGCTTATTTTCCTCCTAAAGCAATTTGGTTTTTTGCAGCTGCCCGTCAGCTGAAATTCAGTCCCTGGACAACCACTTTGGTTTTATTGTACTTCTAAGGAGATTTTACTCCTTATAAACAAGATTGTCAAGATTTTATCGTTGTTTTGTGTTGTTTTTATCACGATAAAAATGTTGTTTTTGTTGTTTTCTGTTTATCCACCAATCTGAACATGCAGAGAACTTACGGATTCTGCTGCTTTCTTCAATGTCTGCATATGTTCCTGTGTTGGTGGAAGAATTCCTTCCATTAAATAAGGTCTTCCAAGTCCGATGTATTTATCCTGACCAAGTCTGTGATACGGAAGCAGGTGAAGCTGTTCCACACCCGGAAGTGTATCTGCAAAAGATGCAATTCCCTGGATTTCTTCCACTGTATCATTAAAAGTCGGAATGACCGGAACACGGATGATCAACTTACATTTACCGGAAAGTGCTACTTTACGGGCATTTTCCATCATAAGGTCATTTGCCCGTCCGGTAAATTCTTTGTGTTTTGCCGGATTGGTATGCTTGATATCCATCAGATACAGATCCAGATACGGAAGGATCGTCTCGATCGTCTCAAATGGAGCACAGGCCATACTTTCCAGTGCAGTATTGATTCCCCGTTCCTTTGCTGCCCGAAGCATATCTCTGGCAAATTCCGGCTGGCAGAGGCTCTCACCGCCCGAAAGAGTAAGTCCTCCTCCGGAGCGGCGGTAGTACGGACGATCCTGTTCGACTACTTTGATCATCTCTTCTACTGTAACATCTCGACCGATTACCTTGTCTTTGCCAAGGACTTTCATTGTCTGGATTCCGTATTCCTGTGATTCAGGGTTGCAGCACCATCTGCATCTCAACACGCAGCCTTTCAGGAAAACAATCGTACGGATTCCCGGGCCGTCATGGATCGAATATCGCTGGACGTCAAAAATGCGGCCTTTTGTCTGTAAATAACTCATAATTTACCTCTTAGAAGCCCTGTTCTGTTCTTCTGATGATATCGTCCTGAAGAGAACGTGACAGTGTTGTAAACAATGCACTGTAACCGGCAACACGAACAACCAGATGTGCGTATTTCTCTGGATGCTTCTGTGCATCGATCAGAGTCGCTCTGTCAACAACGTTAAACTGCATATGCATTCCCTTCTGATCAAAATATGTTCTGATCAGAGCCACAAATTTCTCCAGTCCTTCTCTTCCGGCAAGTGCTGACGGATGGAATTTCTGGTTAAACAGTGTTCCGTTGGATACGATAAAGTGATCCAGTCTGGAAACAGATGTTGCTGCTGCCGTCGGACCGTTGACATCTTTACCTGCAGAAGGAGAAACACCATCTGCTACCGGAGTATGCGCATAACGGCCATCCGGAGTAGCGCCTGTCTGTCCGCCCAGCGGAACATTCGCAGATACCGGATAAAGTCCTGCATGGAACTGTCCTCCACGTGGATTATGATATTTCTGAAGAGGACGTGTATAGGTATATGCAACATCTCTTGCAAAATAATCCACATCATCGATGGCATTTCCGAATTTCGGAACTTCATCGATCATATCATGCAGTTCTGTAAATTTCTGAATCTGCTCATCGGAAGGTTTCAGTCTCATAACTGTCTGAAGAACTGCTTTTGCTGTATCTTCGTTGACAGTCATTCCTGCATCCTGCATTCCCTTGAGAATCATTTCTGACATATCGGCAACAGATTTTTCATCAAGGCCTTTGTCGTAGTTCCATGCGAGCGCTTCTTTATAAGTCTCCATGGAAACTTTCTTATCTTCATAAACAAGCTTGCGGATCGCATACAGGGAATCTGCCATATTCGCAATACCAAATCCCTGCGGACCGGTAAAGTTATAAACTGCTCCCCCCTGCTCTGCTGTAAGGCCACGGGTCAGACAGTCATCTACCATGGATGCAAGGAACGGAAGCGGACATCTCTCTGCATGTGCAACATCGATCGCATTATCTGCATTGACCATCAGAGAAATACAGTATTCCATCTGTTTCTTGTATGCATCATAGAATTCGTTGAAAGTATTCATCTTGGTAACATCGCCAGTCTGAATGCCAACCTGTACACCCTTGTCCATACCATTTGCAAAAACAAGTTCAAGCGGACGGCACATATTAAAGAACGCTGCATCATGCCATCCGTTTGTCTTACCGGATTTCTGCGGTTCAACACATCCGATGATGTTGTATTCTCTTGCATCTTCCAGAGTGAGGCCTCTGTTCTGCAGTGCCGGAATGATAACTTCATCATTATAGTAAGCCGGAAGTCCGATACCGGTTCTTGTAAGGTCAGCTGCCTTCATCAGCAGTTCATGCGGAGAACCATTCCATACACGGATCGACAAAGACGGCTGCGGCAGGAATACCTGCTTGGACGCCTCGATGCACATAAATGAAAGATCATTGGTAACATCTTCGCCGTATTTGTTCTGTCCGCCTACGATCAGGTTCTGGAAAAGGCTGTATCCCGCAAAGCCCTTAGCTGATTCTTCATCACGACACTTGTTCAGGTCATTCATCTTAACCCAGATACAGTCGATCAGCTCCTGTGCAAACTCTCTTGTGATCACACCTTTGTCTATGTCTTCCTTATAATAAGGATACATATACTGATCAAAACGTCCAGGTGAAATGGAATGTCCACTGGATTCAATCTGGATCAGCTGCTGTACAAACCAGAAAGACTGGCAGGCTTCATAGAAGCTTGTAGCTCCGTTCGCCGGTACACGGCTGCAGTTTTCTGAAATCTGCAGAAGTTCCTGTTTACGTACTGGATCTGTACACTCTGCTGCCATCTGGGATGCGAGTTCTGCATATCTTTCTGCGTATTCGATTGCTGCCTGGCAGGAAAGGATCACTGCATTTAAGAAATGGCTCTTCGTAACATAGTTGGCATCTCCAACCTGGCATTTGTCCAGCTCTGCCTGTGCTTTGTCGATGATTCCCTTGTATCCGATTGCAAGGACTTCACCATATTTAACAGTTACGTGACCTACACCATTGTAGAAATAGTTTCCAGGTGTAAAGATATTGTGTTCGATTGCTTTGATTGCTTCCGGATCCATATAGGATGTAGCAAGTTCACTGGATGTCTTACCCTTCCAGTATTTATGTACTTCTCTTAACTCCTGCTTGGTCTCTTCTGCAATATAAAACGGGTCCGCGCTCCTCGTTTCAACGGTATCCAGCTCATCTTCCAGCCACTGGAAGGAAAATTCCGGGAATGTCTGACATCCTCGCGGTGCGATCGTGCTGCTTCCGACGATCAGTTCATTGTCACGAATGATGATCGGAATATTACGGAGAATGTGAGCAAAAGCTTCCGCACGCCGTGTGACCATCGGCTCACCTTCGGTAGCCTTATATGATTCAGTAAGCAGCTTCGCTCTGGCAGACTCGATTACCGGCATATTGGCATAAAGTGCCTCAACCAGTTTCGGAATCCTGGATGACTTTGGAACATCTGTGGTATTAAACATCTCCACGCTTCTCCTTTCTTATGGTGTCACTACCTTAAAGGTATCTCTTACACCATATCTCATATGCAATCAGAAGGCGCTAAAACGCCACGATTCATATAGAATCATTATACTCTACGTACTCTTTCATGTCAACGAAATCCAACATTATTCTTCTGTTTTTTACGAGGTTTTTGTTGTGGTTTTTGTTGGTTTTGTGTTGGTTTTTATTTTGAACTGCATTTTTCTGTTGACTTTTGTGATAGTGACTGCCATACTGGAGTTAATGATATCTTTGCGGTCAGATTTTATATTTATCTGCCACATTTTTTCGATTTATTTTCGATCTAAGGAGGGATCTTCATGTATCTTTCTGATATACATACGCATTCTATCGCAAGTGGCCACGGAACCACCTGTACGATTTCTGATATGGCCAAAGCAGCCTCCAGAAAAGGGCTGAAGCTGCTCGGAATCACAGACCACGGTCCTGGAACGCTGGCCGCCGGAACTTCTTCTTATTTCCGCAGTCTGACTTATGCGCCGAAGAAGCGTTTCGGAATTGAATTGCTTTTTGGAGTGGAATTAAATATTCTGGATATCGACGGACATCTGGATCTGAACGATGAACTGCTTGGAGAACTGGATTATGCGATTGCGAGTATGCATGCGCAGAATTATAAGAGCGGAAGCGTGAAGGAAAATACAAGTGCTTATCTGAATGCCATGACGCATCCGTGTGTAAAGGTTCTGGGACATTGTGACAATCCGGCATTTCCGGTGGATTATGAGACTCTGGCAGTCGGTGCTAAGGAGAATGGTGTTATTTTTGAGATCAATGAAGCTTCACTCGCACCGTATGGGTATCGTGGGGATACACGGGCGAATAACCGGGAGATCCTGAAGTATTGTATGAAGTATGAAATTCCGATCGTGCTGTCGAGTGACAGCCATGGAGTGGAGCATATCGGGGATTTTACGTGTGCGGCGGAGTTTGTGCATGAGATAATGTTTCCCGAAAAAATGATATTGAATAATGATATTCCTCGGTTGAAGATGATACTGAGTGAGAGGTAGGAATCTTAGATTCTATAATAATAATAATAATAATAATAATATATATCACGAAAAAGGAACAGTCTCCTGACTTGTTGACACGCTGCATTTCCGGATTCTTCCCGCGCATCTATCGATGACTGCTTTTGCAAACTCGCACCCAAGGGTGCTCAAACAGTGCAACGCAGCCATCATTAGCGCAGTCAGAATCTACGGAAATTTGCTGAGTCAAAATGTCAGGAGACTGTTCCTTTTTCTGTGTATAGGAATATGAAGTTAAATTAAGATATTTTCTATATTTATCTGAAGATTTTAAATATATGTAACTATTAATTCCTCTTCTCTCATTTTCCGTATCATCTTTGTGGTGCCACCACACCCCGGCGGAGGTTCACGGCCTTCGGCCGCTGCCCCGAGAGGCCTTCCCGGTTGTGGGGAAGCGGAACTGTCGCAAGAAAATGGTCCTATAAAAAGCTTTGAACTGATAAAGCATGCATCCGATATTCAGGAACCCAGCAAGGCTTTCGAGACTACGACTGTGCTAGTGGCGGTTGTGGAGCATCTGTCTGAGCGACAGCGAGTTATGCGGAGCAATCGCTAATAAGCGCACGGGAGCAGCCCGAAAATGAAGCGTGTTCCAGAATATCGGATGTATGTCTATATCATAATCCGTCTTTTTCTTCTCGTATCTTTTTCATCAGTTCCGCCAGCTCGCTGTATTTCCCGGTTACGTAACCGTAGTTCTGGGCTTTGTGTGGCAGCTGGCAGTTCGTGCAGTCTTTTATTCCTGTTTCTGTCATTCGAAAATTCCCGCCACATTTATCGCCCAGTGCATACAGCGGGCAGTAGCAGAACAGACAGTTGAAGTTCTCCGGATCTGCGCCTGCATGACACGGAAAATATTCACATTCCTTATTGCTGAAAAAAGCATAGTGTTTCCCTTCCCAATATGGTTTTTCCATTTACTTTCACCTCGTTATATAAAAAAATCCAGTCACGGCACTGCCGAACTGGTCATCTTCAAAACTTATTTCAGAGGATTTGCGATACTGCTCCGGGGTAGACAATGAATCCGTTCAAATATGCGGAGGGAACGAATGCATCCGGAGTAGTACCGCCTGCCATTTAATCATACCCTTTAAGGGGTCGTATGTATGTGGCGGCCACCACGATACATATAGGTATAATTCATACGAACAGGCGAATTCCATAAAAAAATGCCTGCTTCCAACAAGCAGACAACACTTTGGGTTGCGGATACCCTAAGTTGGTTGTTACACTTTACACGGAAGTTTAACCTCGCCATACAAAGCAGGTTTCCTGACTTCAGAATCATCACTTCTTTTCCCCTTCTCATACTATCGTACAATGGGATATCGAAAAGTCGCTCCTCTGTTACAGTGACCGGATCGCTCAGGACTTGCACCTGATTCCCTCTTCTGGCTGCTACGCGGATTACAGTCAGCACTTCATATGTTCAATATGGAATTATACTGACATTATAATAGCACGATGTCAGTTAGCTGTCAACAATTCCCTGTATATTTTGTCAAATTTTTATCACACGTAATATATCGTCGCTCTCACAATGTCACAACGCTTCTTTATATTCTTTTACAGTTTTTCCTGTATACTGTTTGAAAATACGGCAAAAATATCCCTCACTATTGAATCCACATCTTTCTGCCAACGTCTTTATTGGATAATCAAATTTCCTAATCATCTTTTGTGCCTCTTTTACTCTGACACGGTTCAAATATACAGAATAATTTTCTCCTGTTGTTTCTTTGAACATTCTACTCATATAATAAATACTCACATTACAATGCTCGCTGATTTCATTTAACGAAAGCTCCTCCTGAAAATGATCATTAATGTACTGTTTTGCCCTATCAACAATCTGATTAAAATTATTATTTTCATGTATTTTATGACAGATTCCATTACACTGATCAAGCACCCATTGTTTCAACTGTTCTTTATCTTCACACCCCATACATTCTCGACAGATTTTACTCAAATAAAAACCTTTTTCCTGTTCTTCACCAAGATATGATTCCTCTTCACGAATAATGCTCAACAGCATATCAAGGATAAGTGCAGCTGAATCCTCTGTTGTTTTCTGATTTAGTTTAAAGAAAATATTATCTATCGTTTTGTTCATATTTTTTTCATTTTCTTCTTTTATATCTTTATGCAATTGTATTTTTTCTTTATTCAAATATATTTCTGATTTTACGCCAAATACATCATTATAATGTCGGATTGCAATATTACTTCTACCGTCTTGCAGCGCGTAAATTCCTTCCTGATATGAAATACAAATATCTTCTGGAACTTTTCGTACGTTACCTATTCCAGCTTTCAACCTTATCGAATTTTCCAAATGTATTTTTCCCAAAATAATATGAACAAGATTAACTGCATCTATTCGATTCTGATATTCATTCTTTTCAACTTCGACAGGCACAAACATTACCAGCCGGTCTTGACGTTTAGATACCACAGCTGACTCTACAAATTCCCTTATTACAGAACATAATTGATCCATAATTTCTTTTTTGGTGCTAAGAAACTGAAATGTATTCTGAATAGAAATTTTTTCATTGTTCTTTCCATAAATTTGAAAAACAGCTATATATCCGTTCTGTGCATGGAGATTCAACGCATCCATATATAAAAAAAGACGCTCTGTATCTGAATTTTTACTACATAACTCTGTCATGATTTCCTCTTCTACAAGCGGCTGTATCTGTTGAAAAAGTTGTTTCATTTTCTCATTATCTGACTGTACTTTGCGTTCTTTTTCAATTTTGCCAATACAGTTCCGTACTGTTAAAAGAAGCTTGTCTCTTTTAGTCGGTTTCAGCAGATAATCAAACACATGATTCTTGATCGACGCCTGCACATATTCAAAATCACTGTACGCAGTAAACATGATCACCTGTGTTCCCTCTATTTCATCTCCTGCCATTTCAACTGCTTCTATCCCTGAAATTCCCGGCATTTCGATGTCGACAAATGCGATATCATACTTATTTTTCCGTAACATTTGCAGTAACTGAACTCCATTCTCGGCCTCACCTGTCACTTTGATTTCTGAAATATTATTTTCTAAAAGAATTTTTAACGCATTACGCTCTATCGCTTCATCATCAGCAATCAATACATGATACATTTTTCTCTTCGTTCTCCTATTTCTTTATTAATGGAATAACTATTTGAATTTTTGTAAATTTTTCTTCTTCCGAATCTATGTCTATCTGCACTTCATCATCAAAAAACAGCCTTAATCTTTTAAATACATTTGCCAATCCGATAGAATCCTGCTCTTGTATATTCACTGACTCGAATATTTTATTTCTAACTTCTTCAAGCTTTTCCGATGACATTCCGACGCCATTATCGAGTATTACAATTTTAATCTGTGTGTCAGAAATCTTTCTAACATCCACACTAACTATCGCCTGCTCAAGGTACATACTAACTCCATGAACAATCGAATTTTCAACAAGTGGTTGCAAAATAAGACACGGTATTTTTGCTTTTGCTGTTTCCTTGTCTTCATGGATTATAAAGTCTATTCTTTTTCCAAAACGGATTTTCTGAATTTCTGTGTAATCCTTTATATTTTCTATTTCTTTTTCCATAAAAACAATTTTCCCAAAATTGTCAAGATTATATCGCAAAAACTCTCCAAATGATTCCAGCATTTTCGATGTCTGATCAGCATTTTCCATATATGCCATCTTGGATATCAAATTAATTGAATTAAACAAAAAATGAGGATTAATTCTTGCCTGCAGGTTTCGAAGTTGTGCTTCTTTAAGCCATTTTTCATTTTCTATCATTTTAATTTCATCTTCGTGAAGCTTCTTTTCAAGTTCTGCTTTCTGCAATAATTGTTCATACTGATTACATATTCTTTCCTGCATCTGCGCAATCTGATTATACAAGATTGAAATCTCATTTTTTACTTTAATTCTTTCTCCCACCGTTCTTGTATTTCTGTTCTCCAGAGTAAATTCCGCTGCACTTTTTGACAATTGATCAACCGGATATATAATCGTCCGATTCAAAATAATTAATAGAACGCCTCCCATAAGCACTACCACAAACAATGATGACAGCTTTATATAATCCTGCCATTTTTCATAAGTATTCATCTGCTCACCAGATACTGTATACTGTTTTTGAATATCTTTATAAACCTGGTTGAGCCTTTCCTGTACAAATTCATAATTTTGTGTACAGGCAACCGTTTTTATGGCAACTTTCGAAAAATCACTACCTCGGATTGCGGCTTCAAGTTCTCCTAATTCTTCTATATACGTTTCTATGGTATAATACAAGTCAATACTGCTTCGATTGTATTTTTTTTCATTTAGATAAATACTCAACTGCTCTGCATATTTCAAAATACTTTCAATATCTGTATGAACTTCTGTCTCATCTGTATTTTCAACCATCGCTTTCCAGTTATCCTGCATTTTCTGAAGTTTCAATGAAATATCATTAAAACAGCTGCTCACCTGCATCAGCTTCTGACTTTCTCTGTAGATTCTCTCTCTAAATATATCCTGAATGCTATTAAACAATACTATACTGATAAATATAATCACTACAATCATCAATACTTGAAAAAATAATGTTCTTTTTTGAAGTTTATGTCCGTTTTTCATATAATTACTCTGCCATTTTTAAATCTTCCGCTCTCAGCACAGAAAGCTGGGTATATATTTCACTATCTTCAAGTTCTTGTCCTTCCACCATTTCATTCAGTATTTTTACGCCATAATATCCCATCATTTCTGGTTGCTGAACAACTACTGCATCAATTACACCTTTTTTCATGTAATCTATCGTCTCTTCATTATCATCAAATCCGATTATCTGAATTTTACCTACACATCCCATTGCCTCTACGACAGTTCCCGCTGCAACTGTTTCGTATGCGTTTGTACCTATAATCACAGTCATATCCGGGTACTTTTCCAACATATTTTGAACCCGTTTCATGCTCGCATTTTTATTCATAGATTCTTTTTCTGTAAATTCATCATTCACATTTATCAGTCGAATATCTGGATAATCATTCAAAACCGACTTAATACCATCCAATCGTTTCTCCTGATTTTCAACAAGTGACAATCGCAACAGTCCCACACATCCTTTTCCACCTGTCACTCTTACGATTTCTTTTCCTGCAAGTATCCCTGCCTGATAATTGTCTGATCCCACAAAGCATATACGTGATGAGTCCTCTATATCTGTATCAATATAAATCACTGGAATTCCCTCATCTGTAATCTTTTTTATTTCTTCTTCCACAGCATCATATTTCCAACCTACTGCTAGAATTCCCTCTGTTTTTGACGCTTTCGCTTCTTCAAGTGCGTAAACATAACGCTCTTTGCTCAACTGCTCAATATTAATAGTTTCTATATCAACTCCATACTTTTCAGCTGCTTTCTCCATTCCTTTTTCAGCTTTTTCCCAATATTCTTCTCCTGATACCGGATTTATCCATGTAAATCGATGTTTCTGATCTGTTCCTATTTTTGCCATTACATCTGACCAACTTACAGATAATATTGCCATTACCATCAGTAGTACACAAACCCGCTTCCATCTGCACATTCTTTATTATCCCCTACTATACATACTTCGTATTTTGTTATATTGCACTTCAAGTATTCATATTATTTTTATTATATCATATTCCAAAAGCTGCAGTCTGATTTTCCTTCGGTTCTTCTCCAAATTCATATCAAACTGCAGCCATTTTTTAAATCTTTAAAGCTTTCTTTATAAATTCATACACTATTTCTTTTACTTCATCCTGGTAAAATGCATCATCTCCATGTATAGCACCTTCCAGAATATAAAAATCAGATTCTATGCCATTTTTCTGTAATGTTTCATAAAAACTTCTACTTTGCTCAATATCCACACATACATCATCCGTTCCATGCAAAATCAATGTCGGAGGAGTATTCTCATTCACGTAATATCTTGCACTGGCTCTTCTGCTCTGTTCATCAGTATAGTCCAGTCCCAGCCAATCTTCACAACAGAACGGCGGTATATCATGGGAACAGTTTTCTTTCTGAATTCCCATCTTAGAAATATCTACAAGCCCGTAAACATCTATAATGACATTTACATTACTGTCATATTCCAGAAAATCTCCCTGATCAAATTCTCTGTATCCGTTCGTTGTTCCTGCCAACGAAGCCATCGTTCCGCCTGCTGATTCCCCCATGATTGCAACTTTATTCGCGTCAATACAAAACTGTTCTGCATGAGCTTTCAAATATCTAATTGCTGATTTTACATCAACCAATGCTCCTGGAAACATTGCTTCACTACTCGTTCTGTACTCAATACTTGCCACAACAAATCCTCTCCTAGCAAAATACAGCATTTCCGGAATCCATACTGCTCTGTCTACAACTCTGTACGCCCCACCACAGATCCATATAAGCAATGGCATTTTTTTATGGTTTTCACGTACTTTCGGACATATGATGCTCATCTTCAGATTATCCATCGTTGCTCCATACCAGGCTGGTACACAGGAAAATGCAATATCATTTATAAGAGATAATACTTCCTGTTTCTTTTTTATTTTCAGTAATTTTTCCATCTTCAATCACCAACATTCTGTGTATTTTTTCCAGACATCGCTGAAAGATACATGATTTTTTCCTGCGAGTACTCTTTTGCATTAAGAATTCCTCTTATTTTTTCATCTGAAATAACCATAATTCGATCTGCCATGGAAATCAACTCTGGTAATTCAGACGAAATCATAATAATAGATACCCCACGCTTTACCAGATCCATCATTATTTTGTAAATTTCATATTTGGCACCTATATCAATTCCTCTCGTCGGTTCGTCCAATATCAATATTTGTGGATTTCTTGCCATCCATTTTGCAAGTACTACTTTCTGTTGATTGCCTCCAGACAATTGTTGAACCATGGTCTCCATATCCGGAGCTTTGATATTCATATTATCAAAATACTCTTTGGAAACCTTCTGTTCTTTTTTCACATTAAGAACCCCGTGCGATGCAACTTTTTCCAGAAGTGGAAGTGTGATATTCTCCTTGATGCTCATGTTTCCTACAATTCCATCTTTTTTTCGATCTTCCGTTGCAAGTGCAATACCATAATGAATCGCATCAGAAGGGCATTTTATATCTGCTTTTTTTCCATCAATATAAATTTCACCTGAAAGCTTTGGATCTTTTCCAAAAATTGCATTTACAAGCTCACTTCGGCCGGCCCCTACAAGGCCCGCTATTCCAAGGATTTCCCCCTGCTTCAGTTCAAAAGATACGTCGTCTATGATTTTTCTTCCCGGTATCGACGGATGCGGAACTGAAAAATTCCTGACTTCCATAACAGTCTGCCCGACAGCTACCTGCTCTTTGGGATAAAAATTTTTCATTTCTCTTCCAACCATATCTTTGACAACACGCTGCTCATCTGTCTCGATAATTGAATACGCAGCTACTGTTTTTCCATCCCGCAGCACTGCAACTCTGTCTGCATTTTGAAACACTTCTTCCATTTTATGACTGATCAAAATACACGCAATCCCCTGATTTTTAAGATTATGCAGAATTTCAAACAGTCTTGCGGATTCTTTTTGTGTCAGTGGTGATGTAGGCTCATCCAGGACCAAAATTTTAGGTTCTTTACTGAGAGCTCTTGCTATAGAAACCAGCTGCTGCTGACTTGCTCCCAGCTGCCTCAATATCTTATCTGGCTCAATTTCCAGTCCTACTAATTCCAGATATTCTTTTGCATCGTCATTCATCTTTTTCCAATCCACAGTCTTATTTTTCATCGGCCATCTGCCAATAAACATATTTTCTGCAATTGTCATATCAAGATGCATACTGATTTCCTGATAAATCATTCCGATCCCAGCTTTTTCTGACTGCGCTGGATTCATAAAATGACACGGTTTTCCATCAACAATAATTTCCCCTTCATATGAATTTTCAGGATATGAACCACTCAGAATTTTCATTAATGTTGATTTTCCTGCACCATTCTCACCACATAGCGCTAGTATTTCTCCTTTATATGCACGAAAACTGACATGATCCAATGCAAGTACTCCTGGAAAACGTTTTGTAATATCTTTCATTTCCAAAATTACATTATTTTCCATATTTAACTATTTCCTCCTGAACTTTTCAGCCTCCTGTAGGTGTCAATAATAACAGCCAGAACTATAATGAATCCAACCACAATTTTCTGCCAATAAGGATTTACTTTTAACATTGTCATAGATATAGTCAGTGTTTCCATAATACAAACACCTATAACAACTCCAAATATACTCGCTGTGCCACCATACATACTTACTCCACCAATGATCGTAGCAGCAATTACTGTCATTTCCCATCCTGTTGCCGCCGACGGCTGTGCTGTAGCCAGTCTCGCTGTAGATAAAATTCCTGCACTAGCACACAAAATTCCTGACAGAATAAATGCTTTATATCTGACTTTTTTTACATTGATTCCACAAACCCTCGCCGTTTCTGGATTGCCCCCAACTGCCAGGAGCGAACGTCCAAATGTACTGTATTTTAAAAGCCACGCTGCAATCAGTGCTACTACCACTGCTATATAAATGCTCCATGGAATTCCCAGTGGCCCAGCACCACCAAGCTTACTAAAACTTTCAGGAAATCCTGTATATGCACTTCCCTGTGAAACAACATTTACAACACCTCTGAAAATATACTGTGTTCCCAATGTTGCGATAAAAGCCGGAATATCAAATGTGTTTACTATAAATCCATTCGCAAGTCCAGCTAAAGCACCAACGAGTAAGCCTCCAAGACATGCAATAATTGGATTTAAACCAAAATTTTTCATAAGCACTGCAATTACAATACCAGAGAGTGCATAAATGGAACTTGATGAAACATCCATCATGCCACAGGCAAATAAAAATGTTGCTCCAATAGCACCAAGCAATGTAATTGATACTGTTCTGAATAACGCAATCATGTTCGTACTTGTCAGGAAGGCATTATTTGCTATAAATGTAATAATCCATATTAATAAAAGCGGTATCAAAATTCCCACTTCATTCCGCTTGGTAATTTTTTTTATGGTTTCCATGTGCAACCTCCTGTATCAGTCTTTATATGTATCTACATTTTCCGCTGTAACAGTAATCGTACCTGTATCATAAATTTCCTGATCCAGTTTGCCATTATTATCCAGATATTCTTTCAGAACTTTAACACTCTGATATCCCATCTGATATGGATCCTGAACACAAATCGCATCAATTACGCCTTTACGAATATAGTTTAAAGTTTCCTCCTGATCATCGTATCCAATCAGAACCATGTCATCCAATCCCATTTCTTCTTTTACTTTTGCTGCCGCCTGCACATCATATGCAGATGTACAAAGTACCGCATTCATTTCCGGATATGTCTGCACAAGTGCTGTCATTTTATCTACACCTGTAGCAAGATCTGCATTTGTTTCTTCCTGAGCAATGATCTCTATATCTAAATCTTTTACAGCATCTTTAAATGCTTCTATCTCTTTCATTTCTTTTACAGCACTTACGGAACTGCAGAGTATTCCTACCTTTGCTTTACCATCTGTATATTTTGCCATTGCTTCACCTGTAGAATATCCTGCATTATAAGGGTCAGTCCCTACATAAGCAATTCTGGAAGATTCCTCTGGAGTATCGCTATCTATAGCTACAGTTGGAATTCCAAGATCCCAGGCTTTTTCAACAAATGTCGGTATGGATTCCAGTCCACAATATGTCATAAGTCCGTCTGGTTTTGAAGAAATGGCAGCCTCCATATAATTAACCATGTCTGTCATAGCTGTTGCCATATCTGACGAGCCTACAATCTGAGTTGTTGTTCCAAATTCTTCATCTGCTGCTTTGATTCCAGCAGAAGCCATGTCCCAATATTCCAGTCCAACAATAGGACAAACAAAAGTAAATTCATAGTTTTTCTGTTCGTCAGCCATTACCGGAACCGCTGCCATCCCCATAGTCATACATGCTGCCATTACTCCTGCTATTACTCTGTTTCTGTTTTTCATAATTTTGTTTCCCCTTTCCTGTACTTATTTGATATAATTATTATACAAATACAGAACTACTTTTTTACTTGTACTATTTTGCATTTCATTGTAGTATTTTGTTATTTGTTAATATTTTTTTGCTCTAGCAGGAGGTTATTATGATACAGGATATTGCTCCACACACTTATCACAATGAATATAAACCGGTTGCCCCGGACAGCAACAGTATCATTCTCGCATATGAAAATGGGAAAGTTTTTTTACATAAAAAAGAAAACGAGGATGCCATCTCGCTTCCCCGCTTTCGTGAACTTGAATCAAAGATTCCAGACCTTTACCAAAGCTACATCTATCTTTTTTCTATAGATGAAGAACATTTTTACCTGATTCCCGGTCTGGATACAGATCTGCTTGCCAGATATGAATTTCATGAAACCCGTGAACTTCGCGATGCAGTTCCACAGTATCTTGCATTTGCCGCGATCACTGGTTATCAGCTTTTTCAGTGGTACCAGAGCCGCCGCTACTGTGGCTGCTGCGGACACCCGATGAAACACGATACCAAGGAACGCATGATGTACTGTCCGTCCTGCAACCGTCAGGAATATCCGGTCCTTATGCCAGCCGTCATCGTTGCGATCACAAATGGTGACAAGGTTATCCTTTCCAAATATGAGGGGCGCAGCTACAAACGTTACGCACTGATTGCAGGCTTTGCAGAAATCGGTGAGACGATCGAAGAAACCGTTCACCGTGAGGTCATGGAAGAAGTTGGCCTCAAAGTTAAAAATCTCCGTTTCTACAAGAGTCAGCCATGGTCCTTTTCCGGCACACTGCTCTTTGGATTTTTCTGCGATCTGGACGGAGACGATTCTCTTACAGTTGACCGTGAAGAGCTTGCTCTGGCAGAATGGGTCAGCCGGGACCAGATTCCGGATGAAGGCGACAATTCCAGCCTGACTAAAGAAATGATGATGGTCTTTGCTGCCGGAAAAGAACCAAAGTGATTTTTTTCTCCATGTTCCAATTGATTTTAAGTCAATCTTTTCGAATATTCAGATTGACATTTTCTCTCCAATATTTTATCATCTATATAAAAGAAATGGGTTTTGTATCGTGTACAGCCTTACGGCTCAAGCGAGTTGCTCGTTTCTTTTTTTATGTCTATGATATCATACAAATACATTCTATTATCTTCCGAATATCTTACTATAAGTGATGCATGAAAAATATTATATCTTTCTATCTCATCGTCTTTATACACAGGAAGTGCAAACCTCGAATTATATATATTTTTTCAAAAAATAAGCATCCGCCCAGACGTTTTTTTGTATGTTATACTTCAAAAAGCTGTCATTGAAGATGCTGATTTGTTATAATATTCATAATTATATTTTTGATTAATGGGGTTGGATTTTATAATGAAAAAGATAGCACTTATTACAGATGGATGGGAACGTTATGTCACCTATACCTGGATTCAGGGATACCGACGCTACACAGACGAACATCCGGACGATATTGATCTGTATGTATTTCACAGTTTCGGCAATTTCAATAAAGATCAGGATTTTAACAACGGAGAATATAATATTTTTCGGCTTCCGGATCTTTCAGCTTTTGACGGAATCCTTCTTGACCTTGCAAATATTAAACTTCCTTCCCTTAAAGAAGAGATCATCACTGCCGCCAGAAATGCAGATGTTCCTGTAATTTCTCTTCTGGAAGAAATACCCGGACTGTACTTTTCCGGAATCAATAACTATGATGCGATCTGTCAGCTGATGGACCACCTGATTAACAAACATAACTGCCAGACGATCAATTACGTAGGCGGTCCGCCAGAAAGCTCAGAAAATCAGGAACGTTTTCGTGCTTACAGAGAATCTCTCCAAAAGCACAATATTCCTTATGATTCCAGCCGTGTAACCTCTCAGGATTATGAAATTCATACCGGTCTTCAGGCTCTTGAAGAGTTTAAAAACAAAAATCTGCTTCCTGATGCATTCGTCTGCGCCAATGATAATATTGCTGTGGGTATCTGCCTGGCTGCCAAAGAAGCCGGATACAGGATTCCGGAAGACTTTCTTGTAACAGGATTTGATAACGAAAACAAAGCCTCTTACTTTAGTCCACGCATAACGACTATTGGATTTTCCAAAGCCGATATCATGTACAATGCATTACAGCTTTTCACCCGGATCTGTGAGCATAACGCAGACTCTATCCATACTTACGCATCTGTTGAACATGTATTTCAGGAAAGCTGCGGCTGTGTTTCCAGATGTCCTGCAAACCGCGGTCAATATGTTGCAAACAGCATCATGTCCGAAGTTCATCAGAGTGATATGCAGAACTGGATGATGGAACTTGACCGCTTTCTTATTGACTGCAACAGTTTTACGGAACTTGCCGAACATTTACATACCTGGCTTAAAGAGCATGAATGCGGCACCATGTGTCTGCTAATGAATCCGGATATTTTTCTTCTTGAAAGTATTGATACTCTCCCTGAAATTCCAGATGACATTTATCTTCATACTGGTTATCCGGAACAGATGGTGGTCGTATACCCTCGAAGCAGTACGGATGCACTCACTCTTGACCTATCAAAAGGGACTTTGCTGCCACATACTGATATTTCTGATAAAAACAATATTTATCTGTTTTTACCGGTTCATTTCCGTGAACGTGAAGTTGGATACCTGATTCTCGAAAACTGTGACTACCTACTGAACCACCAGTTTCTTTTTGAAATGTTGAATACTTTCCGTACTTCTGTAGAAGCACTCTATGGCCGGCTGATCCTTCGAAAGAAAAACAGGCAGCTTTCACAGTTTTATATCCATGATTCCCTTACCGGTTTCTACAACCGTATGGCTTATGAAAAGCTTGCCCTTCCGCTCTTTCAACAATGTATGCAAAAGGGCCGACCAGTTGGGATTATGTTTGCGGATGCTGATCACCTGAAATATATCAATGATTCTTTTGGACATGATATGGGAAATTTTGCAATCCGTAGTATCGCCTCCATAATTCAGCAGCAATGCCCTGTCGGTTCCATTTCCATGCGTTATGGTGGAGATGAATTCGTCTGTGTAATTCCTGATTACAGCCAGTCAAAAATGCAGCAGCTGAAAAATTCAATTCTGGCTTCCCTTGAACAACTGTCCGCCAGCAGCCATATGACTTTTCCGCTTGAGGCAAGCATTGGTTTTGTCGTTGCCGATGATCCAGCCTTCTCGCTTAACGATTATATCAACCTTGCTGATGAAAAAATGTATGCCGAGAAAAAAGAACACAAAGCAACCCGTCAATAATTTAGAGGAGTTTTTACTATGACACCATATATCACCAGAGCCCTCGCACAACAGATTGTGAATACTGTCAAAGATCTCTAAAAAAGCCTTCCTGGAGAAAACCCTTGATAGGCTTTCTCCGGAAGACCTTGAATTGCTTCGTGTTTACTTTTCCTGTGATGTCGTGCGATTATATCTGGCATTGAAGATGTAACAATTCTATGCCAGCTGACTGATCAGTTCAAGAATCCTGCCTGCACAGGAACGGATTTCTTCTTCTGTAAGATCTCCGTTTCTGTATGCATTACGAATACTCTCGGCATCTTCTGCATTTCCAGGCATGATAATGTCATTTCCTGCCGCAGCACATTTCCATGCAACACTTCCATCTTCCGGTACGGTTGTATTCCAGTCAGACATGATAACTCCATCAAATCCCCACTCTTTACGGGCAATTCTGGTACACAGATCTTTGCTGTTCGCCGCATGCACTCCATTGACAAGATTGTAAGAAGACATGATTGCTGTCGGCTGTCCCTCTTTCACTGCAATTTCAAATCCACGAAGATAAATTTCTCTGAGCGTCCTCTCTGAAATCTTTACATCCACCCCCATACGGTTATCTTCCTGATTATTGCATGCAAAATGCTTAACTGTAACGCCGCATCCCTTATGGCACTGCACACCTTTTGTTACAGATGCTGCCAGCGTTCCTGAGAGGAACGGATCTTCTGAATAATACTCAAAATTTCGTCCACAAAGAGGATTTCTGTGGATATTCAGACCCGGTGCCAGCCACAGATTGACGTGAAATGCTTCCATCTCAAGTGCAACCGCTTCTCCAAATCTCTGCATCAGATCTCTGTTCCAGGTCTGAGCCATTACAGTTCCTACCGGGAATGCAGTGCAGTACTGATAATACTGGTCAGCACCCTCATGCTCTTCTCTGTCTACCAGGAAGCCATTCTCCAGTGCCCCCAGTACACCGATTCCATAAACGGTATCTGTTGCCCTGTCCACTTCATAGTGCTGCTGCAATCGGATACCTGCCGGTCCGTCTGCCATGATCAGCGATGGAATACCATACTTGTCAAGAAGTCCTTCTGTTGTCTCACCTGCGGTTCCCGGAACGCGGATTCCTGCTGCCCCCAGAGTACTTGTTGTTTCTGCAATATTTCCGTAGAGAAGCGGAAGCAGATCTTCTGTCATCTGTTCCGTGGCATAAGCTGATCTGTATATTTTTTTCTCTTCTGGATGCGGTGTAAAAATAATACAATGGCTGTTATCTGCTGTTGTTTTTCTGCATTCGTACGTTTTCCACAGTTCTTCTTCTATCTCTGCTGTGTTTTCCAGAACACAGGTATCCTCCAATGATACACTTTGTTCTACTTTTACAGTGCTACTGTATTCGAGAGATACAGAACTGTTTCCGGTCCAGATACCATAGGTTCCTTTTTCTACGATCCACTGATGTTTTTCCTCAGAAAAATATGCCAGTTCTTTCTGTCCAACTGTGATCTTCAATGTTTCAGCTTCTCCCGGCTGCAAAAGCTTAGTTTTTGCATACCCAACGAGACGGCGATATTCTTTCTTTACCTCTGTCTGAGGAAGAGATGCATAAATCTGCACAACTTCTTTTCCTGCATAAGTATCTCCGATATTAGTAACTTTCATTTCAACTGTAAGTTCTTTCTCCGAAGTCTCAATCCCTTTGAATTCTATTTTAAACTCTGTATAGGACAGTCCGAATCCAAACGGAAACAGTGGCTTTTTGCCAAAGCTGTCAAAATAACGGTATCCGACGAAAATCCCTTCTTTGTACTCTTCGGTATCCAGATTTCCATTCAGATAACTGTAATCCTCTGCAAAAGGGCAGTCTTCATATCTTCTCGCCCAGGTTGCCGTCAGCTTCGCACTTGGTACACAGTTTCCCAGCAGGATGTCTGCAACCGCATATCCACTCTCCTGCCCCGGCTGGGAAATATTAAGGATTGCCTTTATGTTCTCTGTATTTTCCAGAATGTCAGTCAGTTCGATCGGACCACCCGCATTCAGAAGCAGGATGACCGGAATCTTTTTTTCATTCAGGAAAAAAAGATCTGCTGCTTCTCTTTCACTCAGATAATAGTCTCCTTTTACCCTGCGGCGGTCTTTACCCTCTCCGGAAATACGGCTGAGCACATACACAGCTGCTTTTGCACCTGCGATATCCTTTGCTTCAACAGCCCGTCCTTCCGGAAGAATAAAAGGATTGCTTGCGTATGCATCAAATGGATTATCTACGTGCTTTGCATCCTCAAGGATTTTTTCTTTCCAGACATTTCGTGCGTTTTTATAACGTTCTTCATAATCCTCCAGCCAGTCCTCGCTGGTAATAGTCACACCTGCTTCTTTCATTCCCTGATAAATAGAAATATTTTCTCTGTTATTTACATCACCGGAACCAATTCCGCCTTTAATAGTCTTTTCTGCCCCACTTCCAAGCAGTGCAATAGCTGAAGCTGTGGAAAGAGGAAGTACTCCTTCGTTTTTCAGAAGTACAATACCTTCCACCGCCGCTTCTCTTGCCAGAGTCCGGTGTCTGATTTCAAGTTCAGACAGACTCTGATCCATACTTCCACTGTGTCCCCATACATCTTTCATATTTATAATCCTCCTGCTAACGTTTGAATTTATTTTATACAACAAAAGAACGACAGCATTCTTTATCCTTTATGCAAGAATATCCTGCCGCGTTCTTTTGACTAATGATAACTTTTATTTTTTACTCTTTTACTCTTTTACGCCACCCAGCGTAATACCTGCGATGATATATTTTGACAGGAGCAGATAAACAATAATGATCGGTACGATAGCAACAGTGATCATCATGTAAATCTTACCCATATCAAAGTTCATGTAATCAGCACCTCGTAATGTTGCGATCAGGATCGGAACCGTCATCTTGTTCTTGGACTGGATGACCAATGCCGGTACGAAGTAGTTGTTCCATGATCCAACAAAGGTAAAGATTGCCTGAACTGCGATCGCTGGTTTCATGATTGGAAGTACAATACGGTTGAATGTATAGAACTCTCCAGCTCCGTCAATTCTGGCAGCTTCCACCAGTGACAGCGGAAGAGAGGATTGTAAATAACTGTACATGAAATAAAATACTGCCGGTGAAGCAATGGACGGAATAATCAGCGGAAGAAGTGAATCATACATTCCCATCTTTGTGATCAGTCTCAGGAATCCCATTGCAGTTACCTGTGTCGGCATAACAAGGATTGCCATGATGAAAGTAAAAGCAACTTTCTTTCCCTTGAAATCATAAGCATAAATGCCATATGCAGTCAGGGAAGAAAAGTATGTACATAATGCTGCAGAACATCCGGACACGACCACACTGTTAATGATTCCTCTGAACATTGGAAAGCTTCCATCATTTGCCACACTTCTCAGGTTATCCAGAAAATATTTACCCGGAATGATAGAAAAGCCTTTCTGCAGTTCTGCATGTGAATGCGTTGCATTGATAAGCAGAATCGCAAAGAAAAACAGACACATAAAAGATAAGAGAATGAGTACAATATGTGCGAAAATGCTCATCACACGTTTTCCTGAATTTGCTTTCATGATCTTGCTCTTCTCCTTTCTTCTTTTGCACGTTTCTTAGCTGCCTTTTTTGAACCATCTGGATCGTTGTCATTGGTCATTCTGTAAACAAAGAAGCAGAGAATACCACTGACGATGAACAGGTAAACAGATAATGAACCTGCCATTCCATAATTCTTGCTCTTCAGATGACTGTTCAGGAACATGATCAGTGTCATGGATGTTCTGTCCGGATTACCCTGTCCGTTTGTCAGGATCTGAGGAACATCAAACATCTGAAGACCACCGATAATAGATGTGATCAATGTGTATGCAAGGATCGGGCGAATCATTGGCAGTGTAATATAGAAAAATCTCTGAATTCCATTGCATCCATCCAGGTCAGCAGCCTCATAGACCTCCACACTTACACCCATAACTGCCGCCATCAGCATGATCGTTGTATTTCCAAACCACATCATAAAGTTCATAAATCCGATCAGTCCTCTTGTTCCCAGAACAGAACCCAGGAAATCAATCGGTGCTTTCAGAACACCCAGGGACAGCAGAATAGAGTTGACCGGACCATTGGTAGAGAACATCGTAAAGAATAATAAGGCAAATGCAGACGCCATGATCAGGTTCGGCAGATAAATAACTACTTTAAAGAACTGTTTGCCGTGGATCTTCATTCGAAGATCTGTAAACCAGCTGGCAAGTACAAGTGCAACCACGATCTGCGGAACAAAACCGATCAGCCACAGGATCAATGTGTTTTTTCCATACAGGAACATATCTGATTTCAAAAGACTGATGTAGTTTTTCATGCCGACAAAATTCGGACCTACTACCTTGATACCCGAACGATAATATTCGAAAAAGCTGTATCTTACAGTATCGATCAGAGGAATAAGAGAAAATATCAGATACGTGATAAAAAATGGAAGAATAAATAACAAGCCCCATTTTCCGTAATCAATACTTTTTTTCTTTTTTTTCATAAATACTTTTCCTTTCCAATAAACAGCAGGGCACTCTGTACCCTGCTGATCTGATCATTTATTCCGGCCACTGTACTTCTGTGATTTCCGGATAACGTTCCATGATTGCTGTTTCAAAGTTTGTTTTTGCTTTGTCAAACTCAACATTTCCCTGGAAATAATCGCTGAAAGCATTCTGGATCAGCTCTACACAGCCCTGATCATAAGGAGAAAGCGGGGCAATTTTGATGTTTTCTGCAACCGGTGCAAAATATTCAAATGGATTCTGTCCACCGAGGAAATCAGAAGCGAATGCATCGTCAGAAGCAGCCTGCTGCATACCGGATTTTGTATTTGTAAAGTCAGCATAGTCCTGGGAAATCTTTAACAGGTTGTCTTTGTCTCCAGTCATAGCAAGGATGATATCTTTTGCATGTTCCATGTTGTCTGTTCCTGTTGCTGCATGGATATAGGATCCGCCCCAGTTGTATTCCTGCGGTGGGTTTGTAACAGCCCAGGCACCGTCTTCGCCATCCCAGTTTGGTTTCAGGGTAAAGTCAATTCCCCATGCCGGGAACAGGAATGCGAATACTTTGGAGTCAGAGCTCATAGCTTTGTTCCAGTCATCGTTCCACTGACCTTTTACAGTTTTGTTCAGATATCCTGCATCCAGCCATTCTTTTGAATCACTTATCCAATCCATGATCTTCTGGTCAACTTTGATCGTTGTGCTTCCTGGCTCTACCCATGAACTCTCGATGCTGTTTCCATACAGACGGAATGTATCTGCATAAGAGGCAAATGTGTAGTATCCTTTTGCTTTCAGTTCTTCTGCTGTTGCTTTTGTTGTATCCCAGTCCTTTAATTTCTCGCCTACTGCTTTCGGATCATCTGTTCCAAATACATCTTTTGCGATGTCACGACGATATACCACAGTTCCTGGGCAGCACTGCCATGTAGAACCTCTCTGTACTCCATCAGTGTCAGATGCTGTTGTTTTTGTAAAATCGTACTGATCTGCAAGATCTTTGTCAGGATCAATTCCGAGGTCTTTAAGCGGAATTGCCACATCTGCATCTTTGTCTGTATATTTATTTACATAGTCTGTCTCTGACAGGAAAATATCTACTTTGTCATCGTCTGCCGCATCCGCCTGATTCATCAGTGCTTCATCCAGTTTCTGCTGGTAAACGCCATCCTGATTCGGGTTAATGACCCAGTGAATCTCTGTTCCATCTTTCAGTGTTGTAACTGTTCCATCCTTTGATGTAGATTCTACTTCCGGATATACAGCTTCCAATCTCTGACGAAATTCATCATTCCAGGAATAAATGTTGATTACTTTTCCTTCTCCGGAATCCGCACTTACTACAGTTGCTGCTGAGAATGTTCCTGCAACAACTGCTGCTGTCAGGATTACAGATACAAATTTTCTTTTCATTAAAAATTCCTCCTTATTCAAAGCATTTTTCACTGCTTTCTCTTTGATGGTGATACTATATCATTTTTTACATTTAAAATATATTATTAATCTTAACAAAATGTCAGATTCATGTCATAATATAAAAAATCAACACATTAAGGAGTAATGTTTATGGCAATTTCAAAAGACTGGTACCACACTGAAATGGAAAACAATGAGATGGAAATCCTGCACCGTTCTCCTTCCATAGAATACTCTTTTTATAATGCAGTCCGAAGCGGAGACATGGAGACGGTCACTGCAAACTGCAAAAACGATTCCTTTCTTCATCTCGAAGGAACTGGTGTCCTTTCAAGAAATCCTCTGACCAATATCAAATATCATTTTGTAGTAACTGCCGCCATGCTGACCCGTTATTGCATTAACGGAGGGCTGGAACCGGAGCAGGCCTATCGCCTCAGCGACTTCTATATCTTAAAAATGGATTCCTGCACTTCAGTCCGTGAAGTTGCAGACCTCCACCATATTATGGCAAAAGATTTTACCGGAAAAATGCTTCTTCAGAAAAAAAGTTCTGCTCTGTCCAAACCTGTCATTGAATGCATCAACTATATCTACGTTCACATAAAAGAAAGAATCACCATTCAGGATCTGGCTGACCATACAGGGCTGTCCTGCAATTATCTTTCCCGTATATTCAAGCAGAATCTTGGTGTATCGATCAGTGACTATATCCGTGAACAGAAAATAGAAAAAGCCACTCATCTTCTCAGATATTCTGATCAGTCTATCGTGGATATTGCGGCGTATCTTTCCTTTTCCTCACAGAGTCACTTTATACAGATTTTTGAAGGCTATACAGGATTGACACCAAAGAAATACCGCGACAAATACTACAAATCCATGTGGTAGACCAACAGACATGCCTCTGTCTCTCCCTGTCATTGAGAAAAACAGAAAACAACCCGGCATTATGTCATTTTACTACATAATGTCGGGTTGTTTTTATTGTAATACTATAGTAATATTATGTGTCTCATCTGAAGACAACTGTTCAATCGTCTCTTTTTTCATGCAGGCACTTCCGTCTGCTCTTTTTTCTATTTCTTTTTCGTCACAGTACGCCTGAACGATCTGATATTCTCCATACTCCTTTTTGTCTGGATTGGAAATGTGAACCTCAAATTTCTTTCCTGCAAATTCCAGATAGAGTGATGCATTTCCTTCTTTATCAAACTGTTCTGCCATAAGTGCTGGTGCGATCACAAGATTGCCAATCTCTCCTCTTACTCCAAAAGCTTCTGTGATCATGGTCAGCATATACCAGCTTGCTGCACCGGTAAGATATGCATACAGCCCTCTTCCATCACTGTCAAAATATTCAGGAAGTCCTGGATACATATAGCTGCTTTCAAAGTTCATTGCCGCATGAAGAAGTGTATTGAGCACTTTATATCCTTCTTTTACAAATCCCTGACTGTACAGAGCATTTGCATACATAACTGCCATGTGAGAGAAAACAGCTCCGTTTTCTTTTTCACCATAGGCAAAGCCGAACATTCTGCCAAGATCAAATTTCTCTTCTCTGAAATTTGTATTCAGTCGATAACCGCCTGCTTTCTCATCGAACAGATATTTATCTGCACTTCTGCTGATCGCAGCAGTCTGCTCTTTTGTTGCAGTTCCGCTCATGATCGCGAATACCTGGCTGGTCAGCATCATGCGTACACGATCTTTTTCGCAGCACTCTACCGGATTCTTATGGTCATCATAATAACCATTGAACCATCCGTCTCCACCATCTGTGATCCATTCATTCTTTCGGATATTTTCCATCATCCAGTCTGCTTTTTCACGCAGATTTCTGACTATCTCATCAATTCTGACAATCACTGTGTCGCCGCTGATGTTGTGTGCACACTTTTTGGTGTAAGAACCCAGAAGTTTTCTTTTTTTGTCTGCATTCTCATATAGATCTCTTCCACAGGAAAACAGACATTCCATTTCACTGGCAATCTCAACCCGGTTAATTCCGCTTATGCGTTCCAGATTTTCCAGGCAGTCTGCAATGTTATTCATATTTCCTGCATAGGCACAGGTAAACGCCACACTCTCACCATTGTCCCACGCCATATCCATGGCATCGTTCCAGTCGGCTCCATGGAGTTTCATTTCATTATGCTCACCTACATCATAAAAAGCAGTTAAATTCTGCAAAAGAATATGCTCCAGAATTGTTCCGAAATAAATCTCTCCGCTCTCTGCTTTCTGCTGTTTTCCGTAAGCTGTATTCCATTCTTCATCGTGTGTTGTTCCTCTTCCTGACTGAAGATCTTTGAAATATGGAACTTTTTCAAACAGAATATCCATATCGCCGGTCTGGTCGATATACAGCTTCGTCGTTCCAAACGGCCAGAATGCATGATCCATCCAGACGCGGGCAATATTATTTCTGTCCGCGATAAATTCTCCCTGTTTATTTCCAATAATCGTGGCATTTGTTCCGTCAATACGGACACCACCATAGTTGGCAACAATCATCTGACGCACTACAGCCGGATTCATGATCAGGAGTGCAAGACAGTCCTGCCAGAGATCTCTCCATCCCCGTCCGCCTTTTCCATAGTCGTGGTATGGGAGAAAAGAACAGCCATAGATTCTTCGCAGTACCGGCTGAAAGCTGATCCATTTCATATAGTTATCAGCATCTGCATCACCGGTTTCATAAGAAACATTTACTTTTTTCTGCCAGTAGGATTTCACCTCTTCAAGAACGTTCTCCACCTGCTCTTCTGTTCTGTATTTTGCGACAGTATTGGCAATGCTCTCTTTCTTCTCTGTCAGTCCTGCCAGTATGATAAAGCCTGCTGTTTCCTGCGGCTTAAGCTCAACATCCGCAAAGCGGATGCCTCCCATTGCCTCTTTTCCCTCAGCTCTGCTTCCTGCCTTTCTGCCTGGCTTGTTCTTTCTTACTGCCTCTGGATTCAGGTAAGTACCGCCCTCTCCTATAAACTCCTGCACAGTAGGATAAAACGCCTCCGGCGCATCGCCTTTTTCTGAATATCCATATACAAAATAGGTGGTATGATTCTTCTGATGACCTCTTTCATCAAAAGACAGAACAGGTGTGACTTCCACACCATATTCTGTTGTATTGATTCTGTGAAGAAGCGACGTCACATGACGATGATCTCGAATATTGTCCGCGCTTCTTCCATAAAGTGGTATTGCAGCGATCGGAGTTATTTTTGTCACTTCTTCAGATATATTTTTTATTCTGACCAGTTCAATCTCTGCTGCTCCGTCCACATCAACAAAAGAAGTGATTTCTGACTGAAGACCATATTTTGCAGAAGTTCTGGTCACTTTCTGCCACATAAAACCGGCTTCCAGAATGCTTTTATCCTGAGCTTCTGTAAATTTCTGTAATTCCTGCTCTGCTGAAATTCCCGTTGCAGACCAGCATCCCTTACCTTCTATACGACACCAGAAATTTCTGGTACTGCGATTATTGTGAAGATTTTCAATACTTACCGGTTCCAAAAGAAAATGGTTCTGATCTGTCTTGCTGTCTCCTCCAAGGTTCGGAGTGATACTGGATTTCAGTCCTCCATCACCCGCCAGCGGAAAATACAGACCACTGTAGTTTTCCGGACTCTGAATGGTAAACGTTCCTTTTTTATCCTGAAATTTTATATATTTCATGCTGTCTCCTTTTTATGACATGAACAGTTCTACTTCTGTAATCTCTGTAAGCTTTTCCTGAGGAATATAATTTTCTCCCAGTTCTTCTCTATTGACGATCATCTTCTTGAAACCAGATTCCACGTGTCCCGGATTATGGACTGTGATATGAAGTTTACATCCGCGGAAATCTTTATCAATTTCAAATTTATCCCATTCTTTCGGAACAGATGGTGCAATTCGCAGTCCGCCAAAGTCAGGACGCATACCAAGGATACCTTCTACACACCCTACCATAACGGTAGATGCTGTTCCTGTCAGCCAGTGTACATGTGAGCGTCCGAAATTCGGGCTTGCTTTTCCCTCTGTAAACTGTCCATAGCAGTATGGTTCCAGTCTTCGGATCTCTGCCCTGTCATTCTGTGCCGCAGGCGCATTTTCCATAAAGTAGCCAAAAGCTCTCTCTCCATGACCTCTCAGAGCTTCTGCAAGAATGATCCATCCCTGTGACTGTGAGAAAATCCCTGCATTTTCCTTGGTTCCTGCATTATAGATCACAGCCAGCGCACCCTCAAATGCATGAGCATGGTATGGAGGATCCATCAGGATTGCTCCATATTCCGTATTCAGTCTCTTATAAACCATATCCAGTGCAAGATCTGCCTGTGCATTGTCTGCAAGACCACTGATCACCGCCCAGCTCTGCGGATTCAGCCACATATTCGCTTCCGGATCTGTGCGCTTTCCGATCACAACTCCATCTTCTGTAAATCCACGGATAAAGCGGTCTTCATTCCAGCAGAGATCCTGGATCAGTTTTCCAAGTTTCTTCTGACTTTCGTTAAGATATTCAATATATTCTTTATCCTCTTTGTATTCTGCAAATTCTCTGAGAATCGTCATTGCGTAATAATACTGCAGTGCTACAAAAGTTGATTCTCCATCTTTTCCAAGTCTGAGACAGTCATTCCAGTCTGCATAAAGACCTGCCGGCATTCCATGTTTTCCAAGATGATTTTCAGAAAATGCAATTGCACGTTTCAGATGTTCATATACGGTTGCCTCACCTTTGTTTGCAAACGGAATCACTTCATCCATGAATGCCACATTGCCTGTTTCTGAAACATATTTATAGACTGTAGGGAAGAGCCACAGTGCATCATCTGCACGATAAGCCGGATGACCTGTTTCCTGTACATAGGAAGCATCGTCCGGAGTATCTTCATGTCCCGGGTTATGTGTGAATTTTACAAGCGGAAGTCCACCGCCGTTATCCACCTGTGCTGAAAGCATGAATCGGATTTTTTCCACCGCCATCTCCGGTGCCAGATGAATCACTCCCTGAATATCCTGAACTGTATCGCGATATCCATATCCATTGCGGAGTCCACAGTAGGTAAAAGAAGCTGCCCGTGACCAGATAAAGGTCATAAAACAGTTGTATGCATTCCATGTATTGATCATGGTATTAAATTCCGGACTTGGGGTTCTGATCTGGAAGTGAGAAAGCTGACCATGCCAGTATTCGATCAGTTCTTCCAGTTCTCTTTTACATACATCCTGGCAGTTTTTGTAATGCTCCACGATTTCGCCCGCTTCTGCATCACCTTTCATTCCAACAAGAAAAGTGATTTCTTTTGTTTCCCCCGGAGCAAGGCTTAAAACTGTTGAAAGTGCTCCACAGCTATTCTCATTATAATTTCCCTTATTACTGAGTTTTCCCGTGATCACGCCCTCTGGATTGTTATATCCGTGATATCTTCCGAGAAAGCTTTCTTTGTCTCCGCACCAGGAATTCACGTCAGCTCCTGCCAGTCCGAAGAATCTGTTGAATACATTTTTGTTATCAATGTTTTCACCTTCTTCCAGACGATCCAGGTTTGCATGGATCATCTGACGTACACGGTTCCCTCTGAAAACCGTCTGTGTGATATACTGAGAATACTGAAGATTTACCTGATCCTGTTCATAGTTACTGTTATTGGTAAATTCCGCATATCCTGTTACTGTAAGTTCACGTTTTTTCTCAGAATTGTTTGTTACTGCCAGACTCCATACTTCATAAGACCGCTCCAACGGCACATAATATCTTACTTCTGAGTGAATTTCACTGTAATCTGCCATCATTTTTGTGTATGCTGTTCCATGATGACATTCACTTTTGTACGTATCCAGATCTTTGCCTACCGGCTGCCAGGATGCAGACCAGTAATCTTTACTTTCATTATCACGAAGATAAATATACCGTCCCGGCTGATCAAACTGATTGAAAATATATCTCAGGATTCTTCCATTTGCTCCGGATTTTGCAAAACTGTATCCCCCTGCGTTATTTGAAACGATTGCCCCATACTCTGGTGAGCCAAGATAGTTTACCCACGGTGCCGGTGTATCCGGACGTGTGATCACATATTCCTTTTTTACTTCATCAAAATATCCATATCTCATATCTCTCATCTCCTGCTCCAGCTATTCTTCGCCTGATTTTTCTTACACTATACCCTATATCATATTTTGAATATACAAAATACAAGCTGAAAATATCAGATTCGTGACATGAAAGTCTTTGTTATAGTCAAAAACTGCGGAATATTACCTGTAAACAATTACTCCGGTCACAAATTTCTTCATGACCGGAGTTTTTTATTTTTACAGAGTTTCTATTTTCACTCTTACATCTGTATTTATTTCTTTTTTGAGATCATATACTGTATTCGTAATCACCGCTTCACCATTGTTTACAAAAACACTGATCTGGTTCGGGTTCACATATGCCTCAATCTCGAACCCGTCTTTCAGCTCCGGTGTCTCAAATTTCACTCTGTGATTCGGGAATTTTTCAAAAAGGGCACTTCTGTCGGTAAAGATTTTATTCCCTTCTCTAGAAATCACATATCCACCGACATTTACTTTATCCCCATCCTCCAGAGAAAAGCGCAGACGATATCCACTTTCATCTGCCTCGGATGGTTCAGAGATTTCCTTTGTATATACTGCCTGTACATTCGGATGAACGCGGAAATAAATGTGATCTTTCTGCACTTCCACAACACGCGGAATACACATCATTCCCTGCCATTTCCCATCCACCGGTTCCGGCATACGGAGCCATGCTGTCAGGATTCTTCTGCCACTCTCATCCAGAGTGCTCTGTGGTGCATAAAGGTCTGTTCCATAATCAAGGAACTGGTATTTTTCCGGCAGTTTCATATCACAGGTTTCTTTATCAAATGTTACCTGCATGCATACTGTCTGTGCATCTTCTGCCTTACCATCTTTAAACAACTGCATCGGTGAAAAGATCACTACCTGGCTGTTATCCACTTCAAAATAATCCGGGCATTCCCACATCCAGCCAAAGTTTTCTCTGGTTACAGAATTTTCAAATTTCCATTCTTCTCCATCTGTACTTGTGAAGAACAAAAGTTTTCCCTGTTTATCATTGATGGTACTTCCAAGCACCATGTACCATATGTCCCCGTCTTTCCAGACTTTTGGATCTCTTGTATGGCGTGCATCTCCGATATCTGCATCGTGAATAACCGGAATCACGGTCTTTTTGTCTTTGATGTTGTCAAAATGAATACCATCCTCAGAAGTGATCATGAGCTGTGCAGATACAAAATGTTCATCCACACATAAATTGATATCCTCCGGATTTTCTGTAAGATAATTCACACCGGTATAATACAGCTGCATTTTTCCGTCTTCTTCAATCGCACTTCCGGAAAAACATCCGCTCCGATCATCCGTTTTGCTCGGAAACAGTGCAATTCCCTGTTCTTCCCAGTTCACCAGATCTTTGCTGACAACATGTCCCCAGTGCATCCGTCCCCAGCGCGGCCCATACGGGAAGCACTGGTAAAACAGATGGTACATGCCTTTGTAATATATAAAGCCATTCGGGTCATTCATCCAGTAGTCTTTCGGTTTTACATATATTTTCTGCATATTCTGCTCACTTTCTTATTTTTCTATGAATGGATTAATTACTTCCATCGCTTTTTCTGCTTCTGCACCTTCTGCATGAATTCTCAGATCTACCGCTTTTGACAGATCCACACTGAAAATTCCCATGATTGATTTCGCGTCAATCACATATCTTCCGGAAACAATATCCATATCACAGTCCAGACGTGTCACAGCATTGACAAAATCTTTTACTCTTTCTATTGTTCCTAAAAAAATCTTTACTTCTCTCATTATCAACGTCACTCCTATAAATAATTCATCTCAGTTTCTTTATCAAAGAAATGAATCTTGGATGGCATAAATACAAATTCAATTTCATCTCCAACCTGGCTGATCTCATATTTAGAAACTCGTGCAACTGCCTGGCAGCCTCCGAACTGGAAATACAGGTTATTCTCATTTCCCATGACTTCTGTATCTGTGATCACAGCTTTCATTTTATTTTCTTTATAAAGTTCCAGGTTCTGCGCATCCATTTTAAGATCCTCTCCACGGATACCAAGTGTCATCTCGCCTTCTTTACCATTCAGTTTCTTAAGAATAGCTTCCGGAAGCATCAGTTTATTTCCGTCTTCAAATGTTACTTCGTTTCCTTTTAAGGTAACATCAAAGAAGTTCATCTGAGGAGATCCTATAAATCCTGCAACAAATTTGTTTACCGGATGATCATATAATTCCATTGGTTTTCCAACCTGCTGGATCACACCCTCTTTCATGATAACGATACGATCAGCCATAGTCATGGCTTCAACCTGGTCATGTGTAACATAGATTGTCGTTGCACCCATTTCACGATGCAGCTTGCTGATCTCTGTTCTCATGCTGACACGAAGTTTTGCATCCAGATTGGACAGTGGCTCATCCATCAGAAATACCTTCTGATTTTTTACGATTGCACGCCCCAGTGCCACTCGCTGTCTCTGACCTCCAGAAAGATTCTTCGGTTTTCTGTAACGGAATTCCTGCAGTCCCAAGATATCAATTGCCCAGTCTACTTTTTTCTTGATTTGGTCTGCTGGCATCTTCATGTTCTTCAGCCCGTATCCGATATTTTTTTCTACGGTCATATGAGGATACAGAGCATAGTTCTGGAATACCATCGCAATACCACGGTCTCTCGGTGCTGTCTCGTTCACTCTTTTGCCGTCAATATACAGATCTCCTTCTGTAATCTCTTCGAATCCAGCAATCATACGAAGTGTTGTGGATTTTCCACATCCAGACGGTCCTACAAATGCGATAAATTCTTTTTCTTCTATATTAAGATTAAAATCATCTACAGATTTGTGTTCTGCTCCTGCATATTTTTTTCCGATATGTTTAAATTCTATAAAACTCATAATTCATTAACCCTCCTTGGAACCAGTTGATGTTACACCTTCTACAATCTGTTTGGAGAACAGTGCATAAATAATAATAACAGGGATTGTGATCAGTGTGATTACTGCAAGTGTCTGTCCCATTGTTGTATTGTCATTGGATGTTATGGAGTTCAGACCAATCTGCGCGGTCAGAAGATCACTGGATGTAAATACAAGTGACGGCCAGAGATAGTCATTCCATACTCCAAGGAATGTAAACACACTGACAGTTGCAACGACTGTCTTTGACATTGGCAATACCATGGTAAAGAAATATTTTACCGGACTGCAGAAGTCAAGCTGTGCCGCCTCATAAACATCATCCGGCAGACTTACGAAAACCTGTCGGAACAGAAAGATATTAAACGGATTCACGATCATTGGAAGTACATATCCAATCACAGTATTCAGTAGTCCTGCTTTTGCAATGATCAGAAAGTGTATCGTGATAACGGTTTCTGTCGGTACGATCAGAAGCATCATGATGATCAAAAGCCACTGGTCACGGAATGGAAAGTTGATCTTTGCAAGTGCATAGCCTGCAAGTCCGTTTACAATAACCCCAAGTACGATCAGCAGTGCCGCATATCCCAGAGTATTAAGCATGTAACGAAGGAAATTGGTATCTGTCAGAATCGTAATATAGTTTTCAAAATAATTTCCATTTAAAGCAGGAGGAATAAATGCTGCTATGGAATTCATATCTGCTGTGATCGCTGCATCTGGTTTAAAGGAGTTTGCAAGCATCCAGATCACCGGAAACAGGAAGAATATGGAAAGTACCAGCAAAATAACTGCCAGTATCCAGTTAATTGTTTTTTGCTTTTTTGTTAACATGTTTTTTCTCCTCCTTTCCTTTGGTCAGTACATTCTGTATAATTGTCAGTATGACAACAAATATAGTGAAGACAATTGCCATTGTTGATGCAAGTCCCATCTCCCAGTTCATTGTACCGGTTTCATAAATATCATATACAAGTGTGTATGTTGAGTGATCCGGTCCTCCACCTGTCATGACCATCGGCTGTACCAGCATACGGAACGCACCGATTGTAACCGTGATAAATACAAACACACAAAGTGGTTTCAATTCTGGAAGTGTGATATCTTTAAATTTCTGCCATGCGCTTGCATGATCCATCTCAGCTGCTTCATAAAGCGCCGGGTTAATGTTCTGGAGTCCACCAAGGAAAATGATCATCTGATATCCGACACCCTGCCATACACTCATAACTGCGATGGATGGAAGTGCCTGTTTCGCACTGTGAATAAATGGCTGTGCACTGATTCCCAGATGAGCAAGCAGTGTATTCAGGATTCCTTCCGGACTGTAGATATCCATCCAGAGTGTGGATACAACCGCCAGCGACATAACAACCGGAATAAAAAATGCCACTTTGAAGTATTTCTTACAATGTGTGACTTTGTTGATCGCAAGTGCCAGAACAAGTGCTCCGATGCACTGACACGGTACGATAATAAGTACAAATTTTACCGTGTTAAAAAATGATTTTACAAATAATTCGTCTTTAAAAATGTTTATATAGTTTTCCAGGCCTACAAAGTGTGTCATATCCGGATTCAGTGCAAAGTAATCGGTAAAACTGAACACCAGTGTCAGCACCATCGGCAGAAATAAAAACAACGTAAGAAGTACCAGTGCCGGGCCAAAGAAAGCCATTCCTAAAATTGATTCTTTTTTCTTCATTATTCTCTCGTATAACGTTCCAGTTTCGCGTTAATCCTTTCTACAGATTTATCCAGTTCTGCCTGCGCATCTTTACCGCCCAGTCCAACACTTTCAAGTGCCTGCTGGAAAGATGTACTTACCTGTGGATATACAGGAGTCTTTGGTCTTGGGTGTCCATATTTACTCAGCTGCTCGTACAGTGCTTTGTAATTTTCGTCTGTCTGGAATACATCGATTTGTTCAAATGCTTTATATGTAGACGGAAGTGATTTTGCTTCATTCCAGATCCTTACACCACTTTCCACACCACTCATCCATTTGACCAGCTCTGTTGCACCTTCAATATTGTCTGTTTCTGAAGATGCTGCAAATGCCCAGGAGCCTGTCGGTGTATATCTTTCACCATCCCAATCATCACCAACTACATAAGGTGCAACGCCAAGATTCACATCCGGATAGTTCTCGTAGATTGTGTTGACTTCCCACGCACCGTCAAATTTGAAGGCTGCTCTTCCACTTTCAAACAGATTCTCGATCGGAGCTTCGGACATGTATTTGTTCTCTACGATCTGATGGAAATAATTCATGACTTCCACATTCTTTTCTGAATTGAAATATCCGTCCACTGTCAGTCCGTCTTCGCTTACCAGGTTTCCACCATTTGCCCAGATAAATGGGGCATAATAATAAATACTTGCTTCACCTACCGGGAATGTCATGTCGATCGGGTAGCCTTTCTTCTCATCCATCAATGGCTTCAGTTTTTTCAGAATATCCATAAATTCAGTCTGTGTCCACGGATGATCTGCATCCGGAACCTCAATTCCGGCTTCTTCCAGAATATCTTTGTTATAATAAAGCCCTACACTGGATTCCATAACTCCAAGTGCATAAAGCTTATCGTTATAAGTGCCCTGATCCAGAATGGATTCCAGATATTCGCCTCTTTCTTCCTCTGTCAGCTCTGCCAACGGCTGTATGATGCCATTCTCTGCATAAGCAGCCACATTCGGTCCATCCAGAGTAAGAACATCCGGAAGTCCTCCTGACAGTACAGAAGAATTTACCTTGTCCGAATATCCACCGCCGCTGTCATTTCGCGGAATAAATTCAATATCTGCGAAATATTTACCATTATATTTCTCATTAAAGCTGTCTACAGATTCCCTGTACACCTGTCCTTCCGGAGTATCTTCAATACTATGCACCCAGATTGAAAGATATTGTTCTCCTTCATCATAGCCTGCTACATCGCCAGGCTTTACTTCTTTTTTCTGACATCCTGTCAGGCTGACTGCAATTGCCAGACCGGCAAGAAGAATCAGTTTTGCTTTTTTCATGTTCTCCTCCTTTTCCATCTTTCCGTTCTTCGTGACCGGTAAAGTAACCGGTTACTTTATGTATTGATAATAGCATATACTCATTTTTACGTCAAGTATACTCTTGCATTTCATTGATTTTTACAATTTTAATATATAAGTTTTGTAAAATCTGTACAGAACCGGTTACTTTACCAATTCTGTTACTGGTTAACCTTGTTCTGACTCTCTTTTTCTGTTATACTAAAATTACAATTATTACTGAGTTTTACTGAAAGGAAACTACCATGGGCAAAAAAAATATAACCTTCAATGACATTGCCAAATATACTGGTTTCTCAAAAACCACTGTTTCCAGATATTTCAACAATCCTGATTCCCTCACATTGAAGAATCAGCAGATTATCTCGGATGCACTTGATAAACTAAACTATCAGGAGAATAAAGTTGCCAGGATCCTGGCAAACGGGAAAACCGAATTTATCGGTGTTATCATTCCAAACCTTTATTTACATTACTATTCTGAAATGCTAAACCAGATACTGAAAACTTATGATACCTATGGCTACAAATTTCTTGTTTTTACCGGTGATGATCATAAATCAACTGAACGCGAGTATATTCAGGAACTTCTTTCTTATAAAATAGAAGGAATGGTTATTTTAAGCCACACCATTCCTTCCAGAGAGCTCGCCTCCTACAATCTCCCAATTGTAACGATCGAGCGTGAAGATCAGTTTGTGAGCAGTGTCAATACGGATAACTATATGGGTGCGGTGCAGGCAACCAGTCTGCTTGCAAAGACTGGAGCAGATATTCTGATCCACATCAATGTTGAATTATCTCCACAGGTTCCATCCTATGGCCGTATAAAAGGCTTTTCTGATATCTGCGAGGAATATCAGATTCCACATGAACTGATTCTCACAGATACCGGCCACAGTTATGAAGAAAGTTCTCTGATTCTCAAAGATTTGCTGGAAACAATTGATTCTAAATATCAAGGTAAAACAAAGGGAATTTTTCTTCCAAACGATACATTTGCCAACATCATGCTCAATCATCTGATTCAAAAGTATGGACAGCTTCCAGATGACTACAAGCTCATTGGTTTTGATGATTCTCCAGTTTCCAGAGAAGCTATTGTTCCGATCAGTACTGTCGGACAGCAGATTGACAAGATTGCCGCATCTGCCATGGAAATCCTGCATGAACAGATTACAGAAAGACACAAAAGAAAACCGGCTCTGTCTTCTGAACCGGTTCACAAGATCATTCCTCCAATTCTGATCAATCGAAAAACAACCGAACCTTCTCATTGAAATCTGATACTTTTTATAAATAACAAAAACGCTGCAAAAAATGAATTTTAATTCACTTAATGCAGCGTTTTGATGTTTCTCTTTAGAATTAATTTCCAAATTTCTTTTTCAGGAATCTGCAAAAATTCTCTCTTTTGCGCTTTCCAGATCTGAAGCTTCCGTAAGTGCTTTAAAGCTCTGTGGATCTGCATCTTCATTAAACTGCCGGATTACCTGCATCAGGTCATCACAGCTGTACGCATTTTCATATATACCACTTGCATAGCCGTACAGTTCAATATATTCCTCTTCTGATTTTGCAGTCCAGAGATTCTGGTAAAGGCGCACTGCCTCTCCATTCTCTTTTACTGCATCTGGGCTTCCTGTTATCGCATTATAGATCATCGCAAATCCAGGGCCTGCCATCGAAGCATATTTTCCACGAACATAATCGATCGGTGCATTTCCAAAAGCATCTTTCTCTTTGAATATTTCAAAGTTCTGCTCTGAAAAACTGTCTATTGCCCCCACCATGATATTGCTGTTCTGCTCTTTTTCTTTGGCAGAAATCTTATCCAGATAGGATGATATATGAAATGCACTCATAAGAGTATCGCAGTTTCCCGAAGACAGTACTGTTTCGAGATTCTTAAGTCCATCTCCGCCTTCGGTATATCCGGGACAGATTGTAACCTGAACATTTCCGGCTTTATCTGTAAGCTCTGTAATCTCATCCGTTTTTGAAAGATTTTCGGCTGTATCTGTAAGAACAAGTCCTGCTTTTTCTTCGAGTGTATTCAGCATACCCCAGGTTCGCACCTGATGAAGACGATTTCCAGAAGCAGCGCCTCCTGACATGATCACAATGTTTCCGGCACCTTTATCCAAAAAGAAATTCGTCATATCGCATCCGGCCTCATAGACAGCCTCAAGCTCTGGTCCAACGCTGCCCATATACCACGGATTGTCCTTTATCGCCTCATAGTTTTCGTCACTCACACTGTTAGAGCCCAGTGCATAGTACATTTCCTCTTTTTCACAGGTCTTTATGACATCCTGAAGTCCATCTGCGAACCCAGCGAATGAAATGATTCCTTCTGCTCCGTTTTCCTTTGCCTCTTCAATAAAATCACATTCTGACTGAGCATCTGTGATCTTTCCGGAAAAAATAAATTTTACAGGAAATCCTTCTTCGATATAATCTCGATAATAATCTCCGAACATTTCCATTTCAGCAGAATCTGGATCGTACATTGCAACACCGATCGTATGGATTTCATCTTCACTATAATCTTCTGCTGCAGCACACACCGAAGTGCTCATTCCACCCAGGAGCGCAGCGCATAATGTCAGACTGAGTATTTTTTTCTTCATATTACTTATTTCCTCCTGTCTGATCATTCATTTTTTCCACATAAAAGCAGGCTACTTCATGCCCTTCTGAGATTTCTTTCAGCTCCGGCATTTCTCTTTTGCACTGTTCCATACAATGTTCACATCGATTCTGAAACGGGCAACCCACCGGTACGTCTAATGGGCTGGGTGCTTCGCTTTCAATACTTTCAATCTTTTTGGACGGATCCATATGGACTGAAAACTGTGCTCCTACCAATGCTTTGGTATACGGATGTACTGCATGATCCGAAACATCCTCACCTGGAATTGTTTCCACAATGTGTCCCAGATACATAACTGCTATCTGATGTGCAAAGGATCGAATCAGCGCAAGGTCATGACAGATAAAGATCATGCAGATATTTTTCTCTTTCTGCAGACGCACAAGAAGTTCAATTACCGATTCCTGTACAGAAACATCCAGAGCAGAAGTCGCCTCATCACAGACCAGAATTTCAGGTTCCAGAGAAAGCGCTCTTGCAATGCTTATTCTCTGTCTCTGACCACCGCTCATATTATGTGGGTAACGGTCAACAAATTCTTCCGGAAGCTCTACCATACGAAGAAGTTCTTTTGCTTTTGCAGTTCTCTCACTTCGTTTGATTTTTTTGTAATTCATCAAAGGCTCTGTGAGAATATCTCCTATCTTCATCTTCGGATTAAAGGACGCCAGTGGGTCCTGAAAAACCATCTGAAGATTCTGGCGGTTTTCCCAGGTTTCTTTTTTTGAAAGTGCAGTGATATTTTTTCCATGATACAGAATCTCACCACTTGTCGGCTTATCAAGTGAGATCACCATACGCACAAAAGTTGATTTACCACAGCCGCTCTCACCAACAATTCCAAGCGTACGGCCTTTATACATTGTAAGATTAATATCATTGCAGGCAGTCAATGTTCTTCCATGGGAAGCAGGGAACTGTTTTACTATATGATTTGCCTGCATTACGATCTCATGATTTTCAGACATATCGTTTTCCCTCCATTTCCGGAACTGCCTCCAATAATTTTCTTGTGTAATCACTTGTCGGATTGTTCAGAACTTCTTCTCTTGTCCCATGATCCACCACTTTGCCATGATGCATAACGATCAGCTGATCTGCCATATAGGCCGCCACGCCAATATTATGTGTGACAATAATGATTCCTGTTCCATAATCATCCCGAAGTTCCATCATCTGACGGACAATCTGCGCCTGAGTAGTGACATCCAGTGCACTGGTAGGCTCATCTGCCAGCAGAAGTTCCGGATTAAAAGTCATTGCCATTGCAATTCCGACACGCTGGCGCATACCACCGGACAACTGATATGCATAACTATTCATAATATTCTCTACATCTGGGAGTCTCATCTTAGAAAGCATGGAAGCCGCTCTGTTCCAGGCTTCCTGTTTTGACACAGACTCATGAGTGCGAATATATTCTACATACTGACTGCCAATCTTACGGATTGGATTTAAAGTTCCTCCGCAATCCTGAAAGATCATAGACATCTTACTTCCACGGATCTTTCTCCACTCGTTTCCGGTATTTTTCAGAAGAGATTCTCCATGAAAAAGAATATCTCCTGAGCTTACACGGCCTGCTCCGGGGAGAGCCCCCAGAACAGCACGGATCACAGTGGTCTTACCACTTCCACTTTCTCCTACAATACTGATGATCTCTCCTTTTTTCATGGAAAGATTAAAATGTTCAATCGTAGGATCCTGTTTTCCATATTGCACAGCCAGATCTTTAATTTCCAGCATACACATGCTCCTTCTATCGTTACTGTTTGATTAAATTACTCAGCCATTTTCATATCAGCAGTTACCCAGTAATAGTCCATTGGATACATTACAAGGCCCTCAACTGTAGATTTTGAGATAAGGAAAGTATTTTCATATCCAAAGAATACAGTTGCAGCATCATCCATGATTGCCTGCTGAATCTTAACGATCAGCTCTTTTCTGGCATCTTCATCAATTGTCTCTGACAGTTCATCCAGCCATGCATCTACATCTTTGTTTGCATATCCTGCTGTATTGTTTGCAGATGTGCTGTACCAGTTTTCACGAAGATAGTTTTCCGGATCACCGGTGTTCGCCACAAGCACGTTCCAGATCAGAAGATCATACTGAGAAGAATCACGACGATCAAGGAGTGTCTCGTAGGATACACAGTCAAGTTTGATATTGATTCCGATTTCTTTCAGGCTGGACTGGGCTGCCTGTGCATATACGCCGAGTTCCGCACGGCTGTCATAATATACAAATGTCAGTTCAAGCGGTTTTCCGTCTGGTGTCTCTACATATCCATCGCCATCTGTATCTTTGTAGCCGGCATCTTCCAGAATTTTCTTTGCGCCATCCGGATCATAGGAATTTTCATCATTCAGATCATCATATCCATAATCAAGTGTCGGAGGTACCGGTGCTTTTCCAGGTGTTGCCCCGCCTTCAAGGAGAACACTTGTGTAAGTTTCTTTATCAAGTCCACGAAGAAGTGCCTGGCGAAGAGCAAGGTCACTCAGAGCTCCGTTTTCGTTCATAAATGCATATGTGGAACGAAGGGATTCAAGGGACTGTACATTAAAGTTGTCGTTTCCATCGAATTCAAATACATTTTCTGTCTTTAAGTTATATGCTACGTCGATCTCGCCTGACTGCAGAGCCATGGATCTTGTAGTCTGATCACCGATCACTCGAAGAGTTACACTGTCATTCGAAACATCTCCATCCCAGTAATATTCATTGCGGACAACAACTGTATCACCGGACGGATCAAAAGACTGGAATGCATACGGACCTGTACAAACCGGTCCTTCCATTGCAATATTAGAATTATCAATGCTTGTATCCATGATCAGGAAAAGCGGGTCTGCAAGACATCCTGCCATATTTGCATTTGCTCTGTTAAGATTAAAGATGACATTCTGTCCATCTACTTCAATGCTTGCAATATCAAAGAACTCCGGCACACGATTGGACATTTCAATTGTACGTTCAAGAGACGCTTTTACCAGTTCAGGAGTCATATCATTTCCATTTGAAAATTTAACACCTTCTCGAATCGTAAAAGTCCAGGTCTTACCATCCTCACTGTTGGTCCACTCTGACGCAAGACATGGAACCATATTTCCTTCTTCATCAAACTTTGTAAGTCCCTGGCCAACACCATAACGAGAAATTACCCAGCTGAAATACTGTTCTGTAGGCTCCAATGTATCTGCAAAGCTTGTTACACCTATAGTCATAGTCTTTGCATCTGCTGCCCATACAGGTGCTGCTGATGCAAGTGAAATGGTCATAAGGCCTGCCAGTACTGATGCACAGATTTTTTTTGCGATTCTGTTTTTCATATGTTATCTCCTTTTAATCTTGTCTTGGATCGAGAATATCACGGATACTATCGCCAAGCATATTGAATACGATTACTACGATTACGATGGCAATACCAGGTGCGATCATCAGCCACGGTGCTTTTGCCATATATGTTCTTCCTTCATTCAGCATCAGTCCCCATTCCGGTGTCGGTGCAACTGCTCCAAAGCCCAGGAAGGAAAGCGATGCCAGTTCCAGCATCATGGTTCCCATATCCGCTGCTGCCGTTACTGTCATGGTCGTCAGCATATTCGGCAGAATGTGTTTCCAGAGGATTTTGAAAGTACTTGTACCATTTACAATGGCAGCCTCCACATAAAGATTTCTTTTGACTTTCAAAACCATACTTCTTGCCAGGCGGGCATATTTTGTCCAGCTTACTGCTGTAATAGCAATAACACCATTTCGAAGACTTGGTCCAAGCATACCTGCAATCGCGATGGCCAGAATCATTCCAGGAAAAGAGATCATCATATCCGCAATTCTCATAATTACCTGATCGATCCATCCACCAAAATATCCTGCAATGACTCCCAGCAGCGTACCAACAACAAAGATTGTAGCTACAAGGATCAGTGTGGATACCAGTGAAGTTCTTGTTCCATAGATCACTCGGGACAAAAGATCTCGTCCAAGCTTATCTGCACCCAGCGGATAGTCTGCACATGGAGCTTTCAGAGAATCCACCATAACTGCTTCCAGAGGATCTTTAGGTGCGATCCATGGTGCAAATACTGCAACACCTACTATCACAAGGGCCAGAATAAAGAAAAGTGTAAACTGCTTATGAGCCAGGAAAAAATTCTGTTTTTTCACTTATTTAACCTCCTTTATTCTTGGGTCCAGATAGGTATAAGAAAGATCAACAATGATATTGATCACCATATACAGGATTGCGATCACAAGGACATAAGCCTGTACCATCGGATAATCTCTGCACGAAATTGCTTTGATCGCCATGCTTCCCATACCCGGCCAGTTGTAGATGATCTCAACCACTGCAGTTCCTCCCAGCAGAGATCCCAGAGAAAGTCCAAGAAGTGTGACGATTGGAAGCATGGCATTTGGAAGCACATGTCTCCAGAGAATCACACTCTCTTTGATCCCTCTCATTCTGGCTCCAATGACATAATCCTGCCGAAGCTCCTCGAGAACAGCATTTCGCACCTGTCTGGTATACTTTGCAGACATGGAAAGCGCCAGCGTCACTGCAGGCATGATCATTGCCTTGAAATCCGTAGTACCTCCTGCAACATTGATCCATCTGAGCTGAACTCCAAAAATACTGAGCAGGATCAGACCAATCCAGAAGCTTGGAATAGATACTCCGAAAAAGGTAATCCCTCGGATCAGGTAGTCCGGCCATTTGTTCTGATGCACTGCCGAGATGATTCCACATGGAATTGAGAAAATAATCATCAGGAGAAGTGCAAACAGCGACATCTGAAGCGTCGGCCAGAAGCATTTCATCAGCTTTTCAGTTACAGGGATCTTAAATGCATAAGATGTTCCCATGTCCCCGGTCAGCACTCCTTTAACCCAGGAGGCGTACTGTACCAGAAACGGTTGGTCAAGGCCCAGATCATGCCGCGTCTGTTCAAGTAATTCGGGAGTCGGCAGATTACCACACTCAGTCAGCATGATCTCTGCCGGATCGCCTGGCGAAAGATAGGTGAGTGCAAAGGTAAAAAAGCTGACACCGATCAGGACGATCAGAATCTGCAAAAGCCTTTTTCCAATTTGTTTTTTTGACATTGTTTCTCCTTCCTACATTGGTAGCGGTTTTTCGCCGGATGCGATTCAAAAAGGGCAGGGGGAAATACGCTTTTGAATAAAAGCGCAGAAAAAAACATCCGCATAGACTACGGATGTTTGTACACGAAAAAACAATGCTTCCTATCTACCGTAAGAATCATATCTGATCATTTGCAAGCAGGTCTCCTGACTTAAGATCTTCGCTCCGAAACCCCTTCCCAAATCTGTACACACAGATTCAGTGGTATTTATGCTTCGCAGCTCCCTATTACAGTGACGGGATCGTACCGGATTCACACCGGTTTCCCTTTTAATCTGTCCGAAATCTACTTTTCAAAGCAGACGGATATTCCGACAGAACTTACAAAGGCTGGTTCAAAACCAACAAATGTTATTTATTTACAACTTTATAATATATTACATTTTTTTCCATGTCTAGAAATATTTTTTTGTAAATTGTATTTTTTTATATACAAAAGTAAAAAGAATTTCCTGTTTTGCGTGGCCAGGTGGGGTGCGCGAGGGGAGAGCGGCCTTCGCAACTGTGAGCGCCCTCCCCTCGCATAAAGTTTTCAAATTGCCAAATCACTGGCGGGCCGCCGGGCAGTTCCCGGCATCACGCTTTTCGGAAACGGCTTAAGAATTCCTTTGTTGCTTCTTCCTGTGGATCTTCAAAGATCTGCTGTGAAGTTCCCTCTTCTACAATAACTCCATTACCCATAAAGATTACATGCTTTGCCACATCCCGGGCAAATGCCATCTCATGTGTGACAATGATCATTGTCAGTCCGTCTTTGGCAAGCGTTCGCATAACCTCAAGGACTTCTCCGACCATCTGCGGGTCGAGTGCTGAAGTAGGCTCATCAAAGAGCAGGATCTCCGGTTCCATGGCAAGCGCTCTGGCAATTGCTACCCTCTGCTTCTGACCTCCAGAAAGCTGCTTCGGCTTTGCATTGATATATGGAGCCATACCAACCTTCTCAAGATACATCATTGCGTTTTTATGGGCTTCTTCCTTGCTCTTTTTCAGGACTTTCTCCTGCCCCACCGTGCAGTTTTTAAGAACTGTCATGTTATTGAACAGGTTAAAGTTCTGAAACACCATACCAACCTTTGAACGATATTCCGGCACATTCACATGCTTATCCATGATGTTCGTTCCATGGTATCTTATCTCTCCTGAGGAAGGTGTTTCCAGAAGATTCATGCAACGCAGCAGCGTGGATTTACCGGAACCGGAAGGGCCAATGATACAGGTAACATCCTTCGGCTTCACTGAGAAATCGATATCTTTCAGAATCTCATTATTTCCAAAAGATTTTCCCAGATGCTGTACTTTCAGAATTGTCTCACTCATTCTCTGCTGTCCTTCCTTTCTTTATAAGAGTACATTCCGCTGGTATGTGTCAGAGTATCAGCGGTTGCAAGATCATAATTATCCGGTCCGTCCATCTTGTGTTCGATCACACGCAGGATTCTGGAACAGGTAAACGTCATGATAAAATAGATAACCATTGCAATTGTGAAGGACTCAAAATATGTATACAGTGCTCCTGCAACACCTTTAGTCGTGTAAAAGAGCTCTACTGTACCAATGATTGAAAGTACACAGGTATCTTTGATATTGATGATCAGGTTATTTCCGATCTGCGGCATGATATTTCGCAGGGCCTGCGGAAGTATTACATTTATCATCGTCTGAACATGTGTCATGCCGATTGCTTTGGCACCTTCTGTCTGTCCGGGATCGATGGAAAGAATACCACCTCGAACTGTCTCTGCCATATATGCCCCTGTGTTGATCGATACAATAAAGATTGCTGCAAACCACATAGACATATTGATGTTAAATAGATAGGCACTTCCGAAATAGATAAACATCGCCTGGGCCATCATTGGAGTCCCACGAAAGAACTCAACATAGCAGGCCATAATAAATTTGACAATTTTGATAATTACTTTTTTGGCTGTTGAATCATTTTTGTCCACCGGGATCGTCTGAACGATACCAACCAGAAAACCAATGATACATCCAAAAAGTGTTCCTACCAGCGCCAGCCACATGCTGACACCGGCTCCCTTCAGGAAAGAAGGACCATATTGCTGAAGAAGATATATAATTCTTCCTCCAAAACTCTCAGGCAGCATTTCGCTCCTCCTTTATGATTCTGAAAGTGGCTGTACGGAAATAGCCTCATCCATCATTTTATTATAATCATCTTCGGTCATATCTTTAAGCACGCCATTGATTGCATCCTTAAGTTCATCGTTGCCCTTCTGTACTGAAATACCAATATTGATATCTTCATCAGATATTTCAAATGCTCCGTCTGTTCCACTGAAGTCCAGCAGTTTGAAATCCGGATATGCTACGCATGCAGCCTTTCCTGTAGGCATGTCAGTGACAACTGCATCACATTTGCCGGATTCAAGAGCAACCAGCATTGCCGGTGCACTTTCCTGTGCCGGAAGGATATCAGCATCTGGAATCTGAGGCAGGCAGGAATCATACCAGATCGTATTCTGCTGTGATGTCACTGTAGCTCCTTTAAGGTCTTCTACGCTTGCTGCGTCCTTGTAATCTCCATCATTCTTAACCAAAGTGATGATGGATGCATAATAATATGGATCTGTGAAATCAACCATCTGCTGACGTTCTTTTGTAATAGACTGTCCTGCAATAACACAGTCAACCTGTCCGGACTGTACAGCAGGTACAAGAGAATCCCAGTCAAGCTTTACGATTTCAAGATCGTAGCCAAGTTCATCTGCAATTTTCTTTGCCATCATAACATCATATCCATACGCATAATCAGAACTTCCGGAAATCTGTACTGCACCGTTGGAATCATCCGGCTGTGTCCAGTTATAAGGAGCATATCCGCATTCCATAGCAACTTTCAGAGTTTTCTTATCATCCGCACTTACACTCTGTACACCTATAATCCCACATGTCATTGATGCAGCTACTGCAGCTACCGTTAACATTCTCCACATTTTACTCTTTCTCATTTTCGTTTCCTCCTGAAATGTATATATTTTTTTCATCCATAACAAAAAAAGAGCGCACGGAAGTATGAAGTGCTCCGTTGCGCTTTAAGTCATATTAATACTTTTTCTTTTAAAAGTCAAGAAAAAAAAGCAGCTCCCGAAGGAACTGCCCTGAAATCATATTTATGAAGGTCTTCTTACAGACAGGATTGTTCTGTAAGCAGCGTTGTTGCTGATCTTAATACCATCTCTGGAGTTGGATGCATGTACGATCTGTCCGTTACCCATGTAGATTGCAACATGTCCGCCATAGCAGATCAGGTCTCCTGGCTGTGCATCTGCATAAGAAACTTCTGTTCCCCAGTTCTGCTGCTCATAAGATGTTCTCGGAAGGCTGTAGCCAAACTGAGCATATACACTCTGTGTAAATCCAGAGCAGTCAGCTCCACCTGTAAGACTTGTGCCACCCCATACATATGGGTTTCCAACAAACTGTGTAGCATAATCTACGATTGAAGATCCTGAACCACTGGATGAAGAACTGCTGGAGCTTGAAGAGCTGGATGAAGTATCTACTGTATCCGGATCAACTGTGTTGTCACTGTCAATCACATTTCCATATTCATCATATTCTACATCACTACTTCCACTGTCTTCTGTAGTTGTTTCTGTTGTAGTCTGGCTCGGATCAACCTCGTTTCCATCTTCGTCATATACAGTATCTCCGTTTTCTGCTGCTTCTGAAGCATCAACTTCGTTACCGTCTTCATCATATACTGTCTGATCTTCCTGTTCCTGCTGTGCAGCTTCTTCCTCGGCTGCAGCAGCAGCTGCTGCTTCAGCTTCTGCCTGACGTCTTGCCTCTTCTTCGGCTGCAATACGTTCTGCTTCAAGCTGTTCAATCTCCGCCTGCTGTTCCTGAATCAGGTTTGCATATTCATTTGCCATTTCCTGTGCATATGCAATTTCATTATCACAATCTGCAGAATTTGCTTTCTTTGTATCAATCTGATTCTGAAGATCTACAGACTGTGCTTCATATTCCTGTTTCATACCTTCCAGTTCAGCTTTTTCCTGCTGATACTGATTTCCAAGGTTTGTTACCTGTGTAATTGTGTTTGCATATTTTTCAAGGCTCTGTCTGTCATAATCATACATTTTCTGAGTATACTCAGCTTTTGTAAGAAGATCAGAAAGATTATCTGCACTCATCATCATCTGGAACCAGGCTTCATTTCCACCTTTTTCGTACAGATACTGAATACGCTGTTTCATTGCTGCGTACTGTTTGTCTTTGGCATTCTGTGCCTTCTGCAGATCAGCCTGTGTCTGCTGAATGTCTGCTTCTTTATTACTGATATCCCCTTCCAAGGTCTGAATGGAAACCATGACATTCACAAGATTTGCGTCCAAGGAGTTGATCTCATCCTGTAACTGCTGCTTAGCGGAGTAGAGCTGATCAATCTGAGCATATGTAGCATCAAGCTGTGCGCTTGTAGCTGCCTGTTCCTCTCTCAGTTCGTCTTCTCTTGACGCGCTTACACTAACAACCTGAGTTGCTGTCATCATTAATGCTAACGTCAGGCAAACAATTCTTTTTTTCATGTTTCTCACCTCATAATCATTTTAACTCTATTTTGTAACAATTGTGAAATATCTTTCTTAAGTTCTTATACATATTAACACAAGGTTCTTTTGATTGCAAGAGTAAATCGATAAAAAGTTTAATATTTTGTAACATTTATTAAAAACTCCGCAAAAGAAAGGAGAAGTTCCCGTGTCTGGAAACTTCTCCGTAACATTTCATTCTTATTTAAAATCCAAACAATTCCTGAAGAATTACATCTGCAGTCTTGTTCTTAAAGTTATCCGGATCAGAAAGAGTGGAGCTGTACCATCTCATATAATTTCCTCTTCGGATGTAGTTACCGCAGGATGGACGATAGGTATACTTCTTAAATCCTGCATATCTGGACATGTATTTATTTGCAAGAGCTACTGCCTGGCTGTCATAATCACCATCCGGTGTACAGGTTCCTGCAATCTGGCATCCTGCATTCGGAGTGGAATGAACGATCACGGCACTCTTATCGGAACACTGTCCGAGGATAATCCATGTATGACCATCATCATATCCGATATCACCAGGATATACTTTCCATCCTGTTTTGGACAGATAATTCTGGTTCACATAAGTTCCCCATTTTAATGTATTCTTATAATAACTGCCGATTTCTCCTGATACAACCGTATAACTATTTCCATTTCTCATAACCTGCTGTGCTGCCCATCCTACAAATCCAGAACAGTCAAGTCCTTTTGCTCTGTTTGCAGTACTCAGATCACGATAATTATTATAGTTATAACTACTTGTCTGGCTGAGATAAAAGCTCTGCCAGGTCGGGCTGACACCGATTCTTGTGGAATCATACCAACCGCCGCCCCAGATATACAATGCCTGTCCAACCGGTTTCAATGCCCCGGCAAGATAATTCTTGAGCGTTTTGATCCCGGTCTGCTCAACCGGTTTCGGATCATTTGCAAAATAGGTATTGCTTGTCGTACTGCTGTCATTTGCAGATGAATAGGTCATAATACCTGTTGAGCTGAATGTATAGGTCACACCATCAATCGACTTGGTACCTGTAACCATCTTGAAACTACTCTTGTCAAAGTAATATTTATTTCCACTGATCGTTACCCAGCCGCCCGCTGCGATTCCTGTACTTGGATCAAAATAGTACGTAGCGCTGCCAACCTTTGCAAGTCCCTTGGCCATAACACCGTTGCTGCCAAAGTATCTTAATTCTCCTTTGGCAGATTTTGTCCAGCCGGTAACCATTCTTTTGTATTTGGCATTGAAATATCTCGTCTCATTTCCAGTATTCACATAACCGCTGGCTGCAATTCCTGTACTTGGATTGAAATAATAATAATATTTGCCGATTTTTTTCAGTCCCATATACATCTTACCATCTCTGGCAAAATACCACTTCTGCCCCTTTGCATTTTTCAGCCAGCCTTTTGCCATCGTATAATTCGAGGGCTGGAAATAACGGACAACTGCGCCATTGGCAGATCTTACAAATCCACTCTTCGTGTAGCCGGTCTTGATATCGAAGTAATAATATTTACCGCCGATCTTTTTCATTCCGGTATACATAACACCATTTTTTTTATTAAAATAGCGCTTTGGTCCTCTGGAACTTCTCTGCCAGCCTTTCAGCAAGACGCCTGTCCTTGTATTAAGGAAGTATTTCTTTCTATTTAAAGTAAGCCATCCCTTAACTTTCTTTCCGTTTTTATAATAGTATGTTTTTCCTTTTACGGTTCGAAAACCAGTTGTAGCAGCCTGCGCATCTACCGTGGACGCCTGAAACGCAAAGCCTGCAGCAAAAAGCATCACTCCTAAAAATATGGCTGCGATCCATGACTTTTTGCACACCTTTCCCATACGGTCAACCTCTTTCTACGAGTATAAATATTCGTATTTTTTACAATCTTGTTACAATATTATGTAGGTATTATATATCATGTTTGTAACAACGTCAATAAAAAAGTAAAAACCTGCCAATATATTCCCCTCCTGGAGCGCAAAAAGGACCGGGTCAAAAACCCGATCCTTATTTTTTACAATTTCATTTCATATATTACAGAAGATGTTTTCTCAGTTCAGCGCCATCCAGTGCACTTAAATATGCCGGTGCAACATCAAATACTGTTTTGCATCCTTTCTGTCCTTCCTGGCTCATGCGATATGCAGCTCTCGCATATGCAACGATTACGGAAGATGTAAATTCCGGATTGGAATCCAGCTTCAGGCTGTATTCGATCACATGACTGTTCTCATCGTTCCAGCCGGTTTTGCCTGTACGGATCACAAATCCACCATGCGGAATTCCACTGTGATCACGTTTCAGTTCTTCTTCAGAAATAAAATGTACTGTTGTATCATATTCATCAAAATAATTCGGCATTGTCTTGATCTCATTTTCAATGCGTGCAAGATCAGCACCTTCCTCAGCTACTACGAAGCATTCTCTTGTATGCTTCTGTCTTGTAGTCAGTTCCGGATTTTCTCCGTTTCTGACTGCTTCCAGTGCAGCTTCTACAGGAATTGTGTACTGTTTTCCATCTTTTACTCCATCAATTCTACGGATTGCATCGGAATGTCCCTGGCTTACACCCTTGCCCCAGAATGTATAATCCTTTCCATTTGTAAGGATTGCGTTTGCATACATTCTGTTCAGGGAGAACATTCCCGGATCCCAGCCAACAGAAATGATTCCTACATGATTGCTTTCAGATGCTGCTTTGTCAACATTTGCGAAATGTTCCGGTACTCTGGCATGTGTATCAAAACTGTCTACCACATTGAACCACTGTGCATATTTCGGTGTCTGAACCGGCAGATCTGTTGCACTTCCACCGCAGAGAATCATAACATCAATTTTATCTTTCATCTTTTCTGCTTCATCTACATGGTAAACAGATGCTGAATCTGTAAGAATTTTTACAGTTGCAGGATCACGACGTGTAAATACTGCAACCAGTTCCATGTCCGGATTATGTTTAATTGCGCATTCTACGCCTCTTCCAAGATTACCATATCCTAAAATACCAATACGAATACTCATTGTGATTTCCTCCTGTTATTTCACTTCGGTAGTTACTGTTCTGTTCACAGCAGCTTCCCATATGCTGTTCTTTGTCGCTACATCGCTTTAGCATGACAGCACACCCATTATCATAATATCCCAATCGACAATTGTCAATTTTTTTATAAAAAACCTTCTAAAATATTTTATTGATATTCCAGAAGGTCTGTTATTTCTTTTCATTATTGACGATTCTTCTCAGCAGCAGAACATTCCACCCGGACAGCAAAGATTACATGCCAGATTGGCCAGGCAAAGCTTCATACAATAATCGCTTCCGTCACTTGGCATTCCTCCAAATGGATTCTGTTGTTCCTGATACCAGGTTCCTCCGCCTTCCAGTCTCTGCAGCAACATTCGGTACTGCATATTATCCGGTTCCATATTTACTGCACTTCGTGCATCATTTAACGCATTTACATTATTTCCCAGTCCCATATTCGCCATCGCGGACAAATAATACCACTGGCCGTTTCTCTGCTGAAGTGATGAGAGTACATTCATTGCCTCTTTGTAATGTCGGCTGTTGATATAATTTGCCGCTGCCTGTCGGCGCACTGCCTCTTCATCCTGATACGTATTCTGGCCCTGTGTACCAAAGCCTCCAAAACCACCATATGAATTATAGTTTCCTGAAGAACCATATTCCCGTTCTTTCATGATCTGTTCATATGCCTGCTGGACTTCTTTAAATTTTTCTTCTGCCTGTGCTTTGTTCGGATTGTTGATATTGGCATCCGGATGATATTTACGGCTCAGCTTACGATATGCCTTCTTTATTTCATCATCAGATGCATCTCTCGAAACACCCAGCACACTGTATGGATCAAACATCTTCTTTCTCCCGCTCTTCCCTACGCTTTCGCGATATACTCTCAAATCTGCACCATACTCCGGAATATAAAATATTCCGCAGGATGTCTGCATATTTTATAATAGGAAGTTTTTCAAATTCCCGACAGGTTTCTGCCATCATTAGCAGCAACATATTTTTTATCCTGTCATCAAACCCTTTTATTATATAATCTTTTGCAAAAGGGTTGTAATTTCCTTTTTTTACATCATCTTCCACATCATCGTAGGCATCCATCAGGTAAATAAACTTACCCAAATAAAATCCCATGCGGTGAAGTGTTGGTTCCCAGACATCTTCTCTGTATGCAAAGATTTCTGCCATGATTCTTCCAAAACAGCCCGAAACACGATCGATATCTGTCTCTCCCTCCTGTTCCATCTCTGAAAGTTCATTCAAACAGGAAATGATCACATCGATTTTTTTCTTCCATTGCTGTTCGCTTTTTTTCTCTTTACTCTCCAGAAGCTTCCCATATGCAAGACTTAAGATTTTTTTCTCGTCATTCCAGTCATCCTTACACTTATAGTAAGTCAGAAAGATATTCATATCGGCTCCGTATTCTGTTATGGCATTTTTCCGTACCGTCTGTTTACGTACCGGATGTACAATGCATCTGGTCGTACCTTTTCTGGTCGGCGGCTCATACAACGCACTGAGCAGAAGAATCACAAATGTCATATCATAGCTCAGTGTGATCTGCCCGCTTATCCCGTAACGCTCTCTCAGCTCCCTGCACAGTCCGCAGTAAAAAGAACGGTACATATCAAAATCTTTAAATTTAATTTCCGGCTTATTCAGCACCACATATCCAAACATACAGATACCTCTCTGTCAGTTTATCAGCTTCTTTTGACAAATTTCGTATGACATTTCGGACATTCGATTTCAATCTTGCCTTTGCCTTTTGGAATACGGATCTTCTGACCGCATCCCGGACATGAATAAATATGATGGGTCTTTCTCTGGTTCATCATATTTTTTTCCCGGTTAAATCTCTGTCTGAATTTTGCTGTTGCTGCAAGATATTTTTCATTCTCTGCATATCGCTTCTGAATGTCTCTGGACAGCATTCGATAATATGTATATAGAAGCACCAGAAGCCCTATTGTGTCAAATAACGCACCAATTCTGTTTCCACCCGGGAAAAAGATAGAAATAATGATTGCTACAAGTGCAACTCCCATTGTGAAACGTGCAAATGCGTCCACTCCATAACGTCCCTGCATAAATTTATTAAATTTGTCTCTCATTTAAGTCCTTCTTTCTGTCTGCTCACCCGACTATTTCTCATCACATACCTGGAAGATGTAGAATTTCAGATAATAAGATTCATCAGATGCCCAGAGAATCGGGTGATCCGGTGCCTGTGTTCTGTATTCCACCTGGCGCAGTCTCTTATGTGCGCTTCTGGCAGCCTGACCGATTGTTTTGGTAAACAATTCATATTCCATAAAATGGGAACAGGAACAGGTCGCAAGGAATCCTCCGTCCTTTACCAGTTTCAGTCCACGAAGATTGATTTCCCGGTATCCCTTGACTGCATTTTTGACAGAACTGCGTGATTTGGTAAATGCCGGTGGATCCAGAATCACTACGTCATATTTTTCTCCCTCTTCTTCCAGTTTCGGGAGCAGTTCAAATACATCTTCGCAAATAAATTTTACTTTGTCATCCAGCCCGTTTAATTTTGCATTTTCTGTTGCCTGATTCACGGCAAGCTGCGATGCATCCACACCTGTAACTTCTTTCGCTCCGGCTATTCCCGCATTCAGGGCAAAAGAACCTGTATGTGTGAAACAGTCCAGCACTCTTGCATCTTTGCAGAGTTTCTGAATTGCAAGACGATTGTATTTCTGATCAAGGAAAAATCCTGTTTTCTGTCCGTCTTTGACATCTACCTGATATTTTACACCATTTTCCACAATTTCAACCAGTGTAGGAAATTCCGGTCCGATAAAGCCTTTATACAGTTCCATTCCTTCCTGTTTGCGGACCTTTGCATCACTTCTTTCATAAATACCGCGAATCTGGATTCCGTCTTCTGCCAGAACTTTTTTGAGCAGTTCCAGAATCGTATTCTTCAGACGGTCAATTCCCAGTGCCAGTGACTGTACGACCAGAACATCTTCAAATTTGTCTACAACAAGTCCCGGCAAAAAATCTGCCTCTCCGAAGATCAGGCGGCAGCTGGATGTATCTGTTACTTTTTTTCTGTACTCCCATGCATCGCGCACTCGTTTCTCAAGAAATTCTTCATCAATTTTCTGATTTTCATCTCTTGTCAGCAATCTGACTGTAATCTTAGAATTCGTATTGATAAATCCTTTTCCCAGCGGATATCCGTCAAAGTCATGAATCAATACAATATCTCCATTTACAAAACTGCCCATGATCGTTGCAATTTCATTATCAAATATCCACATTCCGCCTGATTTCAGAAGACGGCCCTCTCCCTTTTTCAGTGTAACCACTGCAAGACTCATAGTTTTTCTCCTTTCGGATCCTTCTCTTTTGGTTTTCAAAGTTATATCTGAGATAAAAAACTCTTTTTATTTTAGCACAGAAAGATATGGATTTCCAGCTTTTCACAATCTCTTCACAGCACAGTTTCCTCTAAAGGAACAAAAAGGATGCCTCCCCAAAGGAGACATCCTCATCTTGCATCGCTGTTTTTTATCTTTAGTAAGTTTCTTCTGTAGTTCCATCTTCAGAATATGCTTCTGTATTTTCGTCAGTTCCGGCTTCTGCGGTATCTGTGGAAGAATCTTCAGATGTAGTTTCTCCATAAAGGTTTGCAAAGAACTTCATTGTATCATCATACAGTTTCTGTCTTACTTCAGCATCTACATTTACAAGCAGATCATCATCTGCAATTTCTGTATCAATACTGAAGACTGTCTTCATCTCTTTATCCAGTACGTTCAGCTCAGCTGAGAAGTATTTGTCTGTGTCTGCCGGTACATAAGAAGCCCCTGCATCATTTAATACTTTGATATAGGTTTCCAGAACTTTTTTGCTGAGTTTGGAAGCCACATCCTGATCAAGTGTTACCGGAAGTTCTGTCACATTCGATACAACGCTCTGAAGTACAGCAAGATCTCCCTCATATTCTCCCTTACAGAACTGCTGTGCCTGCTCAAATTTTGCTTTGCCTTCTTCTGTCAGTGTTTCTGTATTCAGAGTATCTTCTGTAGAAGCATCTGTGTTTTCGTCTGTTCCTTCTGTGGAACCATCTGCATTTTCTGTTGTTCCATCTGCAGAAGTATCTGTATTTTCAGTGCTTCCATCCTCTGTTGCTGCTGGGATTTCTTCACTGCTGCTGTTATCTGTACTGCTGTCTGTGCTTTCCTGAGGTGTGTCTTCTGTAGTTCCATCTGAACTTCCATCTGTATTTACGGTTCCGTCTTCTGTCGCATCCGGAATTCCTGTGGAACTGTCACTGCTCTCACCTGCATTGTTTGTATCTGCACCTGTCTGCTCTGCAAGTCCCGGATCCTCTGTAGATGTCTCTTTGACATTTCCGCCAAGCGCACCACTGTCTACATTCGTTGTAATATCTTCACCGGTACCTTCATCAGCAACGTCGCTCTCGATCGGAGTTGGTGTAGGCTGCCCTTCTGCTTCTGCTTTGCTCTGTTCCAGATTCTGCTGAATATTTGCAAGAGTCTTTTTCATTTCCTGAATATCATAATTCTGCTGTGCGATCTGCTGAAGCAGTGATACGATCGTGTCGATTTCATCCTGACTTAAGCTTACGCCATTCTGCTCAGCGATATTATATACAATATTGTAGATTTCATCTGCATTCTGAATATTGTCACCAATGATCTGCATCTTTGCCTGGTTGATGATATTGGTTGCATTATCCTGTCCAACCTGCTGAGCCACATCACCTGTAACTACAACTTCTTTGGCTGCAAGGTCTTTCTTGGTAGAATCCAGTTCCTGTCCACTTGCAGACTCGTATGCTTTCATGACACCGGTAAGTGCACCAGTACCGGATACTTCATACGGGCATGCGGCAACAACTTCACAGTTCGTTACTCCTGCTGTAGAAAGTGCTGTTGCGATCATATTACATGTTACATAATTCAGATTGGCTGTACGCACCTTGATGCCGCCGGACTGTGTAGGTTTTACATAGGCACAGCTCAGTGTTCTCGTTCCAATCTGTTCACTTGGGATATATTTGCCAAGCAGATCATGCTCATCCTGGTTGGTAACACTGATAACCTGCACCTGGCTCGCATCTGCCTTGAAATAATTCATCATTGTATTTTTCTGTTCGTCAGTAAGATCCGCTCCAAGTGTAACTACCTTTGACGCATCTGCCATTGCAGGAATCGGTGTGCTGACTGCCAGACACATACTGCAGAGCATTGCAACGATAACACTTCTTTTCTTCATATCTTCATCCTCCATTGTTCACGCCGACAGAAAATCCGAGTATCTTCCGACCGGCAATTACATCTTCTTTTTAATATCCAGTATTATAACACACATTCTGCCATAATTGTATTTTTTATTTTCTGATACCAGACAGAATCATGGGCATGCACAGCACGAAACAATTTTCAGATATCATATTACTTCCATAAATACCTGGATCGTACCGCCACATACGAGTCCTTCCTCTTCTGCCTGTGAAGCAGTCATATCTACTGTAAAGATCTGCCCCTGTGCCCTCTCTTCATGAAGCATTCGCAAACAGAGATGCTGTACTTCACTTTCCATGCATCCGCCTCCGATCGTTCCTATGATTCTTCCATCTTCAAGGACCAGCATCTTTGTTCCAATGCCTCTGGGTGCTGAACCTCTTCTTGCAACGATCGTCGCAAGTGCCTTCTTTGTGTCCGGCTCCTTCTCACCAGTCAGATAGTCCAACAGTTCTGCGTCATAACCACTCGTCTTACGCACACTGTTTTTCTCTTTGATCAGTTCTGAAACAATGGAGACTGCAATTTCCTCCGGTGTTTCTGCATGGATATCAAGTCCTACCGGTGTATGTATCTCATCCAGAACCTTTCTGTCAAAACCATCTTCCTCCATCTGTTTTTTCAGAAGAGCCGATCTTCCTCTGCTTGCCATCATTCCGACATAAGCATAGGGTTTCTTCAAAATTGCCTCCAGACATACCCGATCATAACGATGCCCTCTGGTCACTATCAGAAAATACGTATCTTCACTTCCCGGAATCTGCTTCAGTGCATTTTCAAAACTGTCACAGATCACCTGATCCGCTCCTGCGCGTAGTGCTTCTCCTGCAAAACTCACAC
>OGXC01000134.1_pt1 | contig 63125 bp, 56 predicted proteins | sample 1576201 | NCBI WGS metagenome assembly OGXC01 (sample SAMEA3541562, study PRJEB24748) | human gut metagenome | biome: human gut; feature: human-associated habitat; material: faeces | place: China | collected 2012 | reverse complement strand
ATAAGGGGTAGTTCTAAGCTACCCTGTTTTAATCTTTTTTCTCAATAATAAATAAAATTCTAATTTTTAAACATACTAAATATTATTAATAAATTATAAGGAGTGTAACAAATGAAAAGAAATTTAAGCTTATTTTTAGCTACATTAACACTATCAACTCTTGTTACTAGTAGTATTCCTACCTATGCATATGAACCAAATATTATAGACACTACTGAAACTTCAAGCTCTGATAGCTCACTAGAAACTAATGAGTTAGCTGAAAATCCTTACTCTAGCTTTATTGATGAAACATACTATAATATTACTACAGATTACTTAAATGGAATCATAGATAAATTAACTAAACTTCCTGCTTCCGGTAGTGTTTGTATCGATTATTTATCTGAAGAGATTTTATTACATAGAGCTATTTTATTTGCAAGCCATAATATTCAAGGATATACTTCTAATCCTGAATTAATTGATATCATAGATGATATTGTTGACAATTATACTGGCGAGTTAAAAGAAATGAGAGAAGAACTAAATAAGTTAATTGAAAATGCTAAAAATACTAAAGATCTCAAAGAAGATACTGAATATCATAAGAACTTTAAAGTAATTGCTGATAAATTATCAAAAGAAATTTCAAAAATACCTACTAATGAAAGTAATGAATTAACATATATCAAGCAAATTAATGCCATATTACAAGCTTCTCATGATATTGCTCTATTAGATAATAAATGTGCTAAAAGTGAATTAGTTAAGGAAATTGCTAAAGTTACTATAACTAACACAGAAGAATATATGTCTAGATTAAAGACATTAGAGCAAGCACTTAAATAAATTATATAAAATAAAGGTGTAATATTTAGATACAATTAAATATTACACCTTTATTTTATATTTTGAATTTTTTAAATATAATTGGATAAATTCCTATTCCAAAAAAGCTTATTACTGCATATCTAATGAATGCAAAAATTTGCCCAGTAGGTAATATAACTTTCAAACCTGTTTGTAAAATTAAAAGTATTAATACTCCAATTAAAACTCTAATTATCTTGTTCACTCTAGTTCCTTCTACTGAAAAATTAACATATTTCTTTTCTACAAACATCCCTATTAAAAATCCAAAATAAGTTCCTAATCCTTTTATGAAATCTGCAGAATGTGCAAATGTTAATGCTGGCAAAAACAATACAAATGTAATTAAATATAACAACATTTTATTTTCTATTCTTATATATAACTTGTAACATATCCAAGCTGTTAATACACCTAAAATTGCACCTACAATTACATCTTTAGGATAATGTACACCTAAATACAATCTTGAAAAACCAATCAATACTATCATTATAGTTGCTATTATATACATTGCTTTCTTTTTCATATAAATAGCTATTGATCCATAAAATGAAGCTGCTCCTTGTGTATGACCACTTGGAAATGAATATCCTGTTGCAGTTTCTTCTCTTAATGTTCTAATTCCCTCTTCACCTATAGGTCTTTTTAATTTGAAAATATCTTTAATAGCATTATTCACCAACACACTTGTTAATACTGAATATGCAATATATTCTCCAAATTTTTTATCTAATGCCCAATAAATTATTGATATTATTACAATTAAAACTATCTGCTCTCCACATATAGTAATTAATTGAAATAAAAAATCAAAAAATGGGTTTGAAATGCTTTGTATATGTCTTAAAATTTCTAATTCCATACTTCCTCCTTAAGTTTTTGATTTGAATGTTGTTTTTTCTCTTCCCCTCCTAAAGATTCTAAAGCAAATGCTACATATAATTGCGTGCTTATTAGTACAGCCTTTTCATCTATATTAAATTTGTCATTATGATTAGGATAATCCCTTCCTATTTCTTCATTACCGGCTCCTACAAAGACAAATACTCCTGGAATCCTTTTTTGATAAACAGAAAAATCCTCTCCTAACATCATTCTTGGAACCTTGATAATATCTTTTTCATCAAATATTTTTTTTGCAGCATCTAATGCTGTTTTAGTAACTTTTGGATCATTAATTACTGCTGGATGATGAGATATATCATACTCAACACTTGCAGTTGCTCCATATGCTATTGCTGTACTATATGCAATCCTTTTTATTGATGTTTGTATATGCTTTGTTGTGCTTGCATTAAAACATCTAATAGTTCCTTCAATAAAAGCCTCTCCCGAAATAATATTATGTGTTTCTCCTGACTTAATATGCCCAATAGTCACAACTGCAGAATTTAGCGGATCTATTTCTCTACTAATAATTGATTGTAAATTCATTACAATAGCTGCACAAACAATAGTTGCATCTATACATTGTTGAGGTTTACCTGCATGTCCAGATTTCCCTGTAATTTTAATAGTAAATTTATTAGAAGCAGCCATTCTAGGACCTTCTTCAATAGATATTTTACCACATTCAATATCTCCAAATACATGCAATCCAAAAATTTCTTCTACTTCATCTATATATCCATGCTCTGATATAAGCCTTGCACCACTGGAACATTCTTCTCCCGGTTGAAAAATCAAAACAATTTTTCCTGGTATATCATTTTCATATTTTTTCAAAATCATTGCAGCTCCAAGCAAGGATGCCATATGAGCATCATGTCCACAGGCATGCATTACTCCTTCATTTTCAGACTGATACCTTACCCCTGTATTTTCTTTAATTCTTAATGCATCCATATCTGCACGTAAAGCAATTACTTTCCCTTCTCCATGACCTATTGTTGCTACAACTTCTGTTCTTATTCCTTCTTCATATTTTACGTTTATTTTATCTAATTCTTCCTTTATTTTTCTCGAAGTTCTATGCTCTTGCATACTTAATTCCGGATATTTATGAAAATCCTTTCTTAGTCCAATTAGATAATTACCTATAAGCTTAGTTTCTTTTACAATATCCATAATACACCCCCCAATATAAAATTATATAATTTTATGAAAAAAATGTATATTATTTTATAAAATACATTTAACTTTCTGTAAAAATATGGTAATATCTATTTAGTAATTAATTTATAGAGGTGAGATTATGAAAAGAAAATTATTAACTTTATGTTGCACTACTGTACTATGCTTATCACTAATATCATGCGGATTAAAAAGCGCTATTACAGGTACTAATGCTGCTGATGACACTACTGATGATTCTTTAACTGCAACAGAAAATAACAACCAAACTTCTGAAGGTGATGGAGACATAACAAATGATCAGTCTACAGATGCGAATTCTGAATCTTCTACTGATTCTGTTCTTGCTAATAATGATTTTGTTGATAATTCAGATTCTACTTCAACAACTTCTTCAAATAATGATTCTATAAGTAGTTTAGTAACAACTACTGATTCTTCTAGTTCTTCAACTATTAGTAGAGATTGTAGAATTTTCTACTATAATAAAGTTGATTCAAAAACTTATTGTACAGATACCAAAGCACCAGTTACTGATAATGCTTTTGTTACTGCATTAACTGAAAAATTATATGAGGCACCAAATAATAATAGTAATTTTATAACAATTTCTAAAGATTATGGAGTTAAATCAGCTACATTAGATTATTCAACTAATGTGTTAACTGTAGTTTTCAATTCTAATTTCCTTGATGAAATGAAACTTAATGATACTGATTCTAAAGGTCTAATGGCTGCAATAGTAAATACTTACGGTTATAATTACCAAGTAAATAAAGTTGCTGTTTATTTTGGTAATGATCTATATACTGGTTTAGATGGAACAGCTGAAGCTGGGTATAGCACTGTAGATTATACTAATATATTAAAACTTGATTAATAAAAAATTTAGCAGCAAATATTACATAGTTTACATAATATAAACTGTGTAATATTCGCTGCTTTTTTCTTCATTATTTATAACTTTCATATTTAATATTAATGGTTATTAGTTGTTTTAAAGAAATTTCGTTTTATAACTAAAAAATCTTCCATATCATTTAAAAATTGAAGTAATTGCGCCCTACTTTCAAACTCTTCTCTAGATTTCGGTAATTCCATTCTTTTAAATTCACTTCTTAAGCTTTCTAAATCATTTAATAACTCTTCACAATCATTTATTTCTCTTATATTTTCTGAAACACATAATGTAAAATCAGACATAACCTTCATTTGTTCAACTGGTATATTAAATCTTTCAAAATGTAGTCTCATTCTTTTTATAGTATCAAATTGATTAATTCTCATATTTATATAATCTGTATAATATGATGAGCTTTTAAAAAAGTTATTATTTACGATTTTATATGCAGTTTCCTTACTTTCATACAATCGTTTTTCAACTTCATTTATAAGTTTTTGCTCATCAATATCAACTGTATGAGTTACTAACGACTTTGACATTTTATTTATTATAATTCTATAATGCTCTTCAATCCATTCTTTATCTTCTTTAAATTTATCCTCAAGTGAAGGCATAAAAATATTAGCAATAGCAGCTACACCAATTCCAATTATCATTAATAATATTTCATTAACTATTAATAAAGTTGTTATTCTATTTGCAACTAAAAAATGTGTTGATAATACCACAGCTGGAACCATTCCTTCCTGTACTTTTAACCTAGAAGCAAGTGGTATCAAAATTATTAAAAATAAACCAAAAGCTAATGCTCCATTTCCTAATACTCCATATAAAATTACTGATAATAATATTCCTAAACTACAAGCAATAATTCTTTTATAGCTTATAATTAATGCTTTTTTTCTAGTATCTTGTATACTTAATATAGAAATAACTGCACCTACTGTTGCGTATTGTAATCCTAGCATATTTCCTATAATTAATGCTACAGTTGCCGATATTGCCATTTTAAAAGCTAAATTATATATGTACTTAAAGTATTCCATTATTTTTCCCTTTTGTCCTCCCTACCATGTCTGATATGACATATTATATACTAAAAACAAAAACAGTGACAAGCATAGCTTGCCACTGATACATATCAGGTACACATAAAATTCCTTTTAACTAATTTAACCTTTTTCTAAATTTTACTTTTGTTTTCTAATCATCTTTAGTACGTTTTATATATTATTTAGAACTATAAAATTAAGCATTTCTTTTATATCATTAAATTCTATTCCGTAGCTCATATTAGGTCTTTTTATAACTATTATTTTTACATCATTTAATAATGCACTATCAATTTTCTCTTTCATCCCTCCTTCCTCTCCACTATCTTTAGTTATTAATGCTTTTATTTTATATTCCTTAATAATCCCATTATTAATTTCAAAGCCAAATGGTCCTTTAATTGCTATTATATTATCCATTGATATACCATTATCTAAAAGCTTGCTTATTACCTTTGGTGATGGTAGTATCCTATGAATCATTCTATTATTTTCACCTTTTAAATTCTCAATTTTTAAAGCATTATTACTTCCAGTTGTATTTAAAATATTTCCATCTATACTCTTGAATACTTCCTGTAACTCTTCATATGTTTCTACAAAAATAATATTTTCTACACTCTCTTCTTTTTTAATATTATTTTTACTTAAATTATGAAAAAAGCTTTTTCTTTCATATCTTATATAATCAATCTTCATCTCTTTACAAACCTTAATTAATGTCTTACTTACCTCGCTAGCATAAGGATGAGAAGCATCTACAAAAACTGTAATTCCAAATTTATTTATTAACTCCTTAAACTCTTCTTCATTTAGAGGCTTATAATTAAAATGCTTTGCCTTAAAATCCTTATAAATTTCATATCCATATTCAGTAGCTGTAGAAACAACTATTTCATCAGTATATTTATTTATATGTGATAAAATTTCCCTACCTTCCCCAGTTCCAAGAACAAACCCAATCATCAAATCACCACCTTTAATCAATGACAAGTTTCAAGTGTCAAGTTGTAGTATAAACTCCTTGGGAACTTTCTTGAAATACTTCCATAAATTCAGCCTAATCTAAATTTATTCCTTAACTTGCTACTTCTCACTTGTCACTATCCTATAACTCCAAACTACTAACTCAAAACTATTAACTTTTAACTAATTATAGACTCTTAACTAAACATCATATCCTCTAGGTGTAATAAACTTACCTTCTTTAACAAAGCTTTGAGAATTTCCTACAATAACTATAGAAAACATATCTACAACCTCTTCATCAAAGTTTTCTAAATTAAATAATTTATACTCTTGTCCATCTCTTAAAGCATGTCTAACTACCGCTACTGGAGTATTTAAATCTCTATATTCTTTAATTATTTCAATAGCTTCTCTTAAATAATGTGGTCTTCCCTTACTTCTTGGATTGTATAAAGAAATAATCATATCTGCATCAGCTGCATTTCTCACTCTCTTTTTAATTAATTCATACGGAGTCATTAAATCACTTAAACTTATATTACAATTATCATGCATAAGAGGCGCACCAACTACTGATCCAGCTGCACTTGAAGCTGTAACTCCAGTTATGATTTCAACATTTTCATCTTTTTGCATTTGAAGAATAAGCCCAGCCATTCCATAAATCCCTGAATCACCAGTACTTATTAAAGCTACAGTATTATCTTCTTTAGATAGCTCTAAAGCTTTTCTACATCTTACTTCTTCGCCTCTCATTCCAGTAGAAAACAATTCTTTATTTTCTACAAGTGGCTTTATCATATCAATATATTTGTTATATCCAACAACAATATTACTTTCTTCTATAGCCTCCTTAGCTCTTAAAGTCATATGCTCTAGTCCCCCAGGGCCTATTCCTATAACATATAATTTTCCCATTTTAATCTCCTTAATTTAGCTCACCAATGGCTAATGTCATTCCATCTTTTTTTATCTTTTTTATAATTATATTTGCTCCAGCTAATTCAATAACTGGTTCACTTACAGCTGAAACTCCAATTGATTTTTTTACAAATTCGCTACCTTCATATTTATCTTCAATAGTTGCTATTTCATCCCTAGTAAAAAATCTAATATCACAATTTAAGAATTGTTTTAAACTTAATATAGCTTCTTCATCACTTTTAACATCTACAGATGCAATTAAGTTAACTGCCCTTAAATCAATATTTTTTTCCTTTAATGTCTCAGTAACAAATTCGTACATCTTCTTACTTTCAGTATTTCTTCTACAACCAATTCCTAATACTATATCTTTTCTAACTAGCTTTAGAATTGTGCTTTCATCATTTAATCCAGCTTCTTTATTTCCTATCTCATCATTTTCTTTATTGCACATTTTACTATAATTATTTTTCGAATTATCATTGTTATTAACTTTATTAGTTATCCACAACATATTACTTTTAATTTCATCAACTTGTGTATATCCTTTAGGGCAACTTATCTTATTTTTATCATCCTTAAAATAAACTTCTTCATTATTAACAAGTCTACTAGCAATTACTTTTGCTATTTTTAAGCTATCAATAACAAGATTATTATTCTTTGCTATAACATCAGGAGCTAAAATATTCATATTATCAGTTGCTGTTGTTATAACAGGTGTATTATTTAATATTTTAGATATGTTTAAAGCTAAATCATTTGCTCCACCCAAATGTCCTGAAACTAAGCTTATAGAAAACTTATTGCAAACATCCACCACAACTACAGCTGGATCTTTATCTTTGCCTTTTAAATGCTTTGATATTGCTCTTACTGCAATTCCTGTTGAACTTATAAATACTATAGAATCATATTTTTCAAAACACTCTTTAGTTATATCACTTAAGTTAAAATCACTTCTTTTAGATTTAAAGTATAAATCTCCACCAATTTGTGATTTTATTTTTTCTCCTAAAATATCACCTTTTTCAGTAACACTTATAATACAAATCATAATTACTTTTTAGCCTCTCTATACATATGAGTAAATGTTTTATCGTATAAAAGACTTTTTTCATAATCACAGTCAATAAAGTCTCCAACTAATATTTGAGCACATTTAGTAATCTTAGCTTCCTTAACCTTATCTGCAATATCATCTAAAGTTCCAATTATGCTTCTTTCATTATCCCAAGTTGCTCTTTCAATAACTGCTATAGGAACATTTCTTCCATATCCAGCTCTAAGCTTAGCTACCACTTTATCAATCATTGAAATTGATAAAAATATAGCCATTGAAGCTCCTATTTGTGCTAATTTTTCTAAATCCTCTGTTTCTGGTACTGGAGTTCTTCCTTCTACTCTAGTTAAAATTACTGTTTGAGTTACTGATGGAAGGGTAAATTCTTTTTTTATTGCCGAAGCTGCTGCAACAAAAGAACTAACTCCTGGCACTACCTCATATTCTATATTTAACTTATCAAGCTCATCCATTTGCTCCTTTATAGCTCCATATATTGATGGATCTCCAGTATGAAGTCTTACAATAGTCTTATCTTTATTTGTATCCATAACTTCAATAACTTCTTCTAAAGTCATCTTTGCCGAATTATATATTAATGCTTCTTCTTTACAATAATCCATATGCTCCTTAGCCACTAAAGAGCCTGCATATATAACTACATCCGCTTTTGTTAATATATCTCTCCCCTTAACTGTTATTAAATCAACATCTCCAGGCCCTGCCCCTATAAAATAAACCATAATTTTCTACTCCCTACTTGCTAATATTAGCGACATATAATCCCTAGCTTGTTTTATTTCTTCCTTGTCAGTTAATATAAGTTGTCCTTCTCTTCCTGCCCTACTTACATAAACATAATCAAATCCTTTTTCCTCTAAGAAATCTACTACAGTTTCTTCATGCTTATAAACCTTCATTATTACAACATATTTTTCATCTTTAATATCTTTAACTCTAGTTGCTGGTAATATCATAAGTGGATTATCCCCTACAACTAAAGTTCTATCAACTAAACTTGCAGCTGCACAAAATGAAGTTATTCCTGGTACTGTTTCAACATGGAAGCCTCTTTCTTCCATATGCTTTAACATATGAATATAAGTACTATAAACATAAGGATCTCCAATAGTTAAGAATGATACATTTTTACCTTCTTTTAATTTTTCTTCTATAAAATCATAAGCTTCCTTAGCTTTTTCAATTCTATTTTTCTTTCCCATTGGAAAATATTTTATAACAACTTCAGTTCCTTCTTTTATATATTCTTTAGCTGTTTCTAAAGCTATACTTTCTCCACCCTCCATTGCACTTGGTGCAACTACAACATCACTATTTTCTATTGCTCTTACTGCCTTTACAGTTAATAACTCTTTATCTCCAGGTCCTACACCTATTCCATATAACGTTGATTTCATATTAATTTACACTCCTTATGCATTGAACAATATATATTGGATTATTTGCAATCATCATATAGCTTTGTCCTCTATTTTTACTTATATTTACTTGCGAAATATCTACTATGTAGTTTAACTTTTTCATAACTTCAATTGCTTTATATGCATTGTCTAAAGTTATAAAATTCATAACAATAGTACCTTCTTGAATTAATAATTCACTACACATTTCAATAATCTTTTCTAAACTTCCACCAGATCCACCAACAAATATTGAATCAAATCTTTTATCTTCTTTTATGTATTTTTCTAATATTTCTACAGCATCACCTTCATCTAATATCACATTAGTACAGTCAAACTTATCTAAATTAATTTTAGTTGTAGATATTGCATCTTCATCTCTTTCAATAGAATACACAACTCCATTACTTGAAATTTTAGAAGCTTGTACAGTTATTGTTCCTGTTCCTGAACCTACATCTAATACTGTAGAATTTTCTTTTAAATTCATCTTCCAAATACTTAATGCACGTATATCTTCTTTTGTCATAGGGCAATTGCCTCTTATGAATTCATCATCCTTAATTAAAATCATATATTTCTCCTAATTTAATTTTCTTCATTTTCTACAACTAATATAGACATATCGCTAAAGTCTACATTTATAAATTCCTCAGGCTTACCTTCTAAAATTCTCTCATTTTCATAAGATAAATACTCACCAATAATCACACTGCAATTAATATTATGTTCAATTAAAAGCTTACATAAATGTGCAGCATTATTTTTATTATCAGTTAGCCATATTGATAATTTATTTTGTTTAACTTTATCTATAAAATTTTCATTTCTTGCATGTACACTTCCTGTAAATGCATAAGACCAGCTTTTATTTAACTTAGTCGTTAAATATTGAAACGAGCTTAATCCAGGTATTACGACAATATTTCCTGGGTAATTCTTTTTTATATATTCGCTTATTCCAAAAAAAGTCGGATCTCCTGAAGCTACTAAAGCAATAGTCTTACCCTTTAAATTCCCCTTATCTTGCCCATTGCTATTAATATACTCCAAGGTTTCCTTTAATGAATTCATTACTATTTGGGGTTTATTAATGAACTCTAAATCATTAATCAGTCTTTCAAAACCAATAATAACATCACATTCATTTAATACCTCTATTGCCTTCTTTAATATATAATCTCTATTTCCTGGCCCCATTCCAACTATATAAAGCACAATTTTTCAACCTCCTATACTGATGAACGCTCTTATTACTTAAAACTTACTTTTTTCTATCACTTATTAACTGCTAACTAATCAAATTTTCCTAGTTTTGAAAGAGAATTATATAAAATCTTATAATCTGAAAATCCATAATACATTATTGCATCACATTTCATTTCGCCATAAGTATAAATTTTCATTCTTTCAACAATCTTATTTCCTATATTTTTATAAAGCTCATCATATCCTTCACCTAAGAACTTTACTGCACCTTCACTTGTTTTTTGCTCTAAAACTTTTTTAATAAGATTTGTATCATATCCTAAAAGTGCAAGCTCTAAAGCTATAACTTCAAGACGTACATCATTTACTCTGCTATGAGTATTAAAACATCCATAAGCAACTTTACTTACCTTCCCTATATGCCCTATAAGAACGACTTCTTTTATTTTAATTTCAGCACAACATTCCAATGCAAAACCTACAAAGTTAGATATTATAACTACTTCATCTTCTGAAAATCCATTATCATTTGCACACTTTTCACCTATATTCCCAAAAGTAAGAACTAATCTCTCCTTACCTCTTCCCTTTTGATTAATTTCAATTCGTATAGATTCCTTTAATGCTTCTTCTGACATTGGTTTAACTATTCCTGATGTTCCTAAAATAGAAATTCCTCCAACTATACCAAGCCTAGGGTTAAAGGTCTTTTTAGCAATTTCTTTTCCTTCAGGAACACTAATAGTTACCTTAATTCCACCTTCAATGTCACCAGGAAGATTTTCCATTACAGCTTCTTGAATAGTTTTTCTTGGAGTTGGGTTAATTGCATGAAGTCCTTTTTCTATAAATAACCCTTCTTTAGTAACTACTCCAACTCCTTCTCCTCCAACTAAAGTAAATCCACTATCTTGCTTTTCTACTCTTGCATAAATTTCTATCCCATCAGTTATATCTGGATCATCTCCACCATCTTTAATCACAGAAACTAAGCAATAATTTTCACCTTTTTCTATAGAATTTATAGGTATCTTTATCTCAATTCCCTTAGGTACTATTATGTCAACACTATTTAGAACTACATCATTAAAAAGCATAATTGTTGCTGCCTTTGCCGCTGCTGTTGCACATGATCCAGTAGTATATCCACATCTTAATTTCTTACCACCACTCATTACATAAAGATCTAGCATTCATCCTAACTCCCCACTTATTTAGTTACAAGTTACAAGTTGAAACTTGTCACTCCCTTAACTCAAAACTACTAACTCTTAACTACACAAGTCTACCTTTCAACAACGTTGTACATAAGAGCATTTACTATTGCTGCTGCAACTGTGCTTCCACCTTTTCTTCCCTTAACTCTAATATAAGGAACATTAAGTTCTTCTAAATTTTCCTTACTTTCTGCTGCTCCAACAAATCCTACTGGAACTGCAATAATTAACTTTGGCTTAGCTTTTCCATCTTTTATAAGCTCTTTTAATTTAAATAATGCTGTTGGTGCATTTCCAAATACAAAAATATCAACATTATCATTACAAGCCTTTTCTACAGCTGCCATTGAACGAGTTATTTGCTTTTCTTTAGCCTCTTTATGTACTTCTTCTAAATTTACATAACAAATAGCCTTTCCATTTAATTTTGATAAGGCTATTTTATTTATTCCTGATAATGCCATATTAGTATCTGTATAAATAATAAATGGTTTCTTAAAAATTTCTTTAGAAGCTTCTATCGCTCCTTTACTTATTTCTACTAAATCTTTGTATTCAAAATCTGCTGTTGTATGAATAGTTCTCTTTATTATAGACAATTCTTCTTTAGTGAAATTATGCTCACCCATTTCACCTTCTATAATTTTCATACTTGTATTTTCTATTTCCATTGGATTTTTAATATAGTCCATTTTTATTCACTCCAATTTTCTTATTTTAATAATCTCTTAATAAAATCTAAATTTCCAAAGAAATGCACATGTGGATATCCTGCTAATGTATTATTCTTTTTATATCCACATTTCCATTTAATTTCTTCGCCCGTATATGAAGTTTTTATTACATCATATATTGCCTCTTCATTTAAATTTACCTTTGACTTATGGAATTCATGACAATTAATTCTTATATCACCTAATGATACTGTTGCATAACCAAATCTATTTAGTCTTTTAGTCATTTCACTATTTCCTTTTAAGAATCCCACCATATCAACGCCATCTATATTTTCTGTTAAATACATTAATCCACCACATTCAGCATAACAATTCAATCCATTATCTAATGCTTGTTTTATGCTCTTAAGCATACTTGTATTCTTACTTAACTCTTCTTTAAATACCTCTGGATAGCCACCACCTAAATATAAAAAATCAATATTTTCTGGTAACTTTGAATCCTTAAGCGGGCTAAAGTAAATAACTTCACCAACTTCTTCTAATAACTCTATATTTTCTTTATAATAAAACCTAAAAGCTTCATCATAAGCTATTGCAATTTTCTTATTTTTATTTTCTAAATGATAATTATCATCGTACTTACTTATCTCCTTAAAACTTTCAATTATTTCAGTTAAATTTATATTTTCCTCAATAAGTTTAGCTAAATAATCTATCTTCTCATGTAAATTACCAACTTCTACACTTTGTACTAACCCTAAATGTCTACTTTCTAATTTAAGCTTTTCATCCTTTGGAATATATCCAAACACCTTTAAATTGCAGTGCATTTCAATTGCTGACTTTAATAAATTGTAGTAACTTTCACTAATACAATTTAAAATTACGCCTGAAATATTAGCATCCTTAAAATTTTTAATTCCATTAATTTCTGCACATAAAGTTATACTTTGTGCCTTTGGAGTAATTACTAATATAATTGGAGCATTATTTAATACTTTGGAAATACTATATGTTGAACATTCTTCAGTTAAACCTTTCCCATCATATAGTCCCATAACTCCTTCAACTACCGCTAAATCACCTTTTCCTCTTGAAAAACTTGCCTTAACCCCATCTTCTCCCATTAAATGCAAATCTAAATTTCTAGATACATTCCCTGTTATTTCAGTATGAAATCCTGAGTCAATATAATCCGGACCTACCTTATATCCTTGTACATCATAGCCTCTATTTTTTAATGCTTTCATTAATCCAAGAGTAACTGTAGTTTTTCCTCCACCACTACAATTGGATGAAATTATCATTGTTTTCATGCTTTATGTCTCCTTAACTTTTTACTTTTACCTTATGACCTTTTTTAGTTTGTCCAACACCGATATATCTATTGTTTATAAGATCTTCTATTCTATTTATATATAGCTCATTAAATTTTTCGTTTTCACCAAGCCCTTTCATATGCAAATTCACTTTAATACCTTCTTCTTCTAGCATAGACTTCCACGAATCTTCATCATCTGAAGCCATATCATTTCTTGCATGGTCGCCTGCAACCATCATTAATGGAGCTAAAGTTACTTCAGTTATATTTTTTCTTTTTAGTCTTCTAAGTACTGTTTCAAAATTAGGATATCCCTCAACTGTCCCAACAAATACATTTTCATATCCTTCATCTTCCAACACAGCTTGTAAACATCCATATACAGAATTTGATGGATGTGCAGTTCCATGTCCGACATACACTACAGCATTATTTTTCTCATATAATTCTTTTGTTGCTTCAATAAATAGTGAATAATCTTGTGGTAATTCCTCTATTCCTTGATAGTAAAAAATAGGTCTTCCTACTTTTAGAATGCTAAACTTATCCTTGAAAGCTTCTGCTATTTTATTTACATATATGAACTCTTCTCCAGGTATCATATGCAATGGTTGCATAATCACTTCTTCATATCCATCTTCATATAACTTTTCCATCATCTCCTCAGGTTTATCAACAAATATCTCATATTTTTCTTTTAATTTTTTTATTATCTTATGAGATGTAAATGCTCTATAAATATCATATTCACTGAAACTATTTCTTATTTGATTTTCAGCATTTTCAATTGTTTTCTCTAAAGTGTCTAAATAGCTTGTCCCAAAGCTAACTACTAATATTGCTTTTTTCATTATTTAAAATCTCCTAAAATTTATTTCAAATTATTTTTTCTTTAAATTTATTTATTCATTTTTATTTATTAACTAAAAAATCTAATTATGTTTATAAATTACTTTATAATAAAAAAATAAAAGCACCCTTCAATTAGGGTGCTTAAAAGACAACACAATATAACCAAAATTATACAGTTAGTAGTTTTTAGTTTTAGTTATCCTTAACTACTAAAACAACTCAAAACTACTAATTGAAAAAAGTATTTCTCACTTTTCTTCAATTTAGTTAGTAACAAACAACAAGTTACAAGTAACAAACTAATTTTAAAACCTCTTTTGGAGTTTCTTAAAATAAATTTCTGTAAATTCATCCTAAGCTAAATTTAGTCCTTAATTCTAAACTTATCACTTGAAACCTCTTACTTAACTTTCTATCATATCATCCTTACCTTCCCACCGAAGTATAGATTAAAATTTAGGCAGGTCTCCTGGCTTTAACTTCATCCTCTTCTCATACCTTCCCAGTTTTTAACCACCAGTGGATTTATTTAGAGATTTGTCCATTATTACAGTAGCGGGGGCTGCAGTGGCATTTAACCACTTTCCCTTTTAATTTAAAATTATAATACTAAAAATCTATAATTTTAAAACCTAAATTCTTTATTATTCAATTATATATCTCATTAAATAATAAAACAGATGATAAATCAAGTTATTTTTATAAATGCATCTATTTTTGAAAAATAATTTAAACTACTTCTTTTTCTTATTAACTATAATTGCTGTTGCTGATCCACTTACTGTTATAATGACTAATAATCCTATAATAATTTTAATTATCGTTGAATTACTATTAAAACCACTTCCGCCGTCAACTGTAACACTAATACTTTTTGTAGTAACTAACCCCTTACTATCAGTTACTTCGTAAGTTACTTTGTATACTCCCTTTTTGCTTACATTCACTTCATTTTCTTTAACAATAATCTTATTTGTTAAATTTCCATCTTCATCATCTAATGCTGTAACACCATCTAATGGATCAAAATATCTACCTTTTTCTAATGTAATGTCATTCGCATTAATAATTGGTGGTTTATTTTCTCCACTCATCTTATCTTCTGATTCAACAACAACCATCATTGCTTTATTTACCTTGTTTCCATTACTATCAATAATCTCATAAGTTACATGATAATTACCTTCAATACTTGTATCAACATTATTATATATAACCATAACCTTATTAGTTATATCTCCATCTTCTTTATCAGTTGCTGCTACCCACTCTAATGGATTAAATTTCGTATCTAATGCTATAGAAATATCATTGCAGTATATAACTGGTACATCTCCTGTTGAAGTTACTTTATTTCCATTATTAAAATTTTTAACTTTTACTTTAATTACACAAGATGCTGAAGTTCCCATGCTATCAGTAACCTTATATCCAACTTTATATATGCCTTCTTTATATACATTAACATAATTATATACTACTATAATCTTTCCTGTTATATCTCCATCTTCTTTATCTGAAGCACTTACCATTGCATATGGATTATACTTTTCACCTAAAGCTACTGTTATATTATCAGCATATATAATTGGTCTTGTATTACTTTTTGGTACAACATTAATATATATTTCCTTAGTAACTCTATACCCAGCACTATCACTTACTTCAAAAGTAACTGAATACTTTCCTACTACACTTATATCAACCATATTTTCAATAACTCTTATTTTTGAAGTTAAATCTCCATCTTCAGTATCATATGCATTTACTCCATTTAATGGATTAAAGCTTTCTCCTTGTTTAATAGTTCTATCACTTGCATTTATATATGGAGCCTCATTTTCTTTTTCTAAGGGTTTAACAACTGTAACTTCAATAGTTTTCCTTGTCTTACCTCCATCTTTATCCTTTATCTCATAAGTTACTACATATACTCCTTCTTTATTGACATCAACATTACTTGATACAACAATAATATCATTAGTTATATCTCCGTCTTCTTCATCAATTGCTTTTATACCATCTAACTCATTAAATTTATTTCCTAATTCTATTGTTTTATTTTCTGCATTTATTATTGGTAATGTATTTACTACTTCTTCACCTTTTTGTACTGTTATTGATATTGTTTTAGTTGCTTCTTTATTATCATTATCTTTTACGTAATAAGTTACCTTATATTTTCCTTGCTCATTTGGATTTACTTCATTTTCTTTTATTTCAATTTTATCTGTTAAATCTTCTCCATTATTTGACTTAGCAGTTACTCCATCTAGTGGATCAAACTTATCACCAACATTTATTGTTTTATCATTAGCATCTATTATAGGTAAGTTTTCAGACTCATCTCCTGTTACAACTGCTCCTTCATTTGATTTATCTTCATCCTTGCTATCTGTTGGTTCTTCCTCTGTATACTCTTTATTTTCACTATTGTCTATAACTTCATCACTTGGCTCTTCTTCTATTACTGATGAATCTGATGTATTCTCATCACTATTAATTTCAGAGTTCTCTGCCTCATTATTATCTACTACTTGATTTTCAATAATTGGTTCTGTAACCTCTTGTATATTTTCTTCTGAAACACTTCCTAACGAACCTTTTTCTACTACATTTCCATTTACCTTTACTATTTCTAATGTAGTGATTTCTTTTAACTCTCCTATATTCTCACATTTAACATTTCCTAAATTTATTTCTTTTAAGTTGCTAATTTCCTTTAATAAAGAAAATGACTTTATCTCTATATTTTCTAAATCACTATGCTCATTTTGTAATGCTTCTATATCTATCTTAGTTATTGCTTTTAATTCATCTTTTTTTATAGATTCATCTGATAATTTACCTAAAGTATAAAGTACTATTTTAAATAAATTGGAATCATAATCACCAGGATTTAAATTATTTTCGTCACTAACATTTTCCCCATCTTGATATACTTCACCTTCATTTAATTGTATATCCTTCTCCTTAGTATCCTCCTCCCCCATACCTAAAACTTCTTCTGATTCGCTACTAGTCCCGGCCTCATCATTACCTTCGGCCTTAACATAAATACTTGTACATAACAATGTTACTATTATTACGCTACTTAAAAATATTGATAATAACTTCTTCTTCATACATTCCCCCATTATATTTAGAAGTAATATACTACATGCTATGATAAATTTTATGTTATGCTACCAACTGTATTCCTTTTGTATCAAAAAACACCTTCAATATTAAAAATTAATATTGAAGGTGTTTTTACATTTTAATATTATTTTATCTATTCTTTATCCTTATATTTTAGAATAACTTTATCTTTATTTTCCCCTAAAAATATATCTAAGTAAGCTAATCTATTAAAGCAAAATTCCTCTATTAACTTTTCACTCTCTTCTCTTATATAATAATCATGAGTATATCTATTTCTTAGCTTTACAGCCATTGAAAGATATCCTTTAAGCTTATCATCAAAAAAAACATCTTCCATGCTTTATCAATAAGTCCTGTAGCCGATATTGAACTTTTTAGTTTTCCATCATTAACTATTATATAACTTTCACACATATCAACTATATATTCAGTGAAATCTTGAAAAAATGCAAACATTGCTCTTCTCATAATTCTACTATTATTTTTTTATATTCAGCTATTGCCTCTTTAAGGTCTTCTAAATTATCATATGCACTTTGATATTTTTCTAAAAACTTTTCTTTCTTATATCTATAGTATGGATTCATCAATAATACCTCCAAAGTAACTGTACTGTTCATCTATTTTTAAAGTTTTTTCTAACTTTTCATTATTTCGTGCAGCTTTTAAAACATAATGATTAAAATCATACCATCTTTCTTCTTTTAATATATACTTATTATCGCTATCTACTGCCATACGTGCATATTTATTTCCAAAATCATTAAATAATACAAAGGTCAAATGAATATTGTTATAATTATAAAACTTACTAGCTATTTTCTTTATTTCATCTTCTATATCAAATGTATCTAAAAAAGTAACTTTCGGTGCAGTTACAACAAGTAAATCTATATCACTTCTATCTTTTATCCAATCATCTGTACCATAACTTCCGAATTCACATATAGCTATAATTTCATTATGTTTACTAATTGCCTTAATAAATTCTCCCTTATCCATATAAACCTCATTATTTTTACTCACTTATCTATATTATATCCTAAATAATTACTTTGTTAAACTAATGTATTAAGCTTAGATTTTAGAGAATAAATTTATTTATATTTTTATAAATCAAAATGAAACTAAGAATTTTTTATTGAAGTACCCGTGAATAAAATACTATTCTAACATTTAACTTTAGATATAATAATTTTTAAAGAAATAAGGTTAGCATTCCTTTTAATACTAACCTTAATACTTCATTCAACGTATATATAATTTTCTACTATCTTTTTAATACTTTAACACCATATTTATTTAACTTTAATTCCCCACTAACTTCTTCATTTGTAAGCATATCAACATACTTATTATCATCTAAAACAACAGTGTTATTTTCTTCACTAAAATTCATAACAAATACATAATCATTTTCACCATCAGTTCTCATTTGAGCTGTTACTCCAATAGGTAATTCAGTATTAATTACAGGTTTAATTTCTAAGTCATTTATTATTTTAGTAAAGAACTCAGTATCAAAATCATTATTAGTTCTTGCTGCTATATAATAAGCCTTACCATTTCCATAATTGTTTACTGTTAATGCAGGCATTCCAGCATAATAATCATTTTTATAAGTTGCTAATACTTCTGCAGTTTCAGCATGAATTACATCACAATAATCTCTTAATTTATAACTTCCTTTAGCACCTAACTCATTACTATCTTTAAACTCTAAATAATTTACATCTGAATCATACAATGTGTCAATTTCTTCAGCCCAAATTCCTGTAACTTCTCTTAGTGGTCCTGGGAATCCCCCTAAGAAGCATAAATCATTTTCATCAACTAATCCACTGAAATAAGTTGTAACTAAAGTACCACCATCTTTAACAAACTCTGTTATTCTTTCAGCAACACCTGGTCTTATCATATATAACATTGGTGCCACAAGCAATTTATACTTAGAAAAATCACACTCCATATTAACTACATCTACAGGAATTCCTTTTCTCCAAAACACCTTATAATAATCTTCAACAGCTTCAAAGTATCCCTTATTATCATTTTTAAGTGCTTGGCAATCATCTATTGCCCATCTATTTTCCCAATCATAAATTATAGCTACTTCTGGTTCTACACTAGTTCCAAGTATTTCAGTTAATTTTTCTAATGTTTCCCCTACTTCTGTAACTTCTCTAAATACCCTAGTATTTTCATGTCCACAATGATCTACTACTGCTCCATGGAATTTTTCAGATGCTCCTCTTCCTTTTCTCCATTGGAAGTATTGAACTGAATCTGCTCCATGTGCCACACCTTGAAGTGATGATAATAAATGCATTCCTGGTCTCTTAGTTTTATTTACCTTATGCCAGTTAACTAAGCTTGGAGTACTTTCCATTATTAAAAATGGTTGTCCGCCCTTTAATGTTCTATATACATCATGTACAAAACTAACATTAGCTGCAGTATCATATGTCTTTTCAAAATTATTATGCCATGCTGGATAATCATCCCATGATACAACATCCACTTCTTTAGCAAACTTCCAATAATCTAATCCATTAAATAAACTCATTCTTGGATAATCACCCATGAAATTAGTTGTAACAGGTATATTAGGTGTTATTTCTCTAATTGGTGCTATTTCATTTTTATAGAAATCTATAGTTTGATCTGTAGCAAATCTCTTCCAATCAAGATTATGTCCATGAACAAACTCTTCACCATGATGTGCTGGACTTTCTATTTGTGACCAACTAGTAAATTTATGACTCCAAAATCCTGTCCACCATGCTTTATTTAATTTTTCTAAATCATTTTCATATTTAACTTTTAACCATTCTCTAAAAGCTTCTTGGCAAAGATTACAATGACACTCTCCACCATACTCATTAGATACATGCCACATTATAAGTGCAGGATGATCTTTATATCTTTCTGCTAATATTCTATTAATTTCTGAAGTCTTTTCTCTATATATTGGTGAAGTAAAGCAGTGATTATGTCTTTGTCCATGAAGTATTCTCCTTCTATCTGACCAAACACGTAAAACTTCTGGATATTTTTCTGACATCCAAGCTGGTCTTGCTCCACTTGGAGTAGATAAAATTACATGAACCCCTGCCGCGGCCATATCATCCATAACTTTATCAAGCCATTCAAAAGTATACTTACCTTCTTCGGGCTCTATTGCGCTCCACCCAAAAATATTTATAGACACACAATTACAATGTGCTAATTTCAATAATCTTACATCTTCCTTTAATATCTCAGGATAATCTAACCATTGATCTGGATTATAATCTCCTCCGTGTAAAAAACCTTTAACCTTTTCATTAACAGGTTTAAATTTTTTAATCATTTTATATTCCTCCAATACCGCTTAATTATTGCATACTTCTTCTTATCTAAAATTTTGATATTTTTAAATTAATCTTATTTTCTACAAATTCTCACTTTCCATATATTTGATTGCACTAATTTCTCTTACTTTTTATATCTCTTTATTAAAAATGGCAGATGACTATAATTTTTATAAATCTTAATCATCTGCCTATTTTAAACTGGAAACACGCTACTTACTTATGCTCGTAGGTGTAGCTTTGCCCATAATAATTACTATGAGCATTACTAATAGTGAGAAGGCTATTTTAAATGAGACACACAGTGTAACTTCAACTAACCAAATTAAAATTTGGAGTTTCAGTCAACTTCAATTAACTAAATCAAAGATTTAGAATCTTTATATGAAACACACTACTCACGTTGTTCGTAGGTGTAACTTCGATTAACTAAATCAAAGATTTAGAATCTTAGTTATATGATTTAACAAATTCTGTGGCTTGTTTTTGACATTCTTCTAATATCTTATCAAATCCAGCTTGTGTTAATTTTTCTCTAAACTCTTTAACACCAGCTTCTACATCATCAACCATTCCTAAATCTAGAGGTACTCCATATTGAGTAATAACATTACCTACTGCTGCCATTTCATTTTTAACATTAGAATCATCAAATGAAAATGCAGCTAAAGGATTAGAAACTGTATAATTGTCACTCCACTTAGTGATAGTTTCTTGAACTATTTCTGGTTCAGTAGATGAAGTACGAGCAAATTTAGTAGTATACCATCCCCACGGACAAACTTCACCTGCTGGGAATGCATCACTTCCTTCTAAAGAAGTATATTCACCTTCAGCTGAATTTTCCCAATGCTCACCTTCAATACCATACCAAGTTAAGTTATTAATTTCTTCGTCATATCTTAATAATTCAATTGCCATTAAAGCTCTTTCAGGATTTTTTGAATTAGCATTTATTGCAATACCATTGTTTGTATAAGGTTGAACAACTCTGTTAACTCCTTCACTTAAATCAAGTAATGTTGCATTCCAATCTGGATTAGCTGCATTCATTTCAACAGTTCTATTTGCTACAGTACTAAGATTCCAAGTCATTATTGCAGTTTTTCCTGCTACGAAATCTTCATCTCTAGTAGCTTGGCTTGAAATTGAATCTGCTGCCCAATAACCCTTATCAGCAAATTCCTTCATTTTCGTTACATATTCCATATATTCTGGAGTATCAACAAAGGCAAATACTTCTCCTGATGTATCATTAACATCATATCCAATCGATGGTGTTGGAGCTCCACTAACAGTTGAGAATCCATATCTTTCAATCATATATGGCCATTGTAAATTTTGTCCCCCACCATTAGCCATAACCTTAATTCCATTTCCTGATTCACCTTGTGCTACAGCATCCATAAATGCTTCAAGTTCATCATAACTTGTAATTGATTCAAATCCATATTTGCTTGCTAAATCTCCTCTATAAGCAAATACGTTTGTACCATATTCATTTCTATCATTTGGAACCATATATACTTTCCCATCAATTTTTGCTTGATTCCATGCATCTGCTGGTTCATTAGCATAAATTTGTGGAGCATATTCCTTTAATAAGTCATCTGTTAACTCTAAGAATCCATTTTTAGTTGCAACTTGGCTATAATATCCCCACCCTGCAGCTGTGAATATTAAATCAAAATCTTCACCTGATTGGAATAATAGTTGATACTTAGTTGTCATATCTGACCAAGGAATAAAATTCACTTCTAAAGTTGCATTTATTTCTTCCTTCATCTTTTCGTTAACCTTTGCATAAACCTCATCAAAATCTGCTGGTTTATCTCCTATTAAGTACATTTTCAATTTAACTTCTTTTAATTCTGAAGAATTTGATGCTACACTTTTATCATCGGATCCTTTTGACCCACATCCTACCATAAATGAACTTAACATAAGCACGCTTAAACCTATAGCTGCTAATTTTTTTATTGACCTTCTTATCATTTTAAAATCCCCCTCATAACTCATTTATAAATAAACCCTTTTGGTATTTATCCTTTTTGTATTTTTTATTAATCTTTATCCTTTAACCGCTCCTATAGTTACACCACTAACAAAGTATTTTTGAATAAATGGATAAACTAATATAATTGGTCCAGTTACTATAATTGTTAATGCCATCTTTAAAGACTCACTTGGCATATTTATTGTAGAACCTAATGAAGTTCCACCACCAGCTTGTGCTAGTATTGTTTTATATGCTTCGATATTGTTTACAATCTTATATAAATAATATTGTAATGAATATAAATTTTCATTATTTATAAATAACATTGAATTATACCAGTCATTCCAATATCCTAATGCAATAAACATTCCTATAGTTGCAAGTGCTGGTTTGACTAATGGTAATATTACCTTCATAAATATAGTAAAGTCTCCTGCCCCATCTATTTTAGCTGATTCTGTTAATGCTTGTGGAATTCCACTCATATAGCTTTTCATAATAATTATATTGAAAACACTTAACAATGGTGGTAACAATAAAGATAAATAGCTATCCTTTAAACCTAAATATTTTACCATTAAAATATACCATGGAACTAATCCACCACTAAATAATGTTGTAAAGTAGAAGAAAAATGATACTTTATTTCTCCACTTAAAGTCCTTTCTTTGTAATACATATGCTGTCATCGCTACTATAAATAATCCAATTGCTGTACCAATTACAGTTAAACTTGCTGTTACTCCATATGCCCTAAGTATTGCCATTGGTTCCTTTAATGCAGTTTTATATGCTTCTAATGACAATTCCTTTGGGAAGAAAGAGAAACCATTTGCAATGATTTCTTTTTCTGCAGTGAAAGATCCAACTACAACCATTAAAAATGGTATTAAACATATTATTGCTACTAGTGCAATTAGTGTATAACTTAAAATATTAAATACTTTTATATCTTTTGACTTCTTCATATTTTACCTCCTAGAATAATGAGTAATCTGGATCATATTTCTTAACTAAGAAATTAGTAAATACTATTGTTATAAAGCAAAATACTGATTGATATAATCCAGCAGCTGCTGACATTCCAACTTCTCCTGATTGAATAAGAGACCTAAATGTGAATGTATCTATAACATCTGTTGCATTAAATAATGGTCCATTATTACCTACAAGTTGATAAAACATTTGGAAATCTCCTCTAAAGATATTTCCCACTGCTAATAATGTTAATATTATTAAAGTCGGTACCAAACAAGGAATTGTTACTTTGAAAATTCTTTGGAATATATTTGCTCCATCAATTTGAGCTGCTTCATATATTTCTGTATCAATTCCCATTATTGCTGCTAGATATAGCACTGTTCCATATCCAACATTTTTCCATGCTGAGAAAAATACTAATATAAATGGCCAAACCCATGTTGTTCCATAGAAATTAATTTTCTCTCCTCCAAGCTTTGCAATTAATGTATTAATTGTTCCATGCTCAACATTTAAAAAATTGTAAGCAATCATTCCAACAACAACCCATGAAATAAAATATGGTAAAAACATTGCTGTTTGTGTAATCTTTTTAAAGAACTTTCCACCAATTTCTGAAATTAATATCGCAAGCCCCATTTGAAGAACTGTATTAATAACAATAAACAATACATTATAAAATATAGTGTTTCTGGTTACAGTCCAAGCTTGTCCTGAAATAAAGAAATATTTAAAATTGTCAAATCCAACCCATGGACTTCCAAAAATACCATCTCTAAAATTATAATTCTTAAATGCAACAATTGAACCTGTCATAGGCAAATAACTAAATAGTAAGAAATAAGTAACTGCTGGTACAAGCATCAGTAATAATATCCTATTTCTTTTAAATTGCCTTACAAAAGAAGATTCCTCATACAAAGTATTTTCCTTATTTTTGTTTTTCGAAAAAAATCCATTTTTAATTTTTTTGCTATCTAACCCTTTCTCCATATATATCCCCCTTATAAGTTATCGTTTTCACCAACTGATATAATGATAACATCTACATAAGTAATATTTATTGGTAAAATAATTAGATACTAGTAAAATATTATTATCTTTTTTATTTTGACTTACCATTTATTATAATCTTAAATAAAACCAAATTGAATAATTTTTGTATTTTATGTTTATTGTTGAATAAATTCTAACAATAATGGTATAATTTTAACATATTTGATATAGGGGGTATATATATGGTCAAACTTTTAATTGCAGATGATGAAAGTTTTACACGTCAGGGTATATTAGAAACAATTCCATGGAAGGCTTTAAATATCAGTGAAGTACGAGAAGCATATGATGGTCAAAATGCATTAGAAATTATAAAAGATTTTGAACCAGATATTTTATTAACCGATGTAAGAATGCCTCGTTTAAATGGTATAGAATTATCTTTTAAGGTTAGAGAATTATATCCTAATTGTTCTATTATATTTATGAGTGGTTTTTCAGATAAAGAATATTTAAAATCAGCTATTCACCTTAAAGCAATAAGCTATGTAGAAAAGCCTATTGATTTAGATGAATTAGAAATTTCAATTAGAAATGCTGTCACAGAAGCTCAAAAATCAAAAATAATATATAAAAACATTAAAGATAATATAGTGTTAGATTTAATTAATTCAATTACTAATGATGAAATAAATTTACTTTTATCTTCTCATTATAATTCTGACTACTACTTGTCATTATTGGACAAGCCTTCTGTAATCGTTTGTTTGAATTTAATTAATTGTATTAATATTGATCAAAACTTAATTATTTCTAATTTACAAAACTTAATTTCTATTTACAATATGGAATCTTTGATATCGTTTATTAATAAAAAACAAATTATTATTAATTTATTTCTTAAAAATACTATAAAATCATTAATATCTAATTCTGAATTTAATTCATTGCTATTTTCGGTTAGTGAATATATAAATAACTTTACACCTTTAAACTTCTGTATAGGAAATATTTTCAACAATATATATGATATTAAAAATGCTTATACTGATATTATTAAAATAGTTAACTCTGCATTCTTTTATAATCATAATTCCGTAATTTATTTAGAAAATTTTAATCCTAAAATTTATGTACTTAATAATGATATCTATGATGATTTTCAAAAATATTTAGTTAATGAAGATAAGTCTAGTTTACTTTTATTAACTAAAGAATTAACAAATGAAATTAAAAATTATCCAAGCACCTCTATAAGTTATGTAAAGGATATCTATTATAATTTACTGCTAAAACTTATTAACTTTTCAAATGATAGAAAAATTGATATCTCAACTCATATAGATAGTAACAGTCTATTTGAAGATATATTGCAACTGAATACTATCTTTGAAATTAATAGTTACCTTATAGATAAAATAAATAATTTCTTTAAATTATTAGAAGAAAAAAATAACAATAATAAACCTATATTAAACATTTTAAAATTTATCCATGAAAACTATGCTGATGTTAATCTTTCCCTAGAGGAAATAAGTAAAAATATATTTTTAACACCAGCACATATATGCGTAATTTTTAAAGATCATACTAATACTACTGTAAATAAATATATCACTGAATATAGATTAGACAAGGCAAAAACTTTATTACAAGACCCTTCAATAAAAATGAATGAAATTGCTTCAAGTGTTGGCTATAGAGATGGCAATTATTTTGCTAAGATCTTCAAAAAGGAAGTCGGCTATAGCCCCTCTGAATATAGGCGTAAATTCACATAATGAAAGATTATATTATAAATAAAATTACTTTTTTTAGGAAACTAAATTTAATACAAAAATTTCTATTAACTTATTGTATTTTAATATTAGTTCCTTTAACAGCTTTATTTGGATACTCTTATGCTAAAATGTCCAATATCATTGAAAGTAATTTATTAAATTCTACTGAAAAGGCCTTTGAACAATCTGTTGATTTTATAACTTATAAACTATATAGAATCTTTGATATTTCTAATACATTAGCTATTGATGAAAACATTGTAACAATACTTAGGAATGATCCTGATAATTATTTACTATCTGACCAAATAAGTCATTTATCATATTTAAGATTATTTCTTTCATCATACGAAGATGAATCTGAAGTTTCTAATGTAAGTTTATATGTTAATGATAATTTTATTTACAAGAATGATAATAAAAATATTTTTAGTATGAATATATTAGATGGTACTAAAGCTATAAATTCAATAAATAGTACTAATGCCCGATTTATTTGGGGACCTAGTTCTTATTTTACTACTTATAATCCACTACCATCTGATACACTCTCACTTTTTAAAACTATAAAAAGCCCTGATAATTTTGCTGAAAATATAGGTTATTTAAAGCTTACCTTTAAAAAATCTCTAATTAGCGATATTATCAATAAAATTAATTCTGTACCTAATACTGTTAGCTATATAATTAATTCTGAAGGAATCATAATTTGTTCATCCGAAGAAAAAAATCAAAATATTGAATATATAACTGATATAAATCAAATTCAAGATTTTGCAAATATAAATAATAAGTTTTCCACTACTAAAGTTAATAATTCAAAAATTTATGTTAAATCGTCTTTAATAGATAAAACAGATTGGTATTTGGTAACCTTATTACCAGAATCAAGTATTATTGCTGCTATAAATTCTCAAAGAATCTATCTTTTCATTATAGTAGTTATTTGTGGTGGAACTTCCATAGCTTTAGCTTTTTATTTCATAAAATATATAAATAAAAGATTAAATAAAGTAGTTAAAGGGATGCGTTGTGTTCAATCCGGTGACTTTAGTCATTATATTGATCATAATGATAATGATGAATTAGGAGAATTAATTGATAGTTACAATTATATGATTGGTAAAATGTCTATATTAATTGATGAACAATACAAACTTGGTAAGAGTGTAAAAAATGCTGAATTAAAGGCTTTACAATCTCAGATTAATCCTCATTTTTTATATAACACCCTAGATATGATTAATTGGATGTCATATAAAAAAATGAACTCTGAAATTAGCCATGCAGTTAAAAATTTAGCTAAATTTTATAAGCTTTCTTTAAACAAGGGTAAGGACTTAGTTCCTATAAAAGATGAGCTACAGCATGCAACATTATTTGTAAACATTCAAAATATGAGATATAACAATAGAATTTCATTAAAATTTAATGTTGATGAATCTATTAATGATTATTTAATTCCAAAGATTACTTTACAACCTATTATTGAAAATTCTATTAATTATGGAATTCTGGGTAAAGGTGAGGGAACTGGTACTATTTCTATACTAGGATATTCTATTAACTCAGATGTGATTCTAACAATTTCTGATGATGGTATAGGAATGACTGAAGATAAACTTAAAGAACTAATCGATAATAAGCTTACCTCTTCAAAAGGTAGTGGTTATGGCTTAAAAAATATCAACAAAAGAATTAAACTGTTATATGGTGATAATTATGGCCTTTCATTTAAAAGTGTTTATAATTATGGTACTACAGTCATTATTAAAATTCCACCAATTAAAGAAATAGAAAAAAATGATTAAAATATGAGGTATTAAACTATGGGTAAACAAAAAGAATTTTATGACAAACCACTTTTTTCAATTATTAATTATATAACTTGGCTTTTATTAGGAGGACTTTATTTTATTCTCCTTAATATACCACTTATATTTTTTTATACACTAACATCATATAATGCTAGTCTATTTAGTATAGCTTTATTATTTATTTGCTTAATTCCATTTGGACCAGCTTTAGGCGCTTTATACTCTACAATGGCTGAAATAGTTAGAGAAAAAGATATTTCATTCACCTCTTACTTTTTTAACTCTTATAAAACTCAATTTAAGTCTAACTTTAAATTATGGTTTGTAGAATTATTATTATTAACTATCTTCTTTGTAGATTTTCAGTATTTTTATTTAAATATGTCTTCAAGTGGACTTCATATAATATTTTTAATATTAGGAATTTTTGTATTAATATTAGGTCTTTATGCATTTCCTATTAATTGTAGATTTCATATGAAATTAAGAGATATTGTTGCATTATCTTTTTACTATTCAATAAAGAAATTCTATATAACTTTATTAAAAATAATTGTTACATTAATAGCACTTTTCCTTGTTGCTAAAATACATGCTCTGTTAGTACTATTTATACCAAGTATACTTTGTTTTATATTAACAATTTATGATAAACCTATATTATTAGAGCTTGAAAAGAAATCATCAGTTGGAACTTTATCAGCTTCTAATTAAATGTAATATCTTCAACAAACTTTATATTGAATAAATAAAAAGTAATAACTCTGATAGAAAACTTTTAGTTTTCTATCAGAGTTATTACTTTTATCTTTTATTTATCCATTATTTATTATTTCCTGTAACAAGTCTGGATAATCGGTAAATACTCCACTTACTCCTGCTGAAATTAATTTTCTCATTAAGATTGGACTATTCACAGTATAAATATTTACATCTATATTATTTTCTTTAGCTTCTTTAATAAGCTCTTCTGATACTAATCTAATATCTGGGTGAATTGCATTTGCACCAAAATCCTTAGCATAATTAACTACATCTTTTATAGGCTGATAATATAATAATCCTGTTTTAAACTCACTATCAATTTCTCTAGAAATTTTTATAGACTCATGATTAAAGCTAGATAATATTACTCTATTCTTTAACTCATACTTGTTAACTAAATCTATTACATCTTTTTCAATTCCCTCATAATGTATTTCATCAGTTTTAAGTTCTATATTTAATATTACCCTAGAAGCTTTAACTAACTCTAAAACCTCTTCTAAAGTAGGAATTCTACACTCTAAGTTATCTTCAAAATTCTTATTTCTACACTTAAAACCCTTAAGTTCTTTAAGGGTATAATCCTTTACTAACCCTTTTCCTATAAATGTTCTTTCAATATCTTCATCATGTATTACAACAAGTTTATTGTCTTTACTCTTATGAACATCAATTTCTAAACCAGTTGCTCCTGTTTTTATGCCTTCCTTTATTGATAATATAGTGTTTTCAGGATAATACTTACTTGCCCCTCTATGTGCAAAATTTATCATACAAATTCACCTCGTATAAGATATTTAATGTACTTACTTGTACACCTTATTTATTTTATCATTTTCTTTGAGCCATTATAAGTTGCAATAAAATATCCACCATAAATAATTATAAGTACAACTAAAGTAATTAATATATATTTCATCATACTTCCATCACCAACTATAGAAACTATTCCTTGTGCAAATTTTAATCCTGCTATAGAATGAACTAATGCAAGTGCTAAAGGAATTATGAAATATATTCCTATTTGTGTAAATAAAGATTTATTAATTATTTTTTCATCAACTCCAACTTTTTTAAGTAATTCATATCTATAGATATTATCTGCTGATTCACATAATTGTTGAAGTGCTAAAACTGCTGCACTTGTTATTAGGAATATAACCCCCATATAAATTGCTAGATAGGAAACCACTGCTCCAAGTCCAGCTGTAGTTGCTTCTACATTTTCTTTACTAATATAATATATTTGAGTTCCATCCTTAGCATTATTATCTTTTATTAACTTGTTTATAGCTTCTTCTGACTTTAATTTATCATCTTTATAATTTACATTTAAATAAGTATTAATAGCTGTTAATCCATTAACTACATCATCATTTACTACAAATGTACAAATATTATTTTTAAGAGTTGAATCATAAGCTACAATATTGAAAACTTTATTACTTGAAGGACTTAATTCCTTTCCATTAATATTTATTTTAGTATTATTATCTATAGCTTCCTGTATCACAGCTTGCATATCATCTATGTCACCAAAAGCTAAATACTCATTTTGCCCTAACTCTACAGTGTCTTTTCCTAACAATATTAATAACCCATTAAAGTCTGATAATGTAATTGTATTAATATTACTATCTGCAAATACAGGATAATAACTACTTCCTTTTTCAATACCATTCTTACTTAAAAATTTGCTATAAGGTACTTCACTATTATAATTTGTGTATTCTGCATAATTAGAAATGTCATCTAAATTATTTTTTCCTAATAAGTCTTCAATATTATCACCATTTAAGTTCCATATACTACTATCAAATTGCGTTAAATCTTGAACATCTTTATTGAGACCTCTGCTAATTCCAAATCCACTTGAAAATGTACATATTGCAATAAATAACATTAAGCAAATAAATGTCATTGATATAAAAGTAGTGTTTATTTTACTGTTAATTTGTCTTAATACAAACATATTTAAATCTTTCAAGTAGAATTTTTTATTGTTTTGCATAATCTTCAATAAAAACCCTGATAGTGAGAAGAAAAATAAAAGTGTTCCTATAGATCCTAATAATACTGGAATTCCTATAGCTGTTGGACTTGCTATTGCAACTCCATTTTTTAATACTATAAAATATGCCGAACCTATCATTACTATACTAATTACAAATGTTATTACAGATATCCAAATGTTTTTTACTTTTAAGCTTTCATTTTTCTTTGCAGAAGTTAATAAATCTATTAATTTTACTTTTCTTATAGTAAATGAATTAAAAATTAAAACAACTAAATAAATTAATCCAAAACAAACTAATGTCTTAATAAATGCTATTTTAGAAAATACAAAAGTAAAATTAACTAAATTAACTTTAAATAATTTAGCAGTAAATATTGATAATCCTTGTGAAAGTAAAACTCCTAAAGCTACCCCTACTACTAGCGAAACAACTCCAATTAACATTGTCTCTATAAATATCAATCTAGAAAGTTGTTTATTTTCCATACCCAATGTCATATAAATTCCAAATTCTTTTTTTCTTCTTCTTATTAAAAAGTTATTAGCATATACTATTAAAAATCCTAAAACAAAAGAAATAAATACTGAAGCAACTCCCATAACTACATCTATTAGTTGAAATGCTGCTGCCTGCATATCAGTTAAATCCATCATTACTTTTTGTGATTCAATAGAATTAAAAGTATAAAATATACAAACTCCAAATACTAATGTTAAAAAATATATAGTATAATCTTTTAAACTCTTTTTTAAATTTCTTGTAGCTAGCTTAAAATACATCTCTTTGATCACCTCCAAGTAAGGTAACAACTTCAATTATCTTATTAAAGAAATCTTTTCTACTATCATTTCCTCTAACTAACTCATTAAAAATCTTTCCATCTTTAATAAATAAAATTCTACTTGCATAGCTTGCTGTAAAAGCATCATGAGTTACCATCATAATAGTTGCATTTAACTCTGTATTTAAATGCTCTAAACTTTCAAGAAGCATTTTTGCTGATTTTGAATCTAAAGCTCCTGTTGGTTCATCTGCTAAAACTAATGATGGATTAGTTATTATTGCTCTTGCACATGCAACTCTTTGTTTTTGTCCACCTGATACCTCATAAGGATATTTATTTAATATTTCTATAATCCCAAGCTTACTTGCTACTTCTTTAACTCTACTATCAATTTCTTTATGATTGACTCTTGAAATAGTTAGTGCTAATGCTATATTTTCATAACAAGTTAATGTATCTAATAAGTTAAAATCTTGAAATATAAATCCAAGTTCTTCTCTTCTGAATTTTGCTATTTTTTTAGTGTTTAACTTTGTAATATCATTATTATTTATAAAAATGTGTCCACTGCTTACTTTATCTATTGTTGAGATACAATTTAATAATGTAGTTTTACCACTTCCTGAAGCACCCATTACCCCAATAAATTCTCCTTCTTCTACTGTAAAACTAATATTATTAATTGCTTTAGTTATATTACTCTTATTTCCATAATATTTTTCTATATTACTTACCTTTAAAACTTCCCTTTTCATACTTTCCTCCACTGAGTTCATATTTTCAAGACTTTCCCTTGACTATGATTAAATTTTACAATTAATATGATACTCTATCCATAGAACTATATAACAGAAACCTTACATTTTTGTTATATAACAAAAATCGCACACCAAAGTGGTGTGCGTATTTTATAATTATCGCAGATGAAAATATACATATTTTCTCCTGATACAATTTATTATTAATCAACTTATACAATATAAGATAATTATTTTTATTAAATTAAAATATCTTTTCTTTTAAAGTTAATATGCGCAATTGTATATGAAATTACAATAGTTGCAATCATAACTATTATTCCATTTTGAACTGTCATATTAGGATTATTAAACGCTAATGCACTACTTCCAGTTAATACACTAATTCCATCACCATAGTTTACAAATATTAAATGTGCAACATCTTTAAGTGAATCTATTCCTTGACTTCCTATACTTAAAAATACCGTAACAACTACTGATAATGCCATAGTTATCATACTACTTTTTATTAAAGTTGAAATTAAAAATACTACTGAACAAGCTGCTATAATAAATAATCCTTGGAATAACATAGCTTTAACAAACAATTCTCCATTAGTTCCCATGTGCCCTGATCCTACAACTTTAACTAATTCAGCTACACCTTCAGAATTTATAACCTTATTATATTGAGCTCCTAAATTAACTGGATAGCTAGCTCCACCTAGTTTACTAGTTAAATTTACAAAAGCAAATCCTATAAGTTCTCCCCCTAAAATCATAGCAACAACTGTTATTGTTACTGATATAAACTTAGATAAAAGCACCTTTCCTCTTGTTACTGGTTGTACAAGTAGGAATTTTAATGTAGCTGGCGTACATTCTCCAGAAACTATATCACTCATAAATACAGCTATCCCACAAAGTAAAAGTGCCATTCCTAAAAATTGCATAAGTGAAGTCATATAGTTATAAGCTTCATATTCCCATCCATAAAGTGGCTCAATATTATTATCCTTAAGATAATTATACATTTCTAAATTATCTTGCTCTTCCATTAAATATCTTTTTGACCACTCATCATCGTACTTTTTATAACTTTCTATAATTTGCTTACTATCCTCAATCATTTGATCTAATTGAAGCTTCCATGCCTTTTCATCTAATCCATTTTTTATTATATCTTCATAGTTTTCTATTTGAGCCTTTGAATTTTCTATAGCCTCTTGTAAATATGTTATATATTCTGGATTAACATCAGTGTCTTTATTCAGCTCAAGTTCTTCATTATAATAGTTTAAATTATCTTGAGCCATTTCTAGTTGTTTCTCTGGTGAACTCCATACTCTCATATTTTTATCGCTTCTATATTGAGCAAATATAGTTACTGCTATGAAAGCTGCAAAAAGTGCAAATACTATCCATGTCTTGGACTTTTTCATAAGTTTTATTAATTCATTTTTTATTAAAGTAAATAACATTATCTTATTCCTCCCTCAACTAATTCCATATATCTTTGCTCTAAGCCTTTTCTTTCCTTATAGATTTCTTCAATATTAAAATTATTACATGCTAAATGCTTAACCAGCTTAGACGTTGAGTTAGATTCTAATATTATTTGTAATCCCTTATCATTAATTTTACATGATGAAACATAAGTTAATTTTTTAACTTCATTTTCAATTATTTTCTTATCATCATTAGAAACGAGACAAATTATATCTTTCTCAGTATCCATAGAATTTGTATCTGAATTTATTTCTTCAACAGCCTTAATTACTCCATCATTAATAAATGCAACTTTATCACAAAGATTTTGAACTTCTGATAATATGTGAGATGATACAAATACAGCCATTCCCCTTTCCTTAGCTGCCTTTTGTACAACTTCTCTAAAATCTAATATTCCAGATGGATCTAATCCATTCGTTGGCTCATCTAAAATTAGTAGCTTTGGTTTTGATAAAAGGGACGCTGCTAGTCCTAATCTTTGCTTCATTCCTAAAGAATATTTTCTTACTTTATCATCAATCCTTCCCTCAAGACCAACAAGTTTTATAGTTTCTTCTACATCTTCTTTAGATACCTTTCTTATTCTTGCAATTTGCATAAGATTTTCTCTACCTGATAAATACTTGTATAACTCTGGATTTTCAACTACTGCTCCAACTTCACTTAAAGCATTGGTTGTATCCTTACTTAAATCATGCCCACAAATTTTTATTTCTCCTGATGTTGGTTTAATTAATCCAACTAACATTCTTATTGTAGTAGTTTTCCCAGCACCATTAGGTCCTAAAAATCCAAATATTTCTCCAGACTTTATATTAAAACTTACACCTTTTATAATTTCTCTTTTTCCTAATGACTTTCTTAAATCATTTACCTCTAAAACATTCATGTATCTTCCTCCTACACTTTTTCCATCACTCCTTGTATTATATCTATAAAATCTTACTATATATTTTAAATTTTCTTAATAATTCCTTAATAAAATATGCCTCAGGTAAAATATACATATTTTACCTGAGGCATAGATATAAAAACATTTTTTCTACATTAATTTTATTTTATCAAAATACTCTTCTTTTAAAATATTATAATATAATTCATTAACTTCTTTATTATCTAATAACGGTAGTTCCCTTATCTTTTCAAACTTAAAATTAAATCCACATTTTTCAATTACTCTTTTAGATTTAAAATTATAATCAAAATGACCACACCAAATTAAATCTAAATTTAATTCTTCAAATCCATATTTTATTAATGCTTTAACAGCTTCAGGAATATATTCATTTCCCCAATATTTAGGATTTAAAACATATCCTATTTCACGTACATTTCCACCTTGCATATTTTTATCAATCTTTTTATAATGTAACCCTACTCCACCGATAACTTTACTTTCACTTTTTAAAACTACTGCGTATTCTTCATCACCATCTATAAACATATCAACTATTTCTTTACTATCTTCTATAGTTTTATGTACAGGCCACCCTGCATTAGGTCCTACTCTATCATCACTACCATAGTCATACATATCTAAATAATCATCTTTACACCATTTTCTTAATATTAATCTTTCTGTTTCAATACTCTTCATAAACTTACTCTCCCTTTTAGCACTAAAATTTCATCATATCATTTATAGGAAATAATATAGTTACCTCTGTTCCTTCATTTTCCTTTGATTTAATATTTATACCTAATCCTAACTTTTCACAAAGCTTTTTACACAAATACAATCCCATACCAGTAGATTTTACAAATTTTCTACCATTTTTACCTGTATACCCTTTTTCAAAAGCTTTAATTACAGACTTTTCATCCATTCCAATTCCATTATCACATATTTTTAAAAGAACATCATTCCCCATATTTTCACTATATATTTTTAAAACACTTTCTTTCTTATCCATATATTTAATACTATTACTTACTATTTGACCTAAAATAAATTCTATCCATTTACTATCACAGGATACTATTTTATCAACATTCCTAATATCAACTTTAACCCGTTTTTCAATTAAAGTATTAGCATTTTTTCTAATTACAGCATTAATAGATTTCTTTAAATTAATTTCTTTAATCAAATAATCTTTTTCTACTGCATTGCTTCTTGCATAAAATAAAACCTGTTCTATATAATCCTCAACCTTTGTTACCTCTTCTCCTATACTTTCAGTAACTTCATTATCATTATTTTCAATAAGTAATTTACAAGTTGCTATAGGAGTTTTTATTTCATGTACCCAAAGCTCTATATATTCTTTATAATCATTGCTATTTCTAATAGATTCACTTATATCATCCTTCATTGATTTTGTTGCTTGACTTATAATTTCAAATAAAATTTTACCCTCTAAAAAATCTTCTTCAGTAGCAACATCACCAATAAAATACTTTTTATCCAATTCATCTAATCTCTTTAATAAACTACTATAATACTTACTTTTTCTTAAACAATCATAAATAAAAAAAGATATACTGGCTAAAAAATTCAAAATACATATTATAAAAATTGCATAGGAAGATACATTTAATCCAAACAATAAATAAGATGTAATAACTAAAACAATTATATTAATTATTATAAATATAACTTTATCTTTAAAATATTCTATAAAGCTCATATTAAAATATACCCCTGTCCCCTCTTTGTTTGAATATAATCAACAGCACCTATTTCTTCTAATTTTTTTCTTAACCTATTAATATTAACAGTCAAAGTATTATCATCTACAAATTCATCATCCTGCCACAAAGCTTTCATTAAATCATTTCTCGAAACAATCCTCCCTTTATTTTTCATTAATGTAAAAAGAATTTTACTTTCATTTTTTGTTAACTCACACTTTTTATTATCAAATGTCATTTCACTAGTAGACATGTTATATTTTAAACCCTTAAATTCGAAAACTTCACTATCTAAATTTTGATATGTTCTTCGAATAATTGATGCAATCCTAGCAAGTAAAATTTGAGTATTATAAGGCTTAGTTATAAAATCATCTGCACCTAAATTCATACTCATAAGCTCATCTACTTCACTATTTCTACTTGTAACTACTATTATTGGAACATTAGATTTCCTTCTTATTTCTCTGCATATATAATAACCATCATAATACGGTAAATTAATATCTAACAATATTATATCTGGCTCCTCCTTCAGGGAAATATCAACTATATTTTCAAAATCTGTGGAATAACTTGTTTCATAACCATATCTATTTAAAAATGTACTTAACTCTAACCTTATTTTCTCTTCATCTTCTATAATAAAAATTTTATTATTCATTTATAAAACCACCTCTTTTTCATAATTATATCCATAATTTCTAGCAAAGCACAATTATTATATTTATAAATTAATTTCTATGTTAAAATATTTATTATACTTTTTCTTTTATATTAATTTAAAGATGGGGTGAAACTATTATGAAAGCACTTATTTTGTATACAAACACAGGTGCCGGACATGCTTCTGCTGGAAAAGCAATTTGTAATGCACTTGATAACTTAAATATTAAGACTGTAGAAATAGATACCTTAAGCTTTGCAGGAAAAAACACATCTAAAAAAGTAGAAAATTCTTATGTTAGCATAGTAAAACATAGTCCTAGATTTTTTGGATCACTTTATAAAGCTGGCGTAAAAATTAGTAACCCTAAGATAAAATCTATAATTTACATTTTAAATTCTCTTTATGCAAATAAAATATATAATGTTATTACTTCTGAAAATCCAGATATAATTATTTGCACTCATATATTTTGTGCCCAAACAATTTCTTATTTAAAAAATAAATATCCATTTAACTCCATTACTGCTGCTATTATAACTGATTATACCTGTGCACCTTTTTGGGAAGAAACAAATTTAGATTATTTTCTTATTCCTCACAAAGATTTAATTAATGAATTTATTAGTAAGGGAATAGATAAAAATAAACTTCTGAGCTTTGGATTACCAGTACATTCCAAATTTAAACAACACAAATCTAAAGTTGCTACAAAAAAAGAACTAAACCTTGATCCTAATATGAAACATATATTATTAATGGGTGGCAGTATGGGTGCAGGCAATATACTTGAAAGTACCAGAATCTTATCTGATAAACTACCTAACATTCAGGTTACGGTTATTTGTGGACATAATGAAGAATTATTTAAAGAATTTAATAAAGTAAAACTAAATAAAAATATTAATATATTATCTTTTACAGATTCTATTGATTTATTAATGGATGCAAGTGATATTTTAATTACTAAACCTGGTGGATTGACCACAACAGAAGCAATGACCAAAAATTTGCCTATTATAATGATAAACCCAATTCCTGGCGTAGAATCTGCTAATTGTAATTTTTTTAAAAGTCATGGGATGGCACTAGCTTCTAATTCAGTAAATGAAACTTTATCTCTGTGTAAATCTTTATTAACTGACGATTCATTATGCAATTCTATTATTCAAGCACAAAAGAAAAATATTAACTTAAATACGGCTGATGATATTGCTAACTTTCTAATAAAACAAGCAAATCATAGGAGGGAATAACCTTGTTTTTTAGAGATATTTTATTAATTATTTTATCTTTTTTATCAGGATCTATTATGTATTCTTATTTAATTCCTAAATTAGTTAAAGGCATTGATATAAGAAAAATATCAGATGATATGAATCCTGGTTCAGGAAATGTTATTAAATATTGTGGAATACCTTTAGGAATACTATGTATAATTTTAGATTTATTTAAAGCTTTTATTCCTGTTTTTATTTCTATTAATTATTTTTATACAAGTAACATAGCAATTATTTTTATTGCAATTTCGCCAATTTTAGGGCATGCTTATTCACCATTTTTAAAATTTCAAGGTGGAAAGGCTATTGCATCTACATTTGGTTCATTTTTAGCATTATATCCTATAAGTTATGTTGCATTAATATTTGCACTCATATTAATATTTTTTAAATTTATTTTAACTATTAAACCAAACTCTAGTGTTATTTTAGTTAGTATTTTATTTTTAGATATACTAGTATTTGCTTCTAATTCCAGTATTTATATTAAGTTAATAGTATTTTTATCATCAATAATTCTCGGGCATAAGCATAGGGTAAATAGAAATGACGGTGATATAACAATCTCATTATTTAATAAATACTGTAAAAAAATTCTTTATCATAATCAAATTACTTAGTAATAACTATATAATTTTTCTATAAAATAATGAGTAGCAGATTTAGATATTTTGATTACTAAATTTGCTACTCATTCTTTCATTACATTAACTTAAGATAATTAATTTATAACTCTATACTATTCACTTTTTTCTAATTTAGAAATCTGCTTTTCTCCTAAATCAGCTAACTCCTTAAATTGACTTATAGTTTCTTTAAGCCTTGGTAATGCTTCTTGTTTATATGAACTAATTGCATTTAATGCCTCTAAAGTATCAGAAAAGGCAGATTTTAAAGTATCTACAGAAATATTAGATTCAATTGATTGCCTTTGAATTTCTGCTCCTTGCTCCTTAAGCATTTTTGATGTTCCGCTAATTAAATCATTTGTAGTTTTATTTAATAAATCTATCTTTTTCAAAACTATTTTTTGATTATATAGTGCACTAGCAACTATTGTTGCAGTTCTCAAAGCAGATATAGTTACATTTTTAGCTCTATCAACACCTCTTATAAGCTCTTTATTATTTCTTCTTATAACTTCAATTGCTATTATCCCTTGCTGATTAACAACTATCATTTGCTGCATATCCATAATTCTTTGCCTTAAAGGAAATAATATCTCCTCCGAAACAAAACTAATTCTATCCGGATCATCATTATTAACTTTTGCTTTATTTAAGGCATCTGAAATCTCCTCATCCATCATTATTCCCATTTCTATTTCTTTAGCTAACTTTTTTGTTAAATCCCTCATAGATAACTCTTCTATTTCCAAAGTAGTATTATCATTTTTTAAGGTTATCTTACCTTTTTCCAAAGATTCCATGATATCATTAATAACATTATCAGCTTTTTGATACTTATCAAAATAAGTACGTATTGGATTTGCAACCCTTCCGAAAAATCCTTTTTTTGTGAAGTCTATCATACTTGGATCAAGATCTTTCATTGCCCTTTGTAATTCTGTTAACCCAATAGCAACTTCTCCTCCTTCATCCCCCATTTTAGATAGATTTTTTATACTTACTTCTAATAAGGCGTTTTTTTGAGATGATTTTTGCATAGTATCTAACCCAAATTCATCAATTGATTTTAAAATCAACTTTCTATCCTCTAATGAATCCATATCTAAATTCATAACTGCTTCTACATTATTATCGCTTAATACTTTTAACTTTTTTACTTCTTCTTTTTCTGGCTTTACAGCTTCTATAACCTCATTTTTAATTTCTTCGGTATCACATACATTCATTGAAAATCCCATGTTCTCCCCCCTATTTCTCTACATCTCTGCATTAAATAAACTTCCTAACTTATAAATAACATCATCAGAATCTGCATTAATACTTGTTGCCTCATTAATTGCAGAAATATTTTCTAACGCCTTAATATTTGCATTATATCCAATAGTATGAACTGGTATTTCAACTGCTTCTAGGATTTCTTTTATATCTTCTAAAGAATGTCCAATATTAGTTTCACCATCACTTAATACAAAAAGCATTAACTTAGTATCTGGATTCTTTTCCTTTTCTTCTAAAAGCATTTTAACAGCTACAGCAATTCCATCAAATGTTGCTGTTCCTCCTCCAGCATCCATATCTTGTACAGCTCCAGTAAATAGTGATCTTTGATTTAAATCGAACTTTCCTATAGGAAGATTAATATTAACATCATTTGAATAAGTTACTAACCCTATAGAATTTTCTTCTCCTATATATTGTGATCCATTCAACAATGATTTTTTTAGCTCATTTAATGGTTCACCCTCCATGCTTCCAGACACATCTGCCACAAAAACTGCAGCTATAGGCTTATTACTATTTTTGTTTTCCTTCCATAGCTTTTGAGCCTGTATTATTACATCTCCTTCTAACTCTCCAATTTCACATTTATAATCTTCTAAGTTATTAAATCCATATTCTGTAGCTAAATCTTGATATTTTTCTCCTTTATAAAATTCAATGAATCTATTTAATATTTCTTTCTTTTCTTCAGATAAATTTCCAACTGCATATAATGGACTATCATGTCTATACCCAAATGGTGTAAATACATAATCTGCTTTTAATTCTGGTGAATTTATATATGTTTGATATTCCATAATAAATCCATCTAAAATACCTGATTCAGCAGAATTTCTTAATTGAAGTGTTGTATATGCTACTAATGGTATATTAGTTTGAAATTCATTAAAGCCCTCAATTGCTTTTTCACTTAATGGATCACTTGAATCAAATGTGCTTAATGTTGATACTAAAAAATTTAATCCTGTTGCACTTGCAAATGGATTTGTATATCCCATATTTATTTCTCCATTAGCAACAGCCTCTGTAACATTCTTCAAGTTAATTGAACCATACTTTTCTATTAAATCATCATACTTTTCCTTAGACATAATAATGCCAGCCACATTTCCAACCATTTTTTCATCATATAATTCAATTGTCTTGCCATTGGCTTTTATCATTTCTCCCCATAGCTCATTTGATGGATTATACGCATCTGGTAAATATTTCTCTGAAACTATATAATCCATTCCAAGCCCTGATGCTACTTGCCTTATCTTAACTGAAACAGTTTTCCCATTCACTTCTATTCCTGCCTCATTAAAATCATTAGCTACATCTATTAACCAACTATCCTTTCCAGTACCAGTTTTCTCACCTGTAGAAAATATTTCAATATAAGTGTCAGTAGTATTCTCAACTTGTGCTGGATACTTTTCAATATCCGGAATAGTATCTTTTACATCCTCAACGCCTAAATCTATGGCTGCTTTTCTAGGTTCTATTTCATTAATATCAATATCTTTACAAATCTTATTCAACTTATCAGTTGCATTTTCTTCAGATATAGCTTCTTTACTTTTTCCCCAATTTTTAGTTAAAGTTATTCCGCCATAAACTAATCCAAAAATTACAATAGCCATAACTATCAAAATACCTGCAAGTTTTCCACTTTTCTTACCACCCACTAATCCATACCCCCTACTTCTTTTATTTATCTACTTATAAAATTTTATTTTATTAATTAATTCATCAACATCCTTAATTGCACTCATATTTTCTAACTCTCCATCTTCTAAACTATTAAATTTTGATAACTCAAAAAGAAATTTATCTAATTTCAATAAAATCTCCTCATTATCTTCTATAGAATCTTTCACAAAAAATATATATTCATCAAACATATCTTTTTTCTGCTCTTCTATTTTTCCATTAAGTTTCCCATTTTTAATGTCCTTTTTTATTTTTTCATATTCTTGTTCATCAAAAATATTTATTTTATTGATAACACTCTTTATATTTATATAAAAAACATCTCTTACTTCAGTTATTGTCTTTTTAAATTTTATATAACTCATTTCATTTACAGTAAATTTTTGCAATAGTATATCATCTATTTTTTCTTGCTTTTTGTCCATTCTTTCTATTTGTTCTAATAAAATATCAATATCCTTTGAAAAAACTCTTTTACTGCTATTCTCCTTTAATGCTTCTATGTAATCTTCACTATCATCTAATTTAGAAATATCAATTTCATTATCTTCTTTTATTAATATTTTGTAATTTCCAATAATGAAAATAATAAAGCTCATTATGATTATTGTTATACCTATTGATGTTTGAAATATATTAATAAAATCTATTTTAATATTAAATAATCCTGGTGAAAAAATAATAATATTAAGCATTACAATTGCAATATTCAATCCTAGTAATGAACTTATTCTTTTAACCTTCAAATTGCAACACCTCTTTTTTTCGTTTTTTATATTAAAATATATTCTCTTTTATGCGTGAATATTTATTTTTATAAAAAAACTCTACTCTAAAAATAATTGCCCTCTTTATGATTTCAAATAATATTTATAATTTTTATAAATATGCTTATCTAAAAACAAAAAAGTCCTATATTAAGGCTTAACTTATATTCAACCTTAATATAGAACTTAATTTTTTATCTAAATGCAGATGGAGATATCCCGTAATACTTTTTAAATAATTTACTAAAATGATACGCATCATTATATCCAACTCTTTGAGCTACCACTTTAATAGGAATACTTTTATCTTTTAGTAAATCTTCTGCTTTTGATAATCTTATTTTAATTAAATGATTTATTGGAGAATCTCCAATCTCTTCCTTAAATATCTTTGAAATATAAACAGGACTTAAATACATATTCTTAGATATCTTGTCCAATGAAATATCACACATATAATTTTCATTCATATAATCAATAATTTCCCTAACTATATTTTGTTTTTCAGATGATTGAAATGAACAATTATATTCATCTTCCTGCTTTTCTTCGCTTTCAAATTCCCTACATAAAATAATCAACAATTTCATTACTAAAGATTTAAGTACTAATGGATATCCCACCCTTTTCATTTTTTCCTCTTTAATAATTTCATCACAGCACTTTAAAAATTCATTTTCATATTTTTTTAATTTTATTACAGGGCCTACTCCTTTATTATCTATGTAATTCTCTCTTATATCACTCAATTTAAAATTATGAACACCTATGTGCAATTGAGTATATTTAGAATACTCACCAGGTGTCTCCATATGATATAATCCTGGATTTGAAATTAATACTTCCCCTTTTTTTATCGTATAATTATTACCATCAATACAATAGTCAGCTACTCCAGATGTTACTATTGACAACTCTAAAAAATCATGACAGTGATACTTAAATTCCCAATGATTATCACTTCCATTTAAACTTGCTTGAAAAGCAAATAATACTTCTGGATTATATTCCTCTGTTCCTCTACCCCATTCAAACATTTCTTTCTCCTTGTCTCATAAACTTCATTATAATTATAACTTTATATAATAATATACATCAATAGTTTAAGATATCACATTTCATTTTTATACCTAAAATTATAATCTATATAAGGAAATTATATTGAATAAAAACGGAGGTAACTGTTATGGAAAGTTTAAAATGGATAATGGGGTATTTAAAATACCACATTCCCAAATACAGTATTGCATTAATTTTAGTATTAATAACTTCACTATTAAGTATGATTAATCCTTTCCTAGCTGGAGATATAGTTGATAGGGTTTTAAATGGAAATGAAAAGAATATATTAATTCCTATTCTAATCATTATGCTAGTTGTTGTTGTAATAAAAGGAATACTTACTTATACGTATCAAATGATTTTTGAAAGAGTATCACAAGACATACTTCTTAATATTCGTAAAGATTTATATTCTAAATTATTAAAATTAGATTTTGACTATTATAATAATACCAAAACTGGTGATATTATGGCTAGAATGACTGGTGATACCGATGCACTTCGTCATTTTATAGCATGGGTTGTATATAATATTTTATCAAATTTAAGCGTATTTATATTTGCAATTATTTCAATGGCTATTGTAAGTCTCCCTTTAACTCTATTTATGCTTGCTATTTGTCCTATAATTGCAATAATAACTATAAAAATGGGAGTTCAAATTTCTCCTACTTTTTATAATATAAGAGAAGCTTATTCAAGGCTTAATTCTGTTACTCAAGAAAATATAAGTGGTAATAGAGTTGTAAAAGCCTTTAGTAGAGAAGATTATGAAATAGAAAAATTTAATAAAGAAAATTTGAATTATAAAGAAAAAAATATGGATACTACCAAAATTATAGGTAAATATATGCCTGTATTAGAATACTTATCAAGCTTTTTATCAATAATAATGATACTGGTTGGAGGTATTTTAGTAATTAATAAATCTATGACATTAGGTGATTTAGTCATATTTAATGGATTACTTTGGGCATTAAATAACCCTATGAGAATGGCTGGATATTTAATTAATGATACAGAAAGATTCATAGCTTCTTCAATTAAAATAAGGGAATTATTAAATACAGAATCAAATATTAAAAACTCTAAAGCTCCTGTTAAATCAGAAAGAATTCATGGTGATATTTTATTTGATAACGTTTCTTTCAACTATGGAGATACTGCAGCCCTAAAAAATGTTTCTTTTGAAGCTAAGTGTGGACAAACTATTGGAATAATAGGGCCTACTGGAGCTGGTAAATCTACTTTAGTAAATTTAATTTGTAGATTTTATGATGCAACAGAAGGTGAAGTTTTAATTGATTATACACCAATAAAGAATATAGATATCAAGCAATTGAGATCTTCAATAGGAATGGCAATGCAGGATATATTTTTATTTTCAGATACCATTGAAGGTAATATAGCTTATGGTAACCCATCAGTATCTCTAGATAAAGTTAAAGATATTGCTAAGCTTTCAGAAGCACATGGATTTATCTCTGAAATGCCTGAAGGTTATGACACAATTATTGGTGAAAGAGGTGTAGGTTTATCAGGTGGACAAAGACAAAGAATATCTTTAGCTAGAGCCTTAATAACTAATCCTTCAATATTAATCTTGGATGATACAACCTCTGCTGTTGATATGGAAACAGAATTTAAAATTCAAAAAGAAGTTAATTTAAATAATCCAAATAGAACTAATTTTATAATTGCTCACAGAATATCTTCCGTTAAGTCTGCTGATTTAATATTAGTTCTTGATAATGGTCGAATTATTGAAAGTGGCACACATGATTCATTAGTTAATAATAAAGGATACTACTATGAAGTATATAAGACTCAGTTTGGAGACTTTAATTTATCTAAGGAGGTAATATAAATGGCTAGAAATAAATATGATATTGATGAAGAGTTACAAGAAGGTTTTAACTTCTCTCATCTTAAGAGACTTACAAAGTATATGAAACCATATAAAAATAAAATTACTATATCAGTTGTATTAATGTTAATTTCAAGCTTTGTTTCACTTCTTGGGCCCTACTTAATAAAAATAGCTTTAGATGATATTATACCATCTGGTAATCTAATAAATTTAATAATTTTATCACTCATTTATGCATTATCACTTATATTAGTTAGTGCTTTTATGAAGCAACGTATACTTACAATGGGTGAGGTTGGACAAGATATTCTTGTAGATATGAGAAATGATTTATTTGTTAATTTGCAAACTCTTCCATTTAGTTATTACGATAGTAGACCTCACGGAAAGATTTTAGTAAGAGTTGTGAATTATATTAATTCATTAAGCGATTTATTGTCTAATGGATTTGTTAATTTAATTGCTGATACTGTAACTCTTTTAATTACTATTATATTTATGTTTTGTTTAGATTATAAACTTGCATTAGTTAGCTTAATTGCTTTACCAGTTTTAATTGCTGTTATGATGTCTCTAAAAAAAGCACAAAGACTTGCTAATCAAAAACTAAGTTCTAAACAATCTAATATGAATGCCTATGTACATGAAAGTATAAATGGAATTAAAGTAACACAATCATTTTCTCGTGAAGAAGAAAATATGAAAATTTATGAGGATGTTTGTAAACAATATAGTGATTCTTGGATTGATTCAGTTAAATTAAATTTCTTGGTTTGGCCATCTATAGATATTATTTCGGTTGCTTCTATTTCTTTAATTTATTTATTTGGTATTTTAATATTTGATTCATCAATCAAGGTAGGGGTACTAGTAGCATTTATCGGATATGTGTGGAGATTTTGGGCTCCTATAACTAATATAGGTAACTTTTATAATACAATAATAAATGCTATGGCTTATTTAGAAAGAATCTTCGAAACAATGGATGAAAAACCATTAATACATGATGAACCTAATGCAAAGATTCTTCCTTCAATTGAAGGTCATGTTGAATTTAAAAATGTAACTTTTATGTATGAAGAAGATAATCCTATATTAAAAAATATTGATATGAACATTAATAGTGGTGAATCTATAGCTCTAGTTGGGCCTACTGGAGCAGGTAAAAGTACTATTGTAAGCTTAATAAGCAGATTTTATGATATTAATGAAGGTGAAATTTTAATTGATGGTATTAATATTAAAGACGTAACTTTAAAATCTCTTAGACAACAAATGGGTATTATGCTTCAAGATTCATTTATCTTCTCCGGAACTATAATGGATAATATTCGTTATGGTAAGCTTGATGCAACTGATGAAGAAGTTATTGAAGCTGCTAAAATAGTACAGGCTCATGAATTTATAATGGAATTTGAAAATGGATATTACACTGAAGTTAATGAAAGAGGTTCAAGGCTTTCTGTTGGCCAAAGACAACTTATATCATTTGCAAGAGCATTACTAGCTAATCCTAGAATCCTAATATTAGATGAAGCAACTTCTAGTATAGATACTCAAACAGAACTTCTGCTTCAAAAAGGATTAGATGAATTATTAAAAGGAAGAACTTCCTTTATAATTGCTCATAGATTATCTACAATTAAAAATTCTTCAAGAATAATGTATATAGATGACGGACGTATTGTTGAATGTGGTACTCATGATGAATTAATGTCATTAAAAGGACATTATTACAACCTTTATCAATCACAATATGCTCTTTTAAAAGAAGCAATTTAAAGATAGTTAATAGTGATAAGTTAATAGTTAATGAATAAATTTAGCTTGAGCTGAATTTAGGAGAAATACATTTTAGAAACTCCATAAGGAGTTTCTACCTTAACTCTTAACTATTAACTATTAACTATTAACTCTTAACTAAATCAGTGTATTATTAATTTTACTCCAAAATATCCAAAGGATATCAAAACGGTATTCCATATGCTAATTCCGAGTGATGAGTATAATACAAACCCCCAAAAATCTGTTCGAACAACTCCTGATACTAATGATATTAATGTTCTTATTACCGGTATTAATCTACAAATAAAAACCGCTTTATTACCATACTTTTTAGAATAGCTTAATATCTCTTTAGTATATTTTTCGGTTTTAGGTGCTTTTTTATTAAACCATTCTAGAATCGGAGTTCCTATGTAATAACCTATGATATAAAAAGCTATACTTCCAAACACAGCAGCAGCTATAGATATTAAAATTACTAGAAATAAACTATTTTTTGTTTCTGCTACAAAAGCTCCTATTGTAGGCATAACTACTGTAGCAGGAACACCTGGACAATTTAGATGTTCTAAAAAAATAACTATAAATAAAAAAATAAGTCCATATTTAGAAAAATACTCTAATACAATGCTAGTCCCCATTACATACTCTCCTCTTTATTGGAGTTTTTAAATAATTATTATATTAATATGTTAACTTTCTACCATATATACTTAGAATATTTTATTTTGAACTGTAATTATAAATTTTTTCTTAATTATTTTATGTTATCGATTTCACGTTGTTGGAATATTTATATATTAGTTGTATAATAATCTATGATTTAATAGTGAATTAACTTTTTTTTACAAATATTTAACTTTAAAACAATCATAGGGGGATTTTTATATGAAACTTTCTTTTACCGAGCAGTCGAAACGCTCATTTTTGAAATTTTTATTTGCTCCATTAATTATTAACTTTATTATTGAGCTTTGTAGTAGAAGAAACCTACTAGATACTTTTGGATATATCTTTGGTTCTCCATTAGTATTTTTATATAATTCATTAATTATTTTATCAACTTTATCAATAGTACTATTATTTAAGAGAAGAACTTTCTTCTTCACATTAATTACAACTATTTGGATTGGTTTTGGTGTGACAAATGGTATTATATTAAGTAATAGAGTTACACCATTTACAGCAACTGACTTAACTCTTGCAGAATTTGGACTAGGTATTATTTCTAAATACTTATCTCCTTTCATGACAAGCTTAATTAGTGTTTTCTTAATAGTATTAGTAATAGGAATTGTAATTTTATTTTTCAAAGGACCAAAATTTAAAGAAAAAATTAATTATAAAAGAAATATTTTAATTGTTGCTGCAGCATGGACAATTTTATTTGGATCAACTAAGCTTGCAATAACTACAAATGTTATATCTTCTTATTTTGGTAATATTGCATTTGCATATTTAGATTATGGTTTTCCTTATTGTTTTGCAAATACTTTATTTAACACAGGTATTGATAAACCTAATGATTACTCAGAAGAAAAAATGGCAGCTATTTCGGATTTAATTACTACTAAAGATACAACTAATGTTGCTACTACAACTGAAACTAATAATGATGATATTTTATTAGCTAGTACTGAAGGTGGATTAAATCAAGATGAAACTGAGAAAAAACCTAATATAGTTATGGTGCAATTAGAATCATTCTTTGATCCAACACTAGTGAATTTTTTAGAATTTTCTCAAGATCCAGTTCCTAACTTTAGAAGTCTTATGGAAAACTATCCATCTGGATACGTAACAGTTCCATCTGTTGGTGCTGGTACAGCAAATACTGAATTTGAAGTTCTTACTGGAATGAGCCTAAAGTTCTTTGGACCTGGTGAATATCCTTATAAAACTATTCTTCAAGAAAGTACTGCTGAAAGTATAAATTATGACTTAAAAGATTTAGGTTATTCAACTCATGCTATTCATAATAATAAAGGTACATTCTATAATAGAAATTTTGTATTTTCACAATTAGGATTTGATACTTTTACTTCATTAGAATATATGGAAGTTGAAGAATTTACTGCAAAGGATTGGGCAAAAGACTTTTATTTAACTGATGAAATATTAAAATCGCTTGACTCTACAGATGGTTCAGATTTCGTTTATACAATTTCTGTACAAGCCCATGGTGATTATCCTAAAGAGCAAGTATTAGAAAATCCAATAATTACAGTTGGTGGTTTACCTGATGAAGGAACTACTAATGCATTTACTTACTATATAAATCAACTTTACGAAGTAGACCAATTTATAGGTCAATTAACAGAAGCTCTTTCTCAAAGAGATGAAGATACTGTATTAGTATTATTTGGGGATCATTTACCTACTCTTGGATTTAAAGATGAAGATTTAGATAATGGTTCTATATTCCAAACTGAATATGTTGTATGGAGTAACTTTGATCTTGAAAGAGAAGATGAAGATTTAACAGCTTACCAATTAACAGCTTCAGTATTAGACAGCTTAAATATTGATAGTGGTGTTTTAACTAAATTCCACAACCAATTTAAAGATTCAGAAGATTACCTATCTGATTTAAAATTATTACAATATGATATGCTATATGGTGAAAAATATATTTACGGTGGTGAAAATCCATTTATAGCTACAGATTTAAAGATGGGTACTTATGATATTACTATAACTAATGTTTATGAAGAAGATGGTAACTTAATAGTAAAAGGTGAAAACTTCAATAAATACAGTAAAATTTATATCAATGAGCAATATACAAAAACTGTTTTTGTTGATGAAAACACATTAATGGCACAAAATATTACCTTAGAACCTGATTCATCAATCGTTGTAACTCAACGTACTAGTGGTGGTGGAAAATTAGGCTCTACAAATACTTTTACTTATACAGTTGATGATGGAGATGTAATTGAAGTTCAATAATATAATTTTAGGGATGTATCAAAATATTTTGATACATCCCTATTTTATTTTTATTATAAACCAGATTCCTCTTTTAATACCTTTAATTCTTCTTCAGTTATATTTCTCCATGTTCCATACTCAATATCATCTAATTTAATATTCATTATTCTTATTCTCTCAAGCTTAATTACCGTATATCCAAAAGCTTTAGTCATTCTTCTTATTTGCTTATTTAAGCCTTGAGTTAAAATTATTTTAAAAGTATTATTATTTATTTTTTCAACTTTACATGGCCTAGTAATTACATCTCCTATGTCAACTCCATCTGCCATTTTTCTGATAAAATCATTATCAAAATCCTTATCAACCGTAACTACATACTCTTTTTCATGTAAATTATCTGACTCTAATATTTTATTTGCAAGTACACCATCATTAGTCATTATTATTAATCCTTGAGATTCCTTATCCAATCTTCCAACAGGAAATATATATTGATCATAATTCATATAGCTAATTATATTATCTTTAACTTCTTCAGCAGCTGTACAAGTTACCCCTACTGGCTTATTTAATACTATATAAACCTTATCCTTAGACTTAACTTTTTGTCCATCTAAAAATATTTCATCTTCCTCTTCTACCCATTGCCCAGGCTCACATAAAACACCATTAACTACAACTCTTTTTTCTTCAATTAATCTATTAGTTTCTCTTCTAGAGCAAATACCCAAATTACTGAAAAGTTTATTTATTCTCATTAATTAATCTAATCCTTCCTAAATTTATCTTACGACTTATAACACTATTATAAATAATACCTATGCTTAAATAAAATGACAAGTAAAATAAAAGATAGTAACTATAATCTTATATACATAATAATTACACATTCACAATATTATTTATCCTAATATCTATAAAAAAAGTGGCTTTCGCCACACAATATAATAAATAGGTAAAAGTTAAAATATACAGATAAAACACTATTTTATCTTTTTTAGCCTTTACCTATTCTTATTATCTATTGTCCATTGCCTTTTCCCTATTATAAGGTTCTGCATGAATATTAATTTCTTTTATATAACTCAAATTAGCTATTATATTTTTCTCTAAATTATCAGCAATTTCATGTGCTTCTTCTAAACTTTTAGATTTATCAATAAAAATACTCATATCAATATAAGCAACTGACCCATATTTTCTTGATTTAAAATCCTTAATTCCATAGATTTTATCATCAGTACTTATTATATCTTCAATCTTAACTATATCCCTTTTATTAATCGAACTATCCATTAATTCTGCACATGCTGATTTCAAAATATCTATACCAACCTTAACAACAACTATAGCAACTATAATAGATGCAATTGGATCTAATACCTTAAACCCTAGCATTGCACCTCCTATCCCAATAAACGCAGCTATAGAAGATAATGCATCCGATCTATGATGCCATGCATCAGCCTTTAACGAAGAAGAGTTAATCTTATTTGCTACTCTTATAGTAATTTGATATTGATACTCCTTAACACCTATTGAAATTAAAGCTACTATAAGTGGTAAAACACTAGGCACTTCAATTGTATTAATATTAAACAATTCAATAGCTCCATTATATCCTATTTCTAAGGCCACAATTATAAGTACCGCTGCTAAAATAAATGATACTAAACTTTCAGCTTTCTCATGACCATATTGATGTTCTTCATCCCTTGGTTTTCTAGAAATTTTGTTACCTATAAGAATACCAATTGAAGTTATAATATCAGAAGCTGAATGTAGCCCATCTGCAATTATTGCAGATGAATTTCCAATAAATCCAGCTACTATCTTCATTATTGTTAATCCTATATTAAGTAAAATCGATAATATTGTTACCTTATTCGATTCATCATATCTATTCTTCATTGTTATCACTCCATTATCATTTGATAGAATTATTATATGTTTTACATCCATAAGTGTACACATTTTCTCTTTGTTAATTATTATCAATTGATAATTAAACAGCTTCATTGATATCAAAAAATTACAAGGAGTAATTAATTACTCCTTGCACTATTTTTAATATACAAACTCTAAATTTTCTTTTATATTAAAGAAATCTGAATAATCTATATCAAATAATGGTTTTTTAACCTTTGATACATTAATATTTTCCTTAATCAATTGAGTTAAAACTCCTGCATATGATAAATCACCTTGAATTATTGCCCCATAAATACATCCATCTTTATAAATTATCTTTTTATAATCATCTCCATTTTTATCTATAACTTCTTCATAACTATCATCTGGCTTATTTACAACTCCAAGGGACATAGTTGGAAGTCCTAAAAAACTCATAGTATTTTTACTTCCAAAGAAATCATTCATAAATGCAACTTTTCCACTCATATTACTTGCAGCTATAATGCCTTCCTTAACAGCTGTTGGCCAAATAGGATTTCTTCCACTTATATCCCCAGCTGCATATACATCTTTTGCATCAGTTTCTCCCTTTTCATTTATTATTACTCCAAACTTATCGCAGGTTACTGAAGTTCCCTCTAAAAATTTAACATTTGATCTAACACCAGTACAAGCTATTACAAGCTCACATGGTATCTCTTCTCCTGTATTAAGCCTTAATGCTACTGGATTTTTATTATCATCTACTATTAATTTTTCAGCTTTTACACCAAATTTTAAATTTACTCCCCTATCTTCAAGAAGTCTTTCATATCTATTTGCTGCATATTTATCTAATTGAAGTGGAAGTATTCTATCTCCCATTTCAACAAGTGATAAGTTTATATCATAATCAATTATTCCAGCTAAAGCATCTATACCAACTAATCCTCCACCTAAAACAACAACATTCTTAACTTTATTTGCAACTTCTTTTATTTTAAGAGCATCTTCTAAATCTCTAAGTCCTACAACATTATTAGCTTCCCTTAAATTTTCTATTGGTGGTATAAATGAATATGCCCCTGTTGCTAATAATATTTTTTCATACTTAATTTCTTGCCCATCATCTAAAGTCACACTATGCTCTTCAGGCTTTATTTTAGTTACTTCTTTTCCTTTAATCCATTTTATATTGTATTTATCAAAAAATTCTCTTGGAGTAAAATCTAAATCTTCTACGGTTCTTCTTCCATCTAAATAATGATGTAAAATACATCTAGAATAAACATGTTCATCTTTTGAAATTAAAATAATTTCTGCATCTTTATTATATTCTCTTAAAGTTCTAGCACCATTAATTCCTGCTGCTGAAGCTCCTACTACTACATATGCCATTAATCCTCTTCTACCTCCTCTAATGTTAAAGCTGCCATTGGACATCTTGCTACACATTGTGGATAATTTTCCTCTGTTGACCTACACATATCACATTTCATTACTTCCTTATCTGTTGCACTATCCATCTTTAATACTCCATAAGGACATGCCATTATACACATAAAACAACTAGCACATCTTGATTTATCATATAAAACTAATCCTGTTTCATCATCCCTTCTCATTGCACCAGTCATACAAGTATAAACACACTCCGGCTTAGAACAATGCCTACAATATATTGGAGCATATCTTCCCTCACTATTGATAGTAATTCTACCTCTTGTATCACCACCATGTGCAACTTTACAAGCAGTAGTGCATGTTAAACATCCTATACATTTTTTTCTATCTATTTTTATTCTCTTCATATCTCTCACCTAGCCAATCTTTTCTATTTTTACAGGTACATATTTAAAGTTAGGTTCTTTTGAATATGTGTCAAATATTGAAGGCAAAAGTGAATTGGCTTCTATATAGTGCATAGGTGCATAAATTTGATTTTTCTTAACAGTTCTTGATAGCTTAACAAGGAAATCATTACTTATTCCATTTGGAGAAGATATTCTAACTATATCATTTTCCTTAATATTTAATTCTTCTGCTAATTCATTATTAATATTTACGTAACCTCTATGAGGCACAATTGCACTTACATCATTTATTTCACGTGTTCTTGTTTGTGTATGCCATTGGCCTACTGTTCCTCTTCCAGTATTAAATAAATAAGGATATTCTTCGCTTGGTTCTATTGGTACTTGCGCTACATCTTCATACATAAACTTTGCCTTTTTACTAGGTGTAAAATATTTATTATCTTCAAATAATCTTCTTTCATCTTCTTTAATTTCTTCACCTTTTCTACAAGGCCATTGTACTCCTCTAGAATCCTTTAAAGAATCATAATCTACACCAGTAATATCACATGGCATTCCTTTTGAACACTCTTTCATTAACTCAAAAGCCTCTCTAGGAGTTTTCCATTTATCTAGAAGTTTACCCATTCCTAAAGCCTTCCCTACTCCAAGCATAATATCATAATCTGTTAATTCATTATCCTTCTTTTTAAGTACTGGGTTTAATTTTGATAATCTTCTTTCTGTATTTATTATTACGCCTTCTTTTTTTAATCCATTTGCTGAAGGTAATAATAAATCACAGTAATGAGCTGTTTCAGTATCAGCATAAATATCTTCTACTACCAAAAAGTCTATCTTTTCAGCAGCTTTTTTAAACTCTAAATTATTAATCCATGAACTTAATGGATTAGTTGCAACAACCCATAAAGCCCTTATTTCTCCCGAATTTATTTTATCTATAATTACGTTATAAGGTAAAGTTGGCTTTGTAGGTAGCATTTCTTCATCCATATCTAACACTTCTGCTATACGCTTTCTTCTTGCTGGATCGCTATACTCTCCACCGCCATAAAATCCTGTTGTATTGCTAAATAATCTTGATCCCATTGCATTACATTGCCCTGTAATTGAATTAGCCCCTGTTCCTACTCTACCTATATTTCCTGTCATTAATGCGATATTTATTATTGCTTGAGCATTTCTTACTGCTTGATATCCTTGATTTATTCCCATAGTCCACCAAAGTGATACTCTTTCACCTTCATGAATTATTTTTGCAAGCTCTAACATCCTCGCACTAGATATTCCTGTTTGGTCTTCTACCTTATCTAAAGTAAAATCTTTTACCTGTTCTTTAAAGCCTTCAAAATCCTCAGTATACTTTTCTATGTACTCTTTATCAATCCAATCTTTTTCTATTAATATATTTGCTAAAGTGTATAAAAATGTTAAATCACTCTTAGGTTTTATATCATACCAAATATCACAATTTGTTACTGTTTCTGATCTTCTTGGATCAACTGCAATAAGTTTAGCATTACGTTTATTCTTTCTTACTCTACTCCAAAGAATTGGATGACATACTACTGGATTGGACCCTATTAATATAATTACATCTGATTCTTCTAAATCTTTTAATGTGTATGGTGGTGCATCAAAACCAAAACTTTGTTTATATGCTACTACTGATGTTGCCATACAAAGTCTAGTATTACCATCTCCATTTCCACCTAAAAAGTTTCTTCCTATATGTCCAATTAGGGCCATTTCTTCTGTTGCTAATTGTCCTGTACTTATAAATGCAAAGCTTTCTTTTCCATATTTACTTTGAATATCTAAAACTCTATCTGCAAAAAGTTTAAATGCTTCATCCCATGAAATTTGTTTCATAAGTCCATCTTCACCTCTCATTAGAGGTAATACAGGATTGTGAACTTTTGTATTTTGCTTATCTAAGTTTAACCCCTTTGTACAGCAAAAACCTTCATTTACCGGATAATCTTTTGTAGGGACAACTTTTTTTATTTCATCATCTTCTACATGAAAATCTAGATTGCATGCTATAGAGCAATAGTTACAAGTTGATCTTATTACTTCCATTTAAAACACTCCTTACTTAAGTATAAATAATAAAATATTTACATATCATTAAGCCATTAATTAACTAAACAATAATTAATAATTTTGTTTTTGATATTATTTTATTTCCTCATATAATGCACTCCTGCCCAATTTACATTTTCACTAACTTCAGCTATTTCTGGTAAGTTAACTCCATCTAGAGCCCATTTCTTATACTCCTTATATCCAACTCTGTCAACAATATACCCAATATGCTCTTTTCCATAAGGTGCATCTGGACTTATATATTCCCTAACAAATTTATAAGTATTATCTATAACTTTTAAAACAGTATCTTCATCAGCCCATTTTATAAAATCTTCTGCAATTCTTGGATTTGTTTTCCCAGTTCTACCCATAATAACAATTCTATAATACTTTTTAGGACTTCTGGTCCATGCGTTGTTAGGACATGCTAAAACACATTCTCCACAACCAATACACTTACTTGGATCTCTTACAACTTTATAATTCTTTGCACTTAATGCTGTAGTTGATACTTGTTTACATTTCTTTACACAGGCCCCACAAGATATACACCTATATGAATCATAAACTGGCAAACACATTCCTATTATTCCTATATCATGCATTCTAGCTTTTATACAATCATTAGGACATCCTGTTGCTGCAATTTTTACATGTAAGTCATCGGGATAAACCATATCTTCAATTTTTCTTGCTAATTCTGTTGTATTATACTGAGCCTTAGGACAAATATTATTTCCAATACAAGAAGTTATATTTCTTGTACCTGCAGAAGGATATCCTGATCCCTTATGCTTTTGATTAGTACCCATATTATCAATAATAGGTTGAAGTGCTTCATTTACTTCATCCATACGCTCCATTGGAATTCCTAATACTTCAAATCCCTGTCTTGTTGTAACATGAACCCTTCCATCTCCATATTTATCAGCTAAATCAGCAACTAATTTTAATGTATCTGTACGAATTGATCCTCCTGGAATTCTGATTCTTACTGCTGTCATATATTTATTTTTAGTTATTCTAAATGCATTTTTCATGGTCTTTCTTGTATTTAAATCATGTATAAGTGCCATAGCCTATACCTCCTAATCATATAATGTCTTTCCAAAAGCATAATTAAATACTGGTCCATCTGTACATATATAAGTAGTATCCATTCTACAATGGCCACATTTTCCTAATCCACAACACATTTTTCTTTCATATGAAACCCAAATATTATAATCCTCTATACCTATCTTTTGGAATTCTGCTATTGTAAATTTCATCATCATTGGAGGTCCTACAATTACTGCTGAAACACTTTCTTTATCCTTTATTTTAAGCTCTGGTATATATTTAGTTACAAGGCCTACATCGCCATCATAATTCTCTTCAGCTTTATCAACTGTTAATATAACATTAAATTTTGACTTCCATTTTTGTATATCTTCTTTAAATAAAACATCTTCAGGAGATCTAAATCCACAAACTAATGTTACACTTTTACATTCATCTATATTTTCATAAAAATATTCCAAAATCCCTCTAACTGGAGCTAATCCACTTCCCCCTGAAACTATTATTATTTCTTTATCCTTATAATTTTTAATTTCAAAACCATTCCCATATGGTCCTCTTAATTGTATACTGTCTCCTATATTTAACTTAAATATCTCTTCTGTAACCTTACCAACTTCTCTAATTGTAAAATCTAAATATTCATCACTAAATCCTGATACTGATATTGGTGATTCCCCATATTTAGGCATTGAAATTTCAAAAAATTGTCCTGGATTTATTTCATCACATTTTCTATTTACTCTAAAGGTCCATTCTTTTGGAGTATGCTTTATAATATCTAAAATTTTCACTTTATAAGGAATATACTCATTTACCATCTTCTAATCCTCCCTTTGCTTACTTTTAACAAATTGAGTTACTTTATTCATAGCAGTTGATATTGATATATATTGAGGACATACATCATCACATCTTCCACATCCTATACACATTTGTGGTCCAAATCTTTCACCATAATCGTACATTTTATGCATCGTTCTATATCTCATTCTATCTCCATTTCTTACTCTAACATCATGTCCTCCAGCCATTAAAGAAAATCCTGGTATTTGACATGATGCTCCAACTCTCCTTCTTTCACCACATCTTGCATTATCCTGACTCACTACATCTTGCATCGTATAGCAGGAACATGTTGGACAAGAAAGATTACACCTCCCACATGCTATACATCTATAATCATATTCTCTCCAAAGCTCTGCTTCTGCTACCTCTAAAGGATTTAATTCTTCTGGCAATGTTACTTTTACTTCATTAGAGGATACAAATTCAATATTAAAGTCTGTTTCTGTTCCTACAAAAATATCTTTAAACTCATCATCCTTAACATCTATATAAACATCACCCTTATCAACCTTAATTGCTAGTGAATAATCATCAGTCTTATTAGTACCAAAACTTACACAAAAGCAATTTCTAAAGCTTTCTGCGCATCCAATTAATACTATCTTAACTTTATCCCTAAGCCTCTTATAATAATAATCAGGTTCTTTACCATTGTTTAAGTAAACATTATCTATACGATGTAATCCATGAATATCGCAAGAACGCATAAAAACTAGCATTTCTCGCTCACCTATTGATGGAATTTTATATTCATCTTCATTGTAATAAAATAATGTTTCTGTAACTGGCATAACTACTTCTTTAGCAGTAAAATGTGATTTACGGTCAAATTCAACTTCATTAATACTTTTGATTTCTTCATATCTAATTACATCTGTATCTGAATATTGACCTGCGTATGGTATAGATACTGGAGCAATAACTTTATATTTATCTTTAAAGTTGCTTATTATATTGTCAAATTCTTCAACAGTCATTTTAATTTTCATTAGTTCCACCTCACTTTTGTCATAAGTTTATCTTTTGTAAAATTATTCTTATATATTCATAATTTTAATTGCACATTTAAGTTTAAAATTTTCTAAGGCTTAATAAATTCTATAAAAAATAGAGAGATGTTTTTACATCTCTCTACTAATAGAAATCTTTTTTTATACTACTACTGTTAAAATATCTTCACTATAATTTGCTCTTTTCTTATCTGTTTCAACTATATCTAAGTAACTATCTGAATTTGTAACTATTACTGGAGTTACCACTGAATATCCTTCAGACTTTATAGCATTTATATCAAACTCTAATAATACTTGACCCTTTTTAACTTTCTCACCTTGTTTAACTTTAGGAATAAAATGCTTTCCTTCTAATTGAACTGTATCCATACCAACATGTATCAATATTTCAGCTCCACTATTTGTAGTAATTCCTAATGCATGAGATGTTGGAAATAATGTTGTTAATGTACCGTCAGCTGGAGAAAGAACTTTTCCTTCTGTTGGAACAATTGCAATTCCCTTTCCTAAAGCACCTGACGCAAATGCTGCATCTTTAACTTCTGATAAAGATACAATATCACCTTTTAATGGGCTAACTAATACTTCTTTATTAACTAAAACTTCTTTGTTTTTTTCTACAACTGTTTCATCTTTCATATCTTCTTCTGGTAATTTAGCAAAGAACATTACTATGAACCCTAAAATTAATCCCACAACTGCTGCTAGTACCATTCCATAAAACCCTTTATCTATTCCTGCTGGGTCAATTGCAGTTGGAAGGACAAATAATCCCATAGGTCCTGCTGCAAAAAGCTTAGATCCAAAGAAACCTGTTATTCCCCCTGTTACCGCTCCAACAATACAACTAATTATAAATGGTTTTTTTCTTGGTAATGTTATACCATAAATAGCTGGTTCTGTAACACCAAAGAAACCTGAAATAATTGATGGAATACAAAGTGTTTTTAATTTTTTATTTTTAGCCTTTAAGAATATTGCTATAACTACTCCAGTTTGAGCGAAGCATACTGTAACTGAAGTTGCTAAAAGTGTATCAAAACCTAAAACTGAAATATTATTCATTGCTATTGGAACTAATCCCCAATGTAAACCAAACATAACAAATATTTGCCAGAAACCTCCAATAAATAAACCTGCTACTATTGGACTAAAGTTATAAATTGCCATTGTTACATCACCTAAAAGATTAGCTGCATAACTTGCAACTGGACCAATTGCCATAAATGTGATAGGAACTACAATTAGTAATGTACAAAATGGAACTAAAAAAGTTTTAACTACATCTGGTATAATCTTCTTAAATAATTTTTCAACTATTGATGCAAAAAATACTGCTAAAATTATTGGAATAACTGTTGATTGATAACTACTTGAAGGCATTACTACTGGAATACCTAAGAATGTAATAGTTGTACCTGCTAATGCTGTAATACTTGGATAAACCATTGCAGCTCCAATTGCCATACCTGTAAATTGATTTAACTTAAATTTCTTAGCTGCTGTAAATCCTAAGAATATTGGGAAAAAGTTAAATAAACAATCTGCAATAGCATTTAAAATTACATAAGTAGAATCTGTATCAACTAATAATCCTGTTGCAATTAATATAGCATTTAGTCCTTTAATCATACCTGTTGCACATAAAACTCCAAGTACAGGTTGGAAAACTCCAGAAATTATATCTATAAACTTATTAAATGGATTCATTTTTTCTTCAGAGTCTGAAGCTTCAGAAAATCCTCCTACTGCTACTACATCTGCGTAAACATCTGGAACATGGTTTCCTATAACTACTTGATATTGTCCACCACTTTTAACTACAGTAACTACCCCATCCATCTTCTTCAATACTTCTGTATTTGCCTTACTTTCATCTTTAAGTTTAAAACGTAATCTCGTAACACAATGAGTTAAGCTGTTAACGTTTTCTTTACCGCCAACGTTCTTAATAATATCTTTAGCTAATTTTTCATACTTCATAACCATTCTCCCCTTTATTATATATTTAAATTTTATTTATATTTATAAAAAAAAGCGAAACCAATACTTATGAAATAATATAAATAATTATATTTATTCCATAAATTCTGGTTTCGCCTGATTTAACAGTAACAATCCCTACTAAATTATATTTAATCTTATAAATTAGTATTTTCTTAATTTAGTTTTAAAATATAAAAACCTCAACTAATCAAGATAGATAAAGCAATAATATCTCATCTTCATTAATTAAGGTTTCGCCTGATCGAGTCAGTAACGATCTCATATTTTCTTGTAAACATTTAACTTATATATTTATAATAAACTATCTTGTAAACATTGTCAATAAAATTTTATTATTTTTTTTATAAAAACAACAAAAGAATTTAAATATCTATATTTATTAGTATTCTATATTCTTTTGCTGCTATTAATTATTCTCCTACCTTGCTGTAACCCTTTGAATATGCAATGTTAAATAAAGTTTTTCTGATTGCGATAACTTCTGACCTAAATACTTTTCTACCTTTAACATACATTCATAAGCTTTCTTATATTTATCTTTCACTTGCTCTAATAAAAAATCATCCTCTTCTTCAAGAACATTTTTATTATTAAGTCTCTTAAAGAAAAACCTTAAGTGTGTAACAAATCTTTCATAATTCAATGAATCTTCATCTAATTGAATATTATATGTGTACTTTACTATATTTAAAATATCTTGAACCATTTGTGTTAATTTTGCTGCATCACCAGCACAAGTGCTACTCTTGTTTATCTGAGCATTAATTAAATGTAAGGCAATACTTCCAGCCTCATCATCATCTAACCTTTGTCCAGTTTCCTCTTCTATTAAATCTAATGACCTTAATCCTATCTTAAATTCTTTAGGATAAAACTTTTTAATTTCCCACATTAAAACATTAGAACGCTTTATACCATCTTTATTTAATTTTAGTGCATAACTTATATGATCGGTTAGTGTAACATATATATAATCATTTAACTCTATATCTAACATATTTTTAGCATATTCAATTATATCATAACATATTGATACATGCTCCGCGGGAATATCTTCTAATAAGAGCTTAAATTTTTCTGATACATCTTTTTGTTTAAGAATAAATGTTTTTTCTATAGAATTTTCATTTATTTTATCTCCTACTTTTTTCTTGAATGCTATTCCACATCCCATTGCTACTAATTCATCTTTTGATGAATTCTTAGCTAATACAACATTGTTATTAAATATTTGTTTAATTACCATCTAACCACCCCATTAAATTATTAGTATTACTTAAGAAGAAATTTTTCAATAAGATAAATTACAATATCAAGTGCAACACTAATTAATTGCAAAAAAAATAACCCATA
>OGXC01000123.1_pt1:5000-65874 | contig 65874 bp, 64 predicted proteins | sample 1576201 | NCBI WGS metagenome assembly OGXC01 (sample SAMEA3541562, study PRJEB24748) | human gut metagenome | biome: human gut; feature: human-associated habitat; material: faeces | place: China | collected 2012 | reverse complement strand
TCCAGTAATATTTGATTTATAAGAAACTATATTACACAAAATTATCTACAGTCTCAAGAAATTGGACAATTAATCCAATTTCTTTTTTGTTATCAATTTAAATTCTTCTTAACTTATCATTATTTTTAACTATTATTATTCTCATATTTTCATCATACTTAATACCTAATTCCTTGAAGAAACTTCTTCATTAACTGTAATAAATACATTATCTTTATTAAACATTTATACTCCCTCTTTCTATACTTTTATTTAAATGTAAAAAAGTCTTAATCACTATACTTGTAGCAATTAAGACTTTTAGATTTGGTTTATTTCTTGTTTTAACATTTCAATGAATTCTTCTGAAAATACTTTCTCTCTTATTGACTCTTTTATTAGCTCTATTAGTTCTAGCTCTGTTACATCAAGACTTCTTGGAATGTATGTTTCGTCACCTCTTCTAGTAGCTTTGTAGACACAGAACCTAACTTCATCTCTCTTTAGTTCTTTGATGTAGATTTTCTCTATTGAGTATGTGTACTCTCCTTCTCCAACTTTTCCTTGGCTTATTATCTTGCAGTATTTAGTTTCCTTGATTATCTTTTCTTCACTCTTCTTACTCATGTTATTCACCCGCCTTATCTTATTCTAGTAGGAACTTAGAAAGTTCTTCTGTAGTTACTACTACTATTGCAAAATCACTCGAAAGTATATAGAGAATCGAATTATAATTTATCCCTCTACTACACTCAATCATATCAGCATATTCTGGTATTAACCCTTGCAACTTATCTTGTTTCAGTATTTCGATATCTACGATATTTTCTGCTATAACTAAATATCCACCTAAATCAGATTCTACATCTCTATCAGCTCCATAGTTTTCATTCAGTATATCTATTGTTATTTTTATACTTTCAATTACTTCTGATGGTATATTATTTACCTCTAGTAATTGATTTTCTTTATAAACCTTCTTCATCATCAATCCTCCCTAAAATATAAAAACTTCTATATGTAATCTAATTACACATAAAAGTTTATTATAAGTAATGTCTTATTAAATATATTATTCTAAAATATAATATATATTTATATTTTAGATTTAGTTCTAAAATACAATTATTTATCAAAACTAACTACTAAAAGTAATTTACCAATTAGTTTTAATAATTAATGTTTCTTTTAAATGTATAATATGTTCCTATAAAGTAACAAATATAAATAACAATCATTAAAGCAACTCCAAAGATTATACTTAAAATAAATTCTATATTCCCAACAAAAACTGTAATTATATCATTATAAATTAGATAATAATTATATATAAATATAGCATCCCCAATCATTGCTATAACAATAGGCACTATGAAATATATGGAAATTTGTTTTAAAATAATCCTATTTATTTGATTTTCTTCAACACCTAATTTTCTAAGCACATTAAACCTATCTTTATGCTCAATAGAATCAGTAAGCTGGCTAAGTGATAAAATAGTTAAACTTATCATTAAAAGTACTATCCCTAAATATACTCCAAGAATTCTCATGGCTAAGGTTGTTGTTAAAATATTATTAATTTCTAGTGATTTGATTCTTATATCAATTACCCTATATGTTATGTCATTTTCATCACTATACTTTGTTACAAATTCAGAATTATTACTTCTAAACCAATTATAAATATAATTTTGTCTAAATTCATTAGCCTCTTCATATTTCATCTTATTTTCAATATTAGCAACAAAATTAGTTTCTATAAAGTCAAGGTTATCACATACTTCATCAGGTAAAATTATAATATTATCAGAATTAAAGTAAAAACCTTCTCCAATAGATTCCTTATAACTTGAATCTTGGCTAATATTATATGTTACTCCATTGATATTCAGCTTTGAATTTTTGCCTACATAATTATTTATTACTTCATCACTAACAGCATTATGCCATTGGGTTGTAAATTCCTTATCATTAAGTTTAATTTCATCATAGCCTAGCATGGTTCTTAATTTATTAAAATCACTTAGTTTTATTGCTAAAGTTGATTTAATATTATCATCGTGACTTATAATATATTTTTCTACCTGACAATAACTCTCTATGTCTTTCCCATTATTATTTAACCAGTCTACAATCTCACTATAATCTAATTTAGGAATTACTTTAATATCATCTATATTAGATTGAGCTAAAAAATTAGTACTATAATTATTTCTTATCTCTATATCATAAGGAACTCTCATATCTAAATATCCCATTGACCACTGAGACATTACAAGTGTCATTATAAAACTTATCATAGCACCTAAAAAAGTAATTGATATTGTAGCCATTAATATTGGAGCTGTCTTTACTTTAGATACTATTGCCCCTATTAAAAATAAATTTGTTCCTTCATATTTAAAATTAATGCATTTATTTTTTATATAAATCATAATATAAGCTATTGAATAAAATAATGCATAAGTCCCTATTATAAAAGTAATCAAAGATATTCCTATATACATCAATGATTTTACACTATAATCAATCTCTGAATTTATTAATTTAACAGTATAGCTACCACTAATAATATACATAATTATTGATACTACAAATATTGCTATATACACTTTGTTACTTCTTTTAAATTGAAATTCAACTTGTTTATGTGCATTTATCATATCTATAAGCTTTATTTTTCTTAAAACTATAACATTATACAGTCCAATTATACAAAACATAGATATAAAAAATATAAATGTAATTACCACTGTATCAGCATATAACTTTATACTAAAGACTACTTCCTGCTTTGCACTTATTAACACTATCGCTGTAATTGCTTGAGAAAATAAAGTTCCTACCAATATTCCTGTTATTATAGCTAAAAATCCTACTACAATTGTTTCAATAAAAAACATCAATGATACACTTATTTGTTCAGCTCCAAGTAACACATATGTGGCAAATTCTCTCTTACGTCTCCCTATCATATATTTATTAACATAAGCTATAAGTAAAATAAGAATTGCTGTAATCAAATAAGTTGAATACTGTAATATTATCTTTAAAGCTCTAAAGTTATAGGATTCTTCTGTAATTAATTCATAATCAGAACTAGAAAGCGATGTAATTGCATAAAACAAACTTACACATATTGCTATAGTTATAAAATAAATCAAATAATCTTTAATAGATTTTCTAACATTAGTTTTGGCTAGCTGAGCGTACATCTCTAACATCACCACCTAATAAAGCTACTACATCTAATATTTTATTGAAAAATTGTCGTCTTGTATTTGTACCTCTTACTAACTCTGTAAAGATTTTACCGTCCTTAATAAATAATATTCTATCACAATAGCTAGCCGTAAATGAATCATGAGTTACCATTAATATTGTTGCCTCTAAATCTCTATTTAAATTTGATATCATTTCTATTAACATTTGAGCCGCTTTTGAATCTAATGCACCTGTAGGTTCATCTGCTAATATAAGTTTAGGATTAGTTACTAATGCCCTTGCACATGCAGTTCTTTGTTTTTGTCCACCTGATACCTCATAAGGATATTTTGAAAGCAAATCTTCTATTCCTAGTTCTTTTGCTACGTTTATTACTTTATTATCTATCTCACTCTTTTTAGTTTTATTTATAGTTAGTGCTAAAGCTATATTTTCATGTATAGTTAATGTATCTAACAAATTAAAATCTTGGAATATAAAACCCAAATTTTCTCTTCTAAACTTAGCTATTTTCTTCTGGTTTATTTCAGTTAAATCTTTTCCATCTAGATAAATACTTCCTGCACTTACATCATCAATTGTAGCTATCAAATTTAATAATGTTGTCTTTCCTGACCCTGACGGTCCCATTACCCCTACAAACTCACCTTTTTTCACATTAAAGCTTATTCCATCAATAGCTTTAACTATATTCCCTTTATTTCCATAGTATTTTTCAATATTGTCTATTTTTAATACTTCATTCATTAATTATCACCTCAAAGATATTTTAACTTATATATCACATACTAGATTCGATTTAATATTACTTTTAGGTGACAATATTGTAACATTAGTAACTTAGAACTTACAAAAACTTCCCATAGGAAAAGTAATACTAACTTTTGTATAAGTATCTATTTCTGATTCTATACCTATTAATAGTCCTAATTTATCACACAATTTTTTACACAAATATAATCCAATCCCTGTAGATTTACTGTTTATACGACCTATATTCCCTGTAAATCCTTTTTCAAATATTCTCTCTATTTCATCTTTAGAAATTCCAATACCATTATCCTCAATAATTAATTTAGTCCCATTTTTAATTTCTTGTAAATAAATCTTAACTTTTGGATTTATGTTATTTCTATACTTTATAGAATTTACTATTATTTGATTTAAAATAAATTCAAGCCACTTACTATCACAATATACCTCTGTGTCTATGTCTTCAATTTCTATATCAATATTATTTAAAATAAAGCCTTGCTTATTTCTTGTAATAACGTTGTTTACACAACTCTTAAGACTTATCTCCTTTACAAGATAATCTTTATCAACATCTTCACTTCTTGCATAAAATAAAGCTTGCTCCACATATCTATCTATTTCTTCCAGTTGCATAAGTATTGCTGAACTGTTAGCATTTCTATTATTTTCTTCAATTAATTTAATAAGAGAAATTGGTGTTTTTACTTCATGAATCCATTGTTCTATATACTCTTTATAATCCTTTAATCTTAATTTTTCTTTATTAATCTCTTCCCTCATTGCTTTACTAGATTTTTTCAAAAGGAAATAATAGGGCTTTGCCTCAATAAAAGGTGGTACCTCTAATACCTCACTTATTAAATACTTTTTATCTATATTGCATATACACTTTTCTACAAAGATAAAATAATCTTTTCTTTTTATATAGGCGATAATCAAATATCCAAATAAAACACACCCCCAAATTACTGCTATAATTATTAATGGTTTTAATTCATTGTCTATGCTTAAAAGAAACACTTCTAAAAATATTAAAGACATGATATTTAACAATATATTTCCTATGTTATATTTTAGATACTCTTTAAAATTCATATTATATAACCCTGTCCTCTTTTAGTTTTAATAAAATCCTTTAATCCTATTTCTTCAATTTTATTTCTTATTCTTGTTATATTTACTGTAAGAGTATTATCATTTACAAACATAGAGCTATCCCATAAGTATTCCATAATTTCTACTCTAGATACTATCTTTTCTTTATTTATTAATAAGTAATACAATATTTTCATTTCATTTTTTGTAAGCTCTTTACTATTTCCCTTATACTCAATAGTACTTGATAGAATATTTAACTTTAACCCATTGTACTCAATAATATCTAAGTTAGAATCATTAGGATAAGCTCTTTTTATTAAGGCATTTATTCTAGCTAAAAGTATTTGGGTATTATATGGCTTTGTTATATAGTCATCTCCACCTAAGGTGATTGCCATAAGCTCGTCTATATTGGTATTTCTACTTGTTATAAAAATTATAGGCACCTTTGAAAAGCTACGTATCTCTGTACATAATTTAAATCCATCATCACTTGGTAGATTTATATCTAATAATACTAAATCTGGACTATCATCTTTTACCATTTTAGGTATCTTATCAAAATCTTTTGGTTTTAAAACTGAATAACCATTTATGGTCAATAAATTCCCAATTTCATTTTGAAGTTGTTCATTATCATCTATTATCATTATCGTAATCATATTTTTCTCCATTAATTTTTATCTTACTTCTATATATAGTACTAATATTTTATTATACCATATTATTCTATTTTTTATAAATATAACTTTCTTATTTTAATAACCTTTATTATTTTATTCTGGACAAAAAAACTCTTACCTGTATATTTAAATACAAACAAGAGTTTTAATATCTTATAACATTATTATATTTACAATTTCAGTAAAAACCTCACTTATTTATGGTACGGTTCTCCGTTACACCTCCAAAGGAGCACGTTTTACTTTAATTGTTCTAAAGCCTTATATTTTTTAAGCTCTTTCATAAGTTCTTTCTCTATTTCTTTATCTAAATATCTCCTTGGAATTATATGAGCTACAAATCCACTTATATATAAGGATCATATCTTCGTAAACTTTTACATCTTTTATACTTTCTAACGATACTGTTTCTGATATAGAATCCCCTTTTACTACTATTGTCCCATCAATAATTTCTAAAGTCTTACTTCCAAATATTGATGAATTATCTCCTTAACTTATGAGTTTATCAGTTTCTTTAGCTACTAATTTTTTGTATTGCTTAGGATATGTTAAAATCCAAATGACTAAAAAAACTATCGCTACTATAATCCAATATATACTCGGTTGATTAAATATCCCCGTTCCTGTAAAGTAGATTGGTATAGAAAGTATTATGGGTACAGCATATCTAAGTATGTTAAATGTACTTTTCTGTGATTTCGAGTTTTCTAAATGATGTAAATTGAAGCTTATATAGTCATCTTTTGTTATTTTAAAGTCGATTTTCATTTGTGCCGTCCCCTTATTATTAAAAACTTTATTTACATTATATTACAAATTTCAAGCACTTACAATTAAGCATAGTAACATGAAAAAAGGAAGGGTCTTCATCTTCTTCAGACGACCCTTCCTTTACTTTTAGGCTTTGAATGTCTTATATTTAAATCCTACATATAAAAATTTAACTTATCTATTTAAATTTAATCTCTAATTGCGTTTAGTTTATGAAGCAAATACTCTTTTTTATTCAATGGATCATACGTTGTTTTTTTGCGTGCTTTTGAAAATTCAGCTGAAGCTTCCTTATACCCATAAAATTTTGTCACAAACATTCCTCTACCTTCTGTATATGAAGCTATTTTCATTTTATATTCTTTTGAATTTTCTACTGGAATTAATCCCTTTATTGAGAATTCATCCCCTATAACAATAGGATTATCAAAGGTTGCCCTCATAGTTTCTAAATCCCATACCGCTTTGCTTAAAGCATTTTGAGGAATCTTTAACTCAAACTCATGTAATGGCTCTAATAAAACAGTTTGTGCTTTATATAATGCTTCCATGAATACCATAGGTGTCACATTTCTAAAATCTGCTGGAGTGCTGGCTGGACTAAAAAATTCACCACAGCTAAGAGTGACTTTTACATCTGTAACCTCCCATCCAAATAATCCTTGTTTACTTGTCTTAATAACTGCTTCTTCAATTGCATTTTGAAAAGATTTTGGCAATGACCCTACTGAAACATTAGAAATATACCTAAGACCTTCGCCTCTCCCTGCTGGTTCTATTTCTAAGCCTACTGTCGCCCAAAATGGATTTAAGTCTTCCTGCATATGCATTATTGACGCTCCAAAACCTTTAGGTGTTTCCTTATAGATAGTCTCAATATTCGAAAACTCTACTTTTATTCCATATAAATCATCTAACATGGAACTTAGTATTTCCATTTGAACTTCACCGAATAAGTTGACATAAATTTCTTTATCTATGTCATTCATCTCTAATTCTAGTAGTGGATCTTCCTCTGCAAGTAATGTTAATGCTTTAAATAGCTCTGGATTTTTTTCTTTATCAATTGCAGAAATTGTTGTTTTTAATGCTGGTTTAGCTATAGATATATTTTTAATTTTATCATTTGAAATTCCAATAACATCTCCCACTTGGAAACTTGTAAGTCCATATAAAATACCTATATCCCCTGCTTCTATCCTCTGTGCTTCAACAACTCCCCCATTTTCTAACCTATTAATTTTCTTTACTTTTTCTGCTATCTCCTTATTAGGTACTTGAATTTTATCTCTTACAGATATTTTTCCTCCAAATAATCTTACATAAACCTTCTTTTCATTTTTACTTGTTCTTTCGATTTTAAATACTACTCCAGATAAATCACTTTCACAATCATCACCTGCAAATGGAAAATAACTACAAATTCCATCTAATAAGTCTTCAACTCCAAGTCCAATTGCTGCCGCACCACAAAATACTGGATATAGACTTCCTTCACTTGCATATAATGAAAGCTTTTCTTGTATTTCTTCTTTATCAGGTTCTATTCCACCAATATATCTTTCTAAAAATGCTTCGTCTAAGTCTGATAAAACATCAATAGCATCATCATTTATCATGCATGTATCAAATAGTTTTTTTATATAAACAGCTTTGCTTCCTACATCATATACTTCTTGTAATCTAACTACTTTATTGGACATATTCTTCTTTATATCTTCAAATACTTTATTGAAATTTGCCCCAATTCTATCTAGCTTATTTACAAAAATTATTGTTGGAATGTTTAACTCCTTTAATGTCTCAAATAATATTCTTGTTTGTGACTGAATACCCTCTACTCCTGATATAACTAGTATCGCTCCATCTAAAACACTTAATGAACGTTCAACTTCCGAAATAAAATCCACATGTCCTGGAGTATCAACAATATTAACCTTGACATTATTCCAATTAAAAGATATGGTTGATGATTTAATGGTAATCCCTCTCTTACGCTCAAGCTCCATAGAATCCGTCTGTGTATTGCCTAAATCAACTCTTCCAACTGATTTTATAGCTCCACTATAATATAATAAGTTTTCTGTTATAGTTGTTTTTCCTGCATCCACGTGTGCTACGATTCCTATATTAATTATTTTCTTCATAATCAATACCTCCAACTCTATCAACCACCTTTTTATCCATTATCATAGCAACAATATATAACACTAATACCGGTGTTACTAATAACGAAGTACATGCTATACCCATACTCACTGAAATATTTGTAGCTATGATTCCTATAATTGGTCCACCTAAAATTTGACCTAAGGAATTTATTTGTCCATTTATAGAAAGTACAGTAGATCTGGCCTTGTCATCTATATGTCCATTAAGCCATGCACTAAATATAGGTTCATTTATAGTTCTAAAGGTACTTGTCGCTAAATAAGCTATTAGCATTAAGTTAAATCTTTTTGTAATAGCAAATATGAACATAAATGATATATAAAATATATTTATACATAATAACAGCTTTCCATTTTTATTCTTATCATCATCCTTAAGCTTCTTTTCCATAAAATGCATTACTATAGCACTCAATATCATTCCTGCAATTCCAAAAATTCCGAACCAAGTCACTGGTTTAAGGTTTCCAAGTTTAGGAAGCATAGTATCTTGTAAAAAATGCATATTAGAAAGTCTATCATAACCTTCACTGGATAATCCATAAAATAAAGTTACTGAAAGCAAAATTATAATTATAGGTTTATTTTTTATAAATTTAAGACCAGATTTAAAGGTATATCCCATCTTTTTAAAAGTATTTAAATCCTCTGGAGCAGATGATTTAAAATTATTTTCTGGCATATATAACCATAAAAATAATGCAAGAATTATAAATAAGACTCCACTAACTATAATAGGTAGTCTTACAGATAAATTAGCTATTACAGTGCTTAGTACTATTCCAATAACCGATCCTATCTGTCCTGCTTGTGCTCCCTTTATATAAATTTTATCCAAATCTTTATCTTTCTCTTCTTCCGCAATCCAAGCTTCAACAGATCCACTAATAAAAGTAGAACCTAATCCCCATACAATCTGTGCTACAAGTACGAAAACGAAACTAGAAATAGAACCTTCTAAAATAAATCCCACTCCTGTTAAAACTACACCAATAACAATAGATAGTTTACGACTGTACACATCTGCAACTATTCCTGTAGGAATTTCAAATATAAAGCATGCTACTTCTAAAGTAGTTCCAACAAGTATAAGCTGAAGTGGATTTAAATGCACCGTTTCAATGTGATACACTATCATAACTGTAGCTACTAGTGAAAAACACATTGCTGTAATAGCTGAAAATAATAAATAAGTTTTATATGCTGAAAGTTTATTAACCATTAATAATCACCATCCTAGTATTTTTAAAAAAATTTATTTGTTTTTCATAATCTTCATATTTAAATATATAAATCATCAAAATAATCTCCTTAAATAAAAAAAGCTGTAAGTGAACATAATTCACTTACAGCCTCATAATTATATAACCTAAATATAAACATGAAATATACAACTTTAATTTATATAACTTATGATTAAGCTATGCAAATTAAAGTCTTATATCATATCTATAAATATAGTAAAAATAGGCATAAAAATACCGTGTTTAGAACACAGTTTTCCTATTCTTCAAATAAAGATGTAATATGCTCATTATAATACTGATTATTTTTAGAGTACACAAATAGACATGGTAATATCAATATTATTAATAATTGTTTCTACCACAAATAAACCTTGAGTTATCCAAGATTTTTTTCATATACTTTTTAAAATAATCCTTATTCAGTTAGTTTAGTTAAAAACTACCTCTTTGCGCATATTTACATCTCCTTTACATTTATATTTTTCATGTTTATATTTTAGTATAATTACATTATATATAAACTTTTATTTTTTTTCAATACTTTTATATTCATATTTATCCAAATTCAATTGAAACTTTATTACTTCAAATAACTTATATACACAAAAGAATAACTACTAACTTTAACCTAAATCTGAAATGAATATAAAAAATATATTTGTGGAATGTTTTACAATTTCTTTCAATACTATAGATTAGAAAAAACAAATTCTAATTTGCTGAAATAGGTGAAAAACGAAGAACCTATGAATAAAACTACAATAACCTACAAAAATTCAAATTTTAGATTTTTGTGAGTTTCATTGCAGAATTAAAGCAGACCTACCTTTCATTTATATATCCAATTTTGGTAAAGTTCGCACTTACTTGTGATACGGTTCATTCTTCATTATTCTAAAAGCTCTATAAATTTGTTCCAATAACATTACCCTAAACAACTGATGTGGGAAAGTCATCTTAGAAAAACATATCTTATAATTTGCTCTCTTTATTACATCCTGAGATAATCCAAGACTACCACCTATAACAAAAGTTATGTTCGAATTACCCATAACCCCTTGAGTCTCAATAAACCTTGAGAACTCCTCAGAGGTCATTTGTTTAGCATTTAAATCCATTGCTATAACAAACATATTATCCTTTATCTTAGATAAAATAAGCTGTCCTTCCTTATCCTTAATTTGAAGCTCTTCCTTTTCAGATGCATTATCAGGAGTTTTTTCATCTGGAAGTTCTATAATATCAATTTTACAATACCTAGTTAATCTCTTAGAGTATTCATCAATAGCCTGCTTCAAATACTTTTCCTTTAGCTTTCCTACAGAAATAACTGTTATATTCATCACTTTCTCCTCCTAAGTAAAATATTTCAAAACCTATTTATTATTCCTTGAAAGTATCAACATCAACAATAGTAGTATCCTTACTTATATACGTACTCTTAGGTATCAATACATTCAAAGTATCATTTTTAAAAACAGCCCTAATTCCACTAGGATCTGCATTTTCTACATAATAATCCTCATTTATATCTCCACCAGCTTGAACTACAGCTACAGCTATATTCTGGTTATTACTATAAAACATATTTCTCTTAACTTGTAAAGTAATATAATTATTATCATACTCCAAGTTAATATTCTCTTTCTTAGTCCCAGGCAAATAACATTGAATAGTATACCCCCTCTTATGCTCTTTAAATTGTACCTCAACCGGGGCCATATTATCTATATTTTTTACTAAATTATCCATAAAATCACTATTAACAATATTATTTACAACATTATCTACAATATTATCAATTACATCCATATTATTAGCTATAGTATTAAATGTAGTCGAAAATATATATGGAAATATATTAAGCATATAAGCACCTCCAAATAAATAATTGTACTATTATAATTTATTTATCTAGCTTGCTATTTGACACTAAATCATTCTTTCATTAATACAAAAAAGAGCTTTGATATCAAAGCTCTTTTAAACTAAGTAGAAATTACTTTCCACAACATTTCTTATATTTTTTTCCGCTTCCGCATGGGCAAGCATCGTTTCTTCCAACTTTGTTTTCATTTCTTACGCTGCAAGATTCTCTGTATTGCTTTTGAATTTCTTTTCTCTTTTCAGGTGAGAATATAGCATCCCATTGTGGTAAGTTATATAAATATTCAGCCTTAGCTTCTAACATATTAAAGAATAGTTTTTCTAAGTTTATATCTAATACTAATTCATCATTTGAGTTTAAAGCTTCTAAATCATATTGATTATTTAAACTATCATTGATTCCATCAACGAATCCCATTATGAATTCTTCTGAAGTTTCATACTTCTTAGCAAAATCTGCAATTGTAATCTTCATAGCTTCTTTGCTATTAGCTAATAAATCCTTATATATAGCAGTTTCAATCTTAGTATATTCATTCCAGAAAGCTGCTTCACCTTTAGTCTTAACGTATTCTACGACCATATCTGTCCATTGTTTATATAAACTCATATTCATTTCTCCTCTTTCTTCTCTTACGATTATATAAAAATTATACTAAATATTATGTACATTTTTCAACATATAATATTAAGCCATTTTGACTTCATACTTAGCTTCTTTTTCGCAATATGTACATTTGTATCCTGTAATTTCATTAATTACAGGATATGTTTCTTTGCCATCTATAACTTCATCCATTGCTTCATCCATATGTTCTTCACATGCATATAATTTTTCCATACTTTTCACCTTCTACTTTAATAAATTAATTTTTTATAAAGTAATAAATTCACTTGGATTATGCCTATTGGCTAAACTTAAATCTAAATCTGAACCAACCTTAATACCATTAGCAGTTAGTATATCTCTTACTGTAAGCTCTGCTAACTCCGGAGTATTATTAGTATTGCTTAAATGACCTAATATAATATTTTTTCCTAAGCCATTTTTTAATATCTTAACAATTGCTTCTCCACAATCTTCATTAGATAAATGACCATATGCTTCTTTTATCCTTTGCTTCAAGCTATAAGGGTATGGACCAAAGTCTAGCATTCCAGGATTATAATTGCTTTCAATTAAAATAACATCTGAATCTTTGATATTATCTTCAATCTCCTTTGTAAAAGTCCCAAAATCAGTTGCTACACTCGCCCTCTTATCATTAAGATTAATTGTATATCCTACTGGTGCTGCCGCATCATGGGGAATAATAAAGGATTTAACTTCTATATCCTTTATTGAAACTACAGATCTTCTATCCATAACCTTTATATTATGCTCTTTTATCTTTCCAATGGTTCTTTCCATTTCGACCCAAGTATCTTGTGGTGCATAAATAGGTATATCATATTTTCTAGATAAAACTCCTACACCTTTAATGTGATCGATATGCTCATGAGTTATAAAAATTCCATCTAATTCACTTGGATTTTGCCCAATTTGCTTTAACGCTTCATCTATTTTCTTTCCAGGTAATCCAGCATCAATTAAAATTTTAGCCTTTTCTGAACCTACAAAAATACTATTTCCACTACTTCCACTATATAATGAGCAAAAATTCATTTAAAATTCCCCCAAGCTTATTTTTCTATTCTTCTTATATCTGCGCCTAGTGCTCTGAATTTATCTTCAATATGAGGGTATCCTCTATCAATATGTTCTATTTCAGAAATTTCAGTTTCTCCTTTAGCAACTAAACCAGCTATAACCATAGCTGCTCCAGCTCTTAAGTCTGTAGCTGCAACTTTAGCTCCATTTAATGAATCAACACCATCTATGATAGCAGTTCTTCCTTCAACCTTTATTTCAGCACCCATTTTCTTTAATTCATCAGTATGCTTGTGCCTGTTTTCCCAAATGCTTTCTGCAATTAAACTTCTTCCAGCAGTAATGCTTAATAAAGTTGACATAGGTTGTTGTACATCTGTTGGGAATCCTGGATATGGTGCAGTCTTAACACTAACACCCTTTAAGGGTTTATCAACAGTAACTCTTACGCTATCGTCACCTTCTTCAACTATAGCTCCCATTTCCATAAGTTTAGCTGAAATAGACTCTAAATGTTTTGGAATTACATTCTTTATAGTTATATCTCCCTTTGTAGCAGCTGCTGCTATCATGAAAGTTCCAGCTTCAATTTGGTCTGGTATAACACTATAATTACATCCTACTAATTTCTTAACTCCTCTTACTCTTATAACATCTGTTCCAGCACCTTTAACATCAGCACCCATAGTATTTAAGAAGTTAGCCACATCTACTACATGTGGTTCTTTAGCAACATTTTCTAATACAGTTGTTCCTTCTGCCATAGTTGCTGCAATCATTACATTTATTGTAGCTCCAACTGAAACTACATCGAAGAAAATATTTGCTGCATGTAAATTTTCAGCGTTAACACTTACAGCTCCATGTTCTATAACAACTTCAGCTCCTAAAGCTTCAAATCCTTTTATATGTTGATCTATAGGTCTTACCCCTATAGGACATCCCCCTGGAAGTTCAACTTTAGCTTTTTTAAATCTTGCTAATAACGCCCCTATAAAATAATATGACGCTCTCATTCTTCTTACATCTTCAGTACATGCATTAACTGTTGTAATATCTGAAGCATCAATTTCTAACGTATTACTATTTAATTTATTTACTCTACATCCTAAACTAGCTAATATTCTTTCTAAACAATGTACATCTTCTATATCTGGTATATTATCAATAATACATCTTCCTTCGCTAGCTAAAATAGCTGCCGGCAAAATAGCAACTGCTGCATTCTTAGCTCCGTTAATTTCTACAGCGCCTTGCAATGCTTTGCCTCCATTAATGATTAATGTTTCCATCCTATTCACCCTTATCCAAATTTATATATATATTAATTTATCCTATAATATAAAAATTTATCCATTTTTTGTTTTATAAGGTATTTTTTAAAATTTTCCCTTATATTTTTTAGTCAACACTATTGATTATAACATAAAGTATGCATGAGTTAATAGGGTTTTTTCTTCCAAAATCCCTTATTTTTAAACTTTACCATGAGTTATTAGCAAATATATAAATTGTCAATTTAAGTTTATATATGATATAATTTAATATAAAAGTATCATACAAAATTTAACTTGTGAGGTTATAACATGAAATATTATTTGGTAGCATTATTTGATGATGTATCTTATAAAAACTTAAGTCCGATTCAAAGAAGTTTGTCAAAAAGATTTAGAGCAAATAGGAACTCTCCTATCCCATATATACCCTTAGAGGTTATAGAAAATCCTAATATAGATAAACTAAATACTGTAATGGATAAAATTCTAAAGCCATATAAAAATTTTAAAGTAGAGCTGTCATCAACTGTAACACTTTGCGATTCAAATAAAACTCTCAACTTAAAAATTGAAAACATAGGATATATAAAAAAAATAGATAGATTAATTGCTGATAACTTAAAACTTTATGGTTTTAATATAAAAGGTGGAAATGATGAATTACATCTTTCTTTAGCTAATATAAATTATCTAAATAAGGATAATAAGAAATTTGATTCAGTTGTTGAGTATAAACCTAGCATCTCAACATTAAAGGTTAATAGAATTGAACTTTGGAAAATTTCTAATAATCGTAGAGAAACTTTAATTCAAACATATCCCTTAAAAACAATTTAATATATTTTTTTGTGAATTTAAGGGGCATTTTCTTTAAAATGCTCCTTTTTTTATTGAAACGTATTAAAATCATAATTGAAATTTTATTTTTTTGTATTCGTTTACTGACCTTTTCAAGAATTAATAATTTCTGTAAAATATATTATATTAATCCTAGTAGACAGGGAGGACACTTATGAACATTTTACCAATTGTGGAATTACAAAAAGAAAAAAAACATGGACTTTTAATTAATAAAGATCTCTCACAATACAAATTATGGGCAAGGAAGCATCTTGAACTTCAAGTAAAATTAAGCTCACTTGCAGAAGAAACTAAGTGTTATAAATACTGGATAGATGACGGCTTAAATTTAAATAAAGAAACTGTATTTATCAAATATGCTGATTTTCTTACACATGTGATCAACTTAGGTATAGATAAGCATTATATTGAAAATTATGAAGTATTACTTAGACCTAACGATTATTGCTTAAGCGATCAATTCTTAAATCTATATATAGATATTAATGATCTAATAATCTCACCTTCTACAGATCACTTCTTTACCCTACTAGAAGATTCTCTTAGTCTTGGAGTAACTTTAGGATATTCAGAGGAAGAAATTTTCAACTCTTTTATATATTAATCCTTTAAAGCATTATGATGTATTTTTTATTACATCTAATGCTTTTTTTATTACAATAAATTTTAATATATTATTGTCTATTTAGGAATACTATACCTGGAGGTGATAATTTTGTTTGGATTAATAGGTGCTATAATCTCAGGTATTTCTATGAGTCTTCAGGGTGTTTTTAATACTAGACTAAGTGAAAAGATAGGCACATGGGAAACAAATACATTTGTTCAGGCTACTGGACTTATTTTATCCTTAATAATACTTTTTTTCTTTAAAGATGGCACATTTAAGGAAATCAAATCAACTAATAAACTCTACTTACTTGGCGGAGTCCTAGGAGTTATAATAACATTTACAGTTATGTTAAGTATGAAATCATTAGGTGTAACCGTCGGAACAGCTGTTATTCTAGTAGCTCAAATATCCGCATCTGCCTTAATTGATGCCTTTGGACTATTTGGCACAGAAAAAGTTCCATTTTCATTTCATGAGATACTTGGAATAGCCATAATGATAGCTGGAATTGTATTATTTAAATGGAAGTTTTAAATTTATTATATTAACAAAAAGCTCCTAAATCATATACTATAGTAATGTGAATAATTTTAGGAGTTTTTTATGTTCTCTTCAACTAAAAAACTAGATCCTAATCTTAAATTTCTTTTAGCATCTAGTAGTATAAAAGATTATCGTATTTTAATACAATATAGAAACTTTCCAGATTCAATTTCAAAAAAAATACGCTCATATCATGGCAATGTTATAAGAAGAATTGAATCTTGTAATATAATATGTGCTCAATTAAAAGCAAGCTCAATACAATTATTATTAGAATATCCAGAGGTTAAATATATTTGCTTAGACCAATACTTTACTTTATGTGGTATGAGTATATCAACTGCAAATAAGATAAGATTATCTTCTAAATTAGCTATATATGGACGTGGTGTTAGCGTAGGTGTTATTGATTCCGGTGTATATCCACACCGTGACTTAACTTACCCATTTAATAGAATCAATACTTTTGTTGATTTAATTAATGATTTACCTTATCCATATGATGATAACGGACATGGAACTTGTACTTGTGGAATAATTGCCGGTAATGGATTAGCCTCTAATAAAATATATACAGGAGTTGCTCCTGAAGTTACTATCCATTGCTTTAAGGCATTTGATAAATTGGGTAAAGGATATGTTTCTGATATTTTATTTTCTCTAGAAGAATTAATTACTATGAGTGATAAATATAATATAAAAGTTATTTGTCTTCCTTTTGAAAGCTTATACTATAATAAGTTTATTTTTACACTTTTTGATTCTCTATTGAAAATAGCAAAACTTCAATCAATAGTTTGCATACTTCCTAGTGGAAGTAACAGAAATGCTGATGGATCAATTACAGGCATTGCATTAAGTAATAATTGTATAACAGTTTCTGGAATAGATACAACATCATCAACTATAAGATCCTATGAATATTCATCTTGTGGTGCAATAAAGAAAGATACAAAGCCTAATTTTTGTGCTGCATGTGTGGATGTAGTATCCTTGAATTCAAATACCGCATATATATCTTATAAAAATAATTCTAGAATACATGCTCCTAAATTAGATACTTCATACAAAAGCTTTACTGGTACATCAATATCTGCTGCATATGTAGCTGGCCTTTGCGCCCTTTTATTTGAACGTAATCCTAATTTTACATTTGATGATATTTTATCATTACTCAAAGTAGCTGCAGTGCCATTAGACCTTCCTAAAAATCAACAAGGTGAAGGCAAAATAGATATAACTAAAGTATTACAGCAATAAAAAAACACCGCTGATTGGTGTTTTTTTTATTACTTTATATATTTACTTGGATCAACAGGTTCATTATTTATTCTAAGTTCAAAATGCAAGTGTGGCCCTGTACTATTACCAGTGCTTCCAATCGCTCCAATTATATCTCCTTGTTTTACCATTTCCCCTACATTAACATATATGTTACTTAAATGAGCATAATACGTCTTCATATTATTACTGTGCTCTAATACAATTAAATTTCCATATCCGCCGTTATTATATCCAGCTTGAATTACCTTTCCTTCTAATGAAGCATTAACATCTGCCCCTAGACTTTTTGCTATATCTATTCCTTTATGAATAGAAGCCTTTCTAACTTCTCCAAATAAGGAACTTATATAACCGCCCTCAGTTGGTCTTGATAAAAATGCTATCCCCGCTTCATAAGGACTTTTAATCCCCTTCTTAACCACAGTATTTACTACAGGAGTAATTATCTCCTGCTTTATAGTAGTTTCCTCTGCTTTATTTAACCCATAGTACGTTATCTCTTTATATAGTAAATTCTTACCCTCTACCCCCTTAATAGTTTCTGATTCCCCAGCTAATAATTCATTAGTTTCTTCTGTAACTATTTCAGGTTCTACAGTTTCTGTTTCTGTTAAACTAACTTTAAACTTAAGCCCTGATAAGTCATTATTTATAACTTCTGCATTATATACTTCTCTAGCAATTTCTCCACTTTCACTTAAATTTGATATCCTATTCTTTTCTGTATTTGAACTAATTACCCCTAAAACCTCTATGTGATTTATATTATTTACATCTAATCCAAGTTCTTTTACATAAGAATTACAAATTTCTTCTAGAACTAAATATTTATCTTCTATTGATGAATAAAAACAAACTGTACTATCTGATAGTTTAATAGTATGACCTTGCAAGTTAATATTTTTTATTGTGCTTGAATTATTTTTAAATACGCTTACCGCACTTAATTTTTCTTCATTATTATTATCATTAAGTTCATCATCAGTATTGACTATATTTTTCTCATATATATCATTGCTTTCTGCATTAATATTTTTACCTGGTAGTATAAACATAAAACTAATAAGTATAACCGCTACTAAAACTAGTATTTTCAACAGTATACTTATGTTATTCTGCTTACTCAAGTCCATTTTTTATTTCCTCCTAATTGCTAATTTTTTTAAGCACATCACTTACTTTTCCCCTCTTTTATAAATTTATACATTTTTCTGTATAAATTGTTATGTTGAGGGTTAACTTCGCCTTTGTTATAATAAATTTAATGCGTACTATGAATAAGCTTTCTTGTTTATAATTATAGTTGATTACGTTAATTAATATATAGACTGATTAAGTTTAAATTCTAATCAATCTTAAGAAAGGTCGATAAAAATTATGAGCACTTTTATGCTAAAAAATAACTCATCAAATTTTACTCCAGTAAGTAATGTGTTTATTGAAAAATACATGCCAAAAGCTCGTGGGGAATTTATTAAAGTTTATCTGCTAATGTTAAAATATAATAACTCTGGTGAAATGGGTGCAAATTCAACAATACTAGCCTCATCATTAAACTTACTAGAATCTGATATATTAAATGCTCTAAACTATTGGCATGACGAAGGTGTGTTAAGACTTATACCAATAGATAAAATGGGGAATTACAATGTTGAATTTATAGATTTAGTTGAAGATTCAAAGTCAAAAAATAAAGAGATTAATTTACTTGAAGCATTAAATAAAACTTCAACAAAAGATATGCTAAATGATATTGAACGCTTATTAGGCAGACCACTGTCCCCTAAAGAAATGACTACTTATCTAAGTTGGCAAGATGAATTTAATTTTTCGTCTGAATTAATTCTCATATTATTAGAATACTGCGTTTCTCGTGGTAAAAGTGACTATAGATATATAGAAAAAGTAGCTATTGCTTGGCACGACATGAATATTACTACTATTGATGATGCACAAAACTATATAAAGAAGACTGAAGATAAATGGGTAAAAATTCGTCATATATTAAACTATTTAGGAATTAAAAATCCTGAATTAATGAAACCACAAGAGGAAATGTTAGAAAAATGGATAATTGATTATGCTTTTCCTTTAGAGGTAATAGAGAAGGCTTGTAATATTTGTTTCCAAAGATTAAATCGTTCTGACTTTAAATATATTGATGGTATTTTATCAAGTTGGAATAAAAATAATTTAAAAACTTTAGCTGATATTGAGAAAAAAGAAGCTAATTATAAATCATCACAAGCTAATAGGAACTTTAACTCCTCTAGGTCTCAAGAAGTTAATCCTCTTAAATTTAATAACTTTGAGGCTCGCGAATATGACTATGATTCATTAGAAAAGAAATTGTTAGGATGGGATAAAGATGATTAAAGGTTACCAAGCAGAACTTATGGATATGTACGAAAAGACTCGTACTGAAGAAAACCGTAAATTAGCAAAAAGGCGTGAAGAAATTAAAAATAAATACCCTGAAATATTAGAATTAGATACGACTATCCAAAAACTTTGTTTAAATTTATCTATGGCTGCATTAAAAGGAATTACTGATCCAAATGATTTAAATAATATTAGAGATGAAATTACTGACTTAAGAGCAAAGAAGTATGAAATGCTTGTATCTCACGGATATAGTCCTGATTATTTAAATTTACATTATAATTGTCCAAAATGTAAAGATACTGGATTCATAGGAATAGAAAAATGCTCTTGTTTTAAAACTAAATTAATTAAACTTTATTATAAAGATTCAGAATTAGAAGAAGCAGTTAAAACTAATAATTTTAGAAACTTTAATATTAATTTATATCCTAATCATAAATTAAATGATGAAAGATATACACCTCGTAAAAATATAGAAGATATATTAGAGTATATAACTGGCGAATACTTGCCAAACTTTAAAAATACTAATACTAATCTTTTGTTCTATGGTAATTCTGGAACCGGTAAAACATTTTTATCTTGGTGTATTGCTAAAGAATTATTAGATAGAGGTTTTCTAGTAGTATATAAAACATCTGATGACCTTTTACGTGCATTGAAGGATATAAAGTTTAATAATGACACGGACTTAGAAAATCTTCTTATTAATTGTGACTTATTAATTATAGATGATTTAGGTTCAGAGCAAATTACTGATTTTTCATCTACAGAATTATTTACATTAATTAATAAAAAAATATTAAAAAATAAAAAAATGCTTATATCTACAAATTTGAGTTTACCTCTAATTTCAAAAAGATATAGCGAAAGAATATCATCTAGAATAATTGGTGAATTTAAGCTATTTAAATTTTTCGCAGAAGATATAAGAATTCAACTTAACTTAAAAAGACAAAAATAAAATCTACTGTTTAATGAATTTTCAAATTTCAACTCTGCTAAATAAATTTACACACTAAAATAATTAAAAGGAATCTATGAAATTTAGATTCCTTTTAATTATTATTTTTTTATGTAATTTTAAAATATCAATTTTATTTTAAAAACAAAAAAACTCCACTTTTGTGGAGTTTTGGAGCTTCATGTCGGAGTCGAACCAACAACCTGCTGATTACAAGTCAGCTGCTCTGCCATTGAGCCAATGAAGCAAATTAAAGTGGCGACTCAGAAGGGGCTCGAACCCTCGACCTCCGGCGTGACAGGCCGGCACTCTAACCAACTGAGCTACTGAGCCATATTTGGTGGAAACAACAGGGATCGAACCTGTGACCCTCTGCTTGTAAGGCAGATGCTCTCCCAGCTGAGCTATGCTTCCGTAAAATGGTGACCCCTAGGGGAATCGAACCCCTGTTACCACCGTGAAAGGGTGGTGTCTTGACCGCTTGACCAAGGGGCCTAGGTTTCTTTTGTTTTGCTGCGCTCTCCCGAGCACATTACCTATAATACCTAAAAATATATATAGTGTCAACACTTTTTTTAAAATTTTTTTATATATTTTTTATTATGTATTTCTTTTTTCCTCTAAACCAACATTTTTACTGGGTTTTCAGGCTTTTTAATTTTTTCTATTGCCATACCATATCTCGCTAAAATTTCTTCTTTTTCTTTAATTTCTTTACTTATTTTTTTTATTTCAAAAGAACAAATTTCAAAAAATTCTTCCTTATTTATTTCTTCCACTTTTATGTTAAAGCCACTTTTTTTAAAATTTTGTCCACTTGCCATAATTTTTAAAGGTATAATTTCATTAATTACACATAAAATTTCCTTTTCCCAAATTCCTCTCTTATTAACAATATATTTATCACGTAATAAATTAAGGTCTTTAAACTCAATTTCAAACTCTTTTTCTATAGTATCTAAAATAGCTTTATATAAAGTAACTGAAATTCCTCTATTTAATTTAATTTTTAAAAAATCACTATAGCTAATTAAAAATTCATCTATTTCACTCTCAGTAATAAATTCAACTGAATCTTTATTAAAAACTTTTATTCCTGAATTTCCTGGATAATTAACTACTACTTGGTCATAATTCATTCTTCTCAATTTAAATTCTTTATTATAATCTTCTAAATTAGAATCTATTATCTTAACCTTCATTAATTTCACCTCTATTTTTAGTATTCCTAAAATTTATTGATTTATTATTATTCTACAATTACATAATTATTATTGCAGAACATAATGCGAAACATTAAGATAGTTAATATATAGTTAGTAATTAGTTGTTTTCATTTAGTATTTAATGATGCAACTTCTATGAAGTTTCTAAAAAAATATATTTTTTAAATTCAGCACAGATGAATTTATTTATTAACTAATGACTCCTAACTACTAACTCCAAACTAATCGAAAGGGGTGTTTTAAATTGCATCATGATTTAATAATTGTTGGCGGTGGAGCTTCTGGATTGATTGCTGCTATTACTGCTAAAGATTTTGGAATAGATGTAGCTATAGTTGAAGGTAGTGATAGAATTGGTAAAAAGATTTTAACTACTGGTAATGGTAGATGTAATATATCTAATAATTGTATTAAACCACCATTCATTAATTATCATAGTTCCAATTCAGATTTTCAATTTTGTGCCTTAGAAAAATTATCACTTGAAGATACAAAAAATCTTTTCTTATCTTTAGGACTTCCTATAGTTGCTCTTCCAAGTGGAAAACTTTATCCACAATCATTACAAGCATCTTCTGTTGTGGATATTTTAAAAATGTCACTAGAGGATAGAAATATACCTTTATACACAGGTTGTAAAATAAAAGATATCCACAAGGATAAAAATTTCAAGTTATCCACAACTAATGAAACATATAAATTATTCACAGCTAATAAAGTTATTTTAGCTTGTGGAGGAAAAACTGCTCCAAAGACTGGATCTGATGGTACTGGATATAAACTAGCAAAATCTCTTGGTCATTCAATTACTGCATTAGTACCTGGCATAGTTCAATTAAAACTAGATTATAATCACTTAAAAGCATTATCAGGTATAAAATTTGATGGATATGCAACTCTTCTAGTTAATGATGAACCTATAAAAAAGGATTTTGGTGAAATATTATTTACTGACTATGGAATATCAGGACCACCTATTCTTCAAATTTCTGCTTTAGCTTCTCAAAGTGTATTTAATAAAAATAAAACTGAAGTTTTAGTAGATTTAATGCCTAGTTATACATTAGAAGAATTAGAAGACTTTATAGAATGTCATTTTGCATTGCTTGCTCATAGGCCTGTAATAAATGCATTAATTGGTGTAGTTAATAAAAAATTAATTCCTATATTGCTAAAGGAATGTGGAATTACAAATCTTCAAATTCCTTGCTATGAACTATCTTGGCAAGAAAAGAAAAAGTTAATTAGTACATTAAAAGGATGGAAGTTTACTTGTACTGGTACTAACGATTTTAATCAAGCTCAAGTTACTGTTGGTGGAGTTAATACTAAGGATATTAATTGTAATACCTTAGAATCTAACCTTGTTTCAAATCTTTACTTTTGTGGTGAAATTTTAGATGTTCATGGTGATTGTGGTGGATTTAACTTACAATGGGCTTGGAGCTCTGGATATACTGTTGCACAATCAATTGCACAAAAAAACTAAACTGCTAAGCAGTTTAGTTTTTTAATTTTATCCATCTACTTTTTAGTATTGAAAGTTCTGTACCTTCATCATTTTCTATTTTGTGTAGTACTATTAATTCGTCATTATCTTCTCTTAATTCATATGATGCTATTATTTCAGCTCCATATTTACATTCTTTTTCAAAAACTACACTAAGATCTTTTAATTCATAGTTCAATACAATTTCTAAAGGAAGTGATTCAACTGCCCACTCAACATATCTAACGTTATTTACATGCATATTTGAATCTATATCCCCATATCTAACCTTAAAGAAATTTTTACTAGTTACTTCTTGTAATTTTTCTAATTTTTCAATTTTAATATCTGATTTTTCATCTAATTCTACACCATATGCAGTATATTGATCATCAGGTATTCTTACAGCTCTTCTTTTATCTATATTAATTAACAGGAAAATTCCTTCTCCATCTACTATTTTTTCATTATTTTCATCATATATTTCATATTCTCTTGAAGCATAAAACTTTTTAAAACTTTTAGCCTTAGTAACTACTTTAATTTTTTCACCAAACTTAGGATATCTTTTTATATTTATGTCATATCTATAGAAAACCCATGCTAGTCTTCTTTCTGTTAAATAATCAATTCCAACTCCTAAACTCTCCGATTGAAATGTTCCTATGTCACAAAAATAATTAATTATAGATGATATTTTGCACTCTAATTTATAATTTACTTCATAATAATGAACTTCATATTCTTTTTCTGTTTTAATTCCCACTTCACACACCCCTTAATTAATTTCAAAAATAAAAATTTTATTTAAAAAGAACCCATTTAAAATGGGTTCTTTTATATTATTATTTATTTAAAGCCTCTAACAATTCTTCTAGTTTTATTCCATGAACATAAGCTGCTTCTTCAATTGTTTCTGCTTGAGCTGATGGACAACCAACGCATCCCATGCCAAAACTCATTAAAACTTCAGCCTTACTTTCATTTATTTTAATTACTTCACCAATTGTCATATCTTTAGTTATCATAGATATCACCTATCCTCTTTTATAAAATAGCTACTAAAACTATTTTATATGAAATAAATGTAATTTTCAAATATATCTTTTAATATAAACTAGTTAGGCCACTATTGATTTGATTTACAACAGAATTAATATCTATTCCATACTTTGTAGCAACCTCTGATAAAGTAGAAAATTGATTTTCTGTAATAGCATATGTAGGAACTCCATAACTCATTAATATATTTGCAGCAACTGGATTTTCACACATTATATCACTTAAAGTTGTATATTGATCAATCATAATATTCACCTCTTAAAATTTGACTTATTATTATTCTGCTCTTAGATAATGAATATTATTCAAATAAAAAAGAACTATATTAAAAGTTAATATAGTTCTTTAATCTTAACCAATTATAATGGTTTTACTCTCATTGTTTGATCTCTTCTTGGACCAACTGATACTATAGAAATTCTAGTGTCTGTTAATTCTTCTATTCTTTCTAAGTACTTTCTTGCATTTGGATGTAACTCTTCATAGCTTCTAGCTTCTGCTACGCTTTCATCCCATCCATCAAATTCTTCATATATAGGTTCACATTTTGCTAAGTCTTCTAAGCTAGCTGGGAAGTAATCAATAATCTCATCATTAAACTTATATCCTACACACATCATAACCTTTTCTAATCCAGCTAATGTATCTATTTTTGTTACTGCTAATGAAGTTAATCCACTTACTCTAACTGAAGTCTTTAAAATAACTATATCAAGCCAACCACATCTTCTTGATCTACCTGTAGTTACTCCATACTCGTGTCCTTTTTCTCTAATCCATTCACCAGTTTCATTTTCTAATTCTGTTGGGAAAGGTCCTTTACCAACTCTTGTTGTATAAGCCTTAGCTATACCTACAGCATTAGTAATCATGTTTGGTCCTATACCAACACCATTAGCTACTCCCCCTGCAGTAGTATTTGATGATGTTACATATGGATATGTACCATAGTCAATGTCTAATAGCATTCCTTGTGCACCTTCAAATAAAACTGTTTTATCATCCTTAATTTCATTATAAACTCTTACTGATGTATCCTTTACAAACGGCTTTAATTTTTCACCATACTTAGAATACTCTTCGTATATTTCGTCAAAGCTTAATGCCTCTCCCCCAAGAACATTAACTATATATTTATTCTTCATTTCTATGTTTTCTTTAAGCTTTTCTTTAAAGACTTCTTTATCTATAAGATCACAAACTCTTATCCCACATCTTTCAAATTTGTCTGTATAGCAAGGTCCAATCCCTTTACCAGTAGTTCCGATATCATTTTTTCCTCTTGCTTTTTCTTTTAACTTATCTAGAACCTTATGATATGGCATAATGATGTGTGCTCTATCACTTACTATTAACTTTTCTGGAGTTACTTTAACTCCCTCTTCTTTTAAATAATCAATTTCTGAAAAGAAAGCTATAGGATCTACAACTACACCATTTCCTATTACATTAAGCTTTTCATCGTGTAATATACCTGATGGTATTAAGTGAAGTTTATATTGCTTATCTCCAACCTCGACTGTATGACCTGCATTGTTACCACCTTGATATCTAACAACTACATTTGCCTCTTCAGCTAGGTAGTCTGTCATTTTTCCTTTACCTTCATCTCCCCATTGAGCTCCTAAAACAATAAATGCTGACATTTATACATTGCCTCCTTTTAAGACTTACTAATAGATTATATTGCATTATAATCCCATATATCATGGTATCAAAGTAATTGCAAAATTTCAATATTATTACGAATATTTTTTTGCTTTATAAAACTATAATTCGTATAATGGTATTATAAGTATATTTAAAAGGAGTTTTGTTATGAATATTTATGAAGAATCATTAAAGTTTCACAAAGATTTAAAAGGCAAATTGGAAATATCTTCAAGAGTAAAAATAGAAAACGAAAAAGATTTATCTCTTGCTTATACTCCAGGTGTTGCTGAACCTTGTAGAGAAATACATAAGGATCCATCAACAGCATACCTATACACTAGAAAATGGAATACAGTTGCTGTTATTTCTGATGGTACTGCAGTTTTAGGACTGGGTGATATTGGACCATTAGCTTCATTACCTGTTATGGAGGGTAAATCTATATTATTTAAAGAATTTGCTGGAGTTGATGCTTTTCCTATAGTTCTAGATACTAAAGAAGTAGATGAAATTGTTGAAACAGTAGTTAGAATTGCTCCTACTTTAGGTGGAATAAATTTAGAAGATATATCTGCACCTAGATGTTTTGAAATTGAAAAGAAGCTAAAAGAAAAATTAAATATACCTGTTTTCCATGATGATCAACACGGAACAGCCATTATTGTTTTATCAGGACTAATAAATGCATTAAAAATAGTTAATAAAAATATAGAAGATTTAAAAATAGTTGTTAATGGAGCTGGTTCTGCTGGTACTGCCATAACTAAACTTTTACTATCTTACGGAGCAAAGAATATAATTGTATGTGATAGAGATGGTGCTTTAAATAGAGATACTACTTATACTAATAGCTATTTTACTGAGCTTTCTAATATAACAAATCCAAATAATGAATCTGGAATATTAAAAGATGTTATTAAAAATGCTGATGTATTCATAGGTGTTTCTGCTCCTAATATAGTATCAAAAGAAATGGTCGCTTCAATGAATACTGATGCTATTTTATTTGCTATGGCTAATCCTACACCAGAAATCTTCCCTGAAGATGCTAAAGAAGCTGGTGCTAAAGTAATAGGTACAGGACGTTCTGACTTCCCTAACCAAATTAATAATGTATTAGCTTTCCCTGGAATATTCAGAGGTGCTTTAGATGTTAGAGCTACTGAAATTAATGAAGAAATGAAAATTGCTGCTGCTCATGCAATTGCTAATTCTGTTTCTGATGAAGAACTTAATCCAAATTATATTATTCCTAAAGCCTTTAATTTAGAAGTTCAAAAAAGAGTTGCTGAAGCAGTTAAAGATGCTGCTATAAAAAGTGGAGTTGCAACTATATAAATCATGATAATAACGAAAAAACAAATGTTATCCTTACGTGAATTAATGAAATCTCACCTTGAATACAACATTTGTTTTTTCTATTTATACTTATTCACTTATACAGTAAAACTATTTTTTATCACTTATGATAATACAACTAATTTCATGTTAGTATGCTAACTACATTCTTTCTACGCTTTCCATACCTAATAGGTCTAAACCTTGTTCTAATACGTTTTTAACTAGGTTTATTAAGCTTAACCAAGATGCTTTTTTAGCTTCATCTTCTTCAGATAATATTCTTGTATCATTATAGAACTTGTTGAAGTTGTTAGATAGTTCATATATGAATTCACATATCTTATGAGGCGCTCTATCTCTAAAGCTTAATTCTATAACTTCATTAAATTTAGCTAATTGAAGCATTAAAGCTCTTTCTGATTCGCTTTGAGGTACTAAAATGCTATTTTCTGCATTAAAGCCTTCTGCTTTATTTAATATAGATTTAATTCTTACTATTGTATATAAAATATATGGTCCAGTATTACCTTCAAATGAAGCAAATCTATCTATATCAAATACATAGTCCTTAGATGCTTGATTTGATAAATCTCCATATTTTAATGCAGCTAATCCTACTTTTGAAGATATTTCTTCAACGTCTTCTTCTGCTATATTTTTATTATCCTTAAGTTTTTCTTTACCAGCTTCTTTAATCATGCTTATTAAATCAGCAAGTCTCATTACTCCACCTTCACGAGTCTTAAATGGCTTACCATCTTTTCCGTTCATTGTACCAAAACCTATGAAATCTAAAACAGTATCTTCATGTGCTATTCCTGATTTTTTAGCAGCTCTAAAGAATTGTTCATAATGAAGTCCTTGTCTTTTATCTGCTAAGTATATTATTTCATCAGCCTTCATATCTCTAACTCTTTCTACAACTGTAGCTAAGTCAGTAGTGCCGTATAGAGATGCTCCATCAGATTTTAATAATAATAGTGGTGGAACTGGACTCTTATCTGTTTCTTCACTTACGTCAAATACTAAAGCCCCTTCACTTTCTTGTGCAAATCCTTTTTGCTTTAAATCTTCTATCATTTCTGGAATTAATTTTTGTGCATCACTTTCACCATTCCATAATTCAAAGCTTACATCTAATGCTCCATAGTTCTTCTTTAAGTCAGCAACTGAAACATTTAATATATGCTTCCATAAAGCCACATATCCTCTTCTACCTTGTTGAAGCTCAACAGTAGCTTGCTTTGCAGCTTCCATTACTTTTTCATCACTCTTAGCTAGCTTACTTGCATATGGATATATATCTTCAAGTTCATCTATTGTAAATGGTGCTTCTTCAGGATATTCTCCAGTAAAACTTTCATCAAAGTATGGTAAAGAAGGATTTCTTCTTTCAACTTCTGATATTACCATTCCCATTTGAAGTCCCCAATCTCCTAAATGAACGTCACCAATAACATCATGGCCTAAGAACTTTGCAATTCTTTTTATACTTTCACCTATTATTGCTGATCTTAAATGTCCTATGTGTAATGGCTTAGCAACATTAGCTCCACCGTAATCAACAACTATCTTTTTTACTTCTGTAGCTTTTGAAACACCATAGTTTTCATCTTTCTTCATTTCATTAACATAATCTATTAAGAATTCATCATTAATATTCATGTTAATAAACCCTGGAGCTACAGCTTCTAATTTTGAAAACATCTTATTATCATTTAACTTTTCAACAACCTCTTGTGCTATTATCATTGGTGCTTTTTTATGCTTTTTAGCATTTGCTAAAGCTCCATTACATTGATATTGGCATAGGTCAGGTCTATTAGATACATTTACCCTACCTGTTTCTCTTTCATATCCAAGCTCTTCAAAAGCATTTTTTACTACATCATTTATTTTTTCAATAAATATTTTCATAACTTTACCTCCTTATTGTCTTAAACATATAAAAAATCCGTCTCTTTTCATACAAAGAGACGGAATATTTCCGCGGTACCACTCAATTTAACTAAAAAATTTAGTTCACTCAAAACTTTAACGCAGTTAACGGCTTACCCTCATATAGTATTAACTTATACTCAAGCAGCTTCTCCAAGTTCCTCTTCCCTATTCTATATTTTATAGGGCTTACACTCTACCCCTACTCGCTGTAAAATACATCTGAATAAGTACTCTTCTTTTCATAGAATTTTATATTCTTAATTATTTCATTATAATAAAAATTTATTCATTATTTAATATTATATATGTTTAATTAATACATTGCCACAATAAATTTTTTAAATAATAAATTCATTACATGTTTTTAGATTTATCTGCACATTTTTCAACTGCACTTATTACAGTATTTCTAAATCCGTTTTTTTCAAGATCTATTACAGCTTCAATAGTAGTTCCACCAGGTGAACAAACCTCATCTTTAAGTACTCCTGGATGCTTACCTGTTTCTAAAGCTAATTTTGCTGAACCTAATATTGCTTGTTCTGCTAATTTATAAGCCTTTGCTCTTGGTAAGCCAAGTTTAACTCCAGCATCAGCCATTGCTTCAATAAACATAAAAACATAAGCTGGTGAAGAACCACATAATGCAATAAAAGCATGAAAATCCTTTTCCTCAAGCACTTCATACTTACCAAATAAATTGTATAAACTACCTACATAATTTAATTCATTTTCTGTTATATTTCCATTTGGACAAATAGCAGACATCCCTTCACCAACTGAAGCTGGTGTATTTGGCATTGTTCTAACTAATTTAATTTCTTTGCCAAACCATTCTTCAATTTGATTTACTGTAACTCCTGCAGCAATTGAAATAATAATTGCCTCATCCTTAACTAGATCCTTTATCTCTTCAATAACCTCTTTGAAGAAATAAGGCTTAACAGCTAGAAATAGCACATCTGCTTCCTTAGCAACTTCACTATTAACAGTAGTTGATTTTACACCATACTCGTCATTAATCTTTTCTGCAGATGCTTTGCTTTTTGTAGAAACTATAATATTATCATTGCTAATATTATCAGCCTTAACTAGAGCCCCTAACATAGCTTTACCCATGTTTCCACAACCTATAAATCCAATTTTTCTATTCATACAACACCAACCTTTATTTTAGTTAATAGTTAATAATTAATGAATAAATTCAGCTTAGGCTGAATTAAAAAATATATTATCTAGAAACTCCTTAGGAGTTTCATCCCTAACTATTAACTCAAAACTATTAACTATTAACTATTTTAAGACTATTAACTATTCTTTGTGTACTAGTTCTAAATCAGCAAACTTAGAGTGAGCACCAATCCATGCCATCTTAACAGTTCCAACTGGGCCGTTTCTTTGCTTAGCTATAATACATTCACCAATACCTTTTTCTTCTGTTTCTTTATTATAGTATTCATCTCTATATAAGAACATAACAACGTCGGCGTCCTGCTCAATTGATCCAGATTCTCTTAAGTCAGATAGCATTGGTCTATGGTCAGCTCTTTGCTCTGGAGCACGAGATAACTGAGATAATGCTATTACTGGACATTCCATTTCCTTTGCTAGTGCTTTAATAGATCTTGAAATTTCAGATACTTCTTGTTGTCTATTATCACTGCCAGCACTACCAGACATAAGCTGCAAGTAGTCAATAAGAATCATATCAATTCCATGTTCCATCTTTATCTTTCTACATTTAGATCTCATATCCATGACACTTATACCAGCAGTATCATCAATATAAATTCTTGCATTAGCTAAAGGTCCAGTTGCCCTTGCTATCCTTTCCCAATCATCATCCTCTAAGTTACCTGTTCTAAGCTTTAACATATCAACATTAGCCTGAGAACATAATAACTTATATGCTAATTGCTCCTTAGACATTTCCAGTGAGAATATTACTACACTTTTTCCTTCTTTTAACGCTGCATTTTCTGCAATATTTAAAGAGAAAGTAGTTTTTCCCATAGAAGGTCTAGCTGCAATTAGAACCATATCACCTTTTTGGAATCCTGATGTTTTTGCATCTAAATCCTTTATTCCTGATCCAACTCCTGTTATTGCTCCTCTATTATTGAATAATCTTTCTATTTCTAAAAATCCTCTTTCAAGTACATTCGAAAGTGATTCATATTCTTTAGAGTCCTTCTTTTCCGCTATATCAAAAACTTTTTTTTGAGCTAGATCAATTACCTTTTCTACATCTCCACCACTATTGTAACTCTCTTCAATAATGGATGTTGAAGCCTTTATTAGCTTTCTTAATGTAGATTTTTCTTCTACTATCTTTATATACGAACTTAAGTTGGCTGTTGTTGGTACAGATGCACTTAATTCAGATATGTATGTAACTCCCCCTGCTTTATCAAGCATATCAGTAGTTTTTAAATATTCTAATATAGTAACTAAGTCTACAGCCATATCCTTAGCATACATCTCTTTAATAGCTTTATATATAGCCTTATGACCGTCCCTATAGAAATCATCTTCATTAAGCTTTTCTAAAACTTGAGCAATGGCACTTTTATCTATTATCATTGCCCCTATAACAGATTGTTCTGCCTCAATACTTTGCGGTAAACTTCTCATCATAGGTGATTCCATAAGTAACCTACCTCCAAATTTGTAATTAGATAAATTTAATTACTTTTTATTTCTTATAAGCTTATTATACAAAAAGTTAATTTCCCTATCAATTTGAATAATAAGTATATTTCTTCACATAATAAAATTAAGCTTCCCACTACAGGAAGCTTAATCTACATTACTTCTCAAATACTATCTCCATAAGTTCCTCTATATGATTTATAGATTTAACTTCTATATCTTCAAGTCCTAGAGGAACTTCCTTTTCATTATCCTTAGGGATAGCAACAAGTTTAATTCCTTTTCTTCTAGCACCATATATTTTTTCAAATATACCGCCAACAGGTTTTACATTTCCTCTTAAAGAAATTTCCCCAGTGATAGCAATGTCTTGACGTATAGGTCTATCTGTAAGAGCACTTATTATACAAACTGTAATAGCAGCTCCAGCTGAAGGTCCGTCAATCTTTCCTCCACCAATTACATTTACATGAATATCATAATCATTAATATCCATATTAGTTATCTTTCTTATTACTGATGCCGCATTAAATACAGAATCTTTAGCCATAGAACCTGCTGTATCATTAAATTTGATAGTTCCATGCCCTTTTTTCTTAGCTGGGAATACAGTTGATTCTATTTCTATCGTAGAACCTAAGAATCCGCTTACGCCTAATCCATATACATGCCCAACTTCACCTTTATCTAGATTATCTATTCTTTCAAACGGAGAGTATCTTCCAATTGAAATAACTTCTTCAACATCTTTTAATGTTATTTTATTTTTTGATTCTTCTCCATTTTCATTAAATAAAGAATATCCATATGCATCAGCTAATATATTTACAGCCTTTCTACCTTCAATAGTATATTGACTAATTAGTCTACCAACACCATCTTCAAGCTCTACATTTAGCTTTTCAGATGCATTGTTCACTATTCCTTCAATATCCTTAGATGATAAAGGTTCAAAATAAACCTCTGTACATCTTGATCTTAAAGCTGGATTTATTTGACTTGGATCCTTTGTAGTTGCACCAATTAATACAAAGTCAGCAGGTGCTCCCTTATCAAATAAATATTTTATATATGCCGGGATATTTTCATCATCTGGATCATAGTAAGAAGATGAAAACTCAACTCTCTTATCTTCTAAAACTTTTAATAATTTATTTTGAAGTATCTCATCTAATTCACCAATTTCATCAATGAATAATACTCCTCCATGTGCCTCAGTAACTAATCCAGTCTTTGGCTCTGGAACACCTACTTCAGCTAAATCTCTTTTACTTCCTTGATAAATAGGATCATGTACAGATCCTAATAAAGGATTTGTTATTTCTCTTGGATCCCATCTTAATGTAGTTCCATCAACTTCAACAAATTTTGAATCTTCATCAAATGGAGTAAACTTTAATTTTTTAGCAGCTTCTAATGCAAGTCTTGCTGCAGAAGTCTTACCAACCCCTGGTGGCCCATAAAGAATTATGTGCTGAGGATATGGTGAAGACATTTTTGAAATTAATGATCTTACAGCTCTCTCTTGCCCTACTACTTCTTCAAAATTTTCAGGTCTTAAAAGTGACATAACATTTTTATTAATATGCTTTGCGTCTAACTTTTCTAATCTCTCTAACTTAGCTGTAGTTTTAGTGTTTTCTTTTCCCTTTTGCTTCTTTATTATCGAAACCCTAAGTTCATCCATAAACTTATCTTGTCTTTCGACTAAAGCTTTTTCAACATCAGCTTCTATTTTATTTTGTACATATTTCTTAGCTATATTTTCTGATATCCAATAAACAACATCTTCTAAAGACTTTTCTAAATCTTCATCAGAAGGTACAACTTTAGCTCCATTTCCATCAGATGCTATAACATCTAATGCATATACTCTTTCATTTATATTTGTTGAATTAACATACTTTTGTAATTTAAATCTTATAGTTCTAGCTCTAATTGCACCTTCATCTAAAACATTTTTAAGCACATCAAATAGTACATTAACCTTTACTTCTATTGGCAAGTTTTCTTCTAAAATCTCTTCTAACCTTGCTCCTTTGTTATATAAATCCAATGTTAATCCTCCTTATTGTTTCGGAACAATATTAACCTTCATTTTTGTAGATACTTCTGGATATAGTTTAACTTCAACTTCGTATGTTCCAGCAACTTTTATAGTATTTACAACAATCTTCTTTTTATCTATTGATAAATTGAATTGGCTATTAATTACTTCAGCCACATCTTTGTTAGTTATTGCTCCAAATAATCTTCCATTATCGCCTGCTTTAGCATTTATAGTTACTTCCTTACCCTTTAATTCAGCAGCTAATTTTTGTGCTGCTTCTAATTCAGCAAGTTTTTTCTTTCTTTCATTTTCTTTTTTAGCATTTACAACATGTAATGCATTAGCAGTTGCTTCTTCTGCTAATTTCCTTGGAAATAAATAATTTCTTGCATATCCATCTGATGCTTCTATAACATCACCTTTCTTACCCATTTTTTTAACATCTTGTAGTAAAATTACTTTCATATTATACACCTATCCTTTAATGTTTTATTCCTTAAGCTCTAAATGCTTATTAATTGCCTCTTTTAACACATTAATTGCTTCATCTATTGTACCATCTACCTTAGCTCCAGCCATATTCATATGGCCTCCTCCTCCAAGCTCTTCTAATATAACTTGAACATTAACCTCACCAGTAGATCTACCACTAATATTAACTGAATCATTTATTTTACATAAAACAAAACACACATCTATTCCTGATATTCCTAATAGCTCATCTGCAGCCCTTGCTACTATAACAGTATTATTTACATTCTCAGGGCAAACTGCAATAGCTAAATTTTCATGCACTTCTGCACTTTTTATAGTATCAGATATAAGTAAGTAGTCTTCTAAACTATCAGTAAACATTTTTTTAACTTCAATAGTATCTGCACCTAAAGATCTTAAAAAGGCAGCTGCATCGAATGTTCTAACCCCTGATTTAAATTGGAATCCTTTTGTATCCATAAAAATTCCACCTAAAAGGCCTTCTGCTACTATTTTAGGTATTCTTGGCTTTTGTAGCATATATTGAATTAATTCTGTTACCATCTCTGAAGTAGACGATGCATATACTTCTATATAATTTAATAATGCTCCTTCTATTATGTCAGGGCTTCTTCTATGATGATCTATAATTATCTTTCTATTAATCTTTTCAGTAATACCAAAATTATTCACGTATCCTTTATTATGCACATCTACTATAATTAATAACGTTTTTTCATTAATATTTTTTTCTGCTTCATCACTAGATATGAATAAATTATCATATTTGTCACCTTTTTTAAGCTTTGTCATATAATAATCAATTGCAGTTGTATCATTATCAATTATAATATTACAATTTTTCCCTAATTGTCTTATAGCTGACCATAATCCAACAGATGCACCTAATGAATCCATATCAGGATTTTTATGACCCATAATAAATATATTACTGCTTTCAAATATTAGTTCTCTTACAGCTTGTGCAATTACTCTTGCTCTTACTCTAGTTCTTTTTTCTAATTCACGAGTATTTCCGCCAAAGAAACTTATTTTTTCATTATTTTTAATAACTACTTGATCTCCACCTCTACCTAATGCTAATTCCCTAGCTGTCATGGCGTTATTATAGTTTTCTTGTGGGTTATCTCCACCCCTACCTATTCCAATACTTAAAGTAACTTCTAACTTATTACCTCTATCTATGCTAGAAATCTTATCTAAAATATTAAACTTACAATTAATTTCATCATTTATATATTTATCTTGCACTGATAAACAATACTTATTATATTCGTACTTAACAATCATAGCTTTTAATTTTTTGCTATAAGAATTTATTTCTTTTTCAACTTCAGCAGCAAGCATAGGTCTATTTGTCTCATCTGTTCTCTCTAGAGCTTCTGATAGATTATCTACCTCAATTAACATTATACTTTCTCTTGTTGAATATAAGTCTCTCAAATTACTTACTTCATTAAAATAAACTAAATATTTTGATTCATTATACTTAATATTTTCATCACCTATATTGTTAGCGTATATACTATAAAAAGAATCCTTTATCTTTATTCTTTGGCTTAAATCCTTATCACACTTTAATAACTTATGTAAATCAAGATTTCTACCTATACTAAGTATATTTTGCTCCTGTAAATCTAACAAATTTAATTCTTCTTTTAATCTTTTATTAGCCCAAAGTATATTTCCCTCATTATCAATTAAAGCTATTGGATACGACATATTAGAAATATTATCATTTATATTAGCCTTAATTTTATCAGTTAAACTATTAAACTTATTATTGTTTAGTTCTCTATCAATATTTAAATACTCTTTAAAGGCTACATATATAGCTAATATAATAGTAGCTATATAAAAATATCCAAAATAATAAAGTATTATTGCAAAAATAATAACTATAATTGCTATTAATAAAGATCTATACATTTTGAGCTTTTGTTTCATAAAAGCCTCCTAAATTTTATATTAATAACGTCCTTTAATATGATTTTGAAGTTTTGTTAAACTTTTACCTTCTTTCTCATATTCATGTTCTTCCGCTATACCTAATTTTAATTTTTTTCTTAATTCATCATCTACTTCATTACAACTATATCCTAATTTTTGAGCTAAAACATATAAAATTAAAATAGCTCCTGCTATACAATTTAAGATAGAATCTTTTGCAACATTTGTTCCTCTTGTTAATAGTAAAAAGAATTCTCCTATAATACATAATAAGTTAGCTTTAAGCTCTTCTATTATTTTTATATTTGCCATAATATTCAATTCTTCTTTTTTCTTCACTAAATTCTCACCCCTATTCAATACCTTGTATTTATATTTTAATTATTTTTCTATATTATTGCAACTAAATAGGGGTGTTTATTACAAATTATGTAATTTTTTTCTTATATAAAAATAAAAGCCCCTGACAACCAGGGGCTAATAAACTAATTACTATTCAGTTGTGAATGGTAATAAAGCTATGTTTCTTGATCTCTTTATAGCATCAGTTAATTGTCTTTGATGCTTAGCGCAAGTACCAGAGATTCTTCTTGGAAGAATCTTACCTCTTTCTGTAACAAATTTTCTTAATTTGTTGATATCTTTGTAATCTATTGATTCAGCTTTATCTACACAGAAAGCGCATACTTTTCTCTTAGATCTTCTCATCTTTCCAGATCTTTTCATTTCTCTCATGATGTTCCCTCCTTATAAAATAATTAGACTTTTTTTAAAATGGCATATCGCCATCATCTACTGGAGTCATATCTCCAAATCCCATATCAGGACTTTCAGCTGGAGCACCCCATGTTGAATTATCAGAATTTCTTGAGTATGAATTGTTGCCACCTTCACCAGCAGAACCTATGAACTCGAAACTTTCTACAGCTACATCAGTAGTGTATCTTTTAGTTCCATCTTGAGCATCATAACTACCTGTTCTTATGCTTCCAGTAACAGCTATTTGTCTACCCTTTGTAAGATATTGTGTAATTGTTTCTCCAGTTTTGCCAAATGCTACACAATTTATAAAATCTGTTTCATCTTTTTTAAATTGTCTATTTATAGCAACAGTAAATCTACAAACTGCAGTACCGCTACCAGCCGCATATCTTAATTCTGGATCTTTTGTAAGTCTACCAATAAGTATAACTTTATTCATTCCAATACACCTCTTACGCTTCGTTTTTAACGATTATGTGTCTTATAACACCATCAGTAATTCTGAAAACTCTGTCTAATTCTTTTGGTAATTCAGGATTAGCTTCGAAGTTAATTAAAGTATAGTAACCTTCGTTAACTTTGTTTATTTCGTAAGCAAGTTTTCTCTTACCCCAGAAATCAACATTTTCAACTTTTCCTCCACCGTTTTCTATAACACCTTGGAATTTTTCAATGTTAGCCTTAACAGCTTCTTCATCAAATGATGGGTGTAATATAAATATAGTTTCGTACTTTCTCATCATTTTCACCTCCTTTGGACTTAACGGCTACATTCTTGATGTAGCAGGGATTTACAATTTTAAATTTTAACACTTTATTTTATACTTTTCAAGTGTTTTTATTTCAATTATTAGTTTTAACAACCTTTTTTGCATCTTTTTGGAATTTAAGGCGCGGAATCATAACTATTCTTCCACATCCTACACACTTAATTTTAATATCTGCTCCTAATCTTATTACCTCAAACTCTTTACTTCCGCAAGGATGTTGCTTTTTCATTTCAACAATATCGCCTAAATCAAATGTTTCTATCATTTTTTATACCCCCAGTTTTATTTAGTTAATAGTTTTGAGTTGAGAGTTAATAATTATTAATAAAACTCCTATGAGTTTTTTAATAATATATTTTTTTAATTCAATTTTGTGAATTTATTCCTTAACCACAAACTATTAACTATTAACTATTAACTATTAATTATTTCTTGTTTACTATAGCAGTTTTAGGATATGGAATTTCTATACCTGCTTCATCTAATGCCATTTTTATTTCTTTTCTTAATTCTCTTTCCATTTCCCATTGACTTAAAGGAACCGCTCTTCCAATTACTCTAATTGTAACTCCTGATGCATTTAAAGAAAGTACTCCTAATACTTGTATATCGCCTCTAAGCTTATCTGAATGCTTTTCCTGAAATCTTGTATTAACCTTTTTAATTAATTCTATAGTTTCATCTATATTTTCTTCATAAGCAATTTCAACATCGACAATAAATCTAATATCACCTCTAGAGTGATTCGTAACCTCTAAAACAGTACCATTTGGGATTAAATGTAAATCTCCCGTGAAATCTCTAAGAACTGTTGTTCTTATTCCTATACTTTCAACTATCCCTTCAAATTGTCCAATTGTTACATGATCACCTATTCCATATTGATCTTCAAATAAAATAAAAAATCCATTAATTAAATCTTTAACTAAACTTTGAGCTCCAATACCAATTGCAAATCCACCAGCACTTACTAATGCTACTGGTATTTTGGTTAAAATATCATATAACATTGATCCTACACCAATAATATATACTGTATATTTCAATACACTTTTAAGAACTTCTCCTATAGTTATAGCTTTCTGTGGCTCTAATGAAAAACTAGTTTTACTTCTTACTTGCCTATCAACAAATTTGTTAATTAACTTATTTCCTATTCTAATAGAAAAATACATTAGAACAGCTATAAAAATAATTGATATAATTTTTTCTATTATCAAATCCAAATCTATTCTTTTAACAAAAAAATTAACGATTTTATTTCCGTAATTAGCCCACTCTACAACTGCATACATTACGTCACCCCTTTTACTCTATTTTACTAAAGCATATTGAGACTCTTCTCTTTTATATACATTTTTAAACTCAACTATATTATTTTCAATTATATTATTTACATCTTCTTCACTTTCAACTCTTACACAAATTCCACAGCTTTGAGTTATTAATGTAGGTGTTGGCATAATTCTAAATTTATAATTTAACTCACTTAATTTTTTCTCAGCAGTCATTGCATCATGAGTATTTTTAAATACTATAATATAATAATTCATTATCTTTTCCTCCTTATATTAAAATACATTTAATTATATTATAACGTTTTTTTTATTTTTATAAATATTTAATATTCCATTTATTTCTTACATAATTTTCTAACTGTTGTTGCATTTTTATTTATTTATTCTATTATAATATGTAGATACATTTATTATAAATTTTCTTATAATTTACAATAATAAAAGTTTAAAGGAGTAGCATATGAAAGTTTATTTAGATAATGGTAGTACCTCTTTTCCTAAACCAAAAGTTGTTGCTGATTCAATATATAATTACTTAACTAACGTTGGTGGTAATCCTGGTCGATCTAATCATCCCAAATCATTAGCAGCAAATAGAGTATTATATGATACAAGAGAAAAAATCTGTAATTTTTTTAATTTTAACAAAGCCGAAAATGTAATTTTTACTAACAATATTACATCATCATTAAATATCTTACTTAACGGAATCATTAAACCTGGAGATCATGTTATTACTTCCTCTATGGAACATAATTCTGTAATTAGACCTTTATATAATCTATCTCAAAACTCTAATATTGAATTAGATATAGCCCAAGCAAACTCACAAGGAATAACCGATGTAGAAACTATAAGAAAACTTATTAAACCTAATACAAAACTAATAGTAATTACACATGCTTCGAATGTAACGGGTTCTATTCAACCAATAAAGCAAATAGGACAGCTCTGTAAAGAAAATAATATTTATTTCATATTAGATAGTGCTCAAAGTGCTGGTGTACTTAATATTGATTTTAATGAATTCTCATTAAATGCATTAGCTTTTACTGGACATAAAAGCCTTCTTGGTCCTCAAGGAATAGGTGGATTTATCATAGATGATAAACTAAATGAGATTTGTACTCCTACCATTTTAGGTGGTACAGGAAGCTTATCACATTCTTTATCTCAACCTGATTTTTTACCTGATAAATTTGAGTCTGGTACATTAAATATTCCTGGAATAATTGGATTATCTGAAGCAATCGAATTTATAAATAAAGAAGGCCTAAATACTATTTATGAACATAACAGTTATTTAAGATCATTTCTAATTTCCGGATTGTTAAATATTCCTAATTATAATATTAGCGGTGCTTTAGATAGAGGACTTGCTACATCTTGTGTTTCTATAACTCATTCAAAATTAGATGTAAGCGAATTATCCTATATCTTAGATTCAGACTTTAACATTAGTAATAGAAGCGGATTACATTGTGCTCCTTTAGCACATAAAACTATTGGTACTTTCCCTAATGGTACTGTTAGATTAAGTATTGGATACTTTAATACAGTTGAGGAAATAAAATATACTTTAGATTGTTTAAATGAAATTAATAATATCTATAAATAATTTTATATTAAGTGAATAGGTTATATTATTCCTGTCGATACTTTCAATAGGAGGGTTTATGATATGGATAATTGTTTCGAATTAGATTCACTATTACCTAATTCACATCATGAACTAGGTGAATATTTGTATATAAAATTAAAAAATATTATTGCAGAAAATCGTCCTATAATTTTTTTATGTATAGGTACAGATCGTGCAACAGGAGACTCATTAGGGCCTTTAATTGGTTATAAACTTAAAAATTTATCACAAAAAAATATTTATATATACGGTTCTTTGGAATATCCTGTCCATTCCGTTAATTTAGTAGATGTTTTAAATAAAATTGATTCTAGTTTTAAAAATCCTTTTATTATTGGAATAGATGCCTCCCTAGGCAATGTGCAACAAATTGGCAAAATATTTATTGAAGACCTACCATTACATCCTGGTTTAGCATTAGATAAGGATTTGCCTACGGTAGGAGAAATGAGTATAAAAGGTGTTGTAAATATATCTGGTAATTTAGATTTTATGATGCTTCAAAATACTAGATTATTTGTGGTTATGTCTTTAGCAGATTGTATATCTAATGGAATTAGACATTTCATTAATAAAGCCCTTTCTAATAATACCTTGTTATCATATGATTAATTCCATTAATATAGATATAAAAAATAACATGGTTATAATAAATTTCTTTATTATAACCATGTTATTTTAATTTTTACTATTAATAGCTTCATTTAATACATGAATTTCTTCCTCTGATAAATCATATCTTGATATTCCCTTATCTATAGGCTTTGCATAAGTTGTACTATCATGTCTAGAATATATTCCTGTTATAATAACACCATCATTAAATGAATCTAATATCGCTACTGAGAAACTTAAGTCACTTCCAACATCCTCAAAAGCTTTATATCTCATAATAGCAATTTTATTTACGCAACCTTTCATTTCTTCAGAAATTGCTTTACATTCATTAATAGCTAGCTCTGATTGTTCAAGTGCTTTTCCAATATTATCTAAGTTATCATTTAAAGCTTCTTCTAAATTTTTATTATTGACACCACGCATCATCTTTCTATACTTTTTTTCAAGTTTATTTACAGATGATAATAATATCATTGTCATTATAAATAATAATAATGTGATTATTGATAATCCTATTATTATAAAGATTGAATATTGATTAATTATATTTATTATGCTGTCCATCTTCTGCATCTTCCCTTCAAATGTTTCACGTGAAACATTTATAAATTAATTATCTCTAGTATTCTTTGCAAATCCTCTTCAGAATAGTATTCAATCTCAATTTTCCCTTTATTATTTTTATTAGTTATATTAACCTTAGTTCCAAAATAATTTTCTAGTCTTTCAGTTAAATCTTTATAATAAGGATTATTTTCTTTTCGAGATTTACTTTTAGATCGACCAGAATTATCTTTTAACTTTCTAATCTGCATTTCTAATTCTCTTACTGATAGCTTATCATCAATAACATTTTGAGCTAATTCACATTGAAGCTTACTATCAGTAATAGCTAATAAAGCTCTTCCATGCCCTTCAGATATAACCCCTTCAATAATATATTGCTGAACATCATCACTTAAATTTAATAATCTTAATGTATTAGTTATAGCAACACGTGATTTTCCAATTCTTTTACTTAATTGCTCTTGAGTCAAACTAAAGTCATTTATCAATTTTTTATATGCAGTAGCTTCTTCTATAGAGTTTAAGTCTTCTCTTTGAATATTTTCAATTAAAGATATTTCTAATACTTGCTTTTCAGTTAATTCCATTACTACAGCAGGAACTTCTTTTACTCCTATTGTTTTAGCAGCTCTCCATCTTCTTTCCCCAGCAACAATTACATATTCACCCTTATCTTTTTTTAATATTAAAGGCTGTATTATTCCATTGCTTTTTATAGATTCCGCTAATTCCATAATTCTTTCGTCATCAAATCTTTTTCTTGGTTGACTATCATTATTTTTAATTAAATTAATATCAATTAATGTATATCCTTCATTTTTAACTTCTGTTTTAGGTTCTTTTTTATCTAAAATCATAGTATCTTCAGGTATAAGAGCATTTAGACCTTTACCCAACCCAAATTTTTTGCTCATGTTTCTCAACCCCTTTATTGCTTACTTAAAAACTCTTTCGCAAATTTTTTATATGCTGCAGCGCCTTTGCACTTTTCATCATAAAGCATAATAGGTAATCCAAAACTTGGTGCCTCTGCCAATCTTATATTTCTAGCAATAGTCGTTTCATATACCTTATCATTGAAGAATTTTTTTGCTTCCTCATATACTTCATTACTCAAATTAGTTCTATAGTCATACATAGTCATTACTACACCTTCTATATCAAGAGACTTATTTAATGATTTTTTAACTAATTGAACTGTATTAATTAATTGACCTACACCCTCTAATGCATAGAATTCACATTGTATTGGAATCAGTACTGAATCAACAGCAGTTAATGCATTTATTGTTAAAACACCTAATGATGGTGGGCAATCTATGAATATAAAATCATATTGATCTTGTATCTTAGATATTTCTCTTAAAAGAATAGTTTCCCTATCCTTTACTCCTATAATTTCAACTTCTGCACCTGCTAATTCCATAGTTGATGGTGCTATGTATAAATTAGGAATTAATTCACTCTTAATAATAACATTTTCTAAAGAAGTATCAGCAGTTAATACATCATACATAGAATATTCTAAGTTTCTCTTGTCTAATCCTAAACCGCTAGTTGTATTTCCCTGAGGATCAATATCTATTGTTAATACTCTATAGCCCTCCATTGCTAGAAAAGCACATAAATTTATATTAGTAGTAGTTTTTCCAACTCCACCCTTTTGATTAAAAATACAAATTTTTTTCATAAAAAGTCCTTATTAAGGACTTCACCCCCTTCCCATATGTATATTATATATATTTTCTTGTAATAGTTAAAGATAGTGTTATTAAAAATAAGATGAAATTTAAGTTAATTATCATTTCACGTGAAACATTTAATAAAAAATTTTTCTTAGTAAATGTTTCACGTGAAACATATTATAAAAAGGCACTCAAAATAAAGCTTGAGTGCCTTGAAAATCTTATTTGTTTTTAGGTATAGAAACTGTTATCTCAATACATTCTTCCTTATCTTGAAGTTTGTATTCAGCGGGAATATTAAACTTATTTAATACTTGCTTTATAGTATTAACATATAACTTCCCAGGTAAAACCCCTTTACCTTTTCTCTTTTTCATTTGTTCACCAGCTAATTTTAATAACTCAGTATTAATTAGTTCTTCAGTTTTCTTTACATTTAAAGAATTTGCTATTACTTTTTTCACAACCTTTAATTGTAATTCTTCATTTGGTAAACTTAATAACGCTCTTGCATGTCTTTCCGTTAGATTATTTTCAAGACATAAAATTCTTACTTTATCGCTTAGCTTTAATAATCTCAATTTATTAGCTATTGTTGATTGTTTTTTACCCATTCTTTTTGCTAATTCTTCTTGAGTAAACTTATGGTCATTAATTAAATTGTAATATGCTTCAGCTTCTTCCATGAAATTTAAATCTTCTCTTTGCAGGTTTTCTAATAATGCTAATTCTGCTGATTCTGTATCTGTAATATCAATTACACTACACGGTACAAATTCAAGTTCTGCCATTCTAGCGGCTCTCCATCTTCTTTCCCCTGCTACTAATTCAAATTTATCTCCCATTCTTCTAACTGTAATAGGTTGAATTATACCATGTTCTATAATCGATTGGCTTAATTCATTTAGTGCTTCTTCATTAAAAAACTTTCTTGGTTGATATGTATTTGGAAAAATACTCTCTACCTTTATGTTCATTATTTCTTTATTCATATTTGTACGACCATCCCTCACAATTTGTTAATCAACATTTAGTTCCATATTTTAACAATTCTGCTTTTTCTTTTTTATTTCCTTCTATATTCTTATAGTTTTGTAAGACAAATCATTATATTATTTTTTATTTCATATGGTACCCTACTATATATAATTTGTTTTATTCTATAATGGCTTTTTAGTAATTGTTCCTGCTTTTCTTGGATAAGTCTTAGGACATGGTTTTATTTTTTCAACCTCTACAATATTATGTTTTAAGTCAGTTTCTTCAATAGAAACTTCTATTATTCCCTTTAACTCTCCACCTAAAGTTTTTATTGCATTACCAGCATTTTTAAGTTCTTCATCTATAGAAGGCCCTTTTAAGGCTACAAAATATCCACCTTTTCTTACATATGGCATACAGAATTCAGATAAAACAGCCATATTAGCTACAGCTCTTGAAGTTGCAACATCAAATTTCTCTCTTAATTCTTGTTTTCTAGCCCCATCTTCAGCTCTTGAGTGAATAGTTGTAACATTTTTTAACCCAAGTTCTCTTACTACTATATTTAAATAATTAATTCTCTTATTTAATGAATCTAAAAGAGTTACTTCTACATTTGGATTCATTATTGCTATTGGTAATCCTGGAAAACCAGCTCCTGTTCCAACATCAATTATATTCCTAGCATTCTTAATTGCATCAGACTTAAATGCTTTAATACAGTCTATAAAATGCTTTTTTATAACTTCCTCATCTTCAGTTATAGCTGTTAAGTTAATTTTCTCATTCCATTCTTGAAGAAGTCTCATATATTTAATGAATTGCTCATATTGTACTTCTGTTAATTCTAATCCTACTTCATTAGCAGCTTCTTTCATTAAGTCAAAAAATTTCATTTTATTCCTCCACTTTATTCTTCTTATATTGATGTTCTAAATAAATAAGTAATACAGATATATCTGCTGGAGAAACTCCTGATATTCTTGAAGCCTGACCTATACTTACAGGTCTTATTGAACTTAATTTTTGAATAGCTTCAACTCTTAATCCCTTTATATCATTATAATCTATATTTTCTGGTAATAGCTTCTTTTCGAACTTCTTAAATTGCTTAACTTGATCCAATTGACTAGCTATATATCCTTCATATTTTGCTATTATATTTACTTGTTCCCCAATATCATCTGTATAATTAGGTCTTTCTAAATCTAATGGTGCTAACATGAAATAATCTAATTCAGGTCTCTTGATTAATTCATACATGCTAATAGGTTTCTTTAATTCTGTAGAATTAAGACTAACTAAGAATTCATTATTTTCTCTCTTATTAGTTATTTGTAAATTCTTTAATCTTTCAACTTCACTTTCTATATTAGCTTTTCTATTTAAGAATCTATTATATCTTTCGTCTGTTACTAACCCTACTCTTCTTCCTATTTCAGTTAATCTAAAATCTGCATTGTCTTGTCTTAATAACAATCTATATTCAGCCCTAGAAGTCATCATTCTATAAGGTTCGTTTGTACCTTTTGTAACTAAATCATCTATTAAAACTCCTGCATATGCATCAGAACGAGTTAATATCATTGGCTCTTCACCTTTAATCTTTAAAGCCGCATTAATACCTGCTACTATCCCTTGTGCAGCAGCCTCTTCATATCCTGAACTACCATTTAATTGCCCTGCTCCATATAATCCTTCTATTGTTTTAAACTCTAATGTTGGCTTTAATTGCATAGGATTAATTGAATCATATTCAATTGCATATGCAGTTCTTAAAAATTCAACATTTTCAAGTCCATCTAATGTTCTATACATCTTAATTTGAACATCTTCTGGTAATGATGAAGACATTCCACCTACATACATCTCTAATGTATCTTCACCTTCAGGTTCTATGAATATTTGATGTCTATTCTTATCAGGGAATTTCATAACCTTATCTTCTATAGATGGGCAATATCTTGGTCCTACCCCTTCAATACTTCCGTTATATAAAGGTGATCTACCTATATTTTCTCTTATAATATTATGAGTTTCCTCATTAGTGTAAGTTAACCAACAAGAAATTTGTTCTCTTTCAATATTATCATTCATGAATGAAAATGGTACTATCTTTTCATCACCTGGTTGTTCTATCATCTTAGAAAAATCTACGGACTTTCTATTTATTCTTGCTGGTGTACCAGTCTTAAATCTTCTCATTTCGATTCCAAGATCCATTAAATGTTGAGTTAATTCATTAGCTGGTGCTAAACCATTTGGTCCACTATTATAAATAACATCACCAATTATTACTTTTGCTCTTAAATATGTACCTGTTGTTAAAATTATTGCTTTACATTTAAAAAATGCTCCATTTTTAGTTAAAACACCAACAACTTTACCATCTTCTATATCAATATCAATAACTTCAAGTTGTCTAACCTCAAGATTCTCTTGATTTTCTAATACACTTTTCATTCTGTTTTGATATTTTTTTCTATCTGCTTGTGCTCTTAATGAGTGTACTGCCGGTCCTTTAGAAGTATTTAGCATTCTTGATTGAATAAATGTTTCATCTATATTAACTCCCATTTCTCCACCAAGTGCATCAATTTCTCTTACTAAATGTCCTTTAGCTGTACCTCCTATATTAGGATTACATGGCATTAATCCGATTGCATCAAGATTTATTGTGCATACTAATGTCTTTAATCCCATTCTAGCTGACGCAAGTCCTGCCTCACATCCTGCATGACCAGCACCAACTACAACTACGTCGTATTCTCCTGCATTATATCTCATTTCTATACTCCTACTTTCCTACACAGAAATCTCCAAATATTTTATTTACTAAGTCTTCTTCTAATTCATCACCAGTGATTTCATTTAAAGCTCTTAGTGCTGAAGTAACAAAAATAGATATTAAATCTAAATATTCGTTCATTCTTACTTTACTTAATGCCATTTCAGCATTTTCTAATGCTCTAAATAAAGCTTGCTTATGTCTTGAATTAGATATAATTAGACTTTCTGTATCAATTTTTCCACTAAAGAATAGTTCTTTTATGGTTTCTTTTAAATCACTTAATCCTATTTCTTCCTTAGCTGATATCTTGATTATGTTCTCAAAGTTGCTTATTACATTTTCATCTATCTTACATTCTAAGTCTATCTTATTTAATATAACAACACACTTCTTATCTCCAACAGAATCAATAATTTCTTTGTCCTCATCATCTAATTCTCTTGAAGAATCAAGTACTAATAATACTAAATCAGCTTCTTGAATTTTTTCTCTTGATCTTTCAACTCCAATTTTTTCTACAACATCTTCAGTTTCTCTAATCCCTGCTGTATCTATTATTTTGACAGGAATTCCATCTAAATTTATGTACTCTTCTATAATATCTCTTGTTGTTCCAGCAATATCAGTTACTATTGCTCTTTTTTGTCTTAATAAGGCATTTAATAGTGATGATTTACCTACATTAGGCTTACCTACAATCGCTAAGCTTAATCCTTCTCTTATTAGCTTTCCTTCATCTGCACTCTTTAAAAGTCCATTCATTTCACTTATAGCCTTTTCTAAACTTTCTCCAACCTTTAATGGTATACTTGGATCTATTTCTTCATCATCTTCTGTAAAGTCAACTGCAAACTCAACTAAAGCTAATATATTTAACATATACTCTCTTAATCTATTAATTTCTTTCGATAAATATCCATTACTCTGCATTAATGCTGATTTCATTGCTAAATCAGTTTTAGCAGTTATTATATCCATAACAGCTTCAGCTTGAGATAAATCAATTCTACCGTTTAAAAATGCTCTTTTTGTAAATTCTCCTGGTTCTGCAAGTCTTGCTCCAGCCTTTATTACTGTTTCTAAAACTTTATTAGTTGAAACAACTCCACCATGACAATTTATTTCTATTGTATCTTCTGCTGTAAAACTCTTAGGTCCTTTCATAAAACTAATTATCACTTCATCAATAAGCTCATTAGTTTCTCCATCATAAATATGTCCATACTTCATTGTATAAGATTTCATATTTCTAATATCATCATTGCTTTTAGGCTTAAATATCTTTGATGCTATATCTAATGCTTTATCTCCTGATATTCTAATAATTGCAATACCACCTTCACCTAAAGCAGTAGCTATAGCACATATTGTATCAAATTCTTTCATTCTTAATCCTCCGGATTTTCCGTTTTTAATTATTATGCCCTATTTTCGCTATTATTCATTTTACATAACTATTTTATATAAGTCAAAATTCTAAAAAAATAATAAGAGAAGACTTAAAAAAGTCTTCTCTTATTATTTTTTGAAACTTATTACTATTCTTCTAAAAGGCTCTTCACCTTCACTATATGTGTTAATATCATTATATTCTTGTAACGCTGAATGAATAATTCTTCTTTCATATGGGTTCATAGGTTCTAATTTGTAAGGTCTTTTAGATTTTCTTACTTTATAAGCAGCTTTTTGAGCAACTCTTACTAGAGTTTCTTCCCTTTTGCTTCTATAATTTTCTGCATCTAATACGACTCTCTTGTAAGGATTTTCATGATTCTTATTTATTACTAAAGAAACTAAATATTGAAGCGAATCTAATGTTTCACCTCTATACCCTATTACTAATCCCATCTTATCGCCACATAAATTAATATTTACAACATCATTTTCTTCTTTAATATTAATATCAGCCTTTATATTCATAGAATTTAATACATCAGTTAAAAACTTTTTTGCATTATCTATACTATCAGGCTTTTTAGTTACCCTAACCTTTGCTGGCTTAGCTCCTATTAGGTTAAATAAACCCTTACTACCCTCATCAATTATCTCAACATCTACATTTTCTTTTGTAAGCTTTAATTCATCTAATGCATTTTTTAAAGCTTCATCAACCGTTTTACCAGTCATTTCTATTGTTTTCATACCCTATTCACCACCTATAAAATATGATAATTATCTCTTTTTAGTTTTTGGTGTAGATTTTTTAGCTTTTTGAATTTTAGCTTGCGCCGCCTTTTCTTCTTCAACTTTTTTCTTTTTCATTGCTGGACGATAATTTAAGAAATATGTTTGAATTAATTGAATTATCCCACCAGTTATCCAATAAATTATTAATATTGGTTGGAATTGAAGAGACATGAATCCCATCATACCTGACATAACAATATTCATAGTACTCATATTCATTCCGCCTTCTTGCTGAGGCATTGATTTACTTAATAATAATGATGGTATATAAGTACTTAATGCTGCTAATATAGCTAGTATTATAGAAACAAATCCAATCCCTTTTGGATAAGCGAATATATCTGGTATGAATAAGAACGATGTATCAGCCCCAGGTGTTGCTGTTATAGTTCTAAATACCCCATATAAAGCAAATAATATAGGTAATGGTAATAATGTTGGTAGACATCCACCGAACATACTAACATTGTTTTCTTTCATTAATTTAGAAGTTTCTAATTGTAACTTCTGTGGGTCATTTGCATACTTCTTTTGAAGTTTTTGCATTTCTGGTTGTATTTCTTGCATTTTTGCATTCGATTTTGTTGCTTTAATATTAAGAGGTAATATTAATAATCTTATAATTGCTGTAAAAAGCACGATTGCTAATACATACGAAATCCCTTCTGCATGTTCTGGTACCCCTAATGCAATAATCATATTATGTAAAGCATCGAACATTTTCGTCATTACATTTACAATTGCATTCCACATTCTAATAGCCTCCTTATTTTACCGGATCATATCCCCCATTTTTGTTAAAAGGATTACACCTTAAAATTCTCATTATAGATAAAAATCCTCCTTTAAGTACACCATATTTAGTAATTGCCTCAACTGCATACTGTGAGCATGTAGGAACAAATATACATCTTCTAGGTCTCATAGGAGAATAATATTTTTGATATAGCTTTATAATATTTAAAAGCAATTTTTTCATTTTAAATATATTCCTGCCTTTTTCAATAAGTTTATCATAGCTGCTTCTACATCGCTATATTTTTTTTCATTAATAGCACTTCTAGCTACAAAAACAAAATCATATCCAGTCTTAATGTCTTTAACATTTAACCTATAGCTTTCATATATTAATCTTTTACTTCTACTTCTTACTACACTATTTCCAACTTTTTTACTTACAGAAATTCCTACCTTATTATATAATTCATTTTCTTCATTAATATTCTTCTTATTATTAAAAACATATAGAACTAATAATTTATTAGCATAAGACTTTCCTCTTCTGTAAACAAGTCTAAATTCTGTATTCTTTCTTAATTTGTATATCATAAGTTTTAATAAACTCTCCTTAAAATACCTGCATGTGCAGAAAAAAGGCCACAAAGTGCGGCCCTTATGCTGTTAATTTTTTTCTACCTTTTTGTCTTCTTCTCTTAAGAACAGTTCTTCCTGAAGCAGTGCTCATTCTCTTTCTGAAACCATGTTCTTTTTTTCTTTGTCTCTTTTTTGGTTGGTATGTCATGAACATTCGAAATACACCCCCTTTGAGTGATTTATTTATAGTAAAAACTATATTTCTCAATTTAAAGTTACCTTATCATTATATATATTTACCTTTTTACTGTCAATATGAATTAAATTCCGCAAAACTGTTGATAATTTTATTCACAGGTTAAAATTTGTGGATAACTTATTGATAACTTATGTAACTATATGATATTATTAAGTATAAGTGTGAATAAAAATGTGAATAACTTAACTTATCCACAATTGTGGATTAATCTGTGTATAACTTGTTCAATCTTTCTTATTAACTCTATAATTACGTAGTTATTATTATCAAAACTAGGGCTTTTATTCGCTGTTAATAATATCTATGTTTATAATATCTAAAATTGTGGATAACTATAATGTAATTATATTATCTACATAAATTGTTAACATGTTATTAATTTTATCAACTTTATCAACATAATCATTTTTTTGTTAATAACTTTGTTGATATCTTGTTAATAATTTTTTAAAATTTCTTTTTTTGGAGGATAGCTTAAATGGAAACTGAGCTTAAAGAATTGTGGGAAAAAACCCTAAACATAATAAAAGGCGAGTTAACTGAGGTTAGTTTTAACACTTGGATTAAAAGTTGCGAGCCAATATCCATGTCATCAAATACTATCATAATCAGTGTTCCGAATTCCTTCACTCAAGATATATTAGAAAAAAGGTATAAAGATTTAGTTATAAATTCAATCGAAGCTGCTTGTTCAAAAACATATAATTTAGATTTTGTTATAGCATCTGAAATACAAGAAGCGGAAGAAAAAAATGAAACAAATAAAAATACTAATAAAAATGATGGAATTGCTGTTACTGTAAATGACGAAATGTCTAGTACATTAAATCCAAAATATACTTTTGATTCATTTGTAATAGGTAATAGTAATAGATTTGCTCATGCTGCATCTCTTGCTGTTGCTGAATCTCCAGCTAAAGCTTATAATCCTCTTTTCATTTATGGAGGCGTGGGACTAGGGAAAACACACTTAATGCATGCAATTGGACATTATATTCTTCAAAATAATCCAAATGCAAAAGTTGTTTATGTTTCATCTGAGAAATTTACTAACGAACTGATAAATGCAATAAAAGATGATAAAAATGAAGAATTTAGAACTAAATACAGAAGCGTTGATGTCTTATTAATAGACGATATTCAATTTATCGCTGGCAAGGAAAGAACTCAAGAAGAGTTTTTCCATACTTTTAATACATTGCATGAAGCAAATAAACAAATAATTCTATCATCAGATAGGCCCCCTAAAGAAATTCCTACTTTAGAGGATAGATTACGTTCAAGATTTGAATGGGGTCTTATTGCTGATATTCAAGCACCTGACTTTGAAACAAGAATGGCTATTTTAAAGAAAAAGGCTGATGTAGAAAAGCTAAATGTTCCTAATGAAGTTATGGTATACATAGCTACTAAGATAAAGTCTAACATTAGAGAACTTGAAGGTGCATTAATTAGAATTGTAGCATATTCATCTTTAACAAATCGTGAAATTACTGTTGATTTAGCTACTGAAGCTTTAAAAGATATAATTTCAAATAAGCAAAATAAAAGCATTACTATAGATCTTATTCAAGATGTTGTAGCTGCTTACTTTAATTTAAGAGTTGAGGACTTGAAATCACAGAGAAGAACAAGAAACGTAGCATATCCAAGACAGATAGCTATGTATTTAAGCAGAAAACTTACAGACATGTCATTACCTAAAATTGGCGAGGAATTTGGTGGACGTGACCATACTACTGTAATTCATGCTTATGAAAAAATATCAGAAAGCCTAAATAAAGACGAGAGCTTAGAACACACAATAAATGATATAACAAAAAAGTTAACTCAAAAATAATCAACAACTGTACATAATAACTAGTGAATAGTTTGTGGATAAGTCATTTATTCGTCTTTGGCTGTGAATACTGTGGATAAGAGTATGATTTTGTTACCGACTTATCCACAGTATTTTTTGCATGAATTTTATTGAAAAATAAGGGCTGGAGGTACTTATCCACATATCCACAGCCCTTACTACTACTATTATTATATTTATTATATATATATTATCTATTTAAATTGCATAATTCTATGTGCATAACTGTGTATAACTTAGGAGGTAAGATTATGAACATAATATGCTCAAAGCAAAAATTACAAGATGGAATTTCTATCGTTACAAAAGCTATAACAGGAAAAACTACTATGCCTGTATTAGAAGGTATTTACATTCAAGCCACTAAAGAAGGTCTAACATTAATAGGATCTGATATGGATGTTAGTATCGAAACAAAAGTAGAAGCTGAAGTATTAACAGAAGGTAGTATTGTAATTGATTCTAAGATTTTCTCTGAAATAATAAGAAAATTACCAAATTCAGATGTAAAAATAGAAATAGCTGAAAATGATTTAGTTCAAATTACTTGTGAAAAGTCTGTTTTCAATGTTGTTTATATGAATGCAACTGATTATCCAGCGTTACCAAGCATCAATGAAGACCTTAATGTAGAAGTACCACAAAACTTATTAAAAAATATGATAAAAGGAACTTCTTTTGCAATAGCTCTAGATGAAGCTAGACCAATATTACAAGGGATACTTTTTGAAGTTAAAAATAAAGAGCTTAATTTAGTTGCATTAGATGGATATAGATTAGCTGTTAGAAGTGAATTGCTAGATGTTGATGATAACATCGAAGTTGTTATACCAGGAAAAACTTTAAATGAAGTTTCAAAAATATTAGAAGATAATGCTGATATTGTAAAAATCACTTTTACTAACAATCATATTTTATTTAATATTAATAATACAAAAATTATATCTAGATTATTAGATGGTAAATTTGTAAATTATATTTCTCTTTTACCTCAAGAATATAAATTATTAGTGAATGTTAAAAAACAAGAACTTCAACAAGGTATTGAAAGAGCATCACTAATGGCGAAAGACGGAAATAGCAATTTAATAAGATTAGATGTACAAGAAGATACTTTAGTTATCACTTCTAATTCTCAATTGGGAAAAGTAAGAGAAGAAGTTAACATAAATCTGCAAGGTGAAGGAATACAAATTGCATTTAATTCAAGATACTTATTAGATGTATTGAAGAATATGGAAGAAGATGATGTGGTTATTGAAATGACTTCAAGTGTTAGTCCATGTGTAATAAAAGGAAAAAATAGCAATAATGCTAAATACTTAGTTTTACCAGTAAGACTAGTAAGATAGGAGGAACTTGTATAAAACTTGAATAATTATACAAGAAGCGTTATGAATAAAATAGAAATTACAACAGAGTTTATTAAATTAGATTCATTTTTAAAATTTTCAGGTGCAGTATCTATGGGTTCAGAAGCTAAAATGTTAATTTTAGATGAGCTTGTTAAAGTTAATAATGAAATTTGCACTCAAAGAGGAAAAAAATTATATAAAGGTGACATAGTTGAATTTAATGGGGAAAGTTACGAAGTAGTCTAAAGACTATTTTTCCCAGAGTGCTTAACCTTATTAAGTTTAATATGTTATAATTAAAGGTGTTTAAGATGTTTATTAAAAGATTGCAAATGCTTAATTACAGAAATTATAATGTATTGGATATAAGCTTAGGTCCACATGTTAATGTTTTTATGGGCGATAATGCTCAAGGAAAAACTAATATATTAGAGGGTATATACTATTGTGCTTTTGCAAGGTCTCATAGGACATCAAAAGACAGGGAACTTATTAATTGGAATGCTGATAATGCACTTTTAAGTGTTTCTGTTGGTAGAGAGAGATTGGATAAGAGAATAGATATAAGCATTCTTAAGGACGGAAAAAAAGCAATACAAATTAACAAGATTAAAATTAAAAAGATCGGTGAATTATTCGGAAATTTTAATGTTGTTATGTTTTCTCCGGAAGATTTAAAGATAATTAAGGATTCTCCCGGTGTAAGAAGAAAATTCATAGATATGGAGTTGTGTCAATTAAATCCTAAATATTATTATAATCTTGTTCAATACAATAAAGTTTTGAATGAAAGAAACAGAATATTAAGAAATCGAAATATAAATAAAGATATTTTAGAGGTATATGATATGCAATTGGTTGAATTTGGATATAATATAATAATGGAGAGATTAGAATACATTAAAAAGCTAAATAAGTATTCTGAAAAAATACATTCAGACATAACTTCAGGAAAAGAAAAAATTGAATTTAGATATACTAGTACTATTAAAGATTTAGAAAATATAAAAGATAATTTTTATGCACTATTAGAAAAAAATAGAGTTAGAGATAGCGAGAGAGGAATTACCTCTGTAGGACCACATAGAGACGATTTTATAGTCTTAATTAATGATATTGACACAAAAAGCTATGGGTCTCAAGGACAACAAAGAACTGCTGTTTTAACTATTAAATTTGCATCTTTAAAAATCATTAAGGAGCTTACAGGAGAACACCCAGTTTTACTTTTAGATGATGTACTTTCTGAATTAGATTTTAGTAGGAAGAGATATATATTAAGTACAATAGGAGATATCCAAACAATTATTACATGTACTGGAATTGAAGATTTATATGAGTATTTGGATGATAAATCTAAAGTTTTTAAAGTTAAGGATGGAGAAATTCTTAACTAAAGGAGGAGTTCTTATGTTTTTACACTTAGGGGAAAACGTAGTAGTACCAATAAAAGATGTAATTGGTATATTTGACTTACAAACATCAATGTATAGTTCAGATACAATATCATTTTTGAGAATGGCTGAAGAAGACGGATTTGTTGAAAGAATTTCAAAGGAAAGTCCTAAATCATTTGTTATAGCGGAAGTTAATAAAATGAGTAAGGTGTATTTATCACCTATTTCATCATCTACTTTAACTAAGAGAACAAATATTGATTATAATCCATAAGTCCAATATTTAGCCTTCATAGTTAAAAAAATTAAAAGTATAAGGAGGAATTTATGTTGGAAGAGAATAAGCAAAGTTATGATGAAAGTCAGATTCAGGTTTTAGAAGGCTTAGAGGCTGTAAGAAAAAGACCTGGTATGTACATAGGTAGCACGAGTTCTAGGGGTCTTCATCATTTAGTATATGAAATAGTTGATAACAGTATAGATGAGGCATTAGCTGGATTCTGTAAAAATATAGAAGTTGCAATAAATGAAGATAATTCAATTACTGTAGTTGATGATGGTAGAGGTATGCCAGTTGGAATTCACCCTAAAATGGGTAAAGCTACAGTTGAAGTTATAATGACTGTTTTACATGCTGGAGGAAAATTTGGAGGCGGTGGATATAAAGTATCTGGTGGTCTTCATGGAGTTGGTGCTTCAGTAGTTAATGCATTATCTGAATACTGCGAAGTTACAGTTAAAAGAGAAGGTTTCATATGGCAACAAAAATACTCAAGAGGAAATGTTTTATGTGATTTAACGAAGATTGGTGAATCTGATGAACATGGAACTAAGGTATTATTTAAACCAGATCATGAAATTTTTGAAGACACTGTATTTGATTTTGAAGTATTAGCAAGTAGATTAAGAGAATTAGCATTTCTTAACAAAGGAATTGCAATTACTTTAACTGATAAAAGAGAAGGTGAAGAAAGAGTTGAAAAATTCCACTATGAAGGTGGGATAAAAGAATTCGTTTCTTACTTAAATAGAAATAAAGAAGTTTTACATGAGTCTCCTATTTATGTTGAAGGTGAAAAAGATGGAATAATAGCTGAAATTGCCCTTCAATATAACGATGGATATAATGAAAATCTATATTCTTTTGCTAACAATATAGATACTATTGAAGGGGGAACTCATTTAGCTGGATTTAAAAGTGCTTTAACAAGAGCAATAAACGATTATGCTAAGAGATTTGGTCATATTAAAGATAATGATAAGAATCTATCTGGTGATGATGCAAGAGAAGGTCTTACAGCTGTTGTTTCTGTTAAGATATCTGAGCCTCAATTTGAAGGTCAAACTAAAACTAAGTTAGGAAATTCAGAAGTTAGAGGTGTTGTTGATTCAATAGTTGCTGAAGGTGTAAGTATTTTCTTAGAAGAAAATCCTGCAGTAGGTAAGATTATAATAGATAAAGCATTAATGGCAGCAAGAGCTAGAGATGCAGCTAGAAAAGCTAGAGAACTTACAAGAAAATCAGTTCTTGAAAGATCTACACTTCCAGGTAAATTAGCAGATTGTTCATCTAAGGATCCAATGGAATGTGAAATTTATATAGTCGAAGGGGATTCAGCCGGGGGTTCAGCAAAGCAAGGAAGAAATAGAAAATTCCAAGCTATTTTACCTTTAAGAGGTAAAATATTAAATGTTGAAAAACAAAGATTAGATAGAATACTTAATTCAGACACAATCAGATCTATGATTACTGCATTTGGTGCAGGAATAGGAAAAGATTTTGATGAAGCAAAATTAAGATACAATAGAATAATAATAATGACCGATGCCGATGTTGATGGTGCTCATATAAGAACTTTATTATTAACATTCTTCTATAGATATATGAGACCACTTATAGATGGAGGTCATGTTTATATAGCACAACCACCATTATATAAAGTTAGCAAAGGTAAGAGAGAAGAGTATGCATATACGGATGAAGATCTTGATAAGATTTTAGAAGAGTTTGGTGGAAAAGATAACTCAATAAACATTCAAAGATACAAAGGTCTTGGAGAAATGAATGCTAATCAATTATGGGATACAACAATGGACCCAGAACATAGAATTCTTTTAAAAGCAACTGTAGAAGATGCTATTGCTGCTGATGAAATATTCACTATATTAATGGGAGATAAGGTTGAACCAAGAAGAGAATTTATTCAAAAGAATGCTAATAAAGTTAGCAATTTAGATATATAGTACTAAATATTTAGTATTAGTTGAGGTGAGTACATGAACTTAAACGAGGGAAAATTTATACATGTAGATATAAATAAAGAAATGAAAAGATGCTACATTGATTATGCGATGAGCGTAATTGTTGGGCGTGCTCTTCCAGACGTAAGAGATGGTCTTAAACCAGTTCATAGAAGAATTCTTTATGCAATGCAAGAGTTGGGCTTAGAGCCTAATAAGGGATACAGAAAATGTGCCAGAATAGTTGGTGAAGTTTTAGGTAAATATCATCCACATGGTGATTCATCAGTTTATGATGCATTAGTAAGAATGGCTCAAGATTTCTCAATGAGATATATGCTTGTTGACGGTCACGGTAACTTCGGTTCTGTTGATGGAGACAGTGCAGCGGCAATGAGATATACAGAAGCTAAAATGAATAAAATTGCAATTGAAATGCTTAGAGATATTAATAAGAATACTGTTGATTTCATGCCAAACTTTGATGGTGAGGAACAAGAACCAGTAGTGTTACCTTCAAGATATCCAAACCTTTTAGTTAATGGATCTTCAGGTATAGCAGTTGGTATGGCAACAAATATTCCTCCTCATAACTTAGGTGAAGTTATTGATGGAACTATAATGTTAATAGATAATCCTGAAGCTACAGGATTAGATATTATGACATGTATAAAGGGACCTGACTTCCCAACAGGTGGAATAATAATGGGTAAATCAGGTATAAGAGCTGCATATGAAACTGGAAAAGGGAAAATTGTAGTTAGATCTAAAACTGAAATTGAAGAGGAAAATGGAAGACATAGAATAATAGTTACAGAAATTCCATACCAAGTTAATAAGGCTAAACTTATAGAAAGCATTGCTGACTTAGTTAAAGATAAAAAGATTGTTGGAATTTCAGATTTAAGAGATGAATCTGACAGAGACGGTATGAGAATAGTAATAGAATTAAAGAAGGATGCAAATCCAAATGTTGTTTTAAATCTATTATTTAAGCATACAAAGATGCAGGATACTTTTGGTATCATTATGTTAGCTTTAGTAAATAATGAGCCTCAAGTCTTAAATTTAAAAGAAATATTAAGTAACTATATTAGTTTCCAAAAAGAAGTTGTTACTAGAAGAACAATATTTGAATTAGAAAAAGCACAAGCGAGAGCTCATATTCTTGAAGGATTAAGAATAGCTTTAGATAATATTGATGAAGTAATTAATATTATTAGAGGATCAAAAACTAGTGAAATAGCTAAGAATACATTAATCGAAAGATTTGGATTATCTGAAAAACAAGCTGTTGCTATCTTAGAAATGAGATTAAGAAGATTAACAGGCTTAGAAAGAGATAAAATTGAAGAAGAGTATGCTGAGTTAATGAAACTTATTGGCTATTTAAATTCAATTCTTGCAAGTGAAGAAAAATTATTAGGTGTAATTAAAGAAGAATTACTTGAAATAAAGGCAAGATATAACGATGAAAGAAGAACTCAAATAGAAAAAGTTGTTAATGACATTGATATAGAAGATTTAATTCAAGAAGAAGAAACTGTTATTACACTAACTAACTCAGGATATATTAAGAGAATATCAGCTGATACATATTCTGCTCAAAGAAGAGGGGGAAGAGGTATTCAAGCAATGTCTACAAAAGAAGATGATTTCGTAGAACATGTTTTAGTTACTTCGACTCATTCAGATGTATTATTCTTTACTAATAGAGGTAGAGTATATAAGAAGAGAGCATATGAAATTCCTGATGCTGGAAGAACAGCAAAAGGAACTAATATAATAAATCTTATTCAAATAGAACAAGATGAAAAAATAGAAACTGTATTAACTGTTAGAGATAATATTGATGAAGGATATTTATTCATGGCAACTAAGCATGG
>OGXC01000115.1_pt1 | contig 68971 bp, 58 predicted proteins | sample 1576201 | NCBI WGS metagenome assembly OGXC01 (sample SAMEA3541562, study PRJEB24748) | human gut metagenome | biome: human gut; feature: human-associated habitat; material: faeces | place: China | collected 2012 | reverse complement strand
TAAATGATTTTCCTTTTAATTCACCATTTGCAACTATTCCTGTTCCATTTGGATGACAAGCAATATCCCAGCTCTCACCAATATCACCTTGTGGTAAATTTGTTCTAAATTCTTCTAAATCTCTTCCGCCCCATATTTTATCATAATAAAGGTTCTCAAATCTTATTGGATACATCACTTTACTCTCCTTTTATATCAAAATTCCACTGTAAACATTTTATTTTAAATTCATTCCTATTTTATCCTATAGCTATAATAAAAACAATTATATTTATTTATTATTAAGTGACTATTTTTCAGATTTTATTTGCTAACCTTTTCCTCATATATCCAAGTATATTTATTACCTGTCCATCAAATAATACTAATATGGTTAGGAATATATTTTCTTAGGCTATCGAAAATATAAACTGAATTCTTATCTTAAGATGGAGTTAAAACTTCATCTTGAAGTTAGAATTCATTATCTAATGGCTAACTGTTGTTATCTTCCAACTCAACAGGTGGAAGTGTTACATAAGCTAGCCATCAGATAAACTAAACCTTATCCAAATAAAATTCGAGGAGGGATAATCTTGAAGGATAAGTCTAACGTTTATTTGCCACACGTAAGAAGTTATTATGATCCTGCCAGCGAATCATTAGTAAATAATTCGTCAATAAAATCGGATACAGATACTTCAAAATCTGAAGCTGATCCAATTGTAGTTAATAATATCGCTTATAGCGAATTTGACTATATTGGCGATCTTTACGACGATTCTGATATCTAACTTATAAACTACTTGCCATTTAAGCTAGGTATTAATTAAAGGAGATATGTCATGGCTAAAACTAATGATAAGAAAAAAAGAATTAGAGGGATTACACCTTCTAGCAATACCGAACTTCCTAATCCTCTAAATAGTTTTAACAGTCCTCTTGGAAGCTTGAATAATAAGAGCAAAGAAACTATTCAACAACAAAACGGCAAACAAAACTCTTTGTTTTAGTTAGCACCTCAAAGTGAAAAGCAGGTACAAAATAATCTTACTATTTTGTACCTGCTTTTTTAAGTGATACTCTAAATCTTCGATTTAGTCAGTAGAACTTACTCCTGGGCTTTAGGATAATGAGTTTCATTTTTAATACTCTAAATTTTAAATTTAGTTAGCCAAAATCCCCATCCTAAGCCTGCCACTTGCTAAGTTTCTCATATGCCACTTCTTATTTTCCAGGCCTTTTAATCTTATCACTTAGAAATTGTCACCGGTTCCAGTCCTATCACAACTTAAGGCTTTCTTTAATTCATCTAAAGGTACTGGCTTAGAGAAATAGTATCCTTGGAAATAATCGCATCCTATTTCACTTAAAGTATTAAACTGTTCTTCAGTTTCAACACCTTCAATTACAGTTTTCATATCTAATAAATGAGCAATATTTTTTATATTATTAACTATCTTATAATCAATATTTTTTCCACCATCAATAAATATCTTATCAATTTTAAGAATATTTAAATTATACTTCTTTAAATAACTGAAAGATGCATAACCAGTTCCAAAATCATCAAGAGCAAGCTTAGCTCCAAAATTATCAAGTAAATGTATATTATCATAAACAATAATATTTTCTTCTAAAACTACAGATTCAGTAATTTCAAAGCAAATTTGTGATAAATCAACATTATACTTATTTGCAATCTCCTTAACATTTTCGGCAAAATAAAATTCCATAAGCTGAATCGGAGATACATTTATACTAATTTGAATATTCTCTTGGCCATTTTTAAATTCATTTAAATTCTTAAATACTTCTTCTATTATCCAATAACCTATCTTAACAATTTCTCCTGATTCCTCTGCATAAGGTATAAAATCCATTGGCGAAACAAATCCAAGTTCTTTATTGTTCCATCTAATAAGTGCTTCAACCTTTTTAACTATCTTATCTTCATTTACTATAGGTTGATAATATAAAACAAACTCATGATTATCAACTGCACTTTTAAGCTGTTCCTTAATATTTTCAATCTTAATTATATTACTATACATATCATCATTAAAGAATACAAGCTTTTGATTTTTGAAATTCTCCTTTGCAGAATACATCATAAAATCACTTTTATCAATTAAATCATTAAATGTTTCTGCATCCTTTGGATAAACAGCAACTCCAGCAGAAAATTCAACTATTATTTTAGTATTATTAAACTCTATAGGTTCATTGAATTCTGCAAGTAACTTTTCATTATAAAACTTCTGAAGCTCTTCATTTCCTTCATAAGAATGATAAATAATAATAAATTCATCCCCAGAATATCTCGTTACAATTCCTTTTTCGTCTAAAACTTTTTGTAATCTATCACTAAAACTAATTAATAATTCATCACCAGCACTATGTCCAAAAACATCATTGATATATTTAAACCTATTCAAATCAATAAATATAAGTGCAAATTCAGAATTACACTTAATCATTTCACTGCATAATAAATGTAACATTTTCCTGTTTGGCAATTTAGTCAATTCATCATAATAAATTAAAGTTTGAATTTTCTTATCAAAAGACTTACTTAAAGAATTTGAAATAAGCTCTAATTGTTTAAACTCATCAATATTTTCTAAATCAATATTATTTTTATCTAAATTACTTAATAACACCTTTAATTTATCTAAAGATTTAATAACTGGTCTAAATGCTACCTTAATCATACGAATTAAAGCTAGTACAAATATAAATCCAGCAAAAGAAAAGATTATAATTCTAATTCCATTAATCCTTTTCATTTCTTTATAATAGGCAATAGATTTTTTATTAAATTGAAAATAAATATCACTTTCATTGCCAATTGGATTATATAGTTTCTTCACATGACTGCTACTACTATTATCTATTTCTTTTATGATTCCATTTTTACTATAATATGTATTATCATCTAATTGAATATATGTATTAAGGTCCCCCATATAGAAATCTGATTCCAAACTATTAATTAAATCATCAAGATATACATCTAAAATAGCTGCGCCTAAAAATTCACCATCATTTGGAGAATAAATAAAATTTACTATTGAAAAAGACTTTTTTCCAGTATAAATATCATTATGAATATCTGTAATAATGCTATCCTGTTTATTATCTAAATACTCATCTTTCATCCATGATCTTTCCATTATATCATAGTCACTATTAAATCCTTGATTTCTAAATATGTATTTACTTGGTTTGCTAACTATATTTATGGTATGTAGAAATGTAAAATTTTCTAAATATGATTGGAAATTTTCTAACTCACTAATAACTTGTTTTTTTTCTTCAACACTTATGTCACTAACTGTTCTATTATCTTCTAGAATTTCAACTATCTTATCACTAGTTGCAAGCTTGCCAACAACTTGTTTTAGTAACTCAATATCAGAGCGAATTTTTTTATCTACCGCTTCATAATGAGCAGTACAAGTAACTTCTATACTCTTTTTTAGCCCCAAATTCATTAAAACTCCATTAATAAATATTAATAGCGTTATAAATATGAATCCTATTGCTACCAATTTGAAATTCATCCTTTTTGTAAAGATCAATTTTTCACCTCATTAACTATTATTTGCACCCTAACTATTTAATTATATAATAACATATAATACTACAATTTTACATATTTTTTTCAATTTTATTTCCATAATCAAGTAATTTTTATTTGAAAATTTATATATCTTCATTTTTATATTTCATACCTTTTATTTCTCTTTAACTTTTACTATTTTAATTTAGTTTGTTGTAAGTTTTTTACTTAAATGTTAAAATATCAATAAAGCAATATTTACATCTTAACATAAGATTGAAAGGGGAACTCATGGAAAACATAAAAAAGTTAAAACCAACAAAAGAGCTTTGGATAAAGATAAAATGGATGGCCAAATATGCTAAACCAGCTATCCCATTTTTAATATTTTCAATAATAGTAAATGTTATTTTTTCTTTACTTGGAATATATAACGTTACAGTCTCAAAATCATTAATAGATTCAGCAATTAGTGGTGATTCAGATCAAACTATAAAATGGCTAATTATAATGCTTGTTATTACATTAATTAGCATGCTCTCATCACCAGTAACATCTTTTATGAGCACACATTCCTCAACAAAGCTTACTCAAAATATTCAAAGAAAAATATATCAACATATTCAGTGTAGTGACTGGCTTGAACAAAGTAAATTTCACTCAGTAAGCTTATTAACAAGAGTCACTTCAGATGTAAGCAATATTAGTTCTGCTATTCTTGGAACTATTCCAAGCCTTGTTTCATTAACTGTTACATTGGTAGGATCCTTTTATACTCTTATAACATGGGCACCTTCAATAGCCTTTGTTGCAGTATTCATCGGACCTTTCTTAGTTATAGTAGGAAGATTTTTCAGTAAAAAGCTTAAAGATTTATATAAAGAAGCTCAAGAAGAAGATGTTAAATATAGATCTTTTATGCAAGAATCAATACAAAATATAATGATTGTTAAAACTTTCTGTATGGAAAAAATAAATATGCACAGACTTGTTGAGATTCAAGATAATAAATATAGAATTGCAATGAGAAATACTAAGCTTTCTGTTATGACTTCACTTTCAATGAGTTTTTGCTCATCTCTAGCTTACTTTACAATATTCACATGGGGTGTTTTAAACATAGCTAGTGGGATATCTACTTATGGTACCTTTACAGGAATGCTTCAATTATATAGCAAAGTGCAATCTCCATTTTCATCTTTAGCAAGTATGATTCCTGGTCTTATTTCTACTATAGCTGCTGCAGAAAGACTTATGGAAATAGAGGCTATTCCAGTTGAAAAAATGGCCAATGAAAAGGAACTTGATGATATTGCAAGTAAAGAAGTTGCTTTAGATAGTATTAAATTAGATAATATCATTAATAAAGATGCATGCCTCTTTAATAGACCTGACATTATATTTGATAATGTTTATTTTGCATATAAGGATGACAATTATATTTTAAATGATATCAATTTAACTATTAAATCTGGTGAAACACTTGCTTTTGTTGGTCCATCTGGTGAAGGTAAAACAACTATGATTAGGTTGATTTTATCTTTAATAAACCCAACTAAAGGTAATGTACTCCTTAGTGAGGATGATCTAGTTAAGGATATGAATAGGAACTTCAGAAATCTTATTTCTTATGTACCTCAAGGTAATACATTATTTTCTGGAAGTATTAGAAGTAATCTTCTTTATGGTAAGCCTGACGCTACTGATGATGAAATTATAACCGCATTAACTAGTGCTTGTGCCATTGATTTTGTTAATGAACTTGAAGATGGACTTGATACTATGATTGGTGAAAAAGGCGTAGGTATATCTGAAGGACAAGCCCAAAGAATTGCAATTGCTAGATCTTTCTTAAGAATAAAACCTATATTAATTCTTGATGAAGCTACTGCTTCTCTTGATCCTGAAACTGAAGTTAATGTTCTTAAAGCTGTACGTTCTTTACCTAGCAAGCCAACTTGTATTATTATAACTCACAGACCGTCTGCTCTTAATATTTGTAATAGAATTATGAAGCTTGAAAAAGGTCATTTAAGACAAGTTAGTAGAGAAAGTATTTTAGAAGTTGCAAATGAATTAGTATAAAAAACTTACCCACATGTCTAATAAAGATTATTTTTATTAGACATCTGGGTTTTTACTTTTAATTTAAAATTTCTTTTAATGTATAAATAATAACTTAATTATATAATTAATTATTTAAAGCTAATCTAATATTAAACCAACTTCACAATTAAATCAAAATTTTTTACTAATTTTTATTTTTTTAATAAATTATCTCTTTTAATATAGCTATGAATTTTGTACTCCTTGTCCTGCTAAACATGTTTTATTATTTGCTGCTATATATGGACATCTAGGTATTTTGTTTATATCTCCATCAGGTAAATGGTCATTTACCCCTGCACCTTGCCCCATAGATGAGCATTGCCATTCTATTTCTCCACTATTCCATGTAGGCCCTAACATGCCAGATGGCCATGTAGTAAGTCCTAACATGCACGTAGAATTTCCTGGCACTTGAATAGAGCTTAAAGCACTTGTTTGTTTAACGTCTAATTTTTTTACATTTTGGATTAATCCATTCCTTCTTCATAAAATTCTCTCCTTTTCACCCTAAAAATAAAATTATATTATCAAATCTATTGAGTAAACGTTTAAAGTTACTTTTAAAAATTTGATAATATTTCTAAAACATATATTTTATGTATATTAATATTCTACCCCTAAATTACATATCTTACAAATATCTTCGCAAGATATATAAGATTATGTTAAATATTCTTTATTTTTGTTTATAAAAGCTTTTAATATTAATGAAATTATACTTATGTTTTCTAATTTTTATTATGAAAAAACTTAGATGCAAATTAAATATATGAATTTGCATCTAAGTTCACAATTAATTTTTTAATCTACATTCATTATTATTGTATACAAATACTTTCATAAACCCCTCATAAGCTATACAACTTACTAAAGCTAAAAATGAAATTATAATTCCTACCATTAACCCTGGCACCTTATACTTAAGCTCTATAACATGCTCACCTTCACTGAATTCTTCTGTGTCAACATCTACACCAATCAATCCATCCAATATCTTTACATATTCAACCTTCTTACCATCAATCTTCACTGTCCATCCTTCATCATAAGGTATAGAAGTGTATATCAAAGTCTTATCCTCAGTAACACTTATCTTCCCTTTAACATAACCATCCCTATAATCAGTATCACTAATAATATTTTCCTTTAAATTATTATAAACTTCTTCAAATTCATCAACATCACAAGAATAAATCTGCAATTCCTTTAAATATAGCTTATTAGTATTTAAATTAATCTCTATTCTTATATCTTCGCCCTTATTAAATGTCCCGATATACTCCACATTATAATTTCTACTATCAAATGCAGTAAATTTTCTAACTCCATTGATAGAGACTCGTACTTGATTACTACTAACAGTCCCACTTTCATATGCATTAGATTTTAAAAACATATACACTGGATTATTATCTTCCGCTTCAACTATAAATGTAATACTCGATGCCTTTTGCTTATCCATTCTTTCATAACATACTTCACCATTATTTATGGTTGAAATTAAACTTTCAGATATTATTTCCTTTACGTTTAATGATTTATTAATAGCTTTTTTAGTATTTACCATTGAGCTTAAAAGTCTATTATTTAATTCAAATGCATTAACATCTAAAGTATCTATATATTTTAAACTATCATTAACCATAAATGCTATAGGTAAAGCAAATAGATTTTCATAAACTATATAATCTCCCTCTTCTAAAACCTTCTTATAATATTCATTTTCTGTATAGTGATTATCAGAAAAGTTTTCAGATTTTTTTGATGCTATTTGATATTTAACTCCTAATAACGAATCTATACTAATAAGGCTACCCCTATTATACTTTTCAAAAATACTACTTGTCTTAAAGCCCATATTAGCCATGAACTTTCTTGTATTTCTATCATTTGCTGAACTTGAATGAGTAATACCATAATAATTTAATAGCATTGGATCATCATAAGTATTAGCAAAAACTTCTTCCATTCTATAAAAATTATTCATATTCTCTTTTAATTCATCAACTATTGGTTGCATTTCATTAATATAATTGTATATACGTACTCTTGATACATAGCTTTTCAACTTTAAACAACTATATGCATTAATACTTAATTCTATAAAAACAATAGTCACAATTAATATATTTATGATTTGTTCTAGTTTTATTTTTTTTACATCCCGTAGCTTTTTTCTATTATTATCAACTTTTCCACACTTACTATAATCTATAGGTTTATTAACACACCTAACATTACCTTCAGTACATCTATAAAATTTAACTATTTTACATAACCATTGGTATACTGATAGACTAAAATTCCACTTCTCATCCTTATTAAAATTACTCCAATTAGCTAATTTAATTAAAATTATATAAACTACAAAAAATAAAAATGTTAATAATATATTCCATAGAGATAAACCTTCATAATCACCATATAAAATATATCCTGTACATCCAACGCCTAATAAAATTATTATAGCTATTTTTAACTTCGATATATTTTCATAACTTATAAACTCCTTATAAGCTAAAACAATTACTAAAAACGATATTAAAAAGGAAAACCTATATGCAAATCCTACTGGATAATCAAATCCATGCCATATTAATACTAATGTGCTAATAAAAATACTTAATAAAAGTACAAACATAAATATTCCAGATAAAATTCTCTCCTTCCTACTTATGTTCTTATTTAAAAAATATAATATCCCTAATACAGTTATAATAACTCCACAATATATATTAGGGTAATTTCCCATTATTTGTCCCAAACTATAGTTTCCAATAAAAAGCTGAGCAATTACTTCATCTAAACTCATCATTAATTTAGGTGCTTCTTGAAAAAGCCTAAACTTTGCCTTTCCTGAACTTAATGATAATACTGTTGGAATAAGTATAAATGCTGATAATGCAACTGATAATATAGATGCACCTATAAAACTTCCTAGCTTTATTAATTTAACCTTATTATTTAATATTAATTTATAGATAAAGTACAATCCTGAAAAAATACATATCATATATCCAATATAATAATTCGAAACTATTGCTATAAATAATGATATTACATACAATTTACACTTGTTTTCATTTATAAGCTTGTCTACCCCTAATATAACTAAAGGTAATAAAACAACTCCATCTAACCACATTATATTAAGTTGAAAATTAATATTATATGCCATGAAAGAATAACATAATGAAAACATTATTACATTTATATCTCTTTTCTTAAAGCTTTGTATTAAATATATTGTAAATGTTAATGAGGATAAACCTATCTTTATTAATGTTATAACTACTATAGTCTCTGCAATATAAGCCTTTGGAAATAATCCTATAATTAAATTTAAAGGACTTGACATATAATAAGCAAAAAGCCCTACAGTATTTCCCCCTAAACTCTTACTAAAACTATAAAATAAATTTGCCTCACCTTTTAATACATCTTTTATATGCCCTAAAAATCCAACATATTGTAAGTACATATCACTATTTACTATAGTCTTATCTCCCACTGGGTATATACCTATTAGAGCATAAATTACTACCATTAACATGATAGGAACAATAAATGAGAATATATAAATATAATTCTCTTTAAACTTTAACTTCTTCATCCACTTCAATTTCCTTGTTATCTAGTATTTTTTCTTCTTTTACTATATATAATGGTCTTTGCTTTGTTTCTAAATATACTTTCCCTAAATACTGCCCAATTATTCCAAAAATAAGCAACTGAACTCCACTTATTAATACTGTAAATACTATTAAGATTAAGCTTGTTGATATATTTACATCCATCATTAAGTATTTAATAATTAATGATACTCCTAACACTGTTCCTATTAAGCATAGCAATGCCCCTATTACTGTTAAAATAATTAGTGGAACAGTAGAAAATCCTATTATTCCATCTATTGAATAAGCAAATAATTTAAATAATGACCATTTACTTTTACCTGCAACTCTATTAACATTTTCATGTCCTATCCATTTAACATTAAATCCAACCCATTGAAATATTCCCTTTGTAAATCTACTTTTTTCTTCTATTGAAAGTACAGCTTCAAGGAATTTTCTATTCATCATTCTATAATCTTCCTCACCTTGTATAAAATCAAGTTCTGTAATCTTACTTGCAAGTTTAAAAAAGATTTTTGAAAAAAAATATCTTATTTTATTTTCACCTTTTCTATCTATCCTATAAGCTACTACACTATCATAGCCTTCTTTTGTTATTCCATAATACATATCCTTTATTAATCTTGGTGGATGTTGTAAATCTGCATCTATTATAACTACATATTCACCACTTGCTGCTTTCAATCCAGCATATATTGCTGCTTCTTTACCAAAATTTCTTGAAAATGATATATATTTCACTTTACTGTCCACTTTTGAATAACCTTTTATTATTTCTAATGTTTTGTCTTTTGACCCATCATCTATAAATATTATTTCAAACTTTACCTTTTTCATTTCAGAGGTAACTTTCGTAATCTCCACATAAAAGCTTTTTAATGCATCTTCTTCGTTATAGCATGGTACTACAACAGTTATTGTATCCATGAGATTAATACCTCCTTTTACTTGCTTATTGCTTTATTTACTTCAGACCTTAGTTCATCTACTCCTTTAAATATAAATACTTTACTAAATATAAAATTAATTAATGCTACTAAAACTCCTATTATTAGCTTGGCTACAATATCATTCATTAAAAGTAAATCTACAAATAAAAATAGTAATACCACTTCTGATAAGCCAGAAATCAATCTACAGTTCATAAATTTTATGAATTCTTCTATTATTACATCCTTATTTATATAAGAACTATTAAATACAAAAAATTTATTAGTTATATATGCAAATACAACAGATATTATCCAAGCAATTGCGTTGCTTATAAGATAATTTATATTTATAATATTTGAAAATAAATAATATGCTATTAAATTAACTATTGTTGTTAGTACTCCGAATATTACATATAAAATTATTTCTTTATTTATTAGCTTTTTTATATTATTCATTTTTCCTCCTTATCTATAATTGCTAAATAATTATATATCTTTTTACAATTATTTACAATTAATCAATTAGTAGTACTTCTTTTTATTAACTTTAAAACACTGATAAAGGAAAACTATTTATATATACTTATGTAACCATTATCAATGTGTTTTCATATTATTATATCAGGGAGATTGTTTGCTTTGTTAATTTATAAGGGAGGTGTTTTCATAATGATAAGTTTATTTATTAATGACCATGAAGTAATATTTGATTATTTAAATAAGGCATTCACATTTAAAATAAATAATATACCTAATGATATAAACGATATTAATTCATATATAGCTAAAGAAATTATTGCTATACAGTCAGATAATAATTTTAATAAATATTATACTTCATTCATGTATAAAGCTGAAAATAATATATAATACAAAAAGACTATCATTAATAGAACATCATTTTTTCTATTACGATAGTCTTATAATTAAAATCTCTTTAAATTCTTATGATAACCTAGTATTTTAAAAGTAAATAATCTCCTAATTAGCAAATTTAGCTACCACAGTATATTGCTCTCTAATAGCTCCACCTGTTACATAATACTCACCACATCTAAGCCATGCATGAGCTTTCATCTCATTTCCCTCTTTCCTAACTCCTAAATAAATAGTCGTAGAAATATTCTTAGACTTAAGCATCCTTTGTGCAGTTAAGGCTTGTACTAAGCATTTACTTTCCCAAGGAGTCTTGCTTGATATTAAAGTAACAACCCATGAAATATGACTTGCAATCTTATAAACATCCCTTGTTTCTTTTGCTGCTGATTCCTCTTTATGCTTTCCCATACGTTTTCTTAACTTATTAAAAGGAACAAATAAAATAAATGCTCTATAAAATCCTGTGTAGAAAAAGGCCTTAAGAAACTCAATTTTTAATTCATTACTAATCTTAAAGAATGTTTTTGTTTTTCTAGTTAATACTGATAAGATCTGCATTATCTAATCTTCCTAAAAATTCAATTACAGTATCCTTGCAAGTCTCTTCATCAACCTCATATTCATTTCGTAAAGTACTGATTATCTCTTTAACATTTATAGGCTCACTAATGATTTCCCATATTCTGCTTCCAACTTCATTCATCATAAAGTATTCACCTTTATCAAGATTCATCATTACCTTTTCTCCATCTAAATCTGTATCATCTATTTCTAAATTTTTATTAATTACTGTTTCTAAATTTATTCCATAATCTTTTTTTACTTTTCCTATTTTCCCAGTGCTCTTCTTAAAATTAATCATAATTCTTATCCCACCCTATTCATTTTAAATTTAACAGTATTATCTTTATATAAATTTTACCAATTAATTCAAATTAGTTAAATAGCCCAAATTATTCATTAATATATTACACTTTAGTACTACTTATTTTTTATTAAGTATAATTGCAGTTATTTTATTTTTAAATTGCTACATTTTTAAATAAACTTATTGTCGCTTCATTTGTATATAAATATAAATCACTATATAAAAAATTAGCATAACAAACTTTATAAACTTATAATTAACTATTCTTTAAAATTAATTATAAATATTAATTCTCTTAATCCTCTAACTTAATAAATATACTATTTCTTGATATTGGCTTCTCAATTAGATTACTATTTCTATCAAAAATTACTGAAGCATAATCATCTTGATTATAATTACCCAATGCCTTATATTTTGAGCTTATATTTACATCCATAAAAGAATATTGACTAAAATGTATAACCATTAACCCGCCTTTTTTTAGGTAACTATCTAGCTCTATTACTTGATTTTCAAACTTTTCAAAAGGGTATATTTTCTTCAAACTTTTAACACCTTGACGCGTAATAGTATCTGGAGTCCTTTGCAATACTGCCATACAAAAAATCAAATCATATTTTCCACATTTTCTTATATCTTTTTCATTAGAATCTATAAATTTAATCTTATTATCAACTTTAAGATTCCTACATATCTGAAGACTATTCTTATTAATCTCTGCTCCTATAATATTTGCATCCTTAAAATATTTTCGCAAAGTTAGGACTTCCTCTCCTGTTGAACATCCATATGAAAGAATTTTTATATTATTTACACCCTTAAAATAATCCCTACAAGCAGAAAATATTACCGGATATCTATCCATGCATGTTAGTGGAGTTGTTTGATGAACTTTTCCCCCCTTAAAAACAGTCATACCAAATACAGCTCTAAATTCCTTATCAGTAATAATCTTTTTCACTGTATATGCACTCTTCTTTATAAAATATAAGCTTCTTACCATATACCTTATAATTAAATTTTCCGAGTTATAGTTACCTTTTATCCATTTTCTAATATCTCCATCTCTCTCCATAGTTATTGACCCCCAAACTTATATTTATCAAAAAAGTTACCTAAAATGATTGCCTCATTATAAGTAACCTTAACTAATTTATATTTTATGAAGTTGGTAATTCTAATCTTTCATGACACTTACATCTACCTTCTGGGTTTGATTTCTTATGTCTCTTATGATTACATCCTGGATAATTACACATTTTATCCTCATTATTAGGATTATTATTGCTTGGACAATCTGCTTTCATTACAGACGCTTCAATATCCATAGGACAATCCACTATATTTTCATTAGTATTTTGAAAGTTCATAGTTTCTAATTCTGGCTTTTTCCATTGTCTCTTCATTTTATTTCTCCCATAGCGTTTTTTATTTAAAATTTATAAAATCTTAAACACATATTTTCCTAAATTACTGCTTCTTCAATAGTTAATATTTTTTCTTCAATTAACGCAATTTGCTTATCAACAGTAAATTGATCTTTTGGTCTAGTTACAACATAGAAATTAATATTTTTAGCTATATTAAGACACTTTTTGAAATATTCAGGATTCACTCCTCCTAAATGCTTAATATATTCCCCTCTATATATATTATTAATTATGTTATTTATCTTTTCACTACCTTTTAGCTCTTCAATAGTTACCTCTTCAACATCACCAACAATAATCTTAATTATTGTTGTTAATTTTCTTGGTTCATAAATAAATTCCTCTTTAGCAGGAACTATATATTTAACTTCTTTATCACTCATAAATGAAGTATTCTTTTCTTTATCATATCCAAACTTGTCCATAGCTGATTCACATAACTTTTGATAAGGGAATCCTGGCATTACATATGGAACCTTATCAAACATTATTCCTGCAACATCATCTGATATAAACTTGTACCCTTTTTCTCTTAACGCTGTAGTTAATGTAGATTTACCGGCCCCTCTATCCCCTGTAAATATAACAGCATTATTGTCCATTTCAATAACGCCACCATGTATAGCTACCATGTCTCTTTGTAGCATTATAAAACCTAAGCAACTACACATTATATATATTTTCATAAGTTGCATATTCGCATTTTCAAATACTTCTACTTCTACTTTATTTCCGTTTGTTATACAGTATGTTGCTATATTATCTATATGAAACCATATTTTTTCTTTTTGTAATTGAATTTTTTTTCCTTCTGAAACACTTTTCTTAATTTCATCATCCATCACTGAATAAGATATTGTTACTATTTCATCTTCTGGAATAGCATTTAAATTTTCAAACTCGTCAATTTTTATCTCTGATTTTATATTTAGTCCATAAACTTTATAATTATTTAATAGCATTCTCTTATACCCACTCTCATAATTTTGATAATTATTAAGTTTATTATACTATTATATTTTTTGGTAATAAATTACACTTTAGTACTATTGTAAATAATTATTTAAGGTACTACTTAAGTTGAATTTCTTTATATTAAATTAACTTAGTACATCAAAATATAATTAGTAAGATATGTATTAATTTTTTCTATATATCCATCATGAACAAAATAAATATTTCCATAAATACTGTTTAATATTCTAAACATAATAATAAAGAGAATTTTATAAAATTCTCTTTATTATTATACATCATATTACTTTATGACTTTGGTACGGTATCATCATTATCTCCATTTCCATTACAACATCCTTTATGAATCTCCCATGCAATGTGTGATCCAAATTTATGCCCAAAATCTTTACCACACTTTGGACATATATGATCATGAGGCCAAATGCATTTTTCTCCTCCATTTTCTGTTTCACAATCTAATTCTTCTCTAGTTTGATTCACTTGTAAATTCACTAATTCTGGATTCAACCATTCTCTTCTCATTGATTTTCCCCCTTTTTTACTATTTTAATAGTGATACACAATTATATCACCCTTATAATTTTATATCATTTTTACATTTTATGTAAATTACTCAATATGACTATATTTATTCATTAAATAATTAGTTCCTATTAATTACTATTTCTGTTGCTATTTCTTAAATAACTCTATATATTATTTATAATTTTTTCATTTCAGCGTAATTCCAAAAAAGGATATTATATATTTGATATATCAAATATATAATATCCTAATTAATTATTTACATAATATCTATTCTAAGATAATTGTTTTTCCAGTGTTCAGTTCCATTTATATATTTTAATTCCAAAATGAATCTGCATATGGCTTTAAACTATCCTTATTGTAAATATTTTTTATTAACTTAATGAAGGTCTGTATTCATAGAAAAATCCATCTGGTGGACAATTATCATGCTCAGCATAAAATGCTTCTAATTCAGCCAAATTATTAACTAATTTTGAAACCGGATGGCCTGAAACTGGTTCATGACAAGTTATCACTCCTGGATAAGACACTGGTATTGGTCTTCCACTTGCATCTGCCTTTGTTTGTTTTACATTTAATTCATTTAATTGTGGTTTTCTCCATTCTTTTTTCATTATTATTCACCTCTTCATAAAATTTATTATCTATACTTAACTATAAATAATATTCATTGAAATAAAACCCCTTACCTTTTATTCAAATTTTACCTTATTTTACTTTTATTTACAATTATTCATTTTAATGATTCCCTCTACTACTTTTTAATTATAGCTAAAAATATCATAATATAATTATATCTACACAATATTTCTACTCGTTAAACATAACTCTATAATAAGAACTTATTTATATTCATTATAAATATATACAAAAAAAGCTATTGTAAAACACAATAGCCAAAACAAAACACTTACTATAACTCCATCCACTTCATAATAGGACTTCTTTCCTTAATAACAGAGATACCTTTGATACAAAAATTAGCCTTATCAGATGTCTTAATATCCTTATTAAATGCCCACTTACCTAATCTATGAATATAAGCTGCAGGAATAAGAACCCTATACTTATTAGCATAAGGATAACTAATCACCAAATCTTTAACCCTAGGAAAAAACACTCTAAAATACTTAGCAAAATCACTCTTCTCATTTTCTTTATCAGAGTCAAATGCCCTTGATCTTGCAATATCCTCACCTTCTTTGCTTTTTCCAAACACCCCATGATTCATAACATCTGCCAATAGCATGTCTAAGTATTTTTTATCAATATACTTTTCATTATCCATTTCAACTTTAATCTTCATACCCAAATATTCACTACAAATATAAAGTATAATTCTAACAGCTTTTTCAACATTGTATTGACTTATCTTACTCCAAAAACTATCCCAATTAATTTCATCTTCCTTTTGTTCAAATAAAACAACCAAATCACAAAACATTCTAATCCCGCATCCCTTATTTGCTAAATGTTTAATCAAATGAACGCAAAGATGCACTGCTAAATCTTCATAATTTAAAGATAATGCTTTAGACTCACCAACATTAACCTCTATTAAATCATCCCATATTTCATTTTCAAAATTCTCTCCTCCATTTATCCTTCCTGGATTAATTAACTTCCAATGAAGTTCAATAACTGAGTTTCCTTTAATATAACATATATCAGCATGAGTTCTAACCTTTTCAACATACCCTAAACTAGTAATTAAATTAATAGCCGCATCAAGATCCTGTTCTTGAACTACAATGTCAGCATCACTCATAGTTCTAAATTCTGGTCTTGGATAAAAATTTCTTACTACTAATCCTTTCAAAACTACAGTCTTTATATCATTCTCTTTAAATTCAGATAATATTTCAGTAATATTTTTCACATGCCTCATTTGATGTGATGATCTTAAAAATGTTAGTTTCTTCAACTTATCTAAAATATCTGAAGGAATCAATGAAAGTGATTTTGTGCCACTAAGCGCATAATATACTAAAGCTGTTACATTATGTTCCTCAGATAACATAATCATTTCATTAAAATCTATTTTTTCTACATCCTCACATTCACTTAGTTCAAACTTTTTTTTATGAATAGATGAAGATAATATTTTCATCATAATCTCCTGTGTATAATTCATAGCTAATAGTCCCCCACCCCATATAATAATTTACAATCCTAACTCCCTTAATAATTCATCCCTATAATTTTCGCTTTTACTATCACCTTTATTAGAAATCAAATTTTTAAAAACTTCTCTTATTACATTAACAGTCTTATTTAATATGTTAATTTGTACTCTATCATTAGCAAAATCATTATCAACAAATTCATTTTTTAATTCATTTATTAATAACTCTATATATCTATCTTCTATTTTTTCTTGCTTGTTTACTAAATTTGGTATAGTCATATTAAATACTCTATTTCCTACTGTAAATATAGCTATAACAAATCTATAAATTCCACACTTTTTTGATTTATTTAAAAAGCTTTTCCAATCAATTTTAGATTCACATTTTTCAACTAATAATACTAAATCTAGTATCTCCCTTAAATCCAATTCATCATGATAAACCTGATCTGATATATCTAAACATAAATTAATTAATGTATCTTCTAAAGAAGTTACTAAAATATTAATATTTTCGAATTCCATTTCTATAGACTCTTTTAATAACCCTTCTTTAAATGATAATTTTTTCATCTCAATAAACGAATCATTAATTAATGTCCATCTAACCCTAACTGTAATATTTTTATTTACAAATATTACATCATTCTTATTTACTTCTTGCGGAAACCTTACATATCCTAATGATTTAAAAAGATTGTCCACATTATTTAGGTCATTTTCGCTAATCAATATATCTACATTCTCTATACTTCTAGTTTCATGCCTTAAATATAATTCTCTACTAATTAAACTTCCTGTAAGCATAAATTTAATATTTGTTTTTTTAAGTTCATTTACTACAAGCATATACTTTTTTAAGTTCTTTTTATTTTCCTTTTCTATAATTACACTTTTATTTTTAAATTCATTTATAATAGTTTTATCAATAGTACTTAAAATTTTACTATTACTTACTTCCCTAAATATTATAGGTAATAAACCTTTCTTTTCAGCACTTTCAAATAACTCTCTCCACTCTACCTCTTTATATTTACTTGGATCAAGATTATGAGTGTAAATTATATCATTTAATATACTAATCACTTGATCATTAATCTTACACATTTTTCTCCCCCATTAACATAAAAATCTCTTTCCCATAATTTTAAATTTCTGATCCACAATTACTTCATCTTCCTCTATCTCAAGCTTATTATACCATTTTAATTTATTTTTGTATATTTAATACATTTTTTACTTAAATACGTTATTTTTTTGTAATTTATTACATTAAATATGGATTGTAGAAGCTTATTTATAGTATAATACTTAGCTCTTAAAAAATATTTTATTTAACTATATCCATTATCTTAAATATTGCTATTACCCTATTAACAATCAACAATATACACCTATGCCTAAAGTTAAGTTAAATACTAAAACCATAATACTCACTTTACTTACTTTTTAAAGTTATAACTGATATTTCAGGTTTATTAAAAACTCGCAATCCACTTGATGATGCACCTATCCCCCTATTAACTATCATAGTTGTATTACCTACCTTAAACTCACCTGCATCATACTTAGGAAAATAATCTTTCTCTGGAGATGCTATTCCTACTCCTATAATAGGTATTCTAATAATTCCCCCATGCATATGACCTGATAATACTAAGTCAGCTCCCCACCGACTATAATCATCAATAAATAATGGATTATGTGCTAACAATATATTAAACTTATTTTTATCCACTTCATCTAATTTATCATTAATATATTTATCATCTAATTGCCCTGATGAAACATATAATCCAGTTGGGCCATCTAATGGAATATCTATTTCATATAAATTAATTGACTCATCATCTTTAATTAATTCTATATAATTATTTTTTAAAACACCTACTCCTAAACTTTTAATATCATTTATAAAGTTTTCGTACTCTTTAGGTTTTAATATCTCTGATAATTCTTCATGATTTCCATTAATATAGTATGTAGGATATTTAGGTGCTAGATTATTAATTAACTTTTCTAATTCTTCTATATTTTCAACATCCCAGCTTATCATATCCCCTGTCATAACAATTATATCTGGATTAATTTTTTCAATTTCATTTATTATTATTTCTGTCGTATCCTTATATCCTTTACTATGAAAATCAGATAATTGAACAATTGTGTAATCATCAAACAGCTTAGATATCTTATCACTTTTTACTGTATATCTGGTTATATCAACCTTTTTGCTTAAATATGTATATAAAAAAACTACTAATAAAATCAAAAAAATTATTATTTTCTTATTTTTCATGTTTTCTCCTTACATATCTTAATCCCTAAAATTGTAACATATATATCCTTAGGCTTATATAACACCTTATTATTACTCATAATTACTAATTCATATTTATAAATTTATTATGAGCATTAAGAAATTTATCACTGTAACCCTCTTTATTTTTACATTTTTTTCATATATATCATGTTATGATAGCTTTATATCTAGAATAATATTGATTTATTAAGCATAAAAAGGAGGCTAATATGAAAAATAACTTACCTAAAAAATATAAATTCCTTATCTTATCTATAATTTCACTAATAGTAATTCTATTAATATCATGTATATTACTATTTGAAACTCTCGTTCCAACAATAACAACTAAACTTTCCTCTTCAGAAGTGCTTTCTACTAACGATATAAATATAAATGAAGTTCCCTATATCTCAACATACTATATTGAGCCAAAAGTTTCTCCCAATGAAGATGTAATAATAGATTACTATGTAACTGACTATTATCATAAGGAATATACAGAAGAAGATACTTCTGAAACATTCACTATTACAGTTAAAATTGATGGCCAAACAGATATCGTTAAAAAGAATGTAAAAGCTGGAGATAATTCTATTAATATAGGGAAATTCAAAACTACTGGTGAGCAAAAATTTTCTATAATAGCAACTGATCAATATGGTCGTAACTCTCATGAACTTTTTAATTTTTTTCTTGTTGAAGATTCTGATGAAAAAGAAAAAAACTCTAAAGAGTATGTTATGACAAAAGATGACTTAATTAAATATAATATAAAAAATACTGATACTTATGAAAATAAATACATTGCTACTTTAAATCTAGAAGAACCTACTTCTGAAACTGTCAAAGCTGAACTTAAAAAAATTGCTGAAACTATTATTCCTAATTCAAATACTTATACTTGCATAATTGCAGATACTATTGGCAACGGTGAACCTGGTAATTGGTGGGGTGAAACTATTGTTAAGTATGCTGATGATTATAATAAAGACACTGTAATGCAAGAAGCTGCTAACACAAGAGCTGGACTTCAACAATTACTTGATGATATAAGTTTCCAAGGGTATACTTCTATCAAATTATTACCTGGAACTTATAGAATAGATCATGAAGAAACTATTTTTATTCCTTCTAACTTTACCTTAGATATGAATGGTGCAACTATTAAATTAAATCAATTTACTGGTGATAGTGCCTTAATGATAACACTTAATAATACCTATGACTCGCATGTTATTAACGGAACTATTGAAGGAGATTATTATAGTCATGATTATGCTAATTCCCCTAATAATTCTGAATGGGTAATGGGTATAAGCATAGGTGGTGAATCTAAATATAGTTCTTTTAAAAATTTAACTGTAAAAGATATTACTGGATATGGTGGTGGTAATGGTATTGCTAAATCTAGAGATGAAAGCTTTGGATATACTTATACTAATCCAACTGCAATTGGTGATACTTTTAAACTTGGTGATATTGATAGTGAAACTGGCGAATTTATTGAATCTACTAATAGAACCACTTCTGATTTTATAGATATTGCTGGATATGATGGAATTGGTTACTTATCTATTAGTAGGTATTTAGGCTATCAAGGTAATTCATGCAATACTTGGAATATGATTGCTCATTTTTATGATGGTGAACAAAATTATATATCATCTATTGATGGATATTTTTATAGAAGAATTGGTGTTCCAAATGGTGCTAGATATATGAAGGTTACTATATTGGAAGAAAGCTATCCTACCGATTTATCGGTACAGTATTTTAGAGTTCCTACTCACTGTGCATTTAAAAATATTAAATTTGAAAATAATAGATGCGTTGGATTAGCTCAAGCTGCTATGAAAGATATGCTTGTTGAAAATTGCGAGTTTACTCGATGCGGACAATCCTCAGCTAAATGTGCATATGATGCTGAAGATGGATGGGATCAAATGCAAGATGTTACATTTAGAAACCTCAATTTTCATGACAATCCTAATAATGATTTCTTAACTTGTGCAGGACATAATTTTATTATTGAAAATATGAAAGCTGGCAAAGTTTATTTCTGGGAACGTACAAATTCTTATGTTGTTAGAAACTCGAATAACATTTCGAACGCTAATTTAGGACATACAAGTAGGCAGCGCACTGGCTATGTTAGATTTTATGATAATACCGTTAATGGTAATATAAGTATTGGTGCTGCTGAGGATAATGATGATTGGCCTCTTACTATTAAGGATTGTAATATTAATGGCCGTGCTGAAAATGTCCTTAATAAAGGATTATTTCTAAAATGTACTATCAGCTCTGCTACTGATAATAATTCCAATAGTAATTGGAATACCGCCTTAGGTAATGGTAATTTTAAAGATTGCACTATCAAAGATAAAACCGGTGAAAATATGGGTGGTATTTACGAAAATTGTACTTTGGAAAATATCAGTGGTAATATTCATGGTACATTTGATATAAGTGATAGTACTATTTCTAATTGGAATGTTTATGTAGGTGGATACGAACCTAATTATTCTTTTAAAAATAGCAAACTCACCAACTTTTCTATAACCTTTGGATACTGGTGTCAAGGTGCTGAAACATTGTTTGATAATTGTACTATTAGTAATGAGGATTTTTTATTAAAATTACCCCATTATAGTATGAAAAAACCTATAAGTATTATTAATTCTTCTTTTACTTCTGATAGTAATGATGGAATGGTGTTTTATTATGATGATAGAACTGGTGGCTCTGCTGGTGAGTTAGTTAATCAAGATATGATTACTATTAAAAACAATAAAATCAAGCTTGATAATTCTGATTATATTGTTAGTGGAATTGGTAAAGATACTATTAATAATATTAATATTACCTTTGATAATAATACATTGTTATCTAATAATTTAAGTCTTTATGATAAATCGTGCAAGGAAAGTAGTAATATAAAAATTTTAGATAATTAATAAAAACCACAGGCATCTTTGTATAGAAGTCTGTGGTTTATTTATTAATTTGAATTTACATAGTTTATATTTTTTAAATTTAAATTATTAATTAATTTTATAATTAACTTATATACAAAATTGACAACATATGAACTTGCTATACATAATACTAATAACCATACAAATATTAATACACTATACTTTGCCCCATAAACTAAGTCTTTAAAGTAAATCATATAAAAAAACATATGAATAAGCCACATATTAGTAGAATGATTTCCTAAATAGTCTAACAAATTATTTACCCATTTAGGCTTATCTATAATATTGAATGCACATATAAAAATCACCCCTGTAAATACAGCTACAAATAAAGTTTCTATAATACCATGTGCTATAATCATTACTATTATTGTAAACACGCCTAGCAAATTTTTATATTTCAACTTATAAGATATATTATATATTTTACTATATATATTTTCCTTTAAAAAAACTGCGCCTATTATAAATGGGAATTGTGATGTTCCCCAAAGTGCTACCTGTCTTACAATCCAACTAAACATCCAATTTTCAAAAACTAATATTCCCTTAATTCTCTGAATATAAGATATAATATAAAATCCAAAAGATATTACTATAACTAATAAACTGTTATGCTTAATTATAGCCTTATTTATTATGGAAGACGATAGCACTAAAAATATATATGTTGTAAAAAACCACCAAGCCCCATTATAAGCTGGATCTATTCCTGTAAATGTTAATATAAAATCTTTTAAGCTACCTGGATAACTATTAGCTTTTCCTAATAGTGGCCCTAAAATAACTACAAAAATAATTAATATTATCCAATAATTAATATATAATTTCCCTATTCTAATTAAATTATTTTTAAAATAGCATTCTCTATCTTTTTTATAACTTATTAATAAACCATATCCACTACAAAAACAATAAATTGCAACACAACAATCCCCAAATAAAGCTAAATAATAAACTAATGGTATACCCTTTATAAATAATATAGGTGTATATAAATCTTGATAATTTTTTGTACAAAATAAATGAAGAAGTAGCATAAATAATATCGCTATTCCTTTTGTAATTTTTATCTGTTGCTTAGTTAATTCCATATCCCTCTCACCTTCCCTTATTATTCCAAATAATTATCTCATATTTCTGTAATATTTTAAAATAGTTTTATAGAAAATTTATACATAATTATATTCATGTAAACCCTATAAATACTTTTTAAATTAATATAAAAAATAATTACATTTTTGATAAATTGCAATTTTACATAACAAAAATAAAGAAAATTATTAAATATCAATTTATTTGTAAATTTAAAACTATAATTGTCATACATTAAACTAAAAACAAATTTTTAATAATAAAAATTCATTTAATCTTTATATTTTAAAAAATAGATTTATGTATTTTTTTAAATAAATAAGAAAGGAGTATAAAAATGAATTCAATATATAAAGTTTCTAGTTCCTTTACTTTAATAATGAGTAAGCCTAACTTTTTTTCTCAAATTTTAGGAATGCTAACACGCGGAACACAAATCGAAGTAAGTAGTTTTTCAGGTAACTGGGCTTGTTTTAGCTACAATGCTACCACTGCTTATGTTAGAAAAAATTCTTTAAAATTTATAAACAATACCCCCACTATAAAAACTGGCTCAGTGACAATAAAATATTTAGATTCAGAAACAAATAGTGATGTTTACGCTTCTCAAACTATAGATAATCTATCTTTAGGAACTTACTCTTATGAGTCCCAAGATATTTCTGGTTATAAATTAACTACTAATTCACCTCAATCCATTACCTTAACTGAAAGTAGTCCAAATGCAACTATAACTTTCTATTATACTAAAATATTATGTAGCATAACTATTCGTTATGTTGATGAAAATACTGAAAATTATATATCCAATTCGCAAGTTATTAATAATCTTAGCCTAGGAACCTACACTTATAGCTATATTGAAGTATCTGGATATAAACTTGATGACACAGAAACAAAAACAATAACATTTACAGAGAACAATACAGATATAACAATCATCTTTAAATACAAAGAAATACTAGGTAGTATTGTAATTAACTATATTGATAATTCTTCTTCTACTGCTTTACTTGAACCAGAAACAATAAGTAATTTAAAACTTGGAAATTACACCTATAGTTCTAAATCTATTTCTGGTTATTCTATTTTAGACCCTTCTACTCAAACTATTACAATTACAGCAGAAACCCCTAATGTTGAAATAACCTTTAAATATAATAAACTTTATGGAAGTATAACTTTACAATATGTTGATAATGACTCTAATACTAAACTAATTGATGATGAAAAATATACTAACTTAGAATTTGGTAGTTACACTTATTCTGCTAAATCATTTAGTAACTATAAATTAATTGGTAGTCAAACTCAAACTATTACTATTAATGATACTAATCTTAATGCAACTATAGTATTTTCTTACTCTAAAATTCTTGGAAGCATTACTATTAAATATCTTGAAAAAGATACTTTAGTAGAATTATCACCTGAAACAGTTCTTAACAATATAGAACTTGGATCTTACTCATTTGATGCCCTTAGTATAGATGGATATTCTATTACTGGTTCTTCATCTCAAACTGTTGATTTAAGTAAAGATAATCTTAATGTAACTATAGTTTTTGAATATGAAAAAATTGAAATTCAAATTCCTTCAGATTTAAACTGGAATGAGGTTCCTTATATTTCAACTTACTATATTAAACCTATAGTTAAACCTGGTGAAGAAGTATTTATTGATTATTATATTACTGATTATTATTATAAGGAATATATGGAAAATTATAATTTAAAGGAAGATAACTGGGATGATGATACCTGGACAGAAGAAGTTTGGAATAATGAAATTTTTACAGTTACAGTTAGGATTGAAGGCCAAAAAGATAAAGTTTATCCTAATTTAAAAGCTGGTGATCATCAAGTAAGCTTAGGAAGCTTTTCTACCGAAGGTGAACAAAAATTTTCTATTCTTTGTACTGATAAATATGGTAGGAATTCTCATGAACTATTTAATTTCTTCTTAGTTCAAGGTGATGTTGAAGTTAAGGAATACGTTATGACTGATGAAGATTTAGTAACTTATAATATTAAGAATACTGATAATTATGAAGTTAAGAAAATTATTGACTTATCTTCATTAACAACTAAAAATAGTACTACAGTTAAAGCCGCTTTAGTTGAAGCTGCTACAAATATCATTCCACAATCTAAAACCTATGTTTGTGTAATTGCTGATACTGATGGAGATGGTAATCCTAATAACTGGTGGGGTGAAAATCAAGTAGTTTATGCTAGTGACTATGATAAAGATAAGGTATTAGAAGAATCAACTAATACTAGAAAAGGCCTTCAACAACTTTTAGATGATAAAAAAGCTGCAGGATATAATAAATTAACATTATTACCGGGAACTTATAGGATTGATCATCAAAAACAAATTTATATTCCAACTAATTTTACTTTGAATATGAATGGAGCTACCTTAAAACAAAATCAATTTACTGGGGCTAGTTCATTAATGATTGAAATTAATAACACTATTAATTCTCACGTAATTAATGGTATTATTGAAGGCGATTATTTCAGTCATGATTATACTAATTCTACAAACAATTCTGAATGGATCAATGGAGTTAGTATAGGTGGAGAATCTAAGTACAGTTCTTTTGAAAATTTAAATATAAAAAATATTACTGGATATGGGTCTACTAATGGATTATCAAATTCTAGGGATGGTTCTCTAAGTTACACTTATATTTATCCTAAGGGAATAGGTAGTAACTTCAAAATTGGTGACATTGATAGGAATACTGGATTAGACTTAGAGTCTACAACAAGAACTACAAGTGACTATATAGATATTTCTGGCTATTCCGATGTTGGTTATATATCTGTAAGTATTTATTTGGGTTATCAAGGAAACCCTTGTGGAACTTGGAATTTAATTTGTCATTTCTATGATGAAAATAAAAAATACCTTAAATCAATAGATTCTTATCAATATAGAAGAATTTCGGTACCTTTAAATGCAAAATATATGAGAATTACAATTTTGAATGAAGCCTATCCTACTAATTTGTCTATTCAATATTTTAGAATTCCAACTCATTGCTCATTTAAAAATGTAAAATATGAAAATTGTAGATGTGTTGGTATGGCACCTGCTGCAATGAAAGATATGCTAGTAGAAAATTGTGAATTTACTAATTGCGGTCAATCTGGAGCTAAATGTGCTCTTGATGCTGAAGATGGATGGGATTCAATGCAAGATGTTACTTTTAAATCATTAAAATTTAATGCAAATCCTAATAATTATTTTTTAACTTGTGCTGGTCATAACTTTATAATTGATGGACAACAAAATGGTAAAGCTTATATCTGGGAACGTACTAGAAGCCTTATAATTAAAAATTGTAAGAATATTGATTTAACTTTACAAGGTGGTGGAAAAGATAATATTGTTCGTCATGGAGTTTATAGAGTTTTCAATAATAACTTTAATAGTGCTACTACAGTAAATAATTTATCAAAGTATAATACTGCCTCTACCTATATTAGTGGCTTAGTTTCACATTCAACCTTATCAATCTTGAGTAGTGCAAGTATATATACTGATTGTATAGTTAGTGTTTCAAGTAAAAACTTAGGGTATTTAAGTTCTATTGCTATGACTAATTGTGAATTTACCCCTATTTCTACTTTTTCAGATAGGTATTCGCTTCAATTTAATGGTGGTCATTTAAATAATTATTCATTCAATAATTGTAAGTTTAATGGTAAATGTCAATTATCAAATAATAATGGTTTTTATAGTGCTACTTTTTCAAACTGCTCATTTAATGATGTATTCATTATACCTAGTGTTTTATCTAATTCTGATGACTTAATTTTATTTGAAAATTGCAATATAAATTATACTGAATCTAATTTTATTTATTATTCTCCAGCTGCATATACTAAAGGAACTTATAGCCAAATAAAATTTGACTCTTGTACAATAACAAATTCCAATAGTAAATCTACAGTTTTTATTTATGCTTATGCAAAGCCAAATGGTTATTGTTACTTTAATAATTGCACTATCATACTTCCATCAACAATAACAATATTTGATGGATATCCAACAAATATATCTTATATAGAAAATTACACTATTAATTTTGAAAATTCTTCTTTACTTTCAGATATTAAATTAATAAGTGATAATTATAAATCAAACTCAAATATAAAAATTAATATTATTTAAAATATAAAAAGGAGGCAATATGCCTCCATACATATAATCTATTCTAATAGTAATAGCAATTTTAACTTAACACTAAATGATCCATTAATTATTTTGAATTTTTAACTTATTAACAATAAAATATTTAATTCTAGTTATTATAGGTATGCTAGTATTATAAATATACCTAAATTCCTCTGTCTTAAATGTTGATAAGATCATTACTATATTAGGTATTATAAGACACACTAGTAATCTACCTATCAAATTTAAAACTGTATATGACTCAAATACTACTTCCCCTATTACCCAACATACTAAACCACATATCATAACTGCAAATAATTTCAAAAAGATATCTATAAAATATTCTAAAAGATTCTTTTTAAATATATACTTATATACTAACATTGGTTTAATCCAAAAACTAAACAATAAAGTACTAACTATTGTACCTATAAATATCCCTGATAACCCTAAATACTTAACTAAAATAACTGATAAAATAAGATTAACTATTGCTGCTACTATTGGTATATACCTATCTGGCTTATATAATCCAGCCGCACTCTTTATAGAATCTATTGGTGACATAAGCCCTCCTATAAGAAAATTTAATACGATTAATATTAACACTCCCTTTCCCATTATATATTCTTCTCCTAACCATAGAGCTATAAATGGTTCTGACAAACAAAATAAACATATTGAACTAAATCCATATAACCAGAAATTTATAAATGAACTAATCTTATAGATTTCGTATACTTTATCCTTTGATTCCTTAGCCATTAAATTACCTATACTTGCTGAGATACTTGATATAAATACACCCACAAATCCTGATACTGAAGATGTTAAAGTAGTATAGTTAGAATATAGACCAACTGTTTTTACACTTATCATTGATGATATAACTAAATTATCTGATGATGTTGAAAGTATATATCCTATCTTTCCAAAGAAAAGAGATTTTATATTTGTATATAATGCTTCCCTAGTTTGATTATCTAATTTATCCTTTGATTTCTCCTTTAAATATGGATATCTCTTATCCATCATTCTTGAGAAAATAATATTCTTAATTAATGTAGAGCCTATATCTATACTTAAGAATAAAATATAATTTTCTGTTAAATATAATATTAATACTTTAATAATTAATACTAATATTTGTGTAACAGTATTAAATATTGTTGATAAATACTTATTTTGATCGGCATTATTCATTGATATTTTATAAGAATATAAATACGAAGATACAGAACTAAATAAAAACATTAAATAAATTATTGATGCATTTTCTACTGTATTATCCTTCATAAAATAATCTAAAAATGGTAAAATACTCAACCCAATCAACGCCGTAAAAATAGCTAATAATCTATATGTATTTTTATAAAAGTTCATTAATGCTTTAATTTTAGGTATATCATTATCTGCTAATGGCTTTTATAATGCATAAATCATAGCTGTTCCAATACCTGATTCAGCTAATGATAAAATTGTTAATATATTATTCATCAATCCATTTATCCCCAAATATTCAACACCAATACTATCAATCATTACCCTTCTTGATATAAATCCTAATAATATTATTATAAATTGACTAATTAATGCTGTTACCATATTAATAGCAGACTTTTTTGTTCTCATAAGATTTACTCCCTTTAATACTATATTTCACTATAAAACTTATTTATCTCACTAATTGTATTAATATCTTTATCAATAAGATTTTTTATTAATTTATTCTTCAAATTGTTATTACTTAAAATTTTTTTTACTGCATTATATATTTCATACTCATTATATTCAACTATAATTCCATTAATATTATTATCTAACTGCTCATATGCTCCATTAAAGTTCGTAGTTACTATTGGTTTACATAAACATTTTGCTTCTGCTAATGTTAAACAATATCCTTCATGTCTTGATGTTTGAACATATATATCTGAATTCTTTATATACGGATATGGATTTGGAGTTGCACCTAATAAAATAAAATCTTCTTCTAATTTATTATCTTTTATTAGACTTTCATATTCTTCTCTACTATTTCCTTCTCCAACACAATACCATCTCACTTTATATCCATCTTTTTTTAAATTAGCTAAAGCTTTTATTGCTAAATCTTGTCCCTTTTCTTTTGATAATCTTCCTACAGTTACAATTTTCACCCCATCAAACTCATTATCAAAATTAATATCTTCCTTGGCCATTTCATTAATTAATTCTTTTGATATTATATTTAATAAAACTTCTGACTTATTAACTGTACTTGGTATTATTTCATTCAATTTTTTATTAGCTTCATTTGAAACAGTAAATATATTATCAAATTTTTTATATAAATTCTCATAAAGCTTTTCGTTAATTTTATGTTTTGATATATCAAAGTGGACCCAGCCTATTTTTTTCTTTGCTTTAACTTTATGAGTTATATAAGCATCTATTATTTCAGTTGGTCCTGCATATGCAATAGCTACATCATATTCATCTTCATTCTCAGGAATACTTTTAAGTATATTTTTATAGTATATATATCTATTATCTGTATTTTTAGACTTATAATATGAATATATAAATGTCAGTATTTTAAATACCTTATTTTCTTTTAAATATTTCTTTATTGTTTTTTGTGGTGATTCCATAATAATCGGTTTTATCTCTTTAAACCATGCTGCTTCTTCAACTTTAATGTAACTTGGTATATAATCTAAAAATCCACCTTTTTTCTCTAAAGTCAAAACTGTAATATCATACTTTTCTTTCGGCATAACTGATAATAACGAAAGTAATGATTTTTCAACTCCACCTATATTCATACTACTTACCATAAATAATATTTTTTTCTTCACTTCTGTGTACCCCTATAACTTTATAAATTTACTAATTTCTCTAATTTACTAATTTCATTAGTACTATCTACTATCTCATTACTAAGATTAGTTCTAATATCCTTATACAATTCTTTATTATCTAACAATCTTTTTATAGCTTGATATATTCCCTGTTCACTAATATCACAAACTAAACCAGTAACCTCATTTTTTATCTGTTCATTAGCTCCAGTAAAATTAGTTGTAACTATAGGATTATCAAAACATCTTGCTTCACCTAAAGTGATACAATATCCTTCATGCTTTGAAGGTTGTACATATATATCACAATCCTTCATGAATGGATATGGATTTAACTTTGATCCTAATAAAATATAATCATTTTCTATATCTAACCTTTTAATTCTATTTCTATAATTATATTTCTCTGGTCCATCACCTATACAATACCATCTAACCTTATATCCTTCATTTTTTAATCTAGCTAATACATTAATAGTTAATTCTTGTCCCTTTTCTTTGCTTAACCTTCCTACTGTAAGTATTCTTACTCCATCAAATAAATCGTCAAAACTTTTTTCATTTTTACTCATATTTTCAATTAAATTACATGATATTATATTAAAAAAAGCTTCAACCTTATTGTTTAAAGCAGGTATTAAGTTTATTAACTTTTCTTTTCCCTCTTCTGAAACTACAAATATTTTATCAAACTTTTTGTAATTTCTTTTTGCAAATTTTCTATTAAATCCTATTTTATTTATATCAAAATGTATCCATTGTACTTTTTTCTTTGCTTTTATTTTATTTAAAACAAAATAGGTTATAAAATCCATAGGCCCTGCATATGCTACAGCTAAATCGTATTCTTCATCTATTCCTTTAATATTTTTCAATATATATTTATAATAATAGGATATATTCTTAGTTATTTTAGAAATACTATAATTTAATAAAGTAGATAATCCTGTTAAATATGCCTTATTCTTTATTAATCTTTTAATTAATATCTTAGGTGGTTCATTGACAAAAGGCTTTATACTTTTATATTCATCAACATACTTTACTTTAACAAAGCTAGGTATCTCATTTAAAAATCCTCCATATTCTTCTAACATAAGCAAAGTAATATCATACTTACTATCATCTATTTCATTTAACATGGTAAGCAATGCTTTTTCTGTTCCTCCAATATTCATATTTATACACATAAATAAAAGTTTTTTCATACCAAATCCTATCCTATCAATTTGTAGAATTTATCTAATTCTTCAATATTTCCCTTTTTCTCTTTTGAGAGATATTCAACAATTTCATTTTTTAATTCTTTATTATTAATTAACTCTAAAATACCATTGGCTACTCCTTGTGCATCCATATCAACAACTAATCCATTTTTTCTATCGATCATTTGATTATAAACAGCATCAAATCTTGTAGTTACTACCGGTTTATTTAACATTCTTGCTTCTGCTATAGCTAATCCAAACCCTTCAAATTTAGATGTTTGTACATATATATCACAATCTTTAATATATGAGTATGGGTTTGCTCTAACCCCTAACAATATGAAATGTTCTTCTAAATTATTTTTTCTTATATACTCTTCTATTTCAGATTTCAATGGACCTATCCCCAATGAATACCATCTAAAATTTATTCCTTTATCCTTTAAAATTTTACATGCCTTAAGAGCTATATCATACCCTTTTTGATTTGCTAGTCTTCCAACTGTAAGTAGCCTTAATCCCGAAAAATTATCTTCATAACTTTCCCCTATCTCCGACATCTTGGTTATAAACTTACTATCATTAATATCATAAATTATTTTTACTTTATCATAAAATTTCGGAAATGTTTCTAAAAACACCGCTTTTGCTGAATCAGAAACTGCAATGATATTATCGTATATTTCATAATATTTATTTTGAAACATTTTATCATTACTTTTTAATCTATAGCTAACATTAACCCATGCATATTTTTTTCTAGCTTTTACTTTATCTGCTACATAAAAAGTAGGAATACCTTGAGCATAACTAATAGCAATATCATACTCCTTTTCATTATCTTCAATAACATCGCTTACCTTTTGCCAAAATATCCTTGCCTTTTGTGCATTAGAATACTTTTCTTTTCTTATTGCCACTGTAAACTTTAATCTTGCTGAAATCATTTTTGTATTAAATCTTTTAATAGACTCCTTAAATGCTGACTTAATACTTAATTCACAGAACGAAGTATATTTTAATGGTTTTAAAAGATTAACTTCCTTTGGTAATAATCTTTCTAATGCCCCACCATATCCAAATAACTGCAAATCAACTTCATACTTTGAATAATCTATCAATGATAATAATGTTATTAAGCTTTTTTCAGCACCTGCACAATGTAACGAATCTATTACAAATAATATTGTTTTCATTATCATAACTCCCTATTAATAATAAATTTATTATACAAATTTGGAGATATATAAAGTATAAATAAAGTCAATTTCTCTTTCATACTTATTAATTTATTATCTAATATTCTATAAAATATATTATTAAACTCTTTCTTAAGTTTTTTCAGCTCATACTCTATATTTTCTAATCTTTGATAGCCCACAAAATAGTTCCATACAAAATAATCTATAAAAGATTTCTCTGCTTCATCCCTTAAATTAACAATATTTTTTTTATCAATAAAATCAACTCTATCCTTTATCGCATAAACTTTATCAAATTTTTTCACAGTGAATGGTGAATTTACTATACTGCCTTTTCTTTGAACATAATAATATAAAGCTTGATCAATTATTGAAACCTTCTTGCATTTATAAAGTATTCTATGAGCTAAGAACTCATCCTCATATATAACACCTTTTTTATACCTTAAATCATCAAACAATTCTCTTTTATATAATTTATTCCATGAAAATATAAATTTTTCCCCTTCTTTTAAAACCTTATCAATAGATTCAATATTATTTAAATTTTTAACATTAATTTTATTATTATTTTGATTTATTTCATTATATTTATTAATATTATTTTCATCTATCTTATAATAATCACAAATAACCAAATCCGAATTGTTATTTTTTATAGTGTCAATTAATATTCTATACATATCCTTATTTACAAAATCATCTGGATCTATAAATCCTATAAACCTTCCCTTTGCAATGTCCAGACCTGAGTTTCTAGCACAACTTACCCCTTCATTTTTTTTATTAATTACTTTTATTCTTGAATCAATCTTTTTATATTTATAACATATTTCTTTACAATTATCTGTTGATCCATCATTAATTAGAATCAACTCAAAATCTCTAAAAGTCTGATTTAATACACTTTCTATACAATTAGATAAATACTTTTCCACATTATATATAGGAACTATAATACTTAATTCCGGCATCCCTTTTTTCTCCTTTTTAAAATTTTTGATTTTAAGAATTTAAAGCTGTATTCACTCCCGATAAAAATAATATCTAATATTGCTTTACCCTTACTTGTATTTTTATTAATTTTATCTATATCTTTATATGTTATTAATTTTATATTTAATTTTTCTATCTCATTTTTAATGTCATCATCAAACATCATTTCATATTCTAAAATTCTTTCTTGCCAAGTAGGATTAATTTCTTTTATTTCTTCTGATAATACTGATGGATGAATATGAACCTCATTTATACCGTCTGGTAATTTTCTAAGCATATTAATAAATGCTGTTTTCTTTTCAGAATATGTCTTAAAAGTATTTCTATAAGGAAATTTAAATACATAGTCTGGAATTGATATTTCATATAAATCTGCTATTGCCGAAAAAAATTTCGCTATATTATCTGTATCACATAAACTAGGGATTCCCTCTCCAACATCAACTGTTCCATTTCTAGCCCACCTCATTGGAAGCTTTCCTTCATCTCTACATTTCTTACACAAATACATATATACACGTGGATTATATGTTGGATATATAGCATATCTATGCAAATCAACATGAGATATCTTTATTCCATCCTTTTTCAATTTATTAAATTGCATCTCTATTTCTTGCTTAATATCTTTATATCTCAAATTTTTACTAAATTCCATTCTATCTCCAAATAAGTATCCATATTTATCTTCAATAGACTCGCTTCTTGATAGGCTTTTATACTTAAATTTACTATCATCATTCAAAAATGTTAAATGTAAACCTATATTATCTGAATTTTTAGCTGCCCATTCAGCTGCTTCTTTATAATAATTTACATTAGGCATTAATGTAGCTGAAGATATCCTATTTTCCTCTAATAATTTAAATATTGCACTATTTACAGAATTACAAATACCAAAATCATCTGCATTTATAATTAAATATTTACTCCCCATTATTTTCTCCTAATTTAATATTAACTACCTATAATACTCTTTATTTTTCTACTATAGATAAATAGCTCATAATTTAAATTTAATATCCTAATCTTTAACTTATATCTTCTTGACAAAATACTATTTTCTTTAATATATCTATAGTATTTTGTCGTATATTCTCTAATTGTATTTAAGTATTTCTTCTTCTTATCAACATCATCTACTTGTTTTAAAATATATGAAATATTATCCATACACCAATAAGTAAATGTAGCTATAATTTGATTCATAAGTTTCTTATAGTTTTTATCCATAAATTCTATTATTTCATCCCACCCAATAAATGCCTGTAATCTTTTTTCATTAAAATTTGATGTCAAAATGCTATTTTCTCTTTTAACATAAATATATCCACAATAATTTATATAAGTAGAATTTTTTGAATTAGCAAATAGTCTATAAGTTGTAGATAAATCTTCATGTATCCTTCCCTCTGGAAATGATATATTATTAAAACATTTTTTATTAAATAATTTATTACATAATGAAAATCTATATAAATTGCCTTTAAATAATTCATTCATTGCTTCTATATTATTAAATTTGAGTACCTTTCCCGTCTCATCACTCGCTTGAATCTTACCATTAATTTCACGACTAAATTTACATATAGCTATATCAGAGTCATTTTCTATACATAATCCATATAACTTCCCATACATACTTTCATCTATATAATCATCAGGATCAACAAAACCAATATATTCTCCTTTGGCTGCATGTAATCCTGAGTTTCTTGCTGAACTTACACCACCATTACTTTTGTGTATTACCTTTATTCTATTATCTTTATTTGCATACTCTTCACATACTACCCCACTATTATCAGTTGAACCATCATTAACTAATATTAATTCAAAATTTTTAAAAGTTTGATTTAATATACTATCTATACATCTAGATAAATATTTATCTACATTATAAATAGGAACAATAATACTTATAATTGGATCCATAATACTAACTCCCCACCTTAATATTAATTCTTACTTATATATTATCAATATTATAAAACACTTAACTTTTCTCTAAGAATCGTAGAAGAAGTATCCTTTGTATAAGGAAAATACACCACTTCAACGCCAACTTTTCTAAAATCATCTTCAACTTTCATAAATAACGGCTTGCCTTTCCAATCATCGCCAACAAACATTACATCAAACTTTAATTCTTTCCATGCTTCATATTTATCCCTATTTACTTGAGGTATTACCTTATCAACACAATCAATTGATCTAACTATTTCAGACCTTTCTTCAAATGGTATTATAGGTGTTTTATTTTTATACTCTCTAACTAATTCATCAGTACTAACTCCAACAATAAGATAATCACATTGCTCCTTAGCTTTTCTTAATATATTAAGATGACCTACATGAAACATGTCAAAAACCCCAGTTGTATAACCTACTCTATACTTCTTCATTTCCTCTTCCCCCTCTTATCTAAAGCAAACCTTACTAATCTTCTTTTCTAATTCTTCGCTACATTTTCCTATTTCAAAACTTCCTATTTTACTTGAGAAACTTTTTAAATCTTTGTCATATTTGTCACTATCAAAATTAGCTATTTCACTTGCTAATTCATCATTATTTTTTACTGATATAAACGGTAATTCATTTATAGCAAAATATAATCCTCTATCATTTTCTATATATTCATCTAAATCTGGTACATATAAAAAACATGGTTTCTTAGTTAATGCAAAATCAAACATAAGTGATGAATAATCTGATATTAAAACATCTGCAATACTTAATAATTCTTGTATATCATCATATTTAGTTACATCTAAGACATATTTTCCATAAACTAATTCATCTGATTTAGATACTAAATGTGGATGTAATTTAACCAAAAATACCCATTCTCTACCAAACTTATCTTTAAGCTTGTTTATTATTTTTGAATAATCAATATTATATATCTCTAAATTGTTGTTTTTTCGGAAAGTAGGCGCATACAAAATAATTTTTTTATCTTTATCTATTTTTAATTTTTCTTTAACCATACCATTTAAATTTGAATCACTTTTAACTAAAATATCATTTCTAGGCGTTCCATGTTCAAATATTTCACCATCATACCAGAATGCTCTTTTAAATATATCTGTACTAAACTTGCATCCTGATATTAATAAATCCAATTTCTTTGAATCCTCTTTAGCCATTTTTATGTAATGAACTGGCAAAGTATCTTCAGCATCCTTTTCTATTTGCTTAAGTCTTAAAGAGCTATGCCAAGTTTGAATGTAATATTGGTTATTTCTCTTTTTAAACGTTTCTGTCGTTCTAAAGTTAGTTATAATAACTTTTGATGTACATAATTCATAAAAGTATTTTAAGGACATTATTTTTACTTTTCGTATTCCCTGAATACTTTCTTTTGATTTAACATCATTAAATGCCCACACTATATCGTATTTATCTGGATAATTTTTAACTATATATTCTGATATATATTTAGGACTACATCCATATTGACTTCCATAATAGCTGTATAAAAATATTTTATTATTCCTTATAGGCAAACAATTAAATATTCTTATAATACTTGTTATTATAAAACTTTTTATTTTTGCAACACCTTCCATTATTACTCTCCTTAACTAAAAGCTTATTTTTTTTAATGCTGATTGCTTCTCTTTTAAATTAACTTTTCTTAATATTTTATTTATATTTACATAAATTCTGCTAAGGTAATAATTAAACTTAAATAATGATACTTCTTTACTTAATTCTTTATCATTTATAATTGCATCTTTTATATTTGAATAATTCTCAATAATATAGCTTCTTAACTCTTTCCTATAGCATCCATCTAAATCTTTATCATTATTTTTATTTAATAGATAGTAATGTAGCAATATAGTTTTTGTCAGTATTTTATATGATTCATTTATTAATTCTTCATAATTTTTTTCAATAAACTTATGCCTTTCTTTCATTCCCCATATAATGTCAAGATTCCTAGCTGTATATGTAGAAACTATACTATCATTACGTTGCAAATAATAATACATTGGTTTATGACAAATAACATATTTACTTACTCTATTCATAACATTATGTGCCCAAAATACATCTTCAAAAAGTACACCCTTTTTAAATGGTAAATCTTTTATTAATTTTATTTTATAAAGTTTTCCCCATGCAAAATTCTTTACTTTTTCATTTATAACTAATTCTTTCATCACTTCATCCCTGTTTAATTGAATAGGATTCATATACTCTTTATAGTATCTATCATCATATAGTAAATATTTATCATAAGCATAATAAAATCCTGACTGAACTACATCTGCGTTTAGTTCTATTGCCAATCCTATTAAAGTTTCTATCATTTCCTCTTTTAACCAATCATCACTATCTACAAAAACTACATATTCACCTGTTGCATATTTCATTCCATAATTTCTTGAATCTGATAATCCACCATTTTCTTTATGAAGAGATATTACTCTTGAATCTTTAACTTTATAATTATCTACAATACTCCCACAATTATCTGGGGATCCATCATCAACTAATATAACCTCTATATTTTTATAAGTTTGGTTTAATATGCTATCAATACATCTATTAATATAATTTTCAACCTTATATATTGGAACAATTACACTTATTTTAGGTAACATGTTTTCCCCTACCTTTTATCTCATTAATTAAAAATACTATATAAATTATTCAATTCATTACTATTACTGTAATTAGTCTTTTTACAATTATCTGAAAGTTTAGTTCTTAAATTTTTATCCCTATATAATTTCTCGATACCATTAGCAATTCCCTCAACAGATAATTCACATATATATCCATCAACATTTTCTCTTACTTGACTTTTTGCTGTAGTATAATTTGTTATAATTACTGGTTTACCTAATATTTGAGCTTCACCTACAGTAACAGCCTTTCCTTCATATCTAGAAGGTTGTACATATATATCTCCAGCCTTCATATATGGATATGGATTGATCTTTTTACCTAATAAAATAAAACTATCTTCTAGATTATTTTCCCTTATAATCTTTCTTATCATCTCTTCATCTCCACCATACCCAACAACATACCACTTAATATTAGTTAACCCTCTATCATGTAATAATTTTAATGCTTTAACTGCAATATCTATACCTTTAGCATGAGAAAGCCTTGCAACTGAAACTAATTTAAAACTATTATATTTTTTAATATTTTCTTCAATATCTTCTTCCGCCATTTTTCTTATAAAATTAGGAGAAGTTATATTTTCCATAACCTTAACTTTCTCTTTTAAGCTTGGATACTTTTTAACAAAAGCATTTTTACATTCTTCTGATACTGCCATAATATAATCAAATTTATTCCACATCTTTAAATCCATATCAATATCAGTTTCAATAGTAGAGTAATCAGTATGAATCCATGCAATTTTCCTTTTAGCCTTTACTTTTTTAGCAACAAAATAATGTGGCCATAAATAGCTTATTGCAACATCATACTCTTTATCTAATTTAGGTAGGAACGGTAATGCATACTTCCACATAAGCTGCATTTGATATATTCCATACTCACTTAAATTCTTTGACTTACCATTTACTTTTGCTAAAAACTTTGATAAAACTCTTGTTAATCCTAATATTAAATTTCCTTGTTTTATAGTTTCTCCTATGGATTTTCTAAACGTTGAATATTGATTTATTTCATCTAATAAATTAACCTTATCATTCAGCATTGGCATAAAATCGCCCGTATGACTATACAACATTAAATCAACTTCATTATTGACATAATCAAAGTTATTTAGCATACTTATTAAACTTCTTTCAACACCTCCGACTTCCATATCAAAAGATGCTATTAATACTTTTCTCATACTTTTCTCCTAATCTAATTTAAGCTTATAAACTGATAATAAATTATCTAATATACTGTTTAAATCATAATGCTTATCTTTAATAGCTTTCGCAATATTAATATTATTTTTATTCTTATTCGATATAATCTTCTCTGCCTCTTCTGCCCACTTATGAATCCCATCTGATAAATTTAATTGTTTTACTAATCCTACTCCTAAGTCAGCTTCTGGTTGAATAGCTTCTGATACAAGGCATGGTACTATTGATACTTGAGCTTCTAATAATACTAATCCTAATCCTTCATATATAGATGGCATAATAAATAAGTCAAATTCTTTCATTATCTTGTCAACATCATCTCTTATACCTAATAAATAAACATTGTTCTGTATATTTAATTTTAATATTTTTTCTTCTATTTGTTCTCTTAAAATACCATCACCAACCAATATACATTTAATATTAGGATTCTTATTAATCATTTCTGATACAATATCTAATAAAAAACTATGATTTTTTGCATCCATTAAACGCCCAACATGTCCAACTATAATATCCCTTTTATCAATATTTAATTCTTGCCTTATTCCATCATCACTTTTTATATTCATAAATTTTTCATATGCTATATAATTAGGAATTACTTTATAATTATTATTTTTAACAATATTTTCACCAAATAGATACTTTCCTGCACTATTACTACAAGCAAGATAGTTTGTTGAAAAAAACTTTATTAAAGTTCTCATTATTGCAATATATATTCTTTTTATAAATGAATTATCAATATCTAATGTAGTATGAGCATGAGATATTCTTATTTTAGCTCCTCCCAAGAAAGCAGCTAAAGCACCTATTCCACAATTAAATAATGTATGAATATGAACAATATCATAATTTCCTTTTATTACATTCTTTAATTCCTTAATTGACTTAAATAATCCAATCGTTTTAGGAGAATTTAATCTTATTATATTTCCACCTAACTCTATTATTTCTTTATCATAATATCCTTCTTCTTCATAATAAGAGATAAAATCAAAAGCAATATCTTTATACACTTTTCTATATAAATTCACCAACATAGTCTCAGTTCCACCAATATTCATACCACCAACTACATGTAAAACTCTTTTTTTATTTTTCATCTCTTATCCTCCAAAGTAATTTGTTCCAAAAATAAATTCCTTTAATTTAAAATTAGTTGGATAACTCATTCCCATACCTATAACCTGCTCATAATAAAAGAAAAAGAAATAACAACCTAAAAACCCTAAATATAATAGTCTTCTCTCTTTACCATTAAAACAATTTTTAATTAAATATGGCATTAATACAAAATTGTATAATTGAAGATATAATGTGAATCTATTAAATATCCAATTAAACATTCCAAAAGCAACAAAAATTACATTTATAATAGACATGTTTACAAAAATATTACTATCAGGCCATTTTTCTTTTAATTCGTGTCTTTTAAGATAAGCAAAAATGACTGGCACAGAATTTACCAATGTTCTCATTGCACTTGATCCCCCTTCATTAAATTGAGAATAATGTCCATATGAAGTGCTTTCTAATGCTTTAAATATTATTGGACTTATTATGTTATATCCAAATACCCCCACAACTGCTAAACCTATAAATATCACCATTTTTTTTGACCAAGCTTCTTGTCTAACAACAAAATATATTGGAATCATCATTAAAGCCGATTCATGGAATGTTGAAATTAATATTACACATATACAATAAGGAATAAATTTTCCTTTAATAATTAATTGCGTACATGCAAATAGTAGTGCAGCTGCCAGGCATTGCCTTAAACCATTCATTGTTGTTATATAATATCCAGAAGTTATATACATATAAACCTGTAACTCTAAATAGCTCCTATATTTATTGAACATGATAACATTTAATATATTTGTTATTAATGCCACTGTAAAAATTAATATTTGTGGATCTGTTGATATCTGCATAAGAAACAAACTTAATAAATTTAATGCAAAATCTCCATCAAATTTAAATTGATTTGGATTCTGTACTAATAACTCATATGAGTGTTTATAAAAAGGTGTATCCCCTATACCACTTCTCAATCCAGATAAAAATACTAAAATTGATGCTACTATAACTGAGAAAAATATAGCTTTACCCTTAAAATTTTTATCATATGCAAATCTAGCTAATAAATAAAATATATAGGTTGATATTATTGTTGAATAAAAAGGTAACACTATAACTCTCTCCTTTAGTTAATATCAGGTGTTTTACTTAATATATAGAAATATAAAACTACTCCAAATGGTATTGCTATTATTGTTCTAAATTTACATGGCACTTCACTTAAAAACTTCTTATTCTTTGCCATTATAGAACTAGAAACATAGTGAATACATTCTTTAAACTTATTCTTACTTGATATCCTCGGATTCTTCATATTCTGAATTCTAATAAAAGCAAATCCCTTTGGATTTCTCCTATATTGCTTAAACATATTTAAAGATGAACCATCTTCCATATACTCAACAATACATACAACTTCATTCATTATTCCTAAGTTATAATTATCATCAAGTCTTGCATACTTATAAGCCAAACTCACATACTTTTCACCTTCAAAAATTGGATAAGGATAAATCTTAGTTAAATCACTTCTATAAATAAACTTCTTATCTCCTTTAACTCCTAAAGTATTATAAATATCAAAATAAGTAGTTTCACTTACATCACTTGGTAATTTCGTTCCTATAATTTCTCCATTTTCATATGCATCAAGTGCCACAAAACCTGCTAATCCTCTATGTCTATTACTTTTCCAAAACTCCACTATCTTTTCAACTGCATCATCAGTCATATAATCATCGGAATCAATACAAGTATTAATTTCAGTATCAATTAATTCATAAGCAGTATTATGAGCTCCATGCATTCCTTGATTTTTCTGATAGTGATATCTTATTTCAATTTCATTTTCACTAATCCATTTATCTACAATTTCCTTAGTATTATCACTAGATCCATCATCAACTATTAGCCACACAAAATCCTTACTACTTTGTCTTTTCAAACTTTCATAACACTTATGTAACGTATAAGCTCTATTAAAAGTTGGTGTAAATACAGTTAATGTCTTCAATTCTTAAACCTCCAACTCCTATGCATATTTCTTCAGATAAAAATCACTTAACCATTTAACATTATTAGTAGAGTCATAACCTTTTTTTATCATTAGATTTATATCATCCTTCTTCTTAAAATCACTATTAAGAACAATATCTGCCCAATATTCAGCTCCTTTAGATAAATCAATAAACTCTACATTATTAGTAATATCACTTTCCTTAGTTACTCCAGTAGACGTTATAACCTTTAATCCTGCTGCTTGAGCTTCGACCATAACTACAGCTAGTCCTTCAAATTGAGATGGAAATAAAAATAAATCCATTGCTTGCATTAGCTCTGGTATATCTTCTCTTACCCCAAGAAACTCAACACTCTTATCTAATCCAAGCTTATTTACTTTTTCTTCAATCTTTTCTTTTAAGTATCCATCCCCAACTAAAAGTAAAACTATATCTTTATCTTTCTTATAAATTTCATTAAATACATCTATTAAAAACTCATGATTCTTTTGAGGATTAAACCTTCCTACATGTCCAATTACTTTCTTACCTTCAATATCTAATTTTCTTCTAATATTATTTCTGACTTCTTCATTAAATCTAAATTTTTCAGTATCAACTGCATTATTCAAAACAGTAACCTTCCCTGAATTGCTTATATCTTTTCCAAATAGCCATTCTCCAGCCCTCTTTGAACAAGCAAAATAATCACTAACATTTCCTTTTAAATTTCTTCTTGCATATACTCTAAAAGGGTACTTATAATCAAGTTTTAAATCTGATAAATGGCTATGAGCTATTCTGCACTCAATCCCAGCTTTTTTAGCAGCCTTTAAAACAAAACCACTATTTTCGTTTATATGAGAATGTACTACTTTATACTCCTTATGTTCTTTAAAAAATTCATCTAGTTCCTTAAAATATTTATTATAATTACCTGGTTTTATAGGAGATAATCTATATATTTTTCCGCCTAGTGCTTCAATTTCATCATCATAATGCCCTCTTTCAACTCTATTCGTCATAAAATCAAATTGAATCTTACTTTTGTCCAATTTTCTATAATAATTCATCAACATTGTTTCAAGACCACCACGATTCATTATAGTTACAACCTGTAATACTCTTATTGGTTCCATTATATTTATCACTCCCTTACACTCTATTAAGATTCTGTAACTTTTCTAAATAAATCATAAGTAAAGGGCATAAATCTAAAAACACTGAATATAAATTTTTCTTTTACTCCTATAAAATTTGACCTCAAAAAAACTCCATAGTACTCTTTAAATTGTTTATTTACAGTAAACTTAACTTCATTTTCAAATCTAGTTTTTTTACTATTATATCTACTATTAAGTGCAACTTTTACCCACTTATATAAACACATATGTGCATATTCTTCTTTTGAATTTTCAATCAAATACTTATAACAATTTATATAAGTGTTTAAAATTTCCAAATTTCTCTTGTTAAATCTTCTATGAGTCACAGATTCATAATGTTGCCTCCAACAATATAATTCACTATTTACTAATACGATCTTTTTAGATAAATTAAACAATTTATTCGTAATATTTAAATCCTCAGCCCCATTATCATCAAATCTTATTTCATAAAATAATTCTCTTCTCATTAACTTATTCCACATAGGCATATACTGATAATCATTTTTACTAATTCCATATAAGTTTCTATATATAAATTCTTTATCTACTATCATAGATTTATTTTCAAATACTTTATTGTAATCAAATTCTTCTGATTCTGTAGTACAATAACAACATGACATTTCTGCATTTTCTTTAATCAAAGATTTATATAACACTTCATACATATATTTATTCATTAAATCATCACAATCTGAAAACCCTATATAATCTCCTCTAGCAATATCTAATCCTAAATTTCTAGCTGAACATATGCCTCCATTTTCCTTATGTCTTACCACAATTCTAGGGTCTATTTTTGCAAATTCATCACAAATATCAGAACTATTATCAGTACTACCATCATCAATAAGAATTAATTCAAAATCAGTAAATGTTTGATTTAATATGCTCTCTATACATTGCTTTAAATACTTTTCCGAATTATATACCGGAACTATTATGCTTATTTTAGGATTAGAAGTTACCCCCATCTCAAATTCCCCCTTATACTGCTTTTCTTAATACCTCTATCCCATTAATCATCAAATATGAAGGTATTGATAACTTGTACTTATTAAAAAAATAAAATACTCTCCAATGAATAGAAAAATGCTTAAGCTCTAATCCACGATAAGCCTCTTCTATATAATCTTCCTTTAATATAGCCTTTATATTTTTCATTTTTCTTCCTATAGAAATATCATTACTTTTACTACATTCTAAAAGTCCCATTCCTAAAACCGAAGTACATATTCTATTATTCAAAGCAATTTCATATTGATTTCCTAAATTATTGTCCTTAATAAAATCCTTCATATAATTAAAATAATTTCTTCTCTTTTCAACAAAATTAGGAATATACCTAGAAGTTATAGAATTACTATTACCTCTCCAATAATGGTACATAGGCTTATTTAATAAAATAACCTTATTAACCTCATTAAAAACAAATATATTAAATAGAGTATCTTCACCTGAACCAATTTCCTTTAAATCAACAAATCTTAAATCTTTATCTTTTAGCAATGATGTTCTATACATCTTAGCCCAAACAGTACCTAATGCATCTAAATACTCTGGATTAGCTAATTCCCTCCCAATTGGTCCTACAAGCTTTCTTAGTAACTTATCTTTTACTTCCTCATTAACATATAAGCTTTCTTCCGGTAAATTAAATACCTTTTCCTTAGAATGATCTGTAAACTCTCTAACATAAGTACACATAACTAAATCACAATCATTACTCTCAATAGACTTATGTAAAACTTCAACCATATTAGTATCAATCCAATCATCACTGTCAACAAAAACTATATATTCCCCTTTAGATTGACTTATTCCAATATTTCTAGCTTCTGAAACTCCTAGATTATCATTATCTATAATTTTTATTCTTTCATCTTTTTTAGCATATTCTTTTAATATATTTAAACTATTATCAATTGACCCATTATTTAAAGCTATTATTTCTATATTCTCAAATGTTTGATTAACTAAACTATCTAAGCATCTTTTTAAATATTGCTCTACATTATATACAGGTACTATTACACTAACTTCAACACTCTTCTTTTCCATAATAACCTCTTATTAAACTTGTAAATATATCGCTTCAATCTCTTTAACAACATTTTTTATATTAAAACTATTAACTTTATCTTTTAAAACTTTTGAATTATAATTATTATCTTTAATATAGCTATCTATAATATTAGCCCATTCAATCTCATTCTTTTCAAGTGATATTACATTACATAATCCTAAATCTGCTTCTTCTGTTATCTTATCTGATATAAAACATGGTAAATTAGCTACTTGTGCCTCAACTAATGTTACAGGTAGTCCTTCCCATTTTGATGGAAACAACATAAAATCCATTTTTGTCATTATATTAGGAACATCTTTTCTGGAACCTAGAAGAGTTATAGTATCTTCCAATCTACATTCCTTAATTAAGCCTTTAACTTCTTCCTCTTGTGGACCTTTTCCTATCCAATATAAATGAATATTTTTATTAATTTTTATTAATTCATTTATAATCTTTACAATAAAAATACTATTTTTTTGCTCACACATTCTTCCTACAGTTAATAATTTAATTTCATTACTATTTATATTTAACTCTTCTATATCTGGAGTATTTTTAAACTTTTCAAAATCAACCCCATTATTAATAACAATAGTATCTTTAACTTTCTCTCCATACATATATAAATTAGCTGCTTTCGAACACCCTAATCTTTTTGTAGAGAAAAAATTTATTATTGTTCTCATTATTTTTCTATAAATCCTTATAGGTAAAGTTGCACCTACCGTTCTAGCATGAGCACTGTTTGTATTATGTGAATGACTAATTCTAACTGGAACTCTTGCTATAAATGCAGCTAATAAATTTATTCCGTTAAAAAAGTCTATATTGGTATGAACAACATCAAATGGACCTTCTTTTTTTAACACTTTTATTAATCTAAAAAAATGCCTAACTATATTCTTTATTCCATTTAAATCGCTAGTATGATAAACCTTTGCTCCTTCACTAATTACTTTATCTTCATAAAATTGTTTACCATCACAAGCTAAAGCAAAACTTATCTCTATTTTTTCTCTATCAATATTTTCAAAAATATTAATCAAAAAAGATTCTATCCCTCCAGGTGCTAAACCATGAGATATTTCTAGCACTTTTACTTTCTTTTTATTATTTAACTTTTCCATTTATAGCTTGTACCTCACATAATAAATTTTTACCTATTAGTAGCATAAGAAGCTAACCCCTTCTCGCCATTAATCTCTAATTCAATATCATCATAAACCTTAAGAAGCTCATTATTGACATTTCTAATATCATACTTATTAATTTCATCAGCCACTATAAATCTTCTATCACTTGCAAGATAATAATTTTCAATAGCCTGAGCTGTTGCTTCAACATCACCAACATTAACCAAAGTTCCAACACTATCATTACAAATAATATCCCTGCAGCCCCTGATATTAGTAGCAATTACCTTTCTTCCACATGCCATAAACTCCATTAAATTTCTAGGTAATCCTTCTCTATATGACATTAAAATTCCAATATCTGATATATTTATCAGTTTATTTACATCTTGCCTATATCCTAACATAAATATGTTATTTTGTAAATCTTTTGAAACTATTTGATCACTTAGATAAGTAATATACTTACCATCTCCAGCACAAAGCAGTTTTATATTAGGATACCTATCCTTCAATATCTCCATTGCATTAATAATTTGCATATGATTCTTATTTTTATTTAACTCGGCAATCATTAATACAACAAAATCATTAGCCTTTAATCCTAAACTTTCCTTAATAGAAGCAATGTTATTTTCACTTAACTTTTTATACTTTTTTAAATCAATACCAACTCCATTAATAAAGTAACACTTCTTAGGTTTAAGCTTATTTTTAGTAATTTCATAATCCTCAGAATTAATATTAATAATTACATCACTTAACTTAGCCATAGCTTTTTCAATAGGATAATATAATAACCAGCCTAATTTAGATCCACCTTTTAAAAAGTGATATCCATGAGCAGTATAAATAGTTTTTATATTATCATAATTAATTTTTAATAGCCTGCCATAAATAGAAGCAATAGGAGTGTGAACATGTACTATGTCATAACTATAAAGTCTTTGAAGCTCATTAAGCTTCTCAAAAGCCTTAATATTTCCAATACCAAGAGGATTTCTTGAAAAAGGCACCTCAAAAACCTTAACTCCCTTATTTAAAAGTTCTTCATCAACTGGCTTATCTATAGAACAAGCACAATGAACCTCATATCCATTTTCTAAAAGCATCTCAATATGCGGTATTAAAAAAGCATTAATAGTCCTGCTAACAGTTGTTACATACAATACCCTCTTCAAAACTATTCCCCCTCTTACTTTTATCACTCTTAATAACCTTTGCTGGAACACCAACTGCTGTACTAAAAGATTCAATATCATTTACTACTACAGCTCCAGCTCCTATTATTGATCCCTTACCTATCTTCTTTCCTTGAATAACAGTAGAACCTGATCCCATCATTACACCCTCTTCAATAAGATCATTTCCAGAAACATTAACATTCCACAATAGTGAAACATAATCTTTAATTATTGAATCATGTCCAACTCCACATTTAGGACTTATAATTACATGATTTCCTATTTCAATATTTACAGTAAGGATTGCCCCTTCATAAATTATTGTTCCTTGTCCCACAGTCATATAATCATGTATCCAAACCTTTGGATGTACTATAGTTGCAAATTTAAATTTATTATTCACCTTATTTACTATCTTCTTTTTAACTTCATAATTTGCTATGGCAATAACAATATACGTATCATTAGATAAGAATTCTAAAGAATCTATTCCACCAATTACTGAATACCCATTAATAACTTTTCCCCAGTTATCAGTGTTATCATCAATGAATCCTAACAGATTCCAAGTTGGCTCTAATTCATTTATTTGTTGAATTATTAATGAAACTTCTCTCCCTACTCCACCTGCTCCTATGATCACTATATTCTTCATCTTTGCAACCCTTCTCTTTTTACTTTATCTTAAACTTTTTATTCTTACTCTTTTTAAAATCACCATAATATCCATAATATTTATTATCAATAGACTTATCACAAGCATTTAATACAGTTCCAATAACATTTGCCCTTACATCAATAAGCTTGTCATAAGTTTCTTTAACCATCTTTTCCTTAGTAACTCTAGATTTAACAACAATAAGAGTTCCATCAGCCTTTGCTGATAAAAGCAATGCATCCGTTACAGGAAGTACAGGAGGTGTATCTAAAACTATATAATCGAAATTAACTGATAACTCTTCTAATAGATCTTCCATCCCATGAGACCCCAAAATTTCTGAAGGATTAGGCGGAACAGTTCCTGCAGTTATTAAGAAAAGAGAATCATCAACCTTTTTCATAACACTTTTTAAATCACTATTACCAACTAATAGATCTGTCAAACCTTCACCATTAGTTACAAAAAAGTTATAATGCATAGAAGGCTTTCTTAAATCACAATCAATCATTAGAACTCTTGCTCCATCTTGACTTAATATATTTGCTATATTTCCTGCCACAGTAGATTTTCCTTCACCCATTATTGAGCTAGTTACTACTAATGTTTTTATAGGTCTATCTACTGAAGAGAACTTTATACTAGTTCTTAAGCTTCTATAAGCTTCCGCTGACAGGGACTTGGGCATTTTTTTCGTTATGAACATTTTTATTCTCCTTTCTAAACTCTCTTTCAGCTATTGGTATACTTCCTAAAACAGCAACTGGTATAATCTTCTCTAATTGTTTCTTAGACATTATCCTACTATCTAAATAATCCAAAACTAAAATTAATCCTATTGATATAATTATTCCTGCTGCAAAAGCTATCATAGGAAGCTTTGTCTTATTAGGATATATTGTTGCAACTCTTGCTTCGCTTAAAACTGTTGGGTTTGTCCCTGGCATTATTTCCTTTACTTTGTCTATAAGCTCATCACAAACAGCATTTAATGTTTCTTCCATTTGTTTATCTGTATAACTTGAGTAATAAATATTAACTATTGGGGTGTTTTCTGAAGATGAGAAGCTTAAAGAAGAAGCAACCTCTAGAGATGTTTTATCTATTTTATTTTTCTTTAAAGTATCATCTAAAAATCCATCAATTCTTGAAATTTCACTAAATATAGTTATAAACTGTGAATAATAACTTAACTCCTCTTGTGAATAAATATCTAACATATCATTACTATTCCCCATAAACACCTTTGCATTTGCACTATAACTTGGTTGAAGCTTTGATACCTTGTATAAAGCTAAACTAGTTGTTACAGCAGTAATAACTATAATTATCCAAAATTTTCTTTTGAATAAATACCACAACTCTTCAAAATCAAATAATCTATCTTCCATCTTAATCCTCCTATCCTAAGTTCCTATCTATAAATAAATTTCCCCATTTATCTCTTAAAGTTAATTCATTAACTATTCCCTATTTACCCTGATTTGCTATCAATTAAGTTAAATTAATTTGTTCCATTAAAATACTCCATAGTTACAGTTTCACTTTGATTAATACCTTCTCTCTTAAAAACCTTCCAAAATGTTAAGAAGAAGATTTTTATATCTAACCATAACGACCAATTATCTACATACCAAACATCAAGTTTAAATTTTTCACACCATGTAATAGAGTTCCTTCCATTAATTTGTGCCCATCCTGTAAGTCCTGGAAGTACTTCATGTCTTCTTATTTGTTCACTATTATAATGTTCAAGATATTGAACTAATAATGCCCTTGGACCTACCAAGCTCATATCACCTTTTAAAATATTAATTAGCTCTGGTAATTCATCAATACTAAAGCTTCTTAAGAATCTTCCAAACTTAGTTAACCTCTCGTTATCACTTAATAAGTTCCCATCCTTATCAGTAGAGTTTTTCATTGTTCTAAACTTTATCATCTTAAAAATCTTATTATCCTTACCTACTCTCTCTTGCAAGAAAAAAGCAGGACCACCTAAGTTTATTCTTACTAATAAATAAATTATTAGCATAAATGGTGACAAAAGAATTAAAGCAGTTGCTGATATTACAATATCAAGTAGTCTTTTTATAAACATATTATCCTTCCCTTTTCTCTTACCTTTTTATTTAATTCTCTTTTTATTGAATTTGCCTTTTATTTTTATCTAATTTATTTTTTCTTTAAACAAATAGCTCTTTTATAATTTCAATAACTCTATTAATTTCTTCTTCATTCATCTTTGTATCTGAAGGTAAGCATATCCCCCTATTAAATATATCTTCAGAAACACTAATGCCATGATAACTAAAGCTACTAAAGAAATCGTATTTTTCATAATAAGGCTGCATATGCATTGGCTTCCACACATGTCTTGATTCTATATTGTTTTCTTCTAACTTTAGAATTATATCAATTGGCTTAACTTTTGATTCTATATTAATTGTTGCAACACTTAGCCAATAGTTAGGCTTACCATAATCACATATATTAGCCATTTCTATATCTGGAATATCCTTAAATGCCTCTTTATATTTTTCATAAATATACTTCTTTTGAGCTATTCTCTCATTTAAAATCCTTATTTGTCCTCTTCCTATTCCAGCTACTATATTGCTCATTCTATAGTTATATCCAAGCTCTGTATGTTTATAATATCTTGCATTATCTCTTGATTGAGTTGACCAAAACCTCGCTTTTTTTATTGCTTCATCATCATTAGAAACTAACATTCCTCCGCCTGATGTAGTTATTATTTTGTTTCCATTAAATGAATAAATTCCATACTTTCCAAATGTCCCTGTTTGTTGTCCTTTATATGTTGCACCAAGTGATTCTGCTGCATCTTCTATTACTGGAACATTGTATTTATTACAAATCTCCATTATTTCATCCATATTTGCAGCTTGTCCATAAAGATGAACTACTATAACTGCTTTTGGCAAAATTCCCTTTTTCTCATAACATTCAAATGCTTTTTTTAATGCTATAGGAGACATATTGAAACTTTCGTATTCTGAATCTATAAATACTGGTGTTGCTTTTTCATACATTATTGGATTACAGCTTGCTGCAAATGTTAAATCTGAACAAAATACTGTATCGCCTTCTTTTATACCCAATAGCTTAATTGCTAAATGTATTGCTGAAGTTCCTGATACTAATGCAGCTGCATCCTTTATACCTACATACTCTGCAACTTCTTTTTCAAAGTTATTTACATTAGGTCCAAGTGGGGCAATCCAGTTTGTATCAAATGCTTCTTTTATAAAGCTTTCTTCAAGTCCTCCCATATGTGGTGAAGCTAAGTATATTCTTTTATTTTCTTTTTGCTTTGTTACTTCTATACGTTTAGCTTCTTTCTTTTGTAAACTCTCTCTCTCCTTTAATACTTCCATTATTCTTTTCCCCCCAATGTTGTGGCTGCAACCTCTTCTACTAACTTTTTCTTATTATAAAAATCTGGTGAATAATATGTTGGTACTATTTCTTTTAGCTTATCAATTAACATATTTTTATTTCCTAATTTTGTTACAAATATTAAATCATCTATTTGTTTTCTCAATTTAATTAATGAAATAGTTTCTGGCTTATCAATAAATATCTTATTGTGAGCAGTTTTTCTTAACTCATCATTATTCATTAATAATTCTTCATATAGTTTTTCTCCTGGTCTTAAGCCTGTTATTTTAATTTTTATATCTTCATTGGGTTTATATCCTGAAAGCCTAATTAAATTTTCTGCTAAATCATATATTTTCACAGCCTTGCCCATATCTAAAACAAAGATTTCCCCACCCTTTGCATATGCTCCAGCTTGAAGCACAAGTTGTGCTGCTTCTGGTATTAACATAAAATATCTTGTTATATCCCTATGAGTTAATGTTACAGGTCCACCACTTTTAATTTGCCTTTTAAACAAAGGAATTACTGACCCATTACTTCCAAGTACATTACCAAATCTAACTGCAACAAAATCTGTTTTATTTCCTCTTTCATTATTAACAGCTTGTACTATCATTTCACAAAGTCTCTTTGAAGCTCCCATTACATTAGTAGGATTTACTGCTTTATCTGTAGAAATTAAAACAAACTTTTCTACTTTATATTGGCTTGCAAGTTCAGCCATATTTAATGTACCTAATACATTATTTTTTATTGCTTCTCCTGGATTATCTTCCATTAATGGTACATGCTTATGTGCTGCTGCATGAAATATTATCGATGGTCTATATGCACTTATTATCTGATTTAATCTGTATTTATCTCTTACCGATGCTATTATTACCTTCTTATTTAATTTTGGCTCATTATAAGATAATTCATTTTGTATGTCGTAAACATTATTTTCATAAATATCTAATATTAAAAGTAACTTCGGATTAAATTTTGCAATTTGTCTACATAACTCTGATCCTATAGACCCTCCACCACCAGTTACTAAGACTACTTTATCCTTTATATATTCTTCTATTCCTTGTTTATCTAGCTTTACTTCTTCTCTACCAATTAAGTCTTTTAAATCAACATCTCTCATCTTATTAAAAGAAATTCCTTCTTCTAATAATTGATAATATCCTGGTATTACTTTTACCTTTGCTTTTGTATTACTACATATATCTAATATTTTAGATTTTTCTTCCCCATCTATTTTGGCAATTGCAAAAAGTATTACATCTATATTTTCTCTTTCAACTATTTCAGAAATAGCATCTCTATCTCCAAGAATCTTTACCCCATTTAAATAACTATTTATCTTGCTCTTATTATCATCTATAATACCTACGATATTATATTCAGAACTTTTTTCTTTTCTTATTTCATTCATTATTGCTGAAGCACAATCTCCTGCCCCTATTATTAATACTTTATATTTACCATCTATTTTTTCCGAAACTGTGTAAATAAAAGCCCTAGTTATTACTTTTAGCGACATTCTTAAAGCTGTAATCATTCCTGCTATTAATATACCCGCTAAAATATTAGTTAAAACTGATATTCCATTTGGAATAATCATCATAACCACTGTTGTTATAATACATGAAATTATTGTTGATATTACTGTTTGTTTAAACTCAAATACCCCAGCATTTAACCATATACAGCTGTACATTTTAAAAATTATTAATGATACTACATATATAAATACTACTAATGGTAGTTTTATAAATGTTTCTATTATTTCTGTATGGGATGCATACTGAAACAACATAACTAGATAATAAGATAAAATTATAACTGCTATATCACTTAGTAGTAGTATTACTCTTTTGCTCTTTTTACTTAAATTTATAACTGTAGTTTTAAGCATTGTCCTTCCCCCCTTTTTGATTATTTAAATACTTTACTTTGAATTACCTATAAGTATTAACACACCGTCAATTCACTACATATTTGTTATAATAAATTATATATTTTACATCCTTTTCCAGTAAATAATCTATTAGTTGCACACTGTATATAATTAACATTTATTACTTATTGTATTAATTAGCTATATTATTATTAAATAATTACTTTAAGTTATTTTATTGTTATTCCTTTGAATTATTTTCTACTTAATTATCATTTAATCAACAAAATTTGCATTTCAATTTTAGATAGCGTAATTATTCTATTTATAAACTCTTTAATTTATTACTAATATTTCTCAAATATATTTTTAATAATATTTTATAGATAATACTACAATACTAATTCTTTATTACCCTTGTATTACTCTCAAAAATAATACTTAACTTGATATAGTTTTAATAAAAATTTAATTATGCCAATGATTATTCATTTCATAATTATACTTTTGGATTATAAAATCTATAGTATCTAATTACTACTAAGTAGTAATTTCAGAAATCGTTATCAATACTTCTTAGTATAATTTTTAACATTTAATGTAATTATTAATAGACTTTTACATTTTTTTAGAATATAATTTTAGTAGTAATTACTTTATATATGAAAAGGGGGATAAGATGAAAATTTCTATTTTATGTAGATATCCAGTCATTCATGAAGGTATTAAAGCGATATTAAGAAATAAGTATGAAGATATCACTGGCTTTACTTCTATAGAAGATTGCTTTAAAACATTAGATTCTACAGAAAACACAAGCCTAAATGATACTGAAGATACAATTTTAATAATCACATTATTTAAAGAAGATTTAAAAATAATAGATAATATTCTAGCTATTAAAGACAATTATTCTAAATTAAAACTATTAATCATAGATTTTAACGAAAGTAAGGACATGTTCTTTAAAGTGTCAAAGTTAAATGTTGATGGATATATGTTAGGAACGTTTGCTCAAGAAGACATCAGTTATGCTTTACATAAGATTTCAACTGGAACTAAATTTTATGATCGTGAATTATTGTATAGACTTGTTGAAGATGAGCCTGCCGCTACAATTACAAGCAAAAATAATTTAGGTACTCCACTTACAAGAAGAGAGTTAGAAATACTTTCTCAATTGTCAAATGGATTAAGTAACTTTGAGATAGCTAAAAATCTTAATATTAGTGAAAATACTGTTAAGAAACATATAAGTAATATATTTATTAAGATTAATGTTAAAGATAGAACTCAAGCAATTATTTATGCTTATGAATCTGGGTTAATTGCTAAACCATTATTTTTATAAGTGACATTTTTTATTAAGAACACGCATATAAATTAATAAAAACTAATTAAGTGTTCTTACATAAACTTAAAGGTGCTTCCTTTAAACTTTAAATTAGCGTTTGCATATTTTTATATAAATAAGTAGTGATAAGTCTTTCGGGCAGTTTTATCACTACTTATTTTTTATTACGTCATCTTTTATCACTTCTTTTTTTATTATTTTTTATTACTTTTATCTTTATCATTTTTAACTCTTTATCATTTCTTAATTCTATTCTTTTATTTTTCTCTTAATTCTCTGTTTTTATTTTTCTGCCATCTACTCGCCATTGTTCATTATCTATTATCTATTTTCTATTTTTATATTTACTACAATTATTATATGATTTTTATTATTCTCCAAATTATATTTTTATAAATTAATATATAGTTCATACTATACTTTATATTTTTAAATATAAAAGGATTTTGAAACTATTATTTCTATATTAAAAGATAGTCCTTTACCCTCTATGATTTGTTTTCAAGTGTATTATACATAATTTTGTTATCTCCTGATAAATTTCTTTATCATTCTAATTGCAGTATGTTTAAATGAAAATATCCGAAATTATGCTTAATATTATTTTCAGTAATATTAAAATACCTCTTGAACCATCATATTCCTTTATAAAGCTTTTCTTTACAATATACTTTATATCCAAGAAATCGATATTTTCTCAATATTATAAAATAAAGATACACTATACCTATCCTTGAATTAATAGTTCAAAATCCTCCAAAGAGATAACACTATATAAAATTTAAAAAACAGTAGTAATGCATAACAAACATATTATCATTAACTTCTATTTCAATATTTTATAAACTCTTAGCAGAATGCTTATTTAATATTAATAAATTTTATTCTTTGTCATCCCTTATTATTGTTTTATCCGTTTTAGGCTTAATTTATTCATATTTTTTAGAACTTTTCACAAAAAGTTAAAATTTTTGTTTAGGTTTGTATATATTTTTCTATTCTAGGTAAGACTTCGTAAAGACTTAACTAGGCCTAGAGTTAAGAAATTTATTTTATAGGAGTGACTAAATGATAAAATATAATTTTAATTTAGAAAAGCTAAAAAAATTCTTTAAACTTAAAAGAAAGGATAAAAATGATGGATTTACTTTAGTTGAACTTGTTGCTGTTATGGCCATTATTGCAATTCTTGCTGCTGCATTTATTCCAAGGTTCGGAAATTATCTTACTGAAGCTAAAAAGGTTGGTATTTTAAATGAAGCTAAATCTATTGTTACTGCTTATGAGTCTGTTAAACATAAAGGTAAACTTAAAGAAACTGATATAGGTTCTAAATTTGAAGGTACTAATTTACCATTAGAAGCTGGCACTTTAAAAAATTTAGGTAATGCTTCTGTAACTGAATGTAAATTGATTATAGATACTGAATCTCACGATTTTACTATAAATGATGACAATACTATATCTATTTATAAGGATGGGTCAGTAATTGGTAATCCTATATCCATCGGGTCATCTAATACACCTACACCTCCTGTTGAACCTTAAAAATATAAATATAACTTTAAGAGAATTTAATCAAAAGTACTATTGGTACTAAATTGAGCCTATTAAAACTATTAAATCTTATACACAAAAAATATCATTTATTTATGATACAAATTTTACAATAAATTAAGTTTTGTAATATTGCACAACTCCTCAATCTTTGTGCAAAATAACAAATTAATTTAATAAACAATTATTAAAAACACTAATAATTTATTCAACATATATTATAAAATCTAAACAGTAACTTATATAATAATCATTAATGTAATATTATAATTTTAAATGGACTAATACATATATCAATTTATAAACTAATTTTTATAAAAGAATTTATTTCGCAGAATATAAGTTTCTGCTACTAAAAAAAAATTATCAATACTTCTTAAAATTATCAATAACTCTTTAGGAAATACACTTTTCTAAAGAATACAAAAGCTGTGTCTAATCTACTGCAACATTAATTTTTTTAATACACATTGTAGCTTTGACACAGCTAACTTAAAATATATTTATATCATAAATTATAAACTAAAGAATTCTGTAAATGCTTTAACAGTATAATAGTTATCCTTAACACTTGCTAATTCTCTTATTGAGTGCATTCCAAGCACTGGTGCTCCCATATCAATTACAGGAATAGTTAAGTTTGCTGATGTTACAGGACCTATTGTAGTTCCACCTCTAACATCTGATCTATTAACAAACTTTTGGAATGGAACTCCTGCAGCTTCACAAACACTAGCAAATACAGCTCCATTAAAGCTATCAGTACTATAGCTTCCTGATGCAGCTATCTTTAATACTGGACCACCTTCAAGAACTGGTCTATTTGTAGGATCATGCTTATCTCCTAAGTTAGGATGAACAGCATGTGCTAAATCAGCTGATATCATTATAGATTTAGCTAAAGTTCTATAATATCCTTCTCTGTCTTTTCCTAATCCAAGTGTAATTCTTTCTAATATATTATTTAATAATGTTGAGTTAGCACCTTCAGCTGTTAAGCTTCCTATTTCTTCATTATCTATGCAAATCATAACCTTAGTTGCAGCATTTTCTCTGCTATCAACTAATGCCTTAACTCCAGCAAATACCATCCATAAATCATCAAATCTTCCTGAAGAAATAAGTTCTTCATTCATTCCTATTAATGATCCTTTTTCATATTCATATAATCCAAGTTCAAAGTTTAGTATATCCTCTTTATTAACTTGTAGTTCATTAGCAAGAATATTCATTAAGTAATCTTCTTTTTCTAACCTATCATTTATAAGTCCTAATAAAGGTAATGTATCAACTTGTCTGTTGATTTTATATCCATCATTAACTTCTCTATTCATGTGAATTGCTAAACTTGGAATTATTAATAATGGCTTATTAATGTTAACTAATCTTATTTCTGGTTTTAATGGAGAAGCTCCTTTTAATGCAACCTTACCTGCTATTCCTAAAGGTCTATCATACCAAGTATGAAGTATTGGTCCTCCATAAACTTCAGTATTTAATTTAACATATTTACCTTCACTTATCATTTGTGGATTTGGTTTTATTCTAAATCCTGGTACATCTGTATGTGCTCCAATAAGTCTTAGTCCAGTTTCTTCTATATCTCCACTACCTACTTCAAAAGCAATTAATGCTGAATCATTTTTCATAACATAATATTTACCTTTTGGTTGTAAGTTCCACTTGTCTTCTTCTTTTATTTCTATAAATCCATTTGCATCTAATATTTTTTGAGTAGCCTTAACTCCATGACAAGCACTTGGGCTATCATATAAGAAGTCTATTAATTCTAATGCTAGATTCTTTTCCATAGTCATTTGCTCCTTTACTTGTTGTATACATTTAATATAGCTTATTTTTTTATAATTAACAACTTTATTAAATATTAACAGTTTAATTTACTTAATTTTTAATTTACTTAATTTTTAATTTATTTAATTATTTATGAAAACTATATTTAAAAACTTGATAATAAATTAATCCTAGATTTCTATATTAAGCATTTTAATATTATTTATAAATTTAAACTTAAACATACTAAATATCTTTTTTCTAAGTATATCAATTATAGTAAATAAAAGAAATATTGCTATAGAAGTCATTACCATATGAATTAATATAAATTTACTATTCCAAAATAAATCTGTTCTTGCTATTTTATACTGTAAATTTAATAAATATGGACTTAAATGTAATATAAAAACACCAAATACTGAACTTGCAATTAAATTAACAAAATTACTTTCAATAGTAATTTTATCAAAAGCATTAAATAAACAAACTGCACTTAATATATTGAATATAAAATAATAATTCCATGAACCTTCTTTTATTATCGGAACAAATAGACAAATAAATGTCAATGATCCAAATATCAAATATCTAAAAAACCAAACTTTTGCTTCTTTTTTATTTTGATAATGTAATCTTAAATATCCACCTATACAATATAGAAGTATAAAATTAGTTATACTATATCCATTTCCCCCTATAATTTTTACTGGTACAAAAGAATCCCAGATTGAAAATGTAAAAATTAATATAATTATTAACTTCCTGTATCTATATTTATCCATTGAATTTAACCCACAATTTATAAATGGTATTAACAAATATAAAACAATATAAATCTTAAAAAACCAATATGAATTATGCCATATTGGTATAAAATTTTTGATAAAATCTTTTATAGTAAATTGAATTTGCCCTATTAACACTAAAATAATCTGTATAATTACATTATATATAATTAATTCTAAAAACAACTTTACTATTTTGTTTATATTTATCATTTGCTTATTTATTGAACAATATCCAGTTATAATTATAAATCCATTTACAGCCATAATAAATAAACTCTCAACAAATCTAACCATATAGTAATTTACCCCTGTTGATTCTTTTAATGCTCCCCCCATACCACCATTCATATAGTGTAATGATATAATCATTATCATCAATATAATTCTTAACAATTCAATATTTGAATATCTTTTTACTTTCAATGCTAATTCCCCCTTAAAATTTATACCCTACTATGATAACATATTTTACATTTTATGGTAAATAAATTGTATATAATATCTTAGAATACTGTATATTTTTCCTTTATCGTTGACTTTTATATTAGATTAAATTAGCATAATATAATAAGACACATAAATGGAAATAATATGTTTCATAAAAATAAATACTTTATTATATATTAATAAAAAATAAATATGGGAGGATTCTTATGTTATCAAATTTTTTAGTAAAAAGATTTGTTAAAAACTCTGAAAATGTATCAGATGTTAAAGTTAGAGAATCTTACGCTAATCTTGCTGGGATCATTGGAATAATTACCAACTCACTTCTTTTTTTAATTAAGTTATCTGTTGGCTTACTTTCTAACTCAGTTTCAATTTTAGCTGATGCATTTAATAATTTATCTGATGCAGCTTCTTCAATAATAACTATTATAGGTTTTAAAATGGCAAATAAACCAGCTGATGCTGAGCATCCATTTGGTCATGGACGTATCGAATATATAACTGCAATGATAGTTTCATTTATGGTTATGCTTGTAGGATTACAATTTGTAAAAACTTCATTTCAAAAGATAGTTAACCCTACTCCAGTAACCTTTGAAATGATACCATTTTTATTATTACTTATTTCAATTGGCTTTAAATTCTGGTTATCTAAATTTAATAAATCTATAGGTAATAAAATAAATTCATCTACTTTAAAAGCAACTGCAACTGATGCTATGGGCGATGTTTTCACTTCAATTACTGTTGTTATTTCTTTTTTAATTTCAAAGTTTACAACACTTCCTATTGATGGATATATCGGTATAATCGTTGCTTTAGCTATAGTTTATTCAGGATTTTCTCTTATTAAGGAAACACTTAGTCCACTTTTAGGAGAACCACCAGACCCTGTTTTAGTAAGTAATATTACAGATATGGTTATGTCTTATGATAATATCACTGGAATTCATGATTTAATTGTTCATAATTACGGCCCTGGAAGAATTATGGCTTCAATCCATGCTGAAATTCCTAGTAACATTGATATCATGGAAATTCATGATATTATAGATGCTGCTGAAAGGGAAATTTCTAAAAAACTAAATATTTATTTAGTAATTCATATGGATCCTATTTGTGTTGATACTGAAGAAATAAGAGAAGCTAGACAAATGGTTGAAAAAATACTTCTTAAATATGATGAAGTAAAATCTTTTCATGATTTCAGAGTTGTAGGTGATCATGATAAAAAGAATCTTGTATTTGATATTGAAGTGTGTCCAACAAAGCTTACACATGCAGAATCTCATACTAAATTATTATCTAAAATAGAGACTGACATTAAAAAAGAAGCCCCTGAATACCGTTGCGTTATCACTATTGATTTAGCTCTATAGCATAAATTTTATGTTTTTTTTGTATTTTATTACAATATAAAATTCCTTTATTACATGCTATAATTTAATCATGCAGTTAATAAAACTTTGAAAATATTATTTATGATGAATTATTATTCGCTGTTATTTAATTACGACAGATACCATATTTGCTTATAATAATGTACTAAAATATATTTTTGTTACATATATTTCATATAAGCATAAATTATTATAATTTATTCATATTGATTAAATTATAAATTCCTCAAAAAATAAATGGAGAAGTCTACCATTGGATTTCTCCATTTATTTTTTATTTTTTATTTTTAAATAATAATACTTTAATTGATATTCTAAATTTAACTCAAAGGAGTGTATATAATAAATTTGACATTCCAATTATATTAAGTTTACTCCTTCAAATTATAATAAATTTTATCTTCTAATAATTGATAATATAAAAGTTTATCTTCAGGTTTTCTTTCAGAATACCATTTAATTAAATCATTAATTACTTCATATATTCCTTTATTAATAAGCTTACTTAATTTCCTTAAAACGATTAATTCCTCTATAGTAACTATTTTACTCTCTTCGTATTCTTTAAGCTTTTCCTTTAAAATTACATACTCACATTTACTAACGCCTAAAGCTTCTCCCTCCATTGCAATATTAAAGACTTCTTCATATTTAGGGTTGTTATATAAATTATTTTTATATAAATAATTTGCAAGCTGTCCATAGCACTCTAGATTTCCAAGTTCTATTCCTTCTTGATATAAATTTATTATTTCATCACTATTCATTTCAATTAGATTATTTTCAGCTAAATACCCCCTAATGAAATTTGCAGTACCTTTATCTATTTCTTCAATTTCATTTATTAATTCATATCCCTTTTCCTTATTTTCTTCAACACCTATTCCTTTGAAGCAGTAATATACAAGTCTTTCTTTTCCCTTTAAGGCATCCAAATCTATTAATTTAAATACATAATAAATTGCTTTAATATCACTTCTTCTCCCACCTATTCCCCTTTCATATATTTGTATAAGATTTTCGATTCCTTCAATTCCATTTTTATTAGCAGCCTTTTCATACCATTTAATAGCTAAATCTATATTTCTTGATAGAAAAATTCCTTTCTTATACCAATCTCCAAGCTTAATCATTGCCTTAATACAATTCCTCTCTGCTGCAATATTGTAATAACTATAGGCTTCCTCATAATCTTGTAATACACCTATTCCTTTTTCATATATATAACCAAACTTAAAGATTGATTCCTTAAGGTCATTTTCTACTCCAAATCTAATATATTTAACTAACTCTGCTCTATTAACTTCTTTACCTTCATTTAATTCATTAATCATAATTGAAGCTAAATAATCTGCTGCATATGGTGAATTTAATTCATATGCTTCTTTTAATAATTTCTTAACTATGTCAGTTGTTTTATCTCCAAATTTATTTAATCTTAAGTATGCAACTGCAAGTACATACATAGCATGTGGCTCCTTTTTAGCAGCTGCAATACTAACATATTCTATTGCCTTTTCTAAGTCCTTTTCAACACCATCACCATTGTAATACATTATTCCAAGCCTTTGAGTGCATTTTAAATTTCCCTCTTCATGTCCTTCTTCATATGCACTAATAGCTTGATTAATTAATCCTTGCTCCTCATATACTTTACCAATTTTAAAATAAATACTTTTATCTCCAAATTCTATAGCCTTATTATAAAGCTCTAAAGCAGTATAAACATCCTTTTTAACATATAATCCCTTTAAATACATTTCTGCTAATGATTCTATACAATTAGTATCTAATGCTAGATATCCTTTAGATAAATAGTGAAATGCTTTCTTATAATCTGGTTCTAGATATATCCCCTCTAAATATGATCTTCCAACAATATAATATGCATCTTCATAATCATTTTCAGCAGCTCTTTCAATCCAATAATAAGCACTAACTAAGTTTTCCTCACACCCTTCTCCATTCTTATACATTAAGGATAATGCATACTGTGATGCTGGAAAATTATTTTCAGCAGCTTTTTTATGCCATTTAAATGCACTATCTACATCCTTTTCTACACCAAACCCATTGTAGTAACATCTTCCAAGTTGATAATATGCAGCAGAATAATCATTTTCAGCACTTTTTTGGAACCAAATAAAAGCCTTATAATAATCTTTTGGTACTCCATTACCTTCAGAATATAATACCCCTATAGAATATTGTGCAAAAGCATTACCTTTACTAGCAGCTTTATAATACCATTGATATGCCATTTCATAATTTCTAGGTATTCCAATTCCTCTATCATAAAATAATCCTAAATAACTTTCAGCATATTCATCATTCATCTTTGCTGCATCTAGAAAATATTTATATGCAGTTTTATAATCTCTCTTTACCCCTCTTCCAAAATAATATTTTTCTCCAGACTCAACTAATTCCTGTGAGACCTCTTCTTCCTCTGTTTTCTCTAAAATATTACTTTCTATTTTTTTCTTACTTTCTAAATCACCCTTGTCTTTTTTTAGATATTTCTTAAATATTTCTTTTTCTGATTCAAATAAATCACTTATAAATAAAGAATAATTCTCGTTACCATAATTAATTACAAACCAGACAAGCACTTCATATAATAGCTTCATTTCAATAAGCTCTTGATCATTTTCATAATCGTGTTCATTACTTTTAGCCTTTTTACTCCATAATATTATTTTTTGTAATATTTCATTTGGAATAACATCCACCTCTTTCAATATATCTAACCTTTTTAACCATCCTACATTTTCATCATATAATATATTATTTTGTTTACATATATAATAAATAATATCATCAATTACAGCATCTACATCTTTATTTATCATCTCTGGACTAGTTTGTCCCTTTAATTCATTTAAATCTTCATATATATCTCTAAACTCTAACTTTAGAAAATCATAATTAAAGATTTTGTCCATATATCCTCCAATGTTATTACTCCTACTAATAGTTTATTATATGGTTAATAGGTTTATTAGTAGTATTTTTTTAATAAATAAAAAAATACTAGCTATATCAAAGAAAAATTTATTATATAAATCTTCCTTTAATATAGCTAGTTTAACTAAATTATAATACTTTTGATAAAAAGTCTATTGTTCTTGAGTTTTTTGGATGTGAGAAAATTTCTTCTGGAGTTCCTTGTTCAACTATATTTCCTGCATCCATAAATAAAATTCTATCTCCAACTTCTCTTGCAAATCCCATTTCATGAGTAACAACTACCATTGTCATACCATCTTTTGCAAGATCTTTCATAACACTTAATACTTCACCAACCATTTCTGGATCTAATGCAGATGTTGGCTCATCAAATAGCATAACATCTGGCTCCATAGCTAAAGCTCTTGCTATTGCTATTCTTTGCTTTTGTCCACCTGAAAGTGATGATGGATAAGCTTTTGCTTTATCAGTTAGGCCAACCCTCTCTAATAATTCAAATGCTTTCTTTTCTGCTTCAGCCTTACTAATCCCCTTAACCTTAATAGGTGCTATTGTTAAGTTTTCTAATACAGTCTTATGTGGGAATAAATTAAATTGTTGGAATACCATCCCCATCTTTTCTCTGATCTTATTTATATCAACCTTTTTATCAGTTATACTATTTCCTTCAAATACTATTTCTCCTGATGTAGGTTCTTCTAATAGGTTTAAACATCTTAAAAATGTACTTTTTCCTGATCCTGATGGTCCTATTACAACTACAACCTCACCTTTTTTTATATGCTCATTTATTCCTTTTAAAACATCATTTTTTCCAAAACTTTTATGAAGATTATTAACGTGAATCACTTTTTTTCATTCTCCTTTCTATAAGAGATATAATTCTACCTAATGTAAATGTCATAATAAAGTAAAATACTGCTGCTACTATGTATGGCTCTAATCCAAGATATGTAGAACCTACAACAACTTTCCCTGCAAACATTAATTCATTAACACCTATTATTGAAGCCATTGATGATTCCTTAATTATTGCAACGAATTCATTACCTATAGCAGGTAAGATATTTTTAACAGCTTGTGGTATTACAATTAACATCATTGCTGTGCTCTTTTTCATTCCTAAACTTCTTGCAGCTTCCATCTGACCCTTGTCCACTGCTTCTATACCAGCTCTTACTATTTCTGATACATATGCTGCTGAATTTAATGCAATTGCTATAACTGCTGATGTAAATGGACTTAAATCTATTCCAAAGAACATCTTAGATCCTGCATACATAATTAAGATTTGTAATAACATTGGTGTTCCTCTAATTATTTCAATATAAACAACCGCTATTATCTTTAAAGGCTTTATCTTCCAAATATGAAAGTTTGACGTCTTCATAAAGAATAATAAAGATCCAAATAGTGCTCCAAAAAATACTGTAATTAACGAAATTAATAATGTATATTTAACCCCTTCAAAATAGTAAGGTAAATAATTTGGCACGAAGCTAAAATCAAAATTCATTTTTTTCATCCCCCTCAATATCAACTATTCATAGTAATATATTAATAAAATTTACTATTTAACAGTTTAGAGAACATAGTTACATCCCCTAAACTGCTATAACTAAATTCTATATTTATTATTCAGCAACTCCTGCACTTGCAGCTAATTCATTTGCTTTTAATATATAATCGTCCATCTTTCCTGATTCATTTAATTCATTTATAACTTCATTTATTTTAGCTAATAATTCTGGATTATTTTTAGCAACACCTACTGCATTACCACCAGTTTTTTCTTCATAAGTAGGTTCACCTACTGCTAAATCTGGATTATTTTTAACTGCCATTTCAGCAACCGGCTTTTCCATTACTATTGCATCAACTTTTCCAGATTTCAATTCTAATATTAAATTATTAACATTAGCTAGTAATTGTAAATCCGCATTTGGAATTTCTGCCTTTGCTATTTGTTCTTGAGTTGATCCTAGTTGTGCTCCAACTTTTGCACCTTCTAAATCAGCAAATGTTTTATACTTGTCTGCATCTTCAGTTCTTACTAATATCCCATGTTGTGAGTTATAATAGATATCTGAGAAATCTACAACTTTAGCTCTTTCTTCAGTTGGATTCATTCCTGAAATTACAACATCAACCTTTCCTGCTGGCAATGCTGATACTAATGCATCAAAATCCATTTCTTGAATTACTAATTCAACCCCTATTGCATCAGCTATTTCATTAGCTATATCTACATCAAATCCACCAATAACATCTTTTCCATTTTCATCTATGTAGTGGAATTCATATGGTGCATAATCCGCGCTCATTCCTACAACTAATTTACCTTTTTCTTGTATTGTTTCTAATAAGTCAGTGCTATTATTATCTGATGCTTTGTTACTTGATGCCCCACATCCAACAAAACCCATAGTCATTACTCCTAACATTACTGCTGCTATCACTTTTTTCATTAATCCTTTTTTCATATTTAAATCCCCCTCGACTATTCATTGTTAATCTTTTCCTTGACCTCGGTATAATTATACAACACATTATCATATTTATGCAACACTCTTTTTGATTTTTTTATATTTTTTTATATTTATGCATAAATATTATAGTTTTTATGAATATTTATATAACATTTATGAAATTTATAATATTTTCCTACAATTCCCTTATTTTTTTATACATATTTTATACATATCTTCTGCATATATATTTATATTTTCTTTCAAAAATAGCAAGCAATAATATTAAAATTAAATTATTTCATTAAATTTGTCCATTTTTATATCCATCATGAATAAAATATTATGAATAACTTAATTTTATTAGGAGTGAAATTAATGACAACACTAAAAGAGAGACATCTCTTTCCTGGTGGAAACACCTCTAAAGGCTTCTATTCATTTTATAGATATGTACTTTCTCAAGATGATGCAAAACGTATACTTTGTATAAAAGGTGGCCCTGGTACTGGAAAATCTCAACTTATGAAAAAAATTGCTGCTTATTTCAGCAAAAAAGGATATACAATAGAATATCATCATTGTTCTTCAGATCCGAATTCTTTAGATGGAGTTTTAATTAAAGAATTAAACATAGCTTTATTAGATGGTACATCTCCACACATTGTTGATCCTATAAATCCTGGAGCTGTAGATGAAATACTTAATATGGGTGATGCCTTAGATATGGATGTACTTTCTAAAAACAAAAAAGAAATTATCTCTTTAAACAAGGAAATTGGTAAGAACTTTAAAAGAGCTTATAGATATTTAGGCTCTGCTAAATGCATTCATGATGATTGGAGCAGTCTAAATTACGAATCTTTAGATTCTAATAAGATTTCTAATATTATCGAAAACCTAAAAAATAATATCTTTAAGTCTGATAAAATTGGATATGGCGGCGAACGTCATCTTTTCGCAACTGCAATTACACCTGATGGAATAATTACTTATGCTGATCAGCTTAGTAGTGAATTTAAAAAGAAATATGTATTAACAGGTGGCCCTGGCTTTGGTAAGACTGATATTTTAAAATTTATAGGCAGTAGTGGTCAAAAGAAAGGTTTCTTTATTGAATATATGCATGATCCTTTTGTTCCTGAAAGAATCGAGCATATTTTTATTCCTGAATTATCAACCTGCATTATAAGCAATAATGAAATTAACCAAGCTAATTATACTGGTATTGAATATAATTTATTTGACTACACTAAATCTAATTTACCATCTTCAAAAATTGACGATATAAAATATAATAGTAATTTATTCTATGAATTAGTTAATAAGAGTATTTCTTTAATCCATAATGCTCATATATTACATGACGAATTAGAAAGTTATTATATTAAAGCAATGGATTTTTCTGTTGCTAATGATATTTATGATAATGTTATTAAGAAATTAAGTAAATACGAATAAATTAAAAAGATTACATCAATGTTATTAAATATTGATGTAATCTCCTTTTACTTTTTTTTACTTAACAACCAATTAAATTACTAACCATAATCCAATAATTTAAATATGTTTTTTTCTCAAAAATATGATACTACATTTTTAATATTCCCGGTTTCATTCCATCGATTAAAACTTATTCTCTTTTTGGAATTAAAATATAATTTGATAAGTTAATATTTAATTTTTATCAAACCTCATATTTTGTATATTTTTACAAAGCAAATTCATTTTATTTATTTTTATTTATTCACTATAACATAAATCATTTTACACTAATTCATCTCAAGGGTATATCATATGTCTTTCATCCCTATACGAATCTGTTATATCAAATTGTTGTTAACAACAATTTGATATAACAGAT
>OGXC01000100.1_pt1 | contig 72684 bp, 68 predicted proteins | sample 1576201 | NCBI WGS metagenome assembly OGXC01 (sample SAMEA3541562, study PRJEB24748) | human gut metagenome | biome: human gut; feature: human-associated habitat; material: faeces | place: China | collected 2012 | reverse complement strand
TAGACCACGGAAATGTCTTGGATACAAGACACCGTTAGAAGCATTTAACGAAGAACAAGCTAAGTGTTGCACTTAGCTTGACAATTCGTCGTATATTAATTCCAATTAATTATTACTTAAAAAAAGTAATCTCATAGAACTTTTTCTTGCTCATATGAAATGATTGAACTTAGTTAAAAAAAGTGTTAAGCTATCAATATTAAACTAAAAATATCTTTATCAACTGTAAAATTTCAATTGATAAAATAATATATTAAAGAGCTTATTTTTATCTGAAGCTAAGTATTCAGTTTATAGGCTCTTTTTTAATGATAAAGAGAGGTAATACTATGATAAAAGTTGAAAACTTATCCTACTCATTTCCACAGAAAAATCTATATAATAATATTTCCTTCACACTAGAAGAGGGACAACATTGTGCCTTTATAGGAACAAATGGTAGTGGAAAAAGTACACTTATAGATATAATTATGGATCCTGAAAAATATATGTTTGATGGCAAATTAGAAATTGATCCAAACTGTAGAATTGGTTATGTACGTCAATTCCAAGAAATTGATAAAACAAAAGAAATCACAGTTTTTGAATATTTAGCAGAAGACTTCATTAAATTACAAAATGAAATAACTGCTATATGTACTGAAATGGAAACATCTTCTGATATTGAAACTTTACTTGAAAAATATCAAGAAGCATTAGATGCATTTGAAGCAATTAATGGTGATGACTATGAAAACATGATTGATAAAAAATTAAACCTTATAGAATTAATTAAGTCTAAAGACTTAATGATATCTGAACTTAGTGGTGGAGAATTCAAGCTTATTCAGGTAATTAAGTCAATGCTAACTAATCCTGATCTACTTATTATGGATGAGCCTGATGTATTTTTAGATTTTACAAACCTTAATGCTCTTAAAAATCTAATTAATTCACACAAGGGAACAACATTGATTATTACCCATAATAGATACTTATTGAATCATTGTTTCAACAAAATTATTCATCTTGAAAACATGGAAATTCAAGAGTTTGATGGAGGATATGTTGAGTATAATTTCTCATTACTTCAAACTAAAATTGAATTACAAGAATTAGCTGCCGCTGATACTGAAGAAATTGAAAGAAATGATGAAATAATAGATAGATTAAGAGAGCTAGCATCTGAAAATGCAGAACAATTTAGAGGAAAAACTTTAAGAGCTAGAGTTAAATTCCAAGAAAGATTAGAAAAACGTAGAATTAAAGCTCCATTTGTAGAGATTAAAGAACCAAATATAATTTTCGTTACAGCAAATGAAATTGAAGAAAAAACAGCTTTAAAAGTAACTGATTATAATCTTGCTTTTGATGAAGTGCTTTTAGAAGATGTTAATTTTGAAATTAAATCTACTGATAAAGTAGCTCTTGTTGGTTCAAATGGTACTGGTAAAACTACACTTTTCCAAGAGATATTTAAAAATAATAATCCTTCCATTGAAATAGATAAAGATACTAAGATAGGTTATTTATCTCAGCTTCAAGGCCAAACATTAAATTATTCTAATACTATAGCTGAAGAATTCTTTGACCTTGGTTTTAAAACCTATGATGATATTAAAGAATATCTTGCTGGTTATAACTTTGATGAAGAGTTACTTAATCAAAAGATAGGAACTTTATCTGGTGGAGAAAAGAATTTAATTCAATTAGCTAAGCTTTGTGAAGTTGGAGCTGATCTTCTTCTTCTTGATGAACCTACAAGTCATTTAGATACATATTCACAAATAGCATTAGAAAAGGCTATTAAAAACTACAAAGGTGCTATTTTAATGGTATCTCATGATTACTATACTATAGCAAATTGTATGGATTATGTTTTACTTATTGAAGATAAGAAAATTAGAAAAATTAACATAAACCATTTTAAAGATATAATTTATGCTAATCATTTTAATAAAGATTATTTAAAAATTGAACAAAAGAAAAAATCAGTTGAAACAAATATTGAATTAGCTTTAAGAGATAATAATTTTATACTTGCAAAAGAATTATCTGAACAACTAGAAAAGCTTGTTAAATTACTATAAATTCAATCAAATAGACAATAAAACTCGACAATACATCTTAGTGTTGTCGAGTTTTTCATAATAACTATTAATGCCTATGTATACCAGTACTACATCTATATTTGTGATTTACACAAATTTATCTATCTCTCCTCAGATCATATCTCAATATCTAATTTATTATTCCATTATATCAAAAAACACGACATTTCTGCAGTGGATTTTTGAGCAAATGTAAAGACTACTTATTGAAACTTTCTAATACCTTTTATATTATTTATTACCTTCTTTATTTTTGTTTCTTACCGGTACAAACTCTGAAGTAGTATCATTAGGGTCAATGTAGACATAGTCTCCATTGCTATCCTTTTTTAATCCTAAAGATGCCATTTTCTTTTTAGTATTTTTATATTTTGTACTCATTACCTTCACCTCTTAAATATTATAAATATCATTCGTTATTATCTTTCCCTCTTATTTTTATAATAATTACCTAAGGCTGACATTTAGTTCTTCATATTATTATAGTACTTCAATAAACTGAAGAAGTTTACTCTTATCTGGACTAACAAAATTATCAGAATCAATTAAATTAATTAATTCATTTTTTGTAACCCACTTATAATCAATAGTTTCCCCATCTTGTAATATAATTGAATCTTTCTTTATATTGCATCTACATGTATACATCTTATAAAATGTATTTTTCTCTACCTTTTTTATTGTATAAATAAGCTCTAAATTATTAGCTTTAATACCTGTCTCTTCAAACAATTCTCTTTTTGCTGCATCTAAAAACTCTTCACCTTTTACTACACTTCCACTAGCTCCAGCTTCCCAAAGGCCTGGTTTATTAGGTTTATTCCAATCTCTTTGCATTAATAAAAAAGTTCCATCCTCATGATATACAATAACATCAACTACTGCATGCAAAATCCCTTTACTTATTTTCTCTCCTCTGACTATATCAACACCTATTTTTTCTTCATTTTCATTATATCCATCCCATAATTCCATACATATAACCTCCTAACTTTATTCTATTTTGTTATTCTTTTAATAGTATCATCTACAGAAATGCATTCAGCATATCTACCATTCCACATATTATCTCCTTTTATTGCTTTTTACTAATTATAATCTATATTTTTCCAAAGAAAAAGAGAATCTATTTTAGATCCTCAATTTTCACTTACCATTCTCTTTAATTAACTAGGCTTTAATATAACTTTTTGCTATATCCAACACCTTTTCAAATTCATTTATATTATCATTTATAAATTCTAAAAGCTCTTCTCTTGACGGTTCTTTATATCTATGTGAAATTCTATTTCTAAGCAATCTTGCTCCATTTAAGAATTCATACGTCTCTTCACCTATAACTTTATTTTCAACTAAAATAATAAGCGATGCTTTCATATCTATTCCTATTTTATATTTCTTTAACTCTTTTAAGATCATAGAAGTTAAATTTTCAACTGTTATAAAAAAATCTACAAATATTTGCTTTAGCCCAAATTCTATAAAAATTGTTTTATTATCTTCTTCTAAATCTTGCAATAATTGCTTACAATCTTTCAAATTCTTTATTACTTCAGTCATATCTTCAATTATTTTTATTAATCTTTCTTGATTCATGATAACAATTCCCTTCTTCTACACTTAAAATAATACTCATTTTCTCTATAATACCAATCAACTTTTTCTATAAATTTTTCTAAAAATTTATTATTATCAGTTGTATAAATACTTTTACCATCATTTAGAATATCTATTTTAATAAATATATCTAAGTTATCACTATTTAAATCAATTACATCTATATTTCTTTCTAAAAGATCTTCTAAAAATAATTCTAATTTTAAAATTTCTTTAATTGTTAACTTTGAGGTTCCTAATATAGCTATATCCACATCAGACTCTTCATTAAAATTGTCAGTAATTATACTACCAAAAACTAAAGCATTATTTATATCTAACTTACTAAGATAATTCTTTAATTCTTTACTCTTTAATTTATCTAATATTTCTAACTGTATATTCTCCATTTTACTCCTCTCTTCTTTATCTAATATTATTGATTATGTACTAATTATAGCATAATATTCCTTGTTTATTTCTCTAAAAGTTTTAAAATAAAAACACCTACGTTTAAATAGGTGTTCCTAATAATATTATTATCTTATCTTTTAATTATAGTTACTGGAACATTTAACTTCTCTATCATTAGCTTATCAATTCTCAGTCTTTCCTTACAAAAATAAAATACTCCTTCTATCCCCTTTAAGTTATGACTCTTACCAAAATTCACATTACTAACCCAATTTGCAACTTCATCAATCCAATCTGGCCTTGAACCCTCTGGTGACTTGCTCTCATTTGCTGCTTGAATTATTATATCTTCTACACTTGAAGGCTCAATATAAACAATAGATGGACTTAAGGATTTTACTGTTTCTAATAAGCTTTTAAGATATAAATATATTTCTTCATCACTTTTTTCATATACACCTAACAATTCAAATATATGATTTTGTAGAAATGCACATTCAAAAATATAAATATTATCATTTAACAAAGCCTGCTCTGCAAATTTACTCCATCTTCTTAAATGTATATCTCTAAATTCATCTAAGCTTTTTCTACCATCACATATTTCCTTTGAAGCAACATCACCTATTAAACTCAAATAACAATCTTCTGGAAAATCTATTTTAGTATAAGCTAAAATAACATTATTATCTTCTATTCGTGTTTGTCTTTGAATTCTACTAATTAACTCTTCTTTACTTATACTCTTCTTTGAACCTTCCTACATTTCAGAACACTTCTTAATAAAATCATTATATTCATCTTCTTTTAAACAAGCATTCCATGCCATATCTGCTGGATGTGACATTCCTTCTTCATAAAGAATTGCCTCTTTTCCCTCATCTATTAACTTTTCCTTTATTTTTCTTGCAGTTGTAGTTTTACCTGCACCTGGTATACCCTCAACTAATATTAATCTACTATTCATACATTTCCCCTCATAAACCTATACTGATATTTTACCTCTAAACTCTTTTTAACTATTCAACTCTATCCATTCTTCCATAACCTTTTCTAACTCTTCACTTAATTCTTCTTTTTTAGAAAATAGTTCATTAAGTTCTTCATAATTTAACTCTAAATTGCTCATAGTTAACTCAATCCCTTCAAGTTCCTTTTCAAGCTTTTTAATCTTTATTTCAAGTTTCTTTATTTCATTTTCTCTCTTTTTTACTTCATCTATTTCTTTTTTCTTCTTTTCCTTTTTTATAACTTTTTCTTTCTGTAAATCATTAATTTCCTTTTCTAGTTTTACCCTATCCTGTATTTCTTTATAGTAATCATAATTTCCAAGATAACTTTTAAATTTATTATCTTCAATTGCAATTATTCTTTCACCAATCTTATTAATGAAATACCTATCATGTGATATAAAGAAAATAGTTCCTTTAAATTCTTCTAAAGCTTCTTCTAAAGTTTCTATAGAATCTATATCAAGATGATTAGTTGGTTCATCTAATATCAATAAGTTAATATTCTCATATAAAAGCATTGAAAGTTTCAATCTTATTCTTTCTCCTCCTGATAAGGCTTTAACTTTTTTAAACACACTATTACCAAAGAACATAAACTTAGATAAATATTCCCTTGCTTGCCCTTCTAATATTGAAATATCATCTCTAAAAGCCTGAATCACAGTATACTCTTCATTATCAAAAGTAATAACTTGTGGTAAATAACCCACCTTTACATTATCACCTAATTCTACTGTTCCTTTGTCTGGAGCTTCTTCTCCTAATAGCATCTTTAAAAATGTTGTCTTTCCACTTCCATTAGGACCAACTAAAGCAACTCTTTCTTTAAAATTAATTAATAAATCAGCTTCATTAAAAATTACCTTATCAATATAACTTTTACATAAGCCCTTAGCTTTTATAGTTTCTTCTCCTGATCTTTCACTATTTTTGAAGTTTAGCTTCATAGTTTTATTTTCAATCTTTGGCTTTTGTGCATCCTCATTACTTTTCATTCTTTCAAGCCTTTTTTCCATACTAGCAGCTCTTTTAAAGAATTTACTATTATCAGCTCGTATTGCCCAATCTCTAAGGTCCTTTATAGTACTTTCCATGCTTTTAATTTCTTTTTGTTGTTCTTTATAGTTATGCATTTGTTCAAGTAACTTTTCTTCTTTTTGCTTAACATAACTTGAGTAATTACCTTTATAAGTTTTACTTTCCATATCTTCAATTTCTATAATTTTACTAACTACATTATCTAGGAAATATCTATCATGAGATACTATGATTACAATACCATCATAATTATTAAGATATCTTTCAAGCCATTCAATAGAATCCATATCTAAATGATTTGTAGGCTCATCTAATAATAAAATATCTGGATTATCCATTAATAATTTTCCTAATATAACTGTAGTTTTTTCACCACCACTTAATAAATTAAATTCTTTATCTAAAAAGTTTTGTGTAAATTTTAATCCTGTACATATCTTTGCTAATTTTTCTTCAGTATTATAACCACCTTTAACTTCATAGCTTTGAACTAATCTACTATATTGTTTTAAACTTCTCTCAAGTTCTTCTCCTTTCAACACTTTCATCTCATCTTCTAACTTATGCATTTTTTCTTCTATTTCATAAACTTCACTAAAAGCCATCTTTAAAACATCAATAACCTTTATTCCATTTTCATATTGTGGAATTTGCTCTAAATATGCACATGTAGCTCCACTTGGCTTATTAATAAATCCTTCATCATACCCAGGACTAGTAGCCCCTGGATATCCAACACAATAATCCATTGGCAATATTCCTGCAATAAGTTTTAAAACCGTAGTTTTACCACTTCCATTGACACCAACGATACCAACCTTTTCTCCTGAATATATTTGAAAATTAATATTCTTAAGAACAAGTGTTGCTTCCATATATTTTTTTACATTAACTAACGATAATTCAAACATAAATACGCCTTCTTTCTTTTTCTACTAAAACTCTAAATAGAAAGGCACAAAGCTATAAACTTAACTCTTAGCTTCATATATACTTTTAACTCAAACTTAATCTAAGAATTTGTTAGCTAAAAACTACTCCTTGTTATCAATCACCCAATATTCTAGGTTATTACAACGGTCAGTCTTAAGATAAAAACAAAAAAACTGTAAAAAGATATACTCTCCCTACAGTCTGAAATCACATTATTAACCTATAATCTCCAAATATTCATAGTCAAACAATTAATTATACTCCACAAAGATACTATAAATAACGTAAACTTTTTGTTATGTTATTTTATAATAATATGTGTTTATATAATTAATATATTATTTATTTAAACTTATATCTAAAAACTATAATGCCTATTTCAGTAAAGTAAGTTACCTTCTAAATGCCTTATTCTATAAAGAGCACAACAATAAAACCTATATAATTAGGTCAATTTTTACTCATTATAAAATCAATATAAAATTAAAATTTAATTTATATTAGCAATTAGCTGGTCTCATAACTTACATTCCCCTTTCAGCATCTTTTCCTTTATTATACCATAATATGTATTTAAATCAAATATAAAACATCTATAACTAGATAATCATTGTGCAGTTCGTTTCCTTACTTACTTGGCTACAAGGGATGAAGATATAAAAAAAAATTAATTCAAGATAGTGAAAATCTATAATTAATAATTTCTATTAATTTAATATCCAATCAATATTCAAAACATGCTATAATGTACAAATCAAATACTATAAAAATTATTAAAAAGGTGTGTTTTATGAATAAATTATTTATATTAGTTGGTCCATCAGCAGCAGGAAAGACTCTAATTTCCAACTTTTTAGTACATAAAGATGTTAATTTTTTGCAAAATCTAATTAATGTAGTTAATGATTTAGATAAATCATCAATGTTAGAAAATTTAAATATAGCAATTAACACCTTGGAAAAGTCTCCTTTTAATAAAATCATTACATCTACTTCAAGACCTCCAAGAGAAAAAGAAATACATGGTGTTGACTATTATTTTTATAATAAAGATGAATTTGAAAAAAAAATTAGTAATGATGACTTTTTAGAATATGTTGAAAACTTCGGAAACTACTATGGAACTTGCTTAGAATCTATAAATAATTCATTGAATATAGGAAATTCAATTATTGTTTTAGATGATAAAGGTGCTATAAAAATGAAAGAACTTTTAAAATCCCAAGCAATTACTATTTACCTAGATATCCCTGTGGATGTTATGGAAAAGAGAATGAATTTTAGAAATGATGATCCTGCATCAATGCTAACAAGAACTACTAACTTACATATCATGTCTTACAAAAACAAAGCAGATTTTATTATTAATGTTAATAAAAGAATTGATTTTGTTTTATTAGATATAATTGAAATTATAAAAAATACTATTGCCAGATAAATTTATGTCTGGCAATAGTATTTTTACTTATACTCTATTTTAATTTAAACTCTATTTTTCATCCTTATAAATTTGTTCATTACATAGCGGTAAGTCATGCTTTGCTCTAATTTTATTTTCAATTTCAAGAGCTATTTCAGGGTTTTCTTTTAAATATATTTTTGCATTTTCTCTTCCCTGACCTAATCTTATGTCATTATAAGCAAACCATGCACCACTCTTTTGAACTATCTCTTCATTCACTCCAACATCTACTAAATTACCTTCCTTAGATATCCCTTCATTATACATAATATCAAATTCAGCCTGTTTAAAGGGTGATGCAACTTTATTTTTTATAACTTTTACCCTAGCCCTATTTCCTAAAAAAGTATCTCCATTCTTTATTGTATCAATCTTTCTTATATCTAGCCTTACAGATGCATAAAACTTAAGTGCTCTTCCACCTGCTGTTGTCTCTGGATTACCAAACATAATACCTATCTTTTCTCTCAATTGATTTATAAATATCACAATACAATTTGATTTATTAATAGCCGCTGTTAATTTTCTCAATGCTTGAGACATTAATCTAGCTTGCAATCCTATATGTGAATCTCCCATTTCTCCTTCTATCTCAGCTCTTGGTACTAATGCTGCTACAGAATCAACTATTAATACGTCTATAGCATTAGATCTTACAAGAGCTTCTACTATTTCTAAAGCTTGTTCTCCAGTATCTGGTTGACTGACTATTAATTCATCTGTATTAACTCCTAATTTTTTAGCATATGTTGGATCTAATGCATGCTCTGCATCAACAAAAGCTGCTGCTCCTCCTAATTTTTGTGCTTCAGCTATTATACTTAATGATATAGTTGTCTTACCTGACGATTCTGGTCCATATATTTCTATTATTCTTCCCTTTGGAACTCCCCCTATTCCTAATGCTATATCTAAAGCTAATGAACCTGTAGGTATAGACTCTATATCTAGTGTTTTATTTGAACCCAATTTAACTATAGAACCTTTTCCGTATTGTTTTTCAATTTGATTCATAACTGTTTCTATAGCTGCCATTTTCTTCTTATCAATATCCATTTTTTCTCTCCATTCTCTTTTATCCACTTTTTATTAATACTACTTTTACCTTTTATAAAATAAAAAATGCATTGTATCGACGGCAAGTGGTATAACCATCGGTACAACGCATTTACTCTTTTAAGTATAACATAATTTTATTTTCTAATGTAATACTACAAGTTAAAAAACTTTTAAATTATATGCTTAAACTTCTTCTTATAAACTATTTAAATTTTCAATATTTTTTATTTTTAGTGTAAATATAAAATAAACTATAATAATTTATACAATATTGTTTAATACATGAATAATATTGATTTTCTAATTTATTTTACATGATTCTCGGCCTTTATTTCCCAATGAATTACAAAAGCTAATATTGCTCTTAATAGTATTATAGCTGCTAAAATATACATTTCATCTAAGGATCTCACTATTACTGTTTTTAATATTTCTGCACCCATTTTAAATTCTAAAGCTAAAGTTAGTGCTTCCGCAAATTGAATTTTTATTGGATAGTTTGTCCCCTTTATTAAATTACAAAAATACTTCCAAAACGCTTTAATAGCACCTATAAAAATTATAATTACCCCCATAGCTTCAAGTAAATGAATAATTTCAGGGATTACTATTTCTAAAAAGTTACTTAACATAATTATTCCTCCTATGTTTTCATTTGCAGGAATAATTATACATGATACACTTCTTATCTTCAATTTAATAGATATATGAATAATACTTATTTTTAATATAACTTTATTTCTTATTTATAATTTCTTCATAAATTATACCTTCTCTAAGTCCTAATGCACTTATTATAAACTTCTCTGAATTAAAATATCTAAGTATTACTAAAATAGCCCCAAGCGGTGCTGCAAATATTTCTGCTCTCTTCTTAGATAAACCCTTAAAATTATTTCTTTCATTTATAGATAACTTTAAAAAATCACTATATATTTTAGATACTTCTTCTCTTGTCATACTATAATCGTGAAGTGATTCCTTAGGATAATTTTTATCCCCCTTAGCTACCCTCCCTATATGCTTAGCAATACCACCAATTCCAATTACATTCAATTTATTATTTTTTGTTAACCAAGATATTTCATCAAGCTTATTATTAATAAATTTTTCTAGTTCAATATTTTCATCATCAGATTCAATATTATTAAACATCTTAGTAAGCGGAATACATCCTAATGGTAAACTTATGGTTTCTTTAAATTCTCCTTTTTCCATAAGAGTAATCTCCATACTTGAACCACCTAAATCCAATAAAACAGCATCTTTTTCCTTCATTGAATTTTTAACTGCCAAATATCCATATCTAGCTTCTTCTTTTCCTGATAATATATTTACATTTAACCCCAATTCTGATTCAATTCTATTACATATATAACTTCTATTAACAGCTTTTCTAACTGCTTCTGTTGCAACAACATAAATTTCTACAACTTCATACCTTTGACATATTTCTTTAAATCTTTTTAATACATTAATGGCTATCTCTATTCCATCATCAATTAAATAATTATTTTTTGTTAAATAGCTACCTAATCTAATAGTCTCTTTTGCTTCATCAATTACTTCAAAATTTGAATGTTCATTTATATGATAAATTATTAGTCTCACAGAATTAGATCCAATATCTATTATTGCCCCTCTATTCATTTTACTTACCTCTCAATTAACTATTAAATAATTTTTTATACTATATTATTTCTTATATTTTACAATATAGAACACTTTAAATAAAACAAAATGTCCTCAATTATTAATTAAAGACATTTATATTTTGTTTATTATTTTAATTAGCCTCTATTATACCTTTAACATAATTATTTATTTTCTAAAAAACAATAAATTATTTTATAAAAATTGTAAGATATTGATTATATTTATTGATTTATGTTAATAATAAATATATAATATTAACTAATAATTATTATCTTCAAGGAGGCTATATTATGGATATTAAAGAAACTATTTTAGATGTTATGAGAGAAGCTGGAAAACCTGTTAGTGCTGGAGAAGTTGAAAAACTATCAGGACTTGATCGTAAAGATATAGATAAAGCATTTAAGGAATTAAAAAAAGAAGAAGCTATCGTTTCACCAGTTCGTTGCAAATGGGAACCTGCAGCTAAATAAAAGTATTCTAAAAAACCCCTCTGTTCTAAAAACAGGGGGATTACAATTATCTTTTATAAAAATATTATTAATATCTTTTATCATCACATTTTCACCATATATTTAAATAAATTTAAATATATTTTCAATAAGATTAATAACTTATCTCTCTATTTCTTTTACTTCACAATATATTGAAATATCTTTAACTTACAAAACACTATTTATGTATAATTTCTCCTTATTATGTTCATAACTTATTATCTTTCCTTCATAAATTTTATTAATAATTAAAACATCTTTGATTTCATTTACATAAATAAGTAAATACTCTCCATTATAACAATACAAATATAATCCTTCATTTCGTATAACATAACAAATGGGAAATACTTCTATTTTTCTATCATTAATATAAACTTCTATATAAAATTTATTATCCAAAGCATTATCAATCATTTTACATACTTCATTTTTTATATCAAATTCATCTTTATAATCTAATATATATCGTTTCTTATATTTACTTAAAATTTGAGAATATCTATCATTATCTATTATTCTAAACCTATCACTCAAATAGGATTTTCTTAAATTTTTACTAATACTTTCAGCGATATACATTGCAAATATTAAATTTTCATAATCCTCATATCTTAGCATTAGTCTTGATATATTATAACTCCTATCTATTTCTACGCCTCCATTTTTACCTCTATGAATTATTAATGGAATTCCTACTACTGATAATTTATCTAAATCTCTTTGTATAGTCTTAATAGATACATTAAAATATTCCGCTAATTCATTCATTGTAATTTTAGAGCCTTTTCTTAATAAATAAAATATAATATCTAATAATCTCATTAATACTGCCTCACATACTTTATTAAGTTTTTTTATTATATATTAGCCTATAAATAAGACTCATATAGTCCACATTATAAGATTTTATAAAAACATATGTATATAACAACCAAAAATAGTTTCTTTTTATAACTAATTACTATTTATAATTGTTAACTATTTCTACTCAATCTGTGGATTATTATATATCCATATTACATAACTTACTTTTAAATAAAAAATTCTAAATATAATTTAACTTACTTTTTTATAGTATTCAATAGTAATTATATAAATACTAATTCATCAGAATATAAAATAAAAGCTCAAAAATATTATACTCTTGAGCTTGCTTAATTTTAACTTTTACAAATAAATGGTATTTTATTTATTTGAACAATATAAAAAGTTGGTGGCACATCCGTATCTGTTCCCTTAATCCATATTAAATCATTATCTATACAAATAACTTTTCCTCTTGCTGGGTTATTTGAACGATCTATTGCATCAAGAGCAATATCAAAATTCTCTATATCATTATTTTGAGTTAAGAATTCTGCTATTTCGCTATTACAATTAGCGTCACTTTCACTTGGCAATCTACTCCAATCATATATCTTAGATAATTGATCCATGAATTCATCTAATTTCTCTTCTTTTACTACTAATGCAATGCCAATAATATCTGTTACTGGAATAAATATTTCTCTCATTAGGTTATCAAACCTACTTGGATAATCTACTGGAGTAATAATATTAGCAGTGCAACTTACTAGATTATTATTAACTACTAACTTTGGCATCTCATCTACAGCATCTATTCTATTAAATTCAGTATAAAATCTTAATCCATAGTGTGCTGCACTTGTATCAATTGTTAAATCTAATAAATCTGAATTCAAAATAAACTTTAAAGCTTTAGTAACACTTGATTTGCTCATAATATCTCCCCCCCTATTTTTTTATAATATATATTATGTTGCAACCTTGTTTACTGTTACATTCACACAAAAATTATATACAAATAAAAAACTATATCATTCTCTATTATTAAATCCATATTCTCTATCTAAACCTTTATCATTAATTAATATACTTTAAATAGTAAAAACTCTATAGATATAAAACCTATAGAGTTCTTACTTTACTATAATATTTTATTTTGAATTTTTAACTATGCTCTTATAACCTGCATATGTTACATAGAAATATCCTCCATATACTATAACAAGTATACCTAAAGTTAGTAATGCTGTTGGGCCTATATTAGGCTTTCCATATAAAGCTATAAACTTATTTACTACTGATATCCCAACAATTGAACTTACTATTGCAAGTATTAATGGCATTGCAAAATAAATTGCAGTTTGAGTAAATATAGTTTTATTTATCATCTTTTCTGTTGCACCAATTTTCTTTAATGCCTTATATCTATCACTACTATCACTAGCTTCTGATAATTGTTGAAGAGCAAGAACTGCTGCACTAGAAATTAAAAATACAACTCCTAAATATAATCCTATATAAAGTATCATTGTAGTAAGTCCTTTGCTAGCCTCATAAACTTGGCTTTTTGTAGCCCTTATCATTGGTAAATCATAAATTTCATCATATCTTCTAAAAGAATCAAATAGACTATTCATATCCTCTTCTTCAGCAGGATCATTAGGATTCTTATAATTCATATTCATATATGCTGCATTTAAAGTCATATCCTTAAAATCATCTGGTACTATAATCGTAAGTACATTATCTGCTAATTCAGAATTATATACAGCTTCATTTAAATATTCTTTATTAGCTACCTTATACTCTTTTCCAGCTATACTAACCTGTGGACTATTTTTAATAAAGTTTTTTACTGAATCCTTAGCTTCTGTAAAATTAGATGTAACTAATATTTCATTATCATTTATACTTAATGGTTCTTCACCATATAAACTTCTTATTTTATTATAATCTGAAATTTTAATAGCATCTATATATTCCCATCTGTGTTTTCCATTATCTAAGCTTTTTTTAAATTCTCCTACTGCATAATCTTTTAATATCATATTAGCATCTATACCATCTATTATATAACCATTGATAAATATAGGCTCTTTTCCATTAAAATCATAATTTATAGCTTTAAATACATCTTCCATACTTTTATACTTATTTTCTTCATCTGTAAATAACTTTACTGAAGCATCAAATGGAACAACTATACCTTTTTCTAAAGCACTTTTAAAGCTTAAACCAGTTGATAAAAGTACTATAGTTATAAATAACATAAGTGAAATTACTGTCATTGATACAAAGTTTGTATTTACTTTACTACTAATTTGTCTCGTAACAAAAATATTTAATTTTTTTAGATATATATTTTTACTTCTTTGAATTACCCCTAATAAGAACCCTGCGATTCCATAGAAAAATCCTGCCGTTCCAATTATTCCAAATACTATAGAAAGCTTAAATCCTAACTTGTCTGGATTTAGCCCACTTTTAGTTACTAAATAATAAGCTGTTCCTAAAATTATAATACCTGAAATAAATATAATTGATGAAATTATTGGATTCTTTATTTTAATATCTTCACTTTTTCTTGCTGCAGTTAACATATCAATTAATTTATATTTAGCTATAATCCTTGTATTAAATATCATTAAAACACCAAATATTAAAGCAAAGTATAATACTGTTTTTAAAATAGCACTACTTGATATTATAAATTTAAATTCTGTCATTCCAACGTCAAATAACTTAGCTGTAAATAATGATAAACCTTGTGATACAACTAATCCTAATAACAAACCTGCTATAAGTGATAAGACCCCAACTATTAAAGTTTCACTTAATAATATCTTTGATATTTTTCTTTTACTCATTCCAAGAGTCATATAAATTCCAAGTTCTTTTTTTCTTTTTTTAATTAAAAAATTATTTGCATATAGTATCAATCCACCTAAAATAAATGATACAAATACAGAAACATATGATATTAATGTTGTTACAAGTGACATATATTCTGCCTGATTTTTATTCATATCTAATAGTGCTTTTTGAGATTCTATTGAATTAAAACTATAAAATATACAAACTGCAAAAGCTATAGTTAAAAAGTATATTGTATAATCTTTAAAGCTCTTTTTTACGTTATTTATTGCTATTTTAGAATACATTTTCTACATCCCCTCCAAGCAATGTTACTACTTCAATTATTCTATTAAAAAATTCTCTTCTTGTATCATTACCTCTTACTAATTCATTAAAAACTTTACCATCCTTAATAAATAAAATTCTATGAGCATAACTTGCAGTAAAAGCATCATGAGTAACCATTAAAATTGTTGCTTGTAAATCTTTATTTAATTTTTCAAAAGAATCTAAAAGTAATCTTGAAGATTTTGAATCTAATGCACCTGTAGGTTCATCAGCTAAAATTAATGATGGACTTGTTACAATAGCTCTTGCAGAAGCAACCCTTTGCTTTTGCCCTCCAGACATTTGATATGGATATTTATTTAAAACTTCTATAATGCCTAAGTTCTCTGCAACCTTTTTTATTTTATTATCTACCTCACTAGTTTTAACTCCTTGTATTGTTAATGCTAATGCTATATTTTCATAAGCTGTTAATGTATCTAAAAGATTAAAATCTTGGAATATAAATCCCAGTTCATCTTTTCTAAAGTTTTCTAATTGTTTTGATTTCATTTTAGTAATATCTTTATCATTTATTATAATATTACCTGTAGTTACGGTATCTATTGTAGAAATACAATTAAGCAATGTTGTTTTACCACTTCCTGATGGCCCCATTATTCCAACAAATTCACCTTTATCCACTCTAAAACTGATATTATCAATGGCTTTTGTTATATTATCTTTATTTCCATAATATTTTTCTATTTTTTCAACTTTTAATATATTTTTCATCTAATCTTCCCTCCAATTATTTTATATCTCTTAATTTAACAAACTATCTTCTTACTTTAAGTATTTGTAATCATCGCTGTCTTCATTATTTATTTTATATTAATGTTAGCAAAGTACATATTGAATTACATTTCAGTAATCTTACAAAATCGTAACTTTAATAATATTAAAACTTTTAATTTATTTAAGTTACATTAATATATTTTCAATAAAAAACTCACTTCTCCTACTATAGTTCTACTGCTCTTATGAAATTATCAAAAGGTTTGTCTTTATTACAATAAAAAAATAAAAAAATAAAAAAGTTAAACTCTTTTCATTCCTATACCTTTATAGAAATATTTAAAGTTCAACTTTTTTATTTTACTACTTCCATAGTTATTACATAATAATTTAAAAATCAGTAAACTTTCCTTGCGGAAAAACTATATTTACTTTAGTTCCTATATTTTCTTTTGAATTTAAACTTATTCCAATACCTAATTTATCACAAAGCTTTTTACATAAATAAAGTCCTATTCCTGTAGATTTTCCAAATTTCCGTCCATTTTCTCCAGTAAACCCTTTTTCAAATACCCTATCTATATCTTTTTCATTTATTCCAACACCATTGTCTTCTATAGTTAAAATAATATTATTTTCATTTACTTTTGAATATATCGAAACTTTTCCTTCATTAGGTATAGAAAACTTCACTGCATTTATTATAATTTGATTTATAATAAATTCTACCCATTTTTCATCACTAAAAATATTACCTTCTATACCTCTAATATCTAATTTTATATTCTTATTTATGAAATCCCTGCTATTGCTTTTAACAGATTTCATAACTACACTTCTTAATGAAAATTCTTTAATGATATAATCTTTACTTACATCACTACTCCTAGCATAATATAAAACTTGTTCAATAAATCCTTCTACTCTTTTCATTTCATAATTAATTCTTTCGCTTAAATTACTATTATCATTTTCTAAAATAAGCTTAGCTGATGCAATTGGAGTTTTTATTTCATGTACCCATGTTTCAATATATTCCCTGTATTCAATTTGTTCATCTTTATAATGCTTAACTTTTTCGTGCATAGATTTATTACATTGTTTTAAAACATCATTTATAATTCTTGCTTCTTGAAATCTAGGCTCTTCAATAACTTCTGGCAATAAATATTTTCTATCCAAATTTTCTACTGTATTAATTAAATTATTTAAATATCTTCTATATTTAATAAATTCCAAAAACATATATATTAGAATCGGGCCAAACCATATTAAAAATAATATTAATATTATATTTATTGATACTTTTACTATTTTCATTAATATTGCTACTAATAAAAACATTATCAAATTAATTATTAAAAAAATCATTCTTTCCTTTATAAATTCAATTATGCTCATATTTTACTTCCTTTTATCTTATGGAATAATATATCCTAACCCTCTTCTTGTTTCTATTACATTTTTAATTCCTATTTCATCAAGCTTTTTTCTTATTCTTGTAACATTTACAGATAAAGTATTATCATCTATAAACATTTCACAATCCCAAAGATAATTCATTAAGTTTTCTCTAGATACTATTTTTCCTTTATTTTTTATTAAATAAGAAAGAATCTTTAATTCATTTTTTGTTATTTCAATAGTTTTATCATTATAACTTATTGTTCCATTTGATAAATTTACTTTCATGTCTTTATATTCTAATATATCTACTTGAGTCGAATTTCTATTTACTCTCTTTAAAATTGATTCAATTCTTGCTAATAAAATTTGTGTATTATATGGTTTGGTTACAAAATCATCAGCACCTAAATTCATACTCATTAATTCATCAATATCACTATCCCTACTAGTTACAACTATTATTGGAATTTCTGAAAACTTTCTAACTTCTCTACATATGTAATATCCGTCAAATATAGGTAAATTTATATCTAACAATATTAGGTCAGCCTTACTTTCTTTTATATTTTCTATTACATTTTCAAAGTTATCTGGTGCTTCTATTTGATATCCATATCTAGATAAAAAAATACTTAACTCATCTCTAATTGTTTTTTCATCTTCCACAATAAAAATTTTACTCATTTTATACTCCTCATATAATTATAAAATAAAAAGCTTTGTTAATATTTATATATATTAATCAAAGCTTAATTAACATTATAATATATTTCATTTACCAATATGTATATTAAACATAATTTTTATCTTCGAACTAATTTAAATTTTTCTTCATCATAACCAGCAAACATTACTAATCCAACTACTTTTATAACTTCAATTATTTTTTTCATCAATAATCAGCTCCTTGTTTTATCTTACGATGTACTTTTATTATATTAATTAATTCTTTATTTTCATATTTATGTTTATTACATTTATCTTTCATTATTGTAACTTTTAATTAGAGTCCAAAATAATTGTAACTTTTAATTAGAGTCCAAAATACTTTGCTATTTATAATATCTCATACTTAAATTAATACTATAGTCATTATCTTTTATCCTATAAATTATTTTCCCAAAACTACTAAATTTATTCATTACTTATATTTAAAAACTTATCTTATTTAATCTTTGAATATTAGATAAAAAATAGTAAAAAATATATTTAGTCTTATTATTTAAAGGAGAAAGCTATGAAACTAACTAATGATATTAATATTAATGTAAAGAAATTACGGGAAGAATTAAATTTAGGTAAAAGCTTTGATGTAATTGAAAGAATAATAGAAGTCCATAATCATAAGTATTACTTTTATTTTCTTGATGGCTTTGTAAAAGATACAAATATGGAATATGTTCGTAGAGATATTTATAATTTAGATGAAAAAGATTTTAATAGCATAAAAAACGCTACAGATTTAGTTGAAAAAGCCCTATGCTCAATTGAAGCTTCTACCGAAAGTGATATTGGTAATATAATTACTGCTATACTTTGTGGTCAAACAGCTATGTTATGCGAAAACTTTGATGAAGCAGTACTATTAGATTATAGAACTTATCCTGCAAGAGGTGTTGAAGAACCTGAAAAAGAAAAGGTTCTTAGGGGTGCCCACGATGGCTTTGTTGAAACAATAGTTTTTAATACAGCTTTAATCAGAAGAAGAATTCGCGATCCTCACCTTACTTTTGAAATGCATAATATAGGTAGTATTTCAAAAACCGATATTGCTATTGGATTTTTAGCAGGAACAGTTAAAGAAGATACCCTTAGTAAAATTAGAGATATGATTGATAATTTAAAAGTTAAATCATTAACTTTAGGAGATCAAAGTTTAATAGAATTACTTAATTCATCAAGTTGGCTTAATCCATTTCCTAAGGTGAAATTTACTGAAAGACCTGATGTTGCAGCTGCACAGATAATTGAAGGTAGTGTTATTATATTGATAGATAATATGCCATCTGCTTTAATATTTCCATCTAATGTTTTTGACTTTATTCAATCTATAGATGATTATTATATGCCAGTGCTTACAGGTAACTATCAAAAACTAATTAGAGCATTAGTACTTTTAGTAAATGTATTTTTAACACCGGTATATGTTTTACTTACAGATAATCCAACTTGGCTTGCTGGTCCACTTAGTTTTTTATTGCCTAAAGATTCATATACAATACCATTATTCTTACAATTTATTATTGGTGAATTTGCTGTAGATGGTTTAAAATTAGCTTCATTAAATACACCAAATGTTTTAGGAACATCTTTATCAATTATTGGTGGTTTAATATTAGGTGATTATGCTGTTCAATCTGGATGGTTTATTCCTCAAAGTATCTTATATATGGCAATTGTTTCTCTTTCAAGCTTTGTTCAACCTAGTGTAGAGTTAACATTTGCATTAAAGTTTATTAGATTAATCCTACTTGTATTTACTGGCCTCTTTGGTACTTGGGGCTTTATTGCGGGAATAATTATAAGTATAGCAATTGTAGCTTCAACTAAAACACTTACTGGTGAAAGTTATCTTTATCCATTAATACCTTTCAATTGGAGCGCTTTAAAGCACTTATTATTTAGAACTAAGAAAACAGCAAGTAAAAAATAGTAAATTATAAAGATTAGTTTTTTATATATTAAATATAATACTTAAATTAATTTGATATAATAAAACTAAAATTTAATATATTAAAAGACTCGGAGGTTTTTAAATGTTTGATGAAAATACATATAAAGAAGATATTCAAGTATTTAAAGAAATAAATTCTACACAAGCAGATAAATTATTGTCTGAAGAAAACTTAGCTGTTGTTTATATAGGAAGAGAAACTTGTCCTTATTGTCGTAAATTTGCTAAAAAATTAAGTGGATTATCAGATGAAATTAATACAACTATATATTATGTAAATAGTGAGTCTTTCTCTGATAATAATCTTAAGGCATTTAGAGAAAAATATAATATTGTAACTGTTCCTGGATTTATTGTTAATAAAAGTGGCAAAATAGAAGTTAAATGTGATTCTTCTACTCCAGAAGATGAAATTTTAAAAATGATAAATTAATATTTTAAGTATAATAATAAAAGCAAGCTGTATTTACTTTTGAAAATACTACTTGCTTTTATTTTTTCTTAATTTATCCTTTTAACTAAGCACCCATTCCAATAATCATACCTATAACATATGGTATAAGCCATACTGCCCATACAAATATACTAAACTTATGAAATTTAGCTTTTTGCTCTTCATTATTTTTATATAATACCCAAGTTACCCATCCTACATGAAATAACATTAAAACTATAGCTAAAGTTCCTGTTATACCATGAATAATTTACTTGAACTTGAAATAGAATCAACTTCTTGACATATTTAAAGTTCCTGTAGTATCAAATAACTATTTCTACTTTTATAACTTTAATAGCACTAATTAGCATTCATTTTGAACAACTTTTTCTTGTACTTCATGCATCTTTTTCATTACAAATCTAGCAATAGGTTGTGCTATAAAAATCTCTACAGCAAATGCAATTGCAAAATTTCTTGGCCATTTATAAAAGAAGTTATAAATCGGCTCCATAGTAATTTTCCCAAAACCAATCCATGTTCCAATTATCGTTAGTAATATTGACATTAAGAATACTGTACATAATGTGTTTACTATAATATGTGCATTAAAACTATCTTCTTTTTTTATTATTTTTCCAGTTAACCAGTCCGCTGGCTTATGTGTAAGTAAAACAACTATAATAACACTAATCCATATGAATGGTACAACTCTCATAGCTTCTCCCCATACAGTAATATTAAATCCAATTTCAAAGCAAGTTATTAGTGGTGCAATTATACATACAGATATAACTGAAATAATTGCTATAAAAATTGTCATCTCCTTTTTATTTCTTGGTAACTTCATATAAAATTCCATATTATTTTTCTCCCTTAAATTTATTTTATATCAAAAAAATAAGCGTGGAACCAATTAGTTGATTCCACGCTGAACAATTATACGCGCATAAATTTCTTTTATCATTATATCTAAAATTTATTTTTATTTCAAGAAATATTTTATTATTTAGTCAAATTTAAAATCTAAACAACCTACTTACAGTATTAATTAGTAATTATTTTAATAAATTTCTTTTTGCCTATTTGAACTATAATTTCTGAAGCTAATTTAAGTTCTTCAATATTACTTATTTTCTCCTCATTTATTTTAACTCCACCTTGAGTTACTAATCTTCTAAATTCATTTTTACTCTTAGCTAATCCATTACTTACAATTATTTCAGATAAATTAAAATCATCATTCTTAACTTTAATTACTTTTATATCATCTGGAATTTGTCTCTTTTGAAATACGGTTCTAAATCTTTCTTCTGCATCTCTAACTGCATCTTTACCATGGTATAATTCAACAATTGCTCTAGCTAATTGTATTTTTATATCCCTTGGATTTATACTATCTTCTTCTAAACTCTTCTTTATCTCTGCTACTTTATCCGGATGAATGTCTGTAACTAACTCAAAGTATTTAACAATTAAATTATCTGGAACAGTCATAGTTTTTTCAAACATTACTGTTGCTTCTTCATCAATTCCAATGTAATTACCCAAACTCTTACTCATCTTATTTATACCATCCAAACCTTCAAGTAGTGGCATCATTATTGTACATTGCGGTTCTTGACCAAATTCCTTTTGTAACATTCTACCCATAAGTAAATTAAACCTTTGATCTGTACCACCAAGTTCAATATCAGCTTTTAATTCTACTGAATCAAAACCTTGCATTAAAGGGTAAAAGAATTCATGAATACTTATAGGCATTTGATTTTCATATCTCTTTTTAAAATCTTCCCTTTCAAGCATTCTGGCAACTGTCATCTTAGATCCTAATCTAATTACATCCTCAAAATTCATCTTAGATAACCACTCACTGTTAAATCTAACTTCAGTTTTATTCTTATCTAAAACCTTAAAAATCTGTATTTCATATGTTTTAGCATTTTCTAAAACTTGTTCCGTTGTTAGTGCTTTTCTAGCTTGTGATTTTCCTGTTGGATCACCTATCTTTCCTGTAAAATCACCAATTACTATTACTATTTTGTGTCCTAAATCTTGAAGTTGTTTAAGCTTTCTTAAAACTACTGTATGTCCTAAATGAATATCAGGAGCACTTGGATCTAATCCTAACTTTACTGTTAAACTTTTTCCTTGCTGTAATTTTTCTCTTAATTCTTCTAAACCTATTATTTCATCTACACCTTTTAATATTATCTTGATTTGTTCATTTACATCTATCATTTTACTTTCCTCCAATAATTACTTTTTTCTTAAACTGACGTGCACTTTACTTTAAGAAACTATATATAAATTGCGCAATTATTTTTAAATACAAAAAAGCTCTCATCCTATATGAATAGGACGAGAGCATTACTCACGTGTTACCACCTAAATTTATCATTATCTCACAATAACAACCTCTTCAAGTACGCCAAAAAAATTTTGGTTATACTCTAGCACTATAACGTGTGCATTACGACATCTGCCTACTGGTTGTTATCTTTCGGAGTGCTGCTCAGAGATGTATTCAAATTAACTTGTTATGTTCCTTTCACCAACCGGAACCTCTCTTTATAACTCTATTAATTTTACTCTTTCTCTTCAAAGCTTTATATTATTATAATTCATTATATTCCATTATTATTTTTTGTCAACAAAATATTTATAATATAAATTAATTTAATAAATATCTGATAATTCTAAAACTGTTTTATCACGATTATATTCATATATTTCCTCTAATTCATCTTCTATTTTTATGTTTGGTAACTGAACTTCAAAAGTACTTCCTTTACCTAAAACACTTTCTACAGTTACATTTCCATTATGAATATCTATCATTGATTTTACTATACTTAAACCTACTCCGCTACCTTCATTTAATCTATTTAACGAATTATCTCCTCTTGAAAATCTATCAAATATTTTACCCTTTATTTTTTCATCGATACCAATTCCATTATCACTAACAATAAATCTTATTATATCACTTTCTAAAATTAAATTTATTTTTATATATCCATTATTTTTTGAATATTTAATAGCATTAGACAGTAAATTCAATACTATTTTTTCAATCATATTAGGATCACATTTAATATAATGTTCTTCTACATTAGTATCAAATTCAATATCAATATTTTTAGACATTCCATATGGAATTATGGATAAAGCTATCTCCTCTATAAGTGATACTATTTCATAGTTCCCAAAATTAGGTTTTATCATTCCTACATCTATTTTTGTTAAATCTATTATATTATTTATTAGTCTTAACATCCTCTTACAATTTAAAGCTAAATATGGACTATGTTTTTTATATTTATAAACAAACTCTTCTTTATCACCATCACTAAAACTATCTAAAAGTTGCACACTCGAAGCAAAAATATTTAATGGTGTTTTTAATTCATGTGAAAGAGTAGATATAAACTCGGCTTTTTTTATATCATTTAGTTTATGAGCCTGAATTTCAGATTCTAGTCTAATATTATTAGAAATATTAATATAACTAACCAAAATTTGATTTTCACCTTTATCTGAATGAATAAGTTGAATAAAACAATCAATTATTTCATCTTTTTTAACATCTGTAAGTATCCCTCTCCACATTCCAGTTCTTTTTAATTCCCTTAATATTTCTGGTATTTTCTCTTTTACATCTTCAATTTCAAGTATTAATTCTCTAAATTTCTCATTACTGATATCATTTGAAAATCCTTCTTTAATTTTGTTATTCATATAAGATACATTAAACTTATTATCACAAATAAACATATATGTATGACTATTATAATGCGCTAAATTATAAAATTTTTGCAATTCTTCATTTAGAATTTTTGATTCTTCATACAATAAATATAATTCTATTACTGTTCCAATAATTACACTAATAAAAGATATATAGGTAATTAATATTGATGTTAGCATTATATCAAAATATAAACCAGTATGAGCATATATTGCATATATAGCCTTTATTCCTAATAAAGCTAAGCTAACACTAAAACATCCTACTATTACACTTTTTTCCTTTAATGATATAAAAATCAACCTGATGGCAATAATATAATATGAGATAAATAAAAATACATTATAGTATACAAATACACTATCAGGTATATTTAAAATTGTTCCTCTTAAATACTTTTCAATTATTCCTACTATAAATGAATATATAACAACAAATATTAATGAAAAACCCCTATTCTCTTTTATAAATTTATATAATTTACTTTTTGGAAAAAGAATAGTGTAAAGTATTAGCATTCTTAATATTGATGTAGAAATCATTATATAATCAGAAATATAAAATTCATTACTTATAAAAGTAAAATAATCAAATTGATCTGTAATTATTCCAATAACTAACCCTATATATACTAATATTAATGTAAATACTGTATTTTTCTTTGTTTTTTTATATAAAATTGAACAACTTATAACTGAAATAATAGCTAAAAAACTATTAATCATCTTTAATAATTCTAATGTAGCTGATAAATATTCTTTATTATTGCCTGTTATAAATATTTTATAAACAAAAAATGTTATCAGAACTAAAGCTAACATTAAAAAAACACTTATTATATCACTTGCCTTTTCAGCTACAGTGTTTTTTTTTATAGATACCTCTCCCATACAACATCTCCCCTTTAACCATTAATACTCAACAAAAGTTTTTCTGTATTAATACCTTTTTTTATATTTTATACCCTTTTTCTTTATTTTTCTATATTTTTTTATTATGATTAAACATTTTATTTAATATTCAAAACTCCTTTTTGCCACATTTTTTCACTTTTTTACATTAATTTAGGAATATTACAAATCTATAACTCATTAAAAATAAAAAACCTTAATCAACTTCTTATATTTGATTAAGGTTAAAATAAGTATTTAAAATATAAACTTCTTCTTTATTCTTTAAAAATTGATTACCAATATTAATATTCAACACTATAATATTTTTATTCTATATCATAATTAATTTAATATATCCAATATCTAAAATTGCTTTTCCAAATCCATCCTCTAAAAACTCTAAAACAGCTTCAGAATTATTTGAAATAACTCTAGAAAATACTACAATATATTCCTTAATATCTTCAATTGATATTTCATTTTTATTATTAGTATAATATTTTAAAAATACCGTATATCTCATTAATAAATATTCTAATATTATAAGTTGAAAACTAAGTGCAAGCTCTTGAAAATCTTCACTAGTACACTCACTTAAGATTTTAGATACTATACAATTTTCTATTAACTCATTATATTGTTCAAATGTTTTTTTATAGATTATCCATTTATTAATATAATTCTTATCTTTCTTACTTTCTGAAAATTTATATATTTCTCTTAATGAATTTTCTAATCCTTCAACATCCTTATAATTTTCAGTAATATCTAAAAATAAATAATTTAATTCCTCTATTGCTTCTTCTATATTAAATTCAATTTCACTAAATGCTCTTAGTACGTTACTAATATATTTATCACTTTTATATTCTTTTAATATTTGATTTTTACTTATATCATTACTTAACATATTAATTAATATATCAAAACAAAGTATTAATTTATCATCTAATGACAACTTTTTCTCTTGAATAATATAAATTAATAATTCCCTAACCTTATACATTGTAGATTTTTCCTCAATTATTTTATTATCTGAAGAAATCATTTTAATTTTTCCTTTTAATTTACTTATATTTTCTACAACTTCTGGACATGCGCATGATAATGTAATTTCTTTTCTTCCTTCAAGTACATTTTCAATTCTAGGGAACTTTTTACATGTTAATGATAAACATTCCTCACCATCATTTTTTACTATATTACACAATCCCTTATTATCTAAAAATGGACACTTTTCTTGAGTTTCTTTATTTATAAAATACTCAACTTCATCATCATTAATTATTTCTATTACATTTTGTAATATATAATTTTTTTTATTATTCTTCCACTTAATATAAGTGTTATTATCAATATTTACATCCCATCCTGAACAACATGTAAACTTACATTTATCAGCAGTACATCTAAAATAATCATAATTTTGTATCTTAAAAATTTTCACTTCTTTATTCATATGTCACTAACTCCATTTCGATGTTATTACTTTATTATAAGCTACATGCTTAAGAAATTATATTATACTTAATATAATTATCAATTACTTTCATTTTATAAAATAACTTAAAATAAATTTTTCAGTACATTGTTTTATATTGTTTGAATAATACTTTAACATCTACCACCCTAATTTTTGATCTTTTACTGTAAAATGGCTACTATCATTTTTAAATTCAATATTAAAATTATTATTTTCATCTACATTAATTTTAGTTAAAGTTGATTGTCCCATAACTTCTGAATTTACCTCATTGTCTTTAAAGTAATACATAATAGCTTTAAGAGTTATTCCATGAGCTACAATTAAAATAGTTTTTCCTATATTTGCTTTTATTATTTTATTCATAGTATTAGCAACCCTAGCCCTAACTTCATTTAAATTTTCACCGTTTGGTGCTGATAATTCAGTATTACCTTTCATAATTAGGCCTATATCCCAATTAGGATTTTCTTTCATAACCTCATCAGTTTTTCTTCCTTCATAATCACCAAAACACATTTCCATAAATCCGTCATCAGTTATAATTTCAACATCTTTATCACCTTTAATAATTTTAGCTGTTTCAAATGCTCTTTCAATTGGGCTAGAATAAATAATATCTATATGTATATTTTTAAGTCTATCTCGTAGCTCTTTAGCTCTTTCTATTCCATCTTCAGTTAATGGTGAGTTTCCTCTTCCCTGTAATCTTTTTTCCAAGTTCCATAAAGTTTGACCATGTCTTGTTAAATAAATTGTTGTATTCATAAACTAATCCCCTCATAATATATTACCTTTTATAATTATATATTTCATTACTTATATAGATAGTTCATCTATTGCTACTCACTTACTATTTCAGCTTCAACATATGGAATTTCATCTACACCATATTCTTTTCTAATTACTTCAGTATCAATATCAATTCCACCAAAAACTATTTCTATTTCTTTGTTAATTATTGATACCTCAGTTACTTGCATCTTATTTAAATCAATTAGTCCTTGTTCTTTATAATATCTATTAATAAGTTTATCTACTTCTAATTTAAAATCATTTCCCTCAAAGCTTATACCTTCTAAATCAGTAAAAACATTTATTACATAATTAAAAACTTTTTTTGATATAGAATTCACTATATTCATTTTTAAAATTTTAAAACTGTTTATATTTAAATAAACACTATTAAATTTAACCTTTGAAATGTTTAATTCTGTTTCAATATTTATATTCATTCCTAAAAATTGAACTATTCCAATTAATCTTATTTCATCATTAATAAATATATCAGTTATATTAATTTTATTTTGTAACTTTAAAAAGTTCTTTATATCGGTCTTTGTTACTCCTACTATCATCTTTTTTAATTTCATGTGATTTTCCTCCCTAGTATTTCATACTAATTTTCCTTATCTACTATTTGTAATTATAACATATCATTTATTACTAAACTTTTAAAAGTAATGAATCTTATTTCATTAACCTCATCATTTATTAATATATCCATTTTATTTAGCATTACATTAAACTCCTTAACAAATTCATATTCAATCTATCACTCTTTCTTAGCAGTAACATTTTCCTCGCCTTTTACATATTTTACATTAGAATGTTTTAGTTATTTTTACCAAAAGTAACTTTATAAAGAGGTTGTTTATATTATGACAAAACTTAAATTTGCTACTACTTATAGCTTTGATTATTCGCTAACACCAAACTCAATTATTGAGTGCCAAAATGGTGATTATATAATTGTTGGAAAAGCTCATAATAAAGACTCTCATTCATCTGCCTTTGCTATAAGAGTGAATTACAAAGGTAATGTAATTTGGAAAAAAATATATAGTTCCCCACTTCCTCAATTTTTTACTTCAATAATTCAAACAACTAATGGTGATTTAGTAGCTACCGGTATATATTATTATTCTGAATATGCTAGTGATGAATATACTTGGATAGTTAAACTAGATGAAAACGGAAATATTGTTTGGCAAAAAACACTAGGATTTGTTGGTATGCAATCTGAAGGTTATGATATTTGTGCCACATCTGATGGTGGATTTGCCATAACTAGTTTATTTTATAATGGTATTTCTTATAAGACTAGAATCTTCAAATTTAATAATGAATATGAGTTACAGTGGGATGAATTATTCGATATAGGTGTTGCTTTTTCAATAGTTGAAACCATGGATAATGGATTTATGTTGTCTGGAGCTATAAATACATTAAATTCATCTTTAAATAATATTTTTATATTAAGAATAGATTCAAATGGAAAAAAATTATGGGATAGGATTTATAGTGAATTTATAGATAGCGATATTGTAAATTCATCTATTATTGAAATGAAAAATGGACATTTTGCTGTAGTAGCAAAATCTATTATCTTCGAAATAAATTCTATTGGTAATATTGTATGGTCGAAAAAAAATTCCAATTATAAATTAAATAATATAATTCAATCAAAAGAAGGTAATTATATTATTTCTGGATCTTCAACAATTAATAATAACTCTCATGCTTTTATTGAATGTATAGGAAGCAATAACCAAGAAAGTTTATGGAGTACTACAGAATTGCTGTACCCTAGTGAAACTACAGATTTAATTTTATCTAAAGAGGATTACCTTGTTACTTGTGGTTATGCACCTATAAATACAGATAAATCGTTAGTTTGCTTTGCCTTATTTAGTTATTAATTACTTGATTTTAAATAAAAAAACAAATGGATTATTTAAAGGAATTTTATATTAACTCCTTAAGATAATCCATTTTTTCGTTCTCCACTGATAAAGTACAATAAAAAATTAGTATTATGATTAATTATTATAGAAAGCTTCTATGCTTCATTTACATTCATTAATACCTTTTTATTTATGCTGTTAGTTATATAATCGAATCCCTTACTATATAATGCTCCAAAAACATTATTTATAATACGGAATATTATCGCTCCTCCAAGTCCTAAAATAGGTGTTGCTGCAGCTAAGGCACCAAATGCATTAAATACTACTTGCCATTTATAAGTTGCACTAAATCCAACCATTATTCCACCCATAAGCCCTATAAAACTTCTAAATTCCTCTGGAAGTAAAATATAAATACATCCATATATTATAGATCCAATAATCATATATTTCATTCTATCTTTATAACGTATTTCTATCTGCTCCCTATCTGGATGAAATATTGACATACATGCAATTCCTATCCACATAGCTCTTGGAATGTGTAAAAGCTCTCCAATTAATACTGATGAAGTTACCACAAAAGCAAATTTAAATTGCCATTTTGTTCTTTCTGTATTAAAATCAATATCTTTTATCATATTAGAAAATTTATTTTCAAACTTTATTTTTCTTTGTTTTATATAAAATATTGATGTCACTAAAATCCCTGCAAAAATTAATCCTATAATACGATTAAAAAGAACTTGTTCATTATCAATCTTATATCCATATAAAAGAAGATATGATAATACAAGTATACTATGATTAAATAATTTTACATTATGGCATGTTAAAATTAATATACTTATTATTGAAAGAAAATTTATTACAAATCCTAATATGGGATTTGATATACTTGCAAAATAAGGCACCACTGCAAAAATGCAAAATACCCCAAATATAGTTAATGCTGATTGTCCAACATTAAAATCTAAATTTGAAAATCTAAAATGTAATAAAGCTAAAACTGCTACAACTCCAACTATACTATTTTCCGATCCAAAAACTGCCCCAAAACTAACAATAACAAACATACAAAACATAAGATTTAACACTGTTCTTAATATAATTGCTGCTATATACTTATTTCTTATTTCTTTGCTTTCAGCATTCTTTATTAGTGGTTTTAAACTATTAGCTCCTAATTGTATAGCTTGATAAAAACTCATTATTCTAATTCCCCCTCTTCTCCTATTTTTTTATTAGCCATTTCTATAAAATACATTAATTCTGAAAAATCCTTATCACCTAATTTTCTTCGCAGATTATATATTGGCCCTAAATAGAACTTAAGTATTTCATCTACTTTTTTTTCACCAGCTTCTGTAATAAAAATACTATAACTTCTTTTATCATGAGAATCTTGCTTTTTAACTACATATCCAGCTTGGCTTAACCCCTCTATTAATCTACTTATTATAGTTTTACTAACACACATCGCCTTACTAAGCCTTAACGGAGTCATTCCTCCATTATTAATTATAAGTTGAGATAATAAATCTAAATGCTGAGTTGATATTTCATGTTCTTTTGTAACACGACGTATAAGTAATCTACTAAATAATCTGATTTCATTCATATTCTCAACCATTGTTATCCAATCATTATTTTCCATAATCACAACACCCTCTAACTAATATAAGAAAAAGTAGTTTACTTTGTGAACTACTTTTAAATTTATTTTATTCTAAAAGTTTTTTTTTGTCAAACACTTAGTCTAAAACAACTTAAACTACTATGATAAAATAATTCAATAAAAAAATGATATCATTGCTAAATCATGATACCATTCTTATTATTAACTAATATATAATTTTTATATAAAATAATTAATCTTATATTTTTAATCTATTAAAGTAATACTTTCTTCAATTTTTTCATCTTTATTGTTTTTATAATCTATTTCTGAGATCTCTATCTTTTTCTTTAGCTTATTAGATACATTTTTATATCCTGGCAATAAAAATGCATCTGCAAATATCCAAGCAATAGGACTTGCAAAACAAACAGCTGTAAATCCAAACATAGGTACTAAAATAAATCCACAAAGTGCCCTTGCTATCATTTCACAAATACCTGCAAAAATTGCAAATGTTGAATATCCCATACCTTGAATTGTGAAACGAACAACATTTACAATACATAGTGGTATAAAAAATGCTGCTGATGTTACTAAACATTGCTTAACCATTAAAAGCAGTTCTGTTTCTCCTGCATTAACAAATAATAATGCTATAGTTTCACCAAAGAAAATTGATACTACTAATGCTATTATAGAATATACTGATCCAATTAATAAACTTTTCTTTATTCCTTCACTGATACGACTTAATTTTTTTGCTCCTACATTTTGTCCCGCATATGTTGCCATAGTTGACCCTAAAGCATCAAAAGGACAACATAAGAACATTGAAATTTTACTTGAAGCCGTAACAGCTGCTACAACAAGAGAGCCAAGCCCGTTTACTGCCGTTTGTAAAATTACACTTCCTATAGCAGTAATGGAGTATTGTAATCCCATTGGAATGCCCATATAACAAAGCCTACTTATATAATGTCCATTTAATTTTAACTCATCTTTTTCAAACTTTAGTATCTTATATTTTTTCATCATAAATATAGTACACCAAATTCCAGCCACGGCCTGTGCTATAATTGTTGCCCATGCAGCCCCTGCAACACCCATTTTAAACACAATTATAAATACTAAATCTAAAACTATATTTATTATTGATGACATAATTAAAAACATTAACGGTGTTTTACTATCTCCAAGAGAACGAATAATTCCTGATGATAAATTATAAAGATATGTTGCTGGTATTCCTAAAAATATTACAAAAATATAACTATATGCTCCATCTATAATATCACTTGGTGTATTCATCCATTCCAAAATACTTCTACAAAGAACACATACAATCATAGTCATAACAATAGAAAAAATAGCTGCTAAAACAGCACTATTAAATACATACTTACGTAACTTCTTATAATTATTTGCTCCAAATTTTTGTGCAACAGGTATAGCAAACCCATTACATACTCCCATACAAAATCCAATTATCATAAAGTTTATTGAACCAGTTGAACCTACTTCAGCTAAAGCACTTACCCCTAAATATTTACCAACAATAATTGTATCCACCATACTATAGAATTGTTGAAATAACATTCCTAACAGCAGTGGTACTGAAAATCCTAAAATAAGCTTAAATACATTTCCTTGTGTTAAATCTTTAACTTCATTACTCCTCATAATTTTTCCTCTTCATATTTATATTTAATTTTATTTTTTACTTATTTCTAACATTGACTATATAATCTTTTTACCAAACTATATATTATTACAAATTCACAGAAACTTCCATGTATTTTCTTATACTATTTATATATTTCTACAATAAGAATAAACATCAAATAAAATATTAAATTTTGCTAAAACTAATAATAAATTAATTTTATTTTGGAGGAAATTTTACATGAGAGTAAGGAGAACACTAAGTCCATTAGTTGCAATTACACAAAATAATGATGAATCTTTTGCTATAGAAGAAGGCTTAAATTTACTTAATATCTCATCAATGATAAACAGTAATGATGTTGTTGTCATTACACCAAATTGGGTTGGGGCAGGTGGACCTGAAATTGGAGATGTAGTTGGTCCTAATAGTTTAAAAAAGATTATTCAAATAATTAAAAGTTGCAATCCTAAAAGAATTGTAATTGCTACAGCTTCAGCAAGAAAAGATGTTGAAAAATTAATGATTGATATTGGTTTTATGGATGTTATTAAATCAGAAAATGTTGAATTTATAAATTTAAATAATGGGCCTTTTATTAATCTTCCACTTAATCATAGTTGTCCAAAATCAATAGCTTTAAATAAACTATATGATGAAATGACATTTTTAATATCATTTACTCAATTAAAAATTCATGAAGAAGCTACTATTTCTGCATCTATTAAAAATATAGCTATGGGATGGCCAACTGGTGAAGAACAAGGTTATCCCAAAAAGAATTTAGGTATCCATAAAGATTTGCATGGATTTATAAGTGCTATGCTCGAAAAGTTCACTATAGATCTTTCTATTGTAAGCGCAAGCCCTGCAATGGTTGGAACTGGGGCTCATAAAGGAATTGGTAATCATACTGGCTTAGTTTTATGCGGAACTGATCCTATTGCTACAGATACTGTTGCTGCTAGACTACTTGGGTTTAAGCCTCAAGCTATAAATTATTTATATAAGTCAATAAATAAAGGTCTTGGTTGCGGAGAAGTTACTACTGATTCTAGCTCCCCTATTAAAATTTTAGGTATGAGATTAATTGATGCTGAAAAGCACTTTAACAAATGTGCTTATGGAAAAGACTTTTCTATTGATTAATCTAAATTTTGAAAAGAGGATTCAGTAACAAGTGATAAGCTAAAATATAATTTATTCCTTAACTTGTCACTTGAAACTTTCTTCACCCTTGTCATTCAAAGAAAACCGTATGTTTTCAACCTTAACTCTTAACTAACTAAACCGGTAGTAATAAACCTGATTTTTTTAGTATTGGTCTTATTGCATTATATATAATTGCTACTAAAATTACTGATACCACAGCATTTATGAATGTAGTTGCAGCACTTAATTTTGCTAAAATCATAGCTGCATCTTGAGGTTGTCCAAGTATATATTGCTTATAGAAAAAGCCTACTATAGGATCTGCAATTACATTAAAAGCAAGTCCACCTATTGATGCTATTAAACTCCACTTAAAAATATATTTACTATCATTACTTTCACTTATTTTTGCTATTTTATGTGCAATTAATCCAGTTATTAATCCTATACATAATTTTAAAACAAATGTTTTAGGTGCTACTAATATATATACTGGATCAAGTAAATCAGCAATTGTCATTCCTATTGCTCCAGCTAATCCTCCGTACCATCCTCCAAGCAATAAAGCTGCTAAAACACAAAATGCATTTCCAATATGAAGTGAAGTTGCATCTCCACCTGGTACTGGAATTTTAATTTGTAAGTAAGTAAATGATACAAAACATAATGCTGCTAATAATGCAGTTTGAATTAATTTTTTAAATCTTATTTGGTTATTCATTAATATTTGCCCCCTTATTTATAAAACTTTATATCCATTTTATACCTAATAAAACAAATAAATCAATTGTATGCATACAAATTATCATATTATTCATTTTGTTTTAAAATTAAATATTCATTTTTACTATATTATCCTCTCTTCCTCTATTATTTATTAATTGGTTGACTTATCCACATAAGCACTATATACTTAAGTGAGATTCTAGATTTTGAATTTAGTTAATCTAAAATTCAACTTTTCTCTAAGAGCAAAGTTGAATAATAATTTAATATAAGACAGTTCGTAACCATCCTGTCTCAAAATAAAACTAGGGATTAATAATAGAAATACTATTATTGTTTATTTAGGATGGATTTTTTCCATCCTTTTTTTATTTTCTGGAGGTGATATTTATGGAAAATACTATGACTAAAACAAGAAAAATAACAATTTCAGCAATTGTTATTGCTCTATATGTTGTAATAATGGTAATAACTCAAAGCTTTGCCTTTGGTGCTATACAAGTTCGTTTAGCAACTAGTTTATATTCATTATCTTATATTTTTCCATTCCTAGCTTTACCTTTGGGACTTGCGAACGTTTTATCTAACATGCTACTTGGTGGATTAGGTATATTTGATATTATCGGAGGAGGATTAGTTGGAATAATAACAGCTTTATTAGTTTATGCTGTTCGTAAATATAAATTAAATATTTACTTTACTATATTACCAATAATCTTTATTCCTGGTTTAATAGTACCTATTTGGCTATCAATGTTATTAAATGTTCCTTATAGTGCATTAGCTATTAGCTTGTGTTTAGGACAAGTTATACCTGCAATATTAGGTTTATTTTTAATTAATGCTTTAAAAAATAAGATTGGAGAATAACCCATGAGAAATGATTTAGAATTAAATTTACTTGGAAATCAAAATATAAAATATGAATTTGGATATAATCCAGATATTTTAGAAACCTTTGACAATAAACATCCAAACAATGATTATTTTGTAAAGTTTAACTGCCCTGAATTTACAAGCCTTTGTCCAATTACTGCTCAACCTGATTTTGCTACAATTTACATATCATATGTACCAAATATAAAAATGGTTGAAAGTAAGTCATTAAAATTATATTTATTTAGTTTTAGAAATCACGGTGATTTCCATGAAGACTGTATGAATATAATTATGAAGGATTTAATTAAGCTTATGGACCCTAAGTATATTGAAGTTTGGGGTAAATTCACTCCAAGAGGCGGTATTTCAATTGATCCTTACTGTAACTATGGAAAACCAGGTACAAAATGGGAGGAAATTGCTTTTAATAGATTAGCTAATCATGATTTATATCCTGAAAAAATAGATAATAGATAATTAAAATAAACAGTAGACAAATTTGTATGAAAACAAATTTGTCTACTGTATTTTTATCCAAATATCTCTTTATATTTTTCTAGTTTCCTAATAGCATCAAGGTCTTCGTCTTCTTTCATATATTCCTCAAAAAAATCATTTAGCTCAATAGATTTAAGTATATCTTCTAATGCTAAGTCTAATTTATTTATACATACGTAAAAGCAAGCCCTATTGTAATATAAGAATCCTTCATCTTTATTTTCTAAGATTCCTTCATTAATTATTTCAATTGCTCTATTATAATCTTCTTTTTCTCTATACATTACAGCATAATTCAAATAACTGTATGGATAATACGGATTTTCTTCTATAGACTTTTTATAATATTCTTCTGCTAATTTTAAATTTCCTAACTTCTTATTAAATACACCCATATTAAAAAGAATTCTAAAATGCTTACTATCTATTTCTAAAGCTTTTTCCATATATTCTAAAGCAAGTTTTGTATCTCCTAATTCATCATAAATACATCCTAAATTTGCATTTGCCCATAAATCCTTCGGATTTATCTTTAATACTTCCTTGTAATTCTTTATAGCCTCTTCTTTATTTCCTAATTCATCATAAGCATTAGCTAAAAAGAAATATGCCTTTTCGTATTTATTATCATTTTCTATAGCTTTCTTATAATATTCAATAGCTTCCTCATATAATTCATCATCATCATAAATTATACCTAAACCATAATAAGCTATAGCATTAGTATCATCTAATTCTATTACTTTTCTATACATTTTTTCAGCTAAATCAAAGTTTGCTATTTTATCATAAAGAAATGCTAAATCCAAAATTAAATCTATATCTTCTTTTCCTTCTGGACAATTATATGCTTTTTTAAAGAACTTTAAAGCTTTTAAATAATTCTTTTCAGTCATAAAGTTTCGTCCTATTGATATATAGTTATCAAACATGTATGTCTTATCCAAAGTAAATTCTCCTTTTGCAATATATACTAAATAAAATCTGTACTTATTATCACTTAAAATATCGGTTCTTGGTTATTCATTGAATAACCATCATTTCTAACATCTTTCATATCTAGTGTATTATATTTTATTTCAACTTTACTAAGCTTTTTAACAGCTCCATAAGATTCTTTTAATGAAATTCCTTCTCCTCTTCCTGAAATAACCCATAATACTTTATATCCTCTAGGTATTACCCCTAATTTATCTTCTCCCTTACCATCAGTGAAATAAATTAATAAATTAATATTTTTATTATTTGCATATTCAAAGACAGGAGTAAATCTAGTTCCTCCACCAGAAGAACATCTTTCTTTTACATCCTTTATAGTTTTAACCTTATACGCTCGTTTAATGTCTTTATCACATTCTATTATAGTTATTTCATGATTATAATTTTTTACTATAGATAAAACTTCTTTAACTGCTTGCTTAAACTCTTCATCGCTAATACTACCACTTATATCAATTGCAACTGCAATTTCAGCTTTATGATTTCTAAGTTCACCTCTTAAATCTAATCTATTAGGCTGTCTTCTATTTCTTCTTGTTATAGTTTTCTTTTTATTACTTTCTACTGTACCCATTAATTTTTTAAGGAATAAATTCCAAGGAAGCTCTCCCTTGCTTTTTTTCAATGAATCGATCATTCCTTCTATATGAATAGGTATTACACCTTTCTCAGAGTTACTTATAAACTTTTCAGTAAAATCCCTAAGAGTTTTTTCATCTATGTTTTCACTTTCATCCCAAAGATCATGAGTAGTTTCTGGATCATATCCATTTTCTAATTCTTCTCCCCAGCTATCATCCTCTTCCCCTTCATCACTTTCTTCTAATACATTTAAAACATTTTGAATATTTTCAGCATAATATTCAAATGAATTATAAGGCTCAAGATTTAATTCATACTTTAAGTTTACACCTTTTAAAGTAGTTGCATATGTTGGTAAATTATTTAAGTATTGATTCACTACTATGTCCATGGCTAAATTAATTGCAAGTGTACTAAACTTTCCTCTTAATTCTTTTGCTCTTGCTAAATGCATAGATAATACATGATGAATTTCATGCTTAATAGTACTTTCCATTTGTTTTATATTAAGCTGTAAAAATATTATTGGATTAAAATATATAACATATTTAGCCCCTTTAAAATTTATACCAGTTGGACTATTTATATCAAAGCGTATTTCCCTACCCATTTGAAATAAAAAGTATCCATAAAAATTATCCTTTTCTTCCATAAGACTTAAATTTACTTTATCTATAATCTTAAAAAATTTCTCGGCAAACTCTTTAGGTATATCTACATCAATTTTTTCTTTAGCACGCAATGCTTTAAACATAGCTGAACTATTAACTAATTCACTAGCTTCATTATAAAGTACATTCTTTATGCTTTCAAAATTTCCTTCCATACATTATCCCCTTATTGAACTATAAGATTCAAAATAACTTTCTACAAACGTTTCATTTTCTAAAGCCCTCTTATAGCTTTCAGGATAAGCATTTTTCATATCCTTCATAATTCCTACCATTAAATCTACAGGATACTCTTTTAAGAACTCAATAAATCTATTAATATAATAAGAATCTTCATCACCAAAATTTTTGATATTTTCTTCTAAAGATTTTAAAATATTCATTGCACTTAAATAAAGTCTAGTATGACTTTCATTTTTTACTTTTTCTATAACTTCCTCACTTAAGGTATCTCCAGCAAATACTTCCTCAAATGATATTAAAGGACTATGTTCAGCTTCGATGAAACTTATAAATTCTTCTGCTATAACTTTTCCTACATTACCTTTTATAACATTTAAAAATACAGCTCTAGGTATAGAGTCTTTCTTTTCTTTATAAATTTTAAGCGCTTTAGAAACTCTTTCATAACTTCTTGGCGTTGCTCTTACATCATCTTCATTTATCTTATGTAAATATTCTGGGAATGTTGAAATAAATTCTATTACTTCTTGCTCAATTCTAGCTTCCATTGCCCACTTTAACCAAACATTATGATCACTTTCCATATTAAGCCATACAAATCTATTTTCTTGAGCAGCATCCATATCAACTACTTGATAATCAAAGTCAGAGCCATATTTACTTGATGGATTCATTGCTGCTAATATATTTACATTATCATGTAATTTGTATCCATTTATCTCTCTATTTAATATTAAATTCATAAGTTCTTGTTGAACTGTATGCTCACAACGATTTATTTCATCAATAAATAAAAGTACCTTATTACCCTTAGCTATTTCTTCATCAATTTCCCTTAACTTTGTATGAACAGCATATATTGTTGTCTTCTTTTCAAATTTATCTCCATTAGAATCCATAGCTATATATGACTCTACAGTCGGTAATCCCCCTATTTCACCTTCTTTAAGAAGATTACCATCAATAACTATTAATTTCCACTTATTTTCTTTAGCTAATCTTTTAGCTAAAGCTGTTTTTCCTATTCCACTTTCTCCAACTACTAAAGGCACTTCCTCTGTTGCTAATACTAATTCTACACTTCTTAACGTATCTATAAAATTCATTTTTCTTCCCCTTACATCATCTTTAGTTTTTCATCTACAGCAATTCTTTTTGCTTTTTTACTTCCATACTTATATATAAACATAATTTTATCAATATCAATTATTTCACTATTTCTATCAATAATACTACAATTTAAGAAATCTCTAACATACTTTTCATCAACATCATCTTTTGATAATACTTCTTTAAATATTTCTTCTAATTCTTCATGAGAAATTTCATTTAGCATACTTCTTGTAATATATCTAATTACTAAAATATTTACCTTTAAAAAGTTTAATATTTTATCTTTATTTAAATCGGTTATAAATTTTACTGCTGCTTCGTTATTTTTAATAGCTGCAACCTCAGCTTTATAGCAAGGTGAATTTATATATCTTAACGCATCATAACTTATATTTACAGCTGCCTCTTGAACACTTTCATATGGCTCCTTAATATATTTGATTGAATCGTAATCCCTCATTACAGCTAATAATTGTAACTCTTCACTAGGCTCCTTAACATATCTAATTGCCCATCCCCTTTGCTCTATAGCTAATTTAATAACATTATAACTTGGATTTTTAATATAATTTAAATTGCTCCATCCATTATTTACTGCTTCAATCATCATTTTTTCCGTAGGATTTTCTATAAACTCAATAGCTCTAGGATTATTATTCATAGCAATTTCCTGCATTTCTAATGTAGGATTATTTATATATCTTAATAAAAGTCCATTTTTATTAATGGCTATTAATTTCATTTCCTCAGTAGGATTATCTATATTTTTTATAATAATTGGATTTTTCTTTATCATCTCTATAGTTTTTGCTTCATCCATATTTTTACCTCATTCTTATTATTAACTTTAATTTTTATTTAATAATAATTATTACTTATATTAATTATAATACTTTTTAAATTATTTTAAAGTAGATAAATATAGTCTGATATATTATTTTTTTAAATTATACTCATATTTCTCTCTTTTTTTAATTTTTCTTATATGTAAGTATATATTTTATACTACTTCTCTTCATTTAATATATAAAAAAATAAATGGGTTATCTACAGAAATTAATATAACTTCCCTTACGATACTCCATTTATTTTTTCTTTATTTCTATATTAAAATTCCATAAACAATTTGTATTACAATATAATATTTCTTTCTATATCATATAAATCAACTAAATTCCTACACAATATTTATATTTCTCTAGTTTCCATTTTTAAAACTTCTTTTTCTTCTTCATTTAAATAAGGAGAAAGATTATCATATACTTTCTTATGATAGTTATTTAGCCATGCTTTTTCATCATCATTTAATAACTCAACCTTAACTCCATTTAAATCTATAGGGCAGTATGATATTGTATCAAATCTATAAAACTCTCCATTATCATTAGTTTCATCTTCAACTACTACCATAATATTTTCAATTCTTATTCCAAATTTACCTTCTTTATAAACACCTGGTTCATTAGTTAATATCATTCCTGGCTCTAAAACTACATTATTTCCATACGGTCTTATTCCTTGTGGGCCTTCATGAACATTTAAGAAAAATCCAACTCCATGACCTGTTCCACACTTATAATCTAATCCATATTGCCATAAAGGTCCCCTTGCCAATACATCTAAGTTTCCTCCAGTAGCACCCTTTAAGAATTTTGCATTAGCTAAATTAATATGTCCCTTTAATACTAACGTAAAATCCCTTTTTTCTTCTTCTGTAATATTTCCTAAAACAAAAGTTCTTGTTATATCTGTTGTTCCATCTAAATATTGTCCACCTGAATCTACTAAAAATAATCCTTCTTCTTTAAGCTCATAAGCACTTTCCTCTGTAGCACTATAATGCATCATTGCTGCATGTTCTTTATACCCTGCTATAGTTCCAAAACTATCACCCATTGCTAGTTCTTCCTTACTTCTAAGTTCAGTTAATACCTTACTAGCTGATAATTCTGTAATCTTTTCTTTTCCTATATTATCTCTTAAATATTTGATAAACTTAACCATTGCAACTCCATCTTTAATATGGCAATTCTTTAAGCTTTCTATTTCAACATTATTTTTTATTGCTTTTAAATTAGTTGTTAAGTTTACCTCTTCTTTTATTTCACATTTTAATAAAGAGTATAATTTTGCATTAACTTTTGCAGGGTCTATTAGCACTTTACCATTAAGTTTCTTTATTTCTTCTTCAATTTCTAGGTATTCAAACACTTCAATTCCTTGTAATTTTAACTCATCTTCAACTTCCTTATTTACCTTGCTTTTATCAATAAATAGTTTAGCTTCGGTATCAGTGATTATTGAATAGCTTAATGCTACTGGATTAAACAAAACATCATTTCCTCTTATGTTAAATAACCAAGCTATATCATCTAAGGAAGTTAATAAATAACTTTCTACATTCTTTTCCTTCATAACGAGTCTTACAGCTTTTAACTTTTCATTAGCAGTTTTTCCACAATACTTTACATCATGAATAAATATTTTTGATTTAGGTAAACTAGGTCGATTTTCCCAAACCTCTTCTAATAGATCTTTGTCCATTTTTATATTAAAGTTGTTCTTTTTACTTATATTTAATAGTTCTTTATATTGATTAACACTATAGCAATTTCCACCAAACCCTATAGTTTCTCCTTCATACACATTCTTTTCTATCCACTCATTTATAGTATCATAGCCTGGTGTAGCCATTTTCATTAAGTCTATTCCTGTTCCATTTAACTGTTCTGCAGCTTGAATAAAATATCTTCCATCAGTCCATAACTTAGCTTCATTTTCTCCAACTAATAATGTTCCTGCTGATCCAGTAAAACCTGAAATCGCAGCTCTACCCGTATAGTACTCTGCTACATATTCACTTTGATGTGGATCTGAACTTGGAATTATATAATAATTTATATTATATTTTTTCATTGATTCTCTTAACTTTAAAAGTCTACTCATTTTTATTCCCTCTTTTCTTTTTATTTCTCCTTTTGATTACTATTATTTTATATTATTTATTAAAATAATAAAATAGATTCTCAATATTATTCTCTATAGCGTGCTTCTTCTTAAAAATTAAGTAAAATAAATATATTTTTATTTACATTTCTTGTTGTTATGTGCACCAAATTACTACCTTTGAGTATATTATAGTATAAGCAAAATAGTTTAGCTCTAAAAACAAGCTTTACTATTTATAGGAGGAGTAAACATGAGAAACAATTGTAATAATTGTAGAAGAAATTGTTGTAGAAATAACAACTCTTGTATGAATAATAGATGCTGTGGAAATTTCAATAATGGTTGTGGATTTGGAAACTGTGGATTTGGTAATGCTTGGTTAATATGGCCTTTATTATTCCTTTGTTTCTAAGTACACTTAGCCAAACCTATTTTTTTTTGATATGCCTCATACTAATACCAATAAAATTGGTACTTTTAAAACAATAAAAAGTTAGGATATCATCTCCATCCTAACTTTTTTTGTATTATAAATAAAACTGATAATTGACTATTTATTCATTGCTTCTTTTTCAACTTTTAATTTAATATGAATCTTCTCAAAAACTTCAATAATATTCGGATCAAAACTTGTTCCTTTTCCCTTTAAAATAATCTCTACAGTTTTTTCATGTGAAAATGCTTCTTTATAAGGTCTCATGGTTGTTAATGCATCATATACATCACCAACAGCCATTATCCTAGCACAAAGAGGAATATCTAGTTTACTTAACCCTTTTGGGTATCCTGTGCCATCCCATTTTTCATGATGATAATGAGCCATATCCTTACCGATATTTAGAAATTTATTTTCTTCTTTAATTTCATCTATTATTTTTTGTAATGCCTTTGCTCCTAAAGTCGTATGTAACTTCATAAATTCAAATTCATCGCTATCTAATGATCCTGCTTTTAAAAGAGTTGCATCATCAATTCCAATTTTCCCAATATCATGCAATAAAGCTGTTCTAATCATATCTTTAACATATTCTTTTGTTAATATCTCTTTAAAAATCCCCTCTTTAACTAATTCTTCAGTCAATATCTCAACATATTTTGCTGTTCTCTTTACATGCTCTCCAGTATGAGAATCTCTACATTCAACTAATTCATATAAAGATAATATCAATGCATTTTTTAAATCCTCAATTCTATTATTTCTTTCATGAATTCTATATTCAAAATCTTTTATATAGTTTTTTAATTCTAAATTAAGCTTTATTATTTTAAGCATTATCTCTGATTCTATAGGTTTTCTTAAAAAATCTATTGCACCTAATTCCATATTCAGCTCTTCATCTTTATATCTTAAACTAGCCGCTATAAAGATTATTGGTATTTTATATAACTTCTTATTTTTTTTTATTATTTTAATAAATTCATCTTCACTAATTCTAATTAAACTAATATCTACTAATACTAAATCTGGTGTATCATCTTTTACCACTTCAAGTGCTTTTTGGGTTGATTTGACTATAGTAATTCTATAGACTTTACCTAATATATTTTTTATTTTTTCAATGTCTTCTAAATTATTATTAATTACTAAAATATGATTTTTCATTATTATATTTACCCCTTATACACAATCCCCAACTTATCTCCCCTCATATTCCTTATTATAACATAATATATATTTTTTTAATATTATAGTTTTTTATAGAATATTATGTTTTATCTTGTAATATAATACAGAAAAATACTACATTTATTTAGGTGTTATGTAGCATTTTTACATAAAATTAAAATTTAATTTTCATTACTCATCTTTTGGCAATAATCCTTTACCTTTTTAATAAAACTATTATTACTCTTAATCATATAAGTACAAATAAAAATACTTATAGGAATTATTAATAAACATCCTATATTAGAAATAACTAAATCGAATAAATTCTTATAAAATTCTTTTGAATTAATAACACTTTCAAAAGTATATTTATTTTTTATAAATAATATTCCTATCATCATAGTTTCACCTATAGTAGCAAAAAATATTGTATTAACAGTTGTCCCTAAAATATCCCTTCCAACATTAAAACCTAATCTTACTAATTCAGAAAAAGTTAATTCACTATTAACTTCGTTAAATTCATATAGTGAAGATGTAATAGCCATAGCAGTATCCATTACTGCTCCTAATAAACTTATAATAATCATACATATCATTAATTGATTCATGTTTATATTAATATTAGGAGATAAGTATACACTTAATTCAGAACTTAAATCTAATTCACTATATCCACCCAAATTAGACTTTGTTCCTAATATTGAAACTAATAAACTTAGCAATAAAATAACACCTACCACCGAAATTACTGCTGCATAGGTCTTTAAATTATGTCCATTTTGATAAATTAATGTTATCTGACAAAAAATTATAGTTCCAATGATTGTAACAAGTACAGGATTTACCCCATGACTAATAATAAATACAGCCATTACTAATAAAAGCACATTACATGCAAGTGCAATAAACGACTTTGCGCCCCTATCTCCTCCTACTAGAATCATTAACATCAGCAATACTATTGTTAGCAACACTATCATTCTTACTCATCCCCTTTCTAAAAAATAATAGAGCTACACAAGCTGATATAGGGACAGCTGAAACTATTCCTATAGCTCCTACTAAAAATCTTATTATTTCAAAAGATATATCAAATTGAATTAATCTTTGAAAATTATACCCATTTATTATTTTTAAAATTACAATAGATAAGCTTCCTCCAATATAAGAAAACATTAAAACATTAATCATTGTTCCCATAATATCATGACCTATTTCTCTAATAGATTTAATTAACTGCTTTAATGTAATAGATTTTGCTGCATTTACCAACTCATTAACTGCAGAATTTACTGTAATACTTACATCCATAACAGCTCCTAAACATCCAACTAAAACCCCTGATAAAAATATATTCTCTAAATCATTAGGCCCTGCAATATAATCCATTAACTCATAATGTAAATCTCCAGTATAAGCTAATGAAATCTTATATAGTGCAAATATTAAAAAAGTAGTAATTAGTGTAGATAAAATTGCTCCAATGTTCTTTCTAGAAAATCCCCCTAGTATCAATAAAGTAACTACACTAAAGAAAATAATCATTAAAACATTTATTAACATAAAATCCTTGCCTGAAACATAAAGTTTAATAAAATATATAAATGCTACTATATTAGCAATTAAAGTACATAATGTAAATATTCCAAACCTTCCTGCTACAGCAACTAAAGCTATAACAAAAAATCCAATAAGTAAAACTATAAATTTATCTCTTTTTAATCCTATAATACTCCCTGATAATTCGCTACTGTTTTCATTAATACTTATAAATAAATCATCACCCTTTTTATATTTCTCATTCATTAACATTGATGATGAATATGAATTTTTCAAAGTTATTTGTTGCCCCTTATACTGTCCATTTTTTACTTTCACAACCATTGTTTGAATATAGTATTTTTCTTCTATATCATTTGTTCCTTTTTCAGTTTTATCATAAACATTTTCTAAGCTTATTACTTTTGCTATTGTAGATTTATAAATATTATAATTATTGTTAGTCCAAATAAATAAAACCAAAAATACTATAAAAAATATAAGAACAGTAAAAAATCGTCCTTTATTATTTTTTATATACCTTTTTATCATTTCCATACTTACTCCTTTCTTTATCTTATAAATAAATCAAATAAATTATATATAATTTATTGCAAATAAAAAATGGGCTATATCTTAATAATTATGATACATGCCCATTATAATATAATATTATACTAAAATCTCTTTTACCATAGGATTAATTTTAGATCTATCAAATTTCCCATTAACCTTTGGCATAATTTCTTTCATTATCTTTCCCATATCCTTTGCAGTATAATTACCATTTGTAATTATTTCTCTTAACATCGCACTAACTTCTTCTTCAGTTAATTGTTTTGGTAAATATGGAGTTAATACTTCGATTGCAAAATTCCCTTCAGCTATTTTTTCTTCATTATTAGCTTGCTTTGCATATTCTAAAGCTTCTTTATTTTGCTTAATACTCTTTTCTACTATTTTTATTACATTTTCATCTGAAATTTCTTCTCTATTGTTAACTTCATATGCCTTAATTTCAGAATTAACTAATCTTAAAACACTTACTCTTGCTTTATCTCTTGCTTTCATAGCAGCTATTTCATCTTTTTTTAATGTCTCTTTTAACATATTTATTTGGCTAGTCATAAAATTTAAACTAACCTACCTCGCTTTCATTTTAAATTTTTATTTAAGTAAATTATACCAGTTTTGTATTCAAAATCAAACATTACTACCTTTACTTATAATTATACTAATAATATTAAATTTAATAAATTCTAACTTTATTCTATCCACTTCTTTATAAATTTATAAAATTATCAAATGACAGCTCAATAACTTCTACATTAACCTCATCTAATATCATACGAATTCATTTATAAAGTATTTATCCTTTTGCTTTCTTAGTACTTGTTTTTTTAATAGTTTTTAAATACTCATATAATTTAAATAAAACTGGATTCTTTTCTTCTTCCTCTTTTAAATTTATATAATTTATTAATTCTACAATTGGCTCAAGTTTATTGATTGTATCATTATATCCTTCACTTATTCTTACCCTTTTAGCATCTGTATCTAAATTTAATGTTCCTGTTAACGTATTTTCAACTAGATTTTCTGGTGATATTATAATAAGTTTTGAATTTGGATAAAGCGATCTATCTATTTGCACTTCTTTAGATAATAAAACTACAATTATAATATCACACTTTTCACCGTATACAGGTTGAATAGGAACATTGTCTGCAATACCTCCATCAATATATTTCTCACCTAATACTTCTGTACTTTCATATATTAATGGTAATGAAGCTGAAGCCAACACTATTTTTTTACCTATTTCTTCATCATAATCATTAATCCTAAAATACTTTGCATTTAGATCTGGTAATTTTGTACATGCAGCATAACATATTTTATTATTTTCCTTAATCTTATTAAAATCTAAGTATTTTTCTAATACTTCAACGGCCCCATCATTACCTATAGCTCCATGTTCAAGTTTATCAGTTAAGAACTTTTTAGCCAATTGAAGATTTTTCCCTCCAATATATAAACCTATTCCTCTTTTTATTAATTCCCCTTTACTAATAGGAACTAATTTATCCATGGTTACCTCTTCCCAAAGCTCATCTGCCTTTTTCATATCATCCATAGCAAATAATACAGAATTAAATGCACCTATAGACGTTCCTGAAAAAACCGATATATATTGCGCTAAATTTAATTCTTTTAAAGCTTTCCATACACCAAGCTCATATGCTCCTTTTCCACCACCGCCTGCTAATACTAATCCTATTTTCATACTATTCCTTCCTATACTTTACTTAAATTGAATGCTAATCGCTCTTATTTACATAATTATACTATAAATATTAATTTTTCAAAATATTTCATAACACATTATTATTACTATATACATTCTAAAATTTAAACTAATTTATGATTATTAATTTAAAAAGACATGTATTACTAAATTTTTAGCAATACATGTCTTAGTTTAATTATCTTTGCTCAAATACATCTTTTATAAAATTATCAAAATTCACCTTTTGACTTAATTTATTTCCTTGTTTTATTTCCTCAGAATACAGTATTTTATTATACTCCTTAGCACTTAAAGAATTATCATATATATATTTTTGCTTATTATATAACTGCCTTAATAATTCTCCAATACCTAATAGTTTTTCATAATGCCTTCCATATGAAAATCCTCTTTTTTGATAATTTGCATCTATCTTTTTAGAAAAGAATATTGATTTTGCCAGCCACCCTTTTTTACCTTTTCCTTGTCTAGTAGAATTTTTCATAATTATATTTATATCACTTGAAAACTCAGTAAATTTTCCATTTTTAATTTTTATTCCAACTATAGGATACCATAATCCCTGTATCTTACCGCTATTTGTTCCTGAGGATCTATAAAATGCTAATGTTACTCTCTCAATTCCATAAGTGTATTCAATATCTACATCTATTAATCCAATCATTCTAAATGGATCATCGGTATAAATATTTGCCCTAAAACTTTCTGGATATACTTCTAATATCCTTATAGCTTCCATTATAGCCCACTCCCCTATTTTCTTATCTTAATAATACACCATGTAATATTATACTAGAATTTAACACTACATGGTGCTTTCTCCTAATACCTACTCTTAATTCTATATAATTGTTCACGTATTTCATCAATACTTCTAAACCTTCTATCTAATCCCATTAATCTTTTTAAAAGGGTTCTTTCTTGGGAAGTTAAATTTAATTCCATATACCACGGTCTTTCCTCTGCATATACCGGTTCATAAGATGAATAATATAAGTGTATTAAAAAATCTCCTATATACCAATAATCCATCTTCTCTTTATAATACCCATCAATATATCGAGCCAATCCAAAATCAATTAATGCTAGCTTACTATTTTTCATAATGATAACATTAGGAAGTCTAATATCTCGATGTACTATACCACTACTATGCAAAATTTCTATTAAATCTAAAAGTTGACTTGCTGTATTATATATCTCTTTTCTACTAAATACATAATCATATTTACTAATTAAATCATAATACACTCTACCATCAATATACTCTAATAAATATCCTTCTCTGACTCCATCATTAAACCTTGAAATAAACTTAGGAAATCTTGGACTATCTAAACTTTTTAAAATATCTTCTTCATAAAATAACTTATCTCTTGTAACATTTAGCATTTTACTCTTTAATTGCTTAATAACACATTTTTCCCCTTGATTGTTTTTAGCCAAATATGCAATTCCATATCTTCCTTGTCCTATAATTTTAATAACCCTATATCCATTTACCATATCATTTGGTTTAAAATACTTGTCCATATCGTTTTTATCTCTTGTTACACTTTCGTTATATTACTATTATTGTAAATAGCCATAATATAAATTCAAAAGTGATTTCTCCTCTTCAAGACTATAAGAATATACGGTTCTTCTATTAAAATCACTATATAATGGACTTAAGGAATTTTCTAATGACTCTATATCCATTAATGGGTTACTTGAATTAGCTAATAATATCTTTAAGACTTTCTTTCCGCCTATTTCTTTTAGTTCTTTCAATTCATTTTCTTGTAACCTACTATTTCTATTAATTGAATAATATTTGTGACCTCTACGTGATCTTTCCTCATAATTATCCATACATAACACCTCTATATTTTTAGCATAATTAACTAACTACTTATACTTACTATATATTATGTTTTTTATTTTAATAGTGTTACTTTAACCTTTATTATGTATAAAAAAGAAACACCTACATCAGTAAATGTAGGTGTCTTTCCGAAATTTTATTTTATTTTATTTTTATACATTAAATTAAATATTACCCAATAAATAATTATCTTTTTAAACTTCCACCATTAGTGGCAATTACTTCTTTATACCAATTGAAGCTTTTCTTTTTATATCTCTCTAAAGTTCCAGTTCCATCATCATTTCTATCAACATAAATGAAACCATATCTTTTTCTAAGCTCAGCTGTTGATGCAGATACTAAATCAATACATCCCCATGTAGTATATCCCATTAGTTCAACACCATCTTCAATAGCCTCGGCAACTTGAACTAAATGATCATTTAAATAATTAATTCTATAATCATCATTTACAGTTTTATTTCCATGCTCATCAGTAATTAATTCATCTACAGCACCAAGCCCATTTTCAACTATAAATAATGGTTTTTGATATCTGTCATATAAGAAGTTTAAGATATATCTTAAACCTTCAGGATCTATTTGCCATCCCCACTCTGATGCCTTTAAATATGGATTTGGAACCCCTGCAATTAAGTTTCCTTTCCCAGCCTTTTTCGTTGGGTCTGCTGTTGCACATGAACTCATATAGTAACTAAACGAAATAAAGTCTACTGTATTTTTTAGTATTTCTTTATCTCCATCTTCAAATTTAATTTCTATATTATTTTCCTTAAAATATCTATTCATGTACTTAGGATATTCTCCTCTTGCATGAATATCAGCAAAGAATAAATTTCCTCTGTCTTGTTCTACAGCTTTTAATACATCACTTGGCATTGGAGTTAATGGATAATTTGGTACACCTAAAATCATACATCCTATTTTAAATTCAGGATTAATTTCATGACCAATCTTAACTGCTAATGCACTAGCAACTAATTCATGATGCATTGCTTGATAAAGATCTTGCTTACTTAACTTTTCCTTTGGAGTCCATATTCCAGCACTCATTAAAGGAAAATGTAACGCTGAATTAATTTCATTAAATGTTAACCAATATTTTACCTTGTCCTTATATCTTGTAAACACTGTTCTAACATATTTTTCAAAGAAACCTATTAATCTTCTATCTACCCATCCATCATATTCTTTTGCAAGATGTAAAGGTGTTTCATAATGAGATAAAGTAACTAAAGGCTCAATACCATACTTAGCTAACTCATCAAATACCTTATCATAAAACTCTAATCCCTTTTCATTTGGTTCTGCATCATCACCATTTGGGAATATTCTTGACCATGCAATAGATAATCTAAATGTCTTAAAGCCCATTTCTGCAAATAATTTGATATCTTCTTTATATCTATGATAAAAATCAATACCAATTAATTTCATATTATCTGCTGTTGGTTCTTCAGTTGCAGCACCTGTTATTCCTTTTGGCATAACATCTTGAATTGATAATCCTTTACCATCCTCATTATATGCACCTTCAAATTGGTTAGCTGCTGTAGCTCCACCCCATAAAAAGTTTTCTGGAAACTTAATCATTTTTACTACCTCCATATATTTTAATTTTATGTTGTATCAAAATTAAAATATAATAGTATTTCGATACAACATTTTGTTTAAATTATTTAGTTGCTTTAATAAACTCTTCCTTTTCATTAACATCTCTATCTATCAAAGTTAAAATATTGCTATAGTTATCTGGATTTGTAACTAATACTGGAGTAATTGTGTCATATCCTTCTTCTTGTATTGCTTTTATATCAAAATCTACTAATAAATCCCCAGCTTTTACTTTATCCCCATTCTTTACATGAGCAGTAAAGTACTTTCCACCAAGCCTAACTGTATCTAAACCAATATGAATTAATATTTCAGCGCCATTATCTGCAGTTAATCCTATTGCATGATTTGTTTCAAATATTGCTGAAACTACTCCATCAACTGGAGATACTGCTCTTCCTTCACTTGGAATTATAGCTGCCCCTTTACCCATTATTTCTTCTGAAAATGTAATGTCATTAACTTGACTTAAAGAAACTGCTTTACCTTTAATTGGTGCTAATACTAATGCATCAGTTTGTGGGCTAGTTTTCTCTTCATTTACTGCTATATCTGCTGCAATCTCTTCTTCTTGACTTTCTTCTTCTTCTTCATTAGCTGGATCTTCAAATCCAAATACCCAAGTTAATATAAATGCTATAACAATCGTCATTGCTGCAACTATTAATGCATTTGTAAAGTTAGATCCACCAGCTGGATTTATAAATTGAACTATTGATAAAATAGCCGGTGTAGCAAATACGAAACATTTTAATCCAACAAATCCTGCATATAACCCTGAAATACCACCTGCAATCATACAAGCGTATAATGGTTTCTTATATTTTAAAGTAACACCATACATTGCTGGTTCAGTAACCCCTGCAAGGAATGCTGAAACAGCTGAAGCACCAGCAACTTGTTTTAAATCTTTATTTTTTGATTTAAAGAATACTGCTAAACATGAAGATGCTTGTGCTAAGTTAGAAGCTAACATACCAACTAATAATAAAGTATCAAATCCAACATTAGGATTATTTATATTCATTAATGAAAGTGGAACAAATGCCCAATGCATACCTGTCATAACTAATAAAGGCATTAATGCACCCATTACCATTATTGCAAACCAACCTGCTTTGTCATAAATAAATACCATTGCACTTGATAAAACTTCACCTGCATAGAATCCTATAGGTCCAATAACAACTAAAGCTATTGGAAGTGCAATTAAAAGTGTTAACATCGGTCTTAAGAAATTCTTTGTAACTGCTGGAGTAATTTTATCCGTAAATTTTTCAATATATGTCATTACCCATGCCATCATAATTACCGGAATTACAGAATAAGCATAACTTGCAGATGCAACTGGCAATCCAAATAATGATATTTTATTACCAGCATCAACTAATCCTATAAAATCCGGATATACCATAACACCAATTACTGCTGCTAAAGTATAAGCGTTTATATTAAACTTTTTAGATGCAGAAATACAAAGTATTAGTGGTAAGAAATAAAATGTTGCATCTCCTAAAGCACTTAAAATAGTATATGTTTGGCTAGTTTCTGATAATATTCCTATCATTGGTAATATTACAAGTAAAACCTTTATCATACCTGCCCCAACGATTGCTGGCATTGTTGCAGACATACATCCTGATACTACATCTAATATACTAGTAAATACCCCTTTTTTTTCTTTAACTTCATTTGAATTTCCTTCTTTAAAGTTCCCTAACTTTAATATTTCTTTATAGCATGCTCCAACATTATTACCAATAATAACTTGATATTGGCCACCTTGTTTTGTAACACCCATAACACCTTTAATCTTTTTTATAGCTTCATCATCAGCCTTGCTTTCATCTTTTAATATGAATCTAAGTCTTGTCATACAGTGTTGTACACTGTTAACATTACCTTCTCCACCTATTTTTTCTAATATTTTTTTTGCAACTACTGCATAATCCATTTTAATATCCTCCATTTAAAATTTATTAATTTTAATGAAGTAAAGCCCATAATACAGTATCTACTGCTTACGGTAACTACCTTTCATAACTAAGCTTTTATTTATAAAAAAACCTAAGAAATATAGATGAGCGCTCAAATCTATATTTCTTAGGTATAGCCTACATTACTAGTAACAATCCTAAGTAAGATTCTAAATATTTGATTTAGTTAATCCAACTTGCCTGAAAGTCAAAATTTCAATTTTGCTCCTTGAAGGTACACTTTAGTGTACTCATAGAACTAAAGGAGCTGAGTTTTTTTAATCTTCTTTTATTATTCTTTTAATATGAACTGTTAAATACATCATTTCTTCATCTGAAAGTTCATGATTAAAATCTTTTAAAACATATTTTTTTATTTTTTCTGCACATGAATAAGCTTCTTTATATTGTGTTTTTATCATTTCACAGAAATTAGTATCATCATCTTTTATTATCTTTCCACTAATCATTCTTTGTGCAAAGAATTTTAAATGAGTTATAAATCTCTCATAATGTAATGAATACTCGTCCAATTCTATGTTGAAATGGAATTTTACAATATTTAAGATATTTTGAATCATCTTAGTGATATCAAGTGTTTCATTCATATTTCTTGAATTTAGCTCTGCATTTACAATATGCATAGCTATTGATGCAGCTTCATCTTCTGGTAAAACTACATCTAATCTTTTTTTAATAATTGCTAAGGCTTCCTTACCAATTAAAAATTCATGATTATAAAACCTTTTAATTTCCCATAATAAAGCATTTTTAAAATTTAACCCTTGTTTATAACGTTCTATTGCAAAGCTAATGTGATCAGTTAATGTTATGTAAACATTATCATTCAATCTCTTCCCTAACGAATACTTTGCATAAGAAATAATTTCATTAGAAACCTGAATATACTCCAAAGGTATTTCTGCTAGTAAAGTCATTAATTTATTAGAATCATTTTTATTTTCAATAGAATAGATTTTCTCTATTTTGCTCTTATCTACAGTATCTCCAATTTTTTTTTGGAATCCTAATCCGCATCCCATAACAAGAACTTCTTTACCGTTATTATCAAAGGTTCTAATTAAATTATTATTGATTATCTTATCTATCTTCATTTACTAACACCTTTTCTTTAATTTAAAGTACAAAAAAAGACCATACTCAAATAAAACAACATTTTTTATAATGTCATAAATAATTTGGTAAAGCCTGCATAACCAGTAACAACCCATGTCCTTTATTGTCTTTATGATAAAGATATCATAGTGATTTTTCTATGTCAACTAATAGAATTGTTTTTTATTTAACATAATTTAGTTATTTCATAATACAACTTTAAACCCTACTTATTTAATAATAAAAAAATTTCAAATTACAAGTGATAAGTTATAATCTAATTATTAAATTAATACCTAATTTCTAAAAATAAATTTTTATTTTCTATTTGGTAACCTATCACTTGCATATTGAAATTTAAACTAAAATTTATACTGCATTATTACTTGCAGCTTCTACTTTATTATCCTTTGAAAACAACTTTTTAAAACAAGAAACTGCTACTACAAATCCTAAACTTATTAATAACAGTGCAAATATTAATTGTAATCCATCTGTTAGGAACACAAATTGTCCTGCACCAATTTTCTTCATAATTCCAAGTATAGCTTGAACTAAAGCCGTAAATGTTACTGATAACATTACAACCATAGGTGCCCAAAGCATAAAGCCTTTTCTCTTTGTAGATTTTAAAAATACTGCTAGGGTTATTAACACTAAAGCTGATAATAATTGATTTGCTGCTCCAAATAATGGCCAAACGTTATTATATCCACCAAGTGAAAGCACAAGTCCAATTACTAATGTAATAATTGTTGCAAAATATTTATTAGTCATTATCTTAGAAATACCAGATACTTCTTTTGAATCATCCTTAAATAATTCTTGTAATGACATACGTCCAATACGAGCAACAGAATCAAGTGATGTTAATGCTAATGCTGATACACACATTGTCATTATACAAGTAGCTACATGTTGTGGTATACCTAATAATCCTAAGAAACCTGCAACATTACTAGAAAATATTGCAAAAGGTGTTCCTTCTGGCATTTTTCCCCCAACAGCTGCAGCTCCAACTACCACTAAAGCAACAATACCAAGTAGTGATTCTATTAACATAGCTCCATATCCAATGCAAAGCATGTCCTTTTCATTCTTAACTTGCTTTGATGATGTTTCTGATGATACTAAACTATGGAATCCTGATACTGCACCACATGCTATAGTAATAAACAAAGTTGGAAATAAATATTTACCATCAACTTCAAATCCAACAAAAGCTGGTAAATTCATTTCAGGTCTTGCAACTACAACTCCTAAAACAGCTCCAACAATCATTCCAATTAATAAAAATGTACTTAAATAATCTCTTGGTTGCATTAATAACCACATTGGTGTTATTGATGCTAAAAATAAATAAGCAAATGTTACTATTAACCAAGTAGTTTTATCAAAGTATAATGGAAAAGCAATACCTATAGCTAACATTGAAACTAAAAGTACTACACCTATTATAAACTGTAAACTTTGACTTGGCTTTTTATATTTAATAAATGCACCAAATATCATAGCTACAACAATAAATAACATTGAAATAGATGCTGCTGATGCATTAGGTGTATTTAATGCTCCACCTTCTCCAAATCCATTAAATGTACTTGCAACTATATCTGAAAATGCTGCAATTACTAGTAAAGTAAAAATCCAAGCAAATAAGAAAAAAAACTTTCTTCCTGCTTTTCCTATATATTGTTCTATTAATCCACCTATTGATTTACCTTCATTTTTTACTGATGCATATAATGCTCCAAAATCATGAACTGCTCCAAAAAATATTCCACCTATAAGTACCCATAATAACACTGGAACCCATCCAAACATTGCTGCTATAATTGGCCCCGTTACAGGTCCTGCCCCTGCTATTGATGAAAATTGATGTGAAAACACAACTGCTTTAGGTGTTGGAATGTAATCTTCTCCATCCTCTTTTGTATAAGCAGGTGTTTTTGCATTTGGATCAATTCCCCAAGTTTTAGCAAGATATCTTCCATAAGTCACATAGGCAATTCCTAATACAACTATGGCTAACCCTACAATAGTTAATCCATTCATTTAAAATGCCCCCTCTATATTTAATTATAATTGCGCTCTCCTATTAGGAGATTATTAATAATAATAACACTTTTATGGTATTCTGTAAATATTTATCATTTATTATTATCAAATTACTATTTTACAACGTTTTCCATATACTTCTTTTCACAGAAATCGTTTACTTGACCTAATTTATTTCTAATTTGTTAACAAACTTAAAACAAAAAAGTGGCTTTCACCACTTTTTATATTAAATAGATAATAAATAAAAATTAAATTTATTTATTAATAACTGTTATTTTTTTATTTACATTTGTAAAATATAATAGCTGATTTCTTCCCTAACTACTTATGTTCTATTAATTCAGCTTTATTAACTTCATCAAATGCAATTATTTCTGCTAAAATTTCATTAATATCCAATTCATCATCCAAATTTACTTTAAATCTTATTCTAGTTTTTTCTGTTGATTGCTTGCTAACTTCTATTGATATAATATCTGCCCCAAAATTTCTAAACATATCTTTTATCGCCTCAACAGTAGTCATTATATATCCACTTGTTTCAATTTCAATATGTGCATGAGAATTTCTTTTTATTGTTATTATATTTTTAAATTTAAATACATCATTTAAAAAAAGATAAGCCACGCAAGTAATTACTATTGAACTAATATATATTCCTGATCCAACAGCTAAACCAATAATAGCAACTAAACAAATAGATGCTGCTGTAGTTAATCCTTTGACGCTCCTTTTATCTTTAAGAATTGTACCTGCACCCAAAAAACCAATACCTGAAATATATTGTCCTGCTAATCTAAAAACATCATTATTTCCTCCATTTAGTCTATAATATTCTAATGATGTTAATTGAATAAGCAATCCAGCTAGACCAACAACAACATGAGTTCTAATCCCTACGACCATACCTTTTTTCTCACGATTGTATCCAATAAAACCTACTAAAGCTACACATAAAACTGTTTTAAAAATTATTTCCATAATTATTTTTACATCTAAGTTTTTAAATACCTCTTGTATCACTCCCTACCTCCTTTAATTACCTTTTAACCCCAAATAACCTTGTTATTATATTTTATGTTAATATACTATTGTAAACAATAGTAGTAATATTTTTATATTGCATTCAAATTCATAAATAAATTATTTTTTTCTTAGCTATCCATAACACTTTGTAAATCCATTCCAAAATCATCTGTTAAATCATCAGCTAATTTATCTTTTATATTTATATTATTAATATCTACTTCTTCTGATGTTGCTGCATTTACAGGGTATGTTTCACCAACATATTTTAATATAACATTAAAGTTATTATTTTTAGTTTCTGATATTGCATTAACTACAATATCTCTATATCCATTTGTAATGTTATCAGTTATATAAATTGGCCCATTTATATTTTTTGTTTTTGAAATATATTCATATCCTTCATCTCTTTGAGCAAAAATAATCATAGTTTTACTTTCATCCCCACCAAAGTCTGCTCCCCAAAGACATACTATAACTTCATCAACTCCATCATCATTTAAATCTTCATAATAATAAGTATACTTATCTTCATTACTATTATCTAATCCAGTAACAGCAAAAATAGCCTCAACTAACTTTGCATTATTTTTAGAGTTATCATTTTCTATTAATTCACTTGAATTTGCCCTACATCCATTAAATGAAATCATTATTATAGAAAATAATATTATAAATAGTTTTTTCATACTCACTTTCTCCTTTTCGTAGTATAATTTCTTCTTCATAATATTATTTCCATTATATTTTTCATTTATTTATTAATAAAAATAGGTAGTGCCCATATAAGCACTACCCATGATTTATTATTTTAATTTCCAGATATCATTATTATATTGTTCAATAGTTCTATCTGATGAGAAGAATCCTGCTTTACTAATGTTAATTAATACTTTTCTATTCCAAGTTTCTCTATCTGAATAATCTTCAAATACTTTATCCTTAGTCTTAATATAATCTTCTATATCAAGTAATGTCATGAACCAGTCTTTGTTAATTAATTCATTATATAATCTATTTAAGTTAACTTCATCCCCAACTTTTAACATTTCATCGCTAACGATAAAGTCTACTAATTCTTTTATATCTTCTTTTTCATAGTATTCCTTTGAAATATAATCACCTTTCTTATAGTGTTCAATTACTTGTTCACTTGACTCACCAAAGATGTAGATATTATCATCTCCAACTAATTCATGAATTTCAACATTAGCACCATCTTCTGTTCCTAATGTTAAAGCACCATTTAACATGAATTTCATGTTACCAGTTCCTGAAGCTTCTTTAGATGCTAAAGAAATTTGTTCTGAAACATCACAAGCTGGTATTAATTTAGAAGCCTTAGTTACATTGTAGTTTTCTACCATAACAACTTTTAAATATTTATTTACTTCTGGATCATTATTTATGATATCTTGTAAACAAAGTATTGTATGGATTATATCTTGTGCAATTATATATGCTGGTGCTGCCTTTGCTCCAAAAATCATTGTTATTGGAGTTGTTGGAATATTTCCTGCTTTTATATCTAAATATTTATGAATGATATATAAAACATTCATTTGTTGTCTCTTATATTCATGAAGTCTCTTTATTTGAATATCAAAAATAGAGTTTTCATCTACTTCAATATCTTGTGTATCTTTTAAGTATTTCTTTAAAGCAATTTTATTGTGCTTTTTAATTTCTTCAATCTTAGATAAAACTTCTTTATTATCAACGAACTTACCTAAGTTTTCTAACTTAGTTGCATCTGTTTTAAAATCTTCTCCAATAAGACTAGTAATATAATTTGTTAATTCATTATTACAGTGTATTAACCATCTTCTGAAAGTTATACCATTTGTCTTATTATTGAATTTTTCAGGATATATATCATAGAATGGCTTTAATTCTTCTTTTTCTAGTATTTCAGTGTGAAGAGCAGCAACTCCGTTTACACTAAATCCATAATGCATATCCATACGAGCCATGTGAACTCTATCATCTCTATCTATTATATATACTTCTTCATTATCATATTTTGCTCTTACTAAGTTATCTAATTCTCTGATTATTGGCATTAATTGTGGAACTACTTTTTCTAAGTAAGCAATTGGCCATTTTTCTAATGCTTCGGCTAATATTGTATGGTTTGTATATGCACACATTCTGGTAACGATACCGATAGCTTCTTGCATTTCTATACCCTTTTCGCCTAATAATCTTATTAATTCTGGTATTACCATTGAAGGGTGTGTATCATTAATTTGAACAACTGCATGCTCATCTAATTTGTGTAAATCATATCGATTTTCTTCAGCTTCTAAAATAATTAATTGAGCTGCATTACTTACCATGAAATATTGTTGATATATTCTTAATAAGTGTCCTGCTTCATCACTATCATCTGGATATAAGAATAAAGTTAAATTTTCTTTAATGTCTTCTTTATCAAAATTAATTCCATCTTTAACTAATGCTTCATTAACTGTATCTACATCAAATAATCTTAACTTATTTGAACCTTGATTATATCCTGTAACATCTATATCATATAATGTTGAAGTTACTTTGAACCCACCAAATAATACATCAAATTTAATGTTAGATTTATTTAACCAACTTTCTGGTGTTATCCAAGGATTCTTTTCTGCTGTTTGTTTGTGATCCTTAAATACTTGTTTAAATAATCCATAGTGGTAATTTAAACCAACACCATCACCATTTAATCCTAAAGTAGCTATTGAATCTAAGAAACATGCTGCTAATCTTCCAAGTCCACCATTTCCTAATGAAGGTTCTAATTCTATTTCTTCTATTTCAGTTAAATCTTTTCCGTTAGCTGATAAAACCTCTTTAACTTCATCATATAATCCTAAATTAATTAAATTATTTGAAAGTAATTTCCCAATTAGGAATTCTGCTGAAATATAATATAATTTTTTTGATCCCTTATTTGTTCCTTTATTTTTAATGCATCCTTTTGTCATTTCTAATAATGCTAAATATACTTGTTCGTTTGTTGCCTTTTCAATTGTTGTTTGAAATCTTTCATTTAAGATTTCAGTTAAATTATTTTTTACCATAATAAATTATCCCACCTTAAATTCATTATTTTTATAATATATATTTAAAAATGTATTTTTATGATTAAATCATTTACACTTATATAATAACAATTTTTTTAATTTCCCCTTGTATATTTTTATGATATTTTGTACATTTATTATGCTACTTTTAAAAAATAAAATTTTTTTTATTTTTCTCTACCCTTTTCGTAAACCTTTTCAGCATTTCTTTTAAAATATTTTTCTAAAAAAATAGAGACACTAATATTTAGCATCCCTATTTTTTTACTTTTTCTTTATTTTAAATTTCATTGAAATAATTAATTACAACTTCTTTATCACTAAAATGACGTTTTACTGTACCAATTATTTGATAGTCTTCATGACCTTTTCCTGCTATAACAACTATATCATCTTTCCCTGCAATTCTACACGCATATTCTATAGCTTCTTTTCTATCCTCAATAACAGTATGACTATCTTTAATTCCTGCTAATATATCTTCTATTATACTATGCGGATCCTCTGTTCTTGGGTTATCTGAAGTTACTATTGTAACATCACTATATTTCTCAGCAATTTCTCCCATTAAAGGTCTCTTAGTTTTATCTCTATCTCCACCACAACCAAATACAGTTATTAATTTACCTTTAACAACTTCTTTCATTGTTTCTAATATATTTTCAAGTCCATCTGGAGTATGAGCATAATCTACAACTACTGTACATTTCATTTTATCATGATATACTCTTTCACATCTTCCTGCCACTGCTTTCATTGTATCAAATGCTTCTATGACATCTTCTACACTTACATACCCACCAACTACTAACATGCCTATAACACCTAATGCATTGTAAATATTATAAAGTCCTGGTATATGAAGTTTTACATTACCTTTAAATTCATCTCCAATATATAAATCAAATGTTGACCCATTTGCTTGTAAATCTAAATTCTTAGCTCTAACATATCCATCATTTACCCCATATGAAGTAACTTCTTTGTTATCAGTACTACTTTCATGTAAAGTATTTAACATTTTCTTTCCGTATTGATCATCACAGTTTATAACAGTACTTTTAGCTCCTTTTATAAACTTAAATTTTGCATTATAATAATTTTCAAATGTCTTATGATAATCCATATGATCTTGAGTTAAATTTGTAAACATCCCTCTACTAAAGTTTAACCCTTCTACTCTTCCCATTGCAGATGCATGAGATGATACTTCCATTAGACAATACTTACATCCTGCTTCTCTCATATCTTTAATAAGTCTAAATAATTCTATAGCCTCTGGAGTTGTCATATTTGTTGGAATCATTTTTTCTCCAATATAGTTAGCAATTGTACCTATAAGTCCAACTTTATTTCCTGCATGTTCTAATATGTGCTTCATCATGTATGTTGATGTAGTCTTTCCATTAGTACCTGTTACCCCTAAGAATGTTAAATCACTATCTTGTATATTAAAGAAAGTCTTTGCTATTATAGCCATGCATTCTCTAGTGTCTTCTACTTTTATATATGCAATTCCATCTTTAATATCATTTATTTCTTTACTATGAATAATAGCTTTTGCCCCTTTTTCTATAGCTTCATTTATTAAATCATGTCCATCAACTTTTACTCCTATAACAGCTATAAACATGCTCCCATCAATAACTTGTCTCGTATCTCTTGTTATATCCTTAATTTCTATTTTTGTATAATCTATTTCATTTGTGCAACTATACTTTAATTTTGAGTTACATACTAATTCACTTAATAACATTGTTAATCTCCTTGTTTTGAATTTTTTCTTATTCAAAGATTTTATTATTCCATAATATTGTACATCATTTATTACTATTTATCTATATACTGTATTCATCTTTATCTCATAATCCTTCCCCCCTTTTATACTTTTAAACCTTATTTTAAGCTTATATTTTATTAGTATATATTGACCTATTTCTATCATTCCCTATCTTAATCTCAAACTATTTTACTATATATACCATAACTTATAATTTTTAGTTGCATTTTTACTATGTTTGTAATATAATTTAACAAATGGATTTTTTTAAATTTAATATCATCAAGGGCGATGATTCATATAAGCTGACAATCTTATAGTTAATTACATTGTTTTCTTAACTATAACTTTTTAGTTAATATATCTGAGCCTTTAATTACCAAATAACTTGAATTTGTACAAGGCTCGCTAAAAGCGGGCCTTTTTATTTTTATTAAAAAGGGGGCAATAAAATGTGTAGTTTTGTTGTATTTTCATCAGACAAATTACCTTTATCAGATTTTGATAAAGCTTTAAAAAACGTAGTTCATAGGGGTCCAGACAATACTTATTGTTCTATTGAAAGTGGTTTATCTTGGGGCTTTAACCGTTTATCAATAATGGATTTATCATCTAATGGTAATCAACCATTTAAATACTCTTCTTGTGAAGTTGTATGCAATGGAGAAATATATAATTACAATAATTTAAAAGAATTACTATTACCAGAATATAAGTTTCATTCAAGTAGTGATTGTGAAGTATTAATACCAATGTATTTAAAATACGGTATAGAAATAATGTGCAAAATGCTTGATGCAGAATTTGCCTTAGTTTTATATGATGGAAAAAATAATTCAGTTATAGCTGCAAGAGATCCAATGGGAATAAGACCAATGTTTTATGGTTACACAAAAGAAGATCATAAAATTTCATTTGCAAGTGAAGCAAAAGCTTTAATTGATTATTGTGAAGAAATTATGCCATTCCCTCCAGGACATTATTATAAAGATGGAGAATTTGTTTGCTATAATGATTTATCAGAAACAAAATTCATAAACAATGATGATTTAGATACAATATTCACTAATATAAGAACTAAACTAATTGCTGCTGTTGAAAAGAGACTTCATGCTGATGCTCCAATTGGTTATTTATTAAGTGGAGGTCTAGATTCATCTCTAGTATGTTCTATCGCTCAAAGAATAATAAAAAGACCTATCAAAACATTTGCTATAGGTATGGATACTGACCCAATTGACTTAAAATACGCAAAACAAGCAGCTGACTATTTAGGTACAGATCATACTGAAGTAATAATAAATAAAGAAGATGTTTTAGGAGCATTAGATGAAGTAATTTATCATCTAGAAACTTTTGATATAACAACAATTAGAGCAAGTATTGGAATGTATCTATTGTGTAAATATATTCATGAAAATACTGATTTAAAAGTTATCTTAACTGGTGAAGTTAGTGATGAATTATTTGGTTATAAATATACAGATTTTGCGCCATCAGCAAGTGAATTTCAAAGGGAATCTCAAAAAAGAATTAAAGAGCTTTATATGTATGATGTTCTAAGAGCTGACCGCTGTATTTCAGCACATGCCTTAGAAGGTCGTGTACCTTTTGCTGATATAGATTTTGTAAACTATGTAATGAGTATTAATCCTGCTAAGAAAATGAACAGTTACAATAAAGGAAAATATTTATTAAGAAAAGCATTTGATGGACAAGACTATTTACCACAATCTTTATTATATCGTGAAAAAGCTGCATTTAGTGATGCTGTTGGTCACTCTTTAGTTGATTATCTAAAAGCATATGCTGAAGAAAAATATACTTCTGAAGATTTAGAAGCTGCTAAAGAAAAATATACCTACTGTACACCTTTCACAAAAGAATCTCTTTTATATAGAGATACTTTTGAAAAATATTATGCTGGAAATGCTAAATGGATTAAGGATTTCTGGATGCCAAATAAATCTTGGGAAGGCTGTAATGTTAATGATCCAAGTGCTAGAGTTTTATCTAATTATGGTGATAGTGGAAAATAAAATATTTATATTATTTATAAAGAGCTCCTATTTCAAACTATATAGGAGCTCATATTTTTATCTCAGTTCTATCTTCTTGCTTCTTCTTTTATTATCATAGCTACGTTATATTCTTCAATACTATTAAGCTTTACAGAGTATGATGTTGGAATATACCAATCTTCATTAACAAAAAAATCCTTCCATTCATCACTTACAAAAATATATCCATGCCTTGCATATATTTCATTTCTTGCAATAGCTAACTCATAAGTCGATAAATCTTTTAATTCATCTGCACTAACCTTTCTAGTGCTACTATCAGGAATTATAAAATCTCCATAATAATAATCGTTGCTATTTGAAAACCCTTCTTCCTCAACTTTCTTTATTAACATGACATTTTCATATTCTATATCACTTAAATCATCAGTTGTAATTTCATAATTACTTCTAACATACCACTTTTGATTATTAAAATAGTTTTTCATCTTCTTTTGCTTGAATTGATATCCATGCCTTGCATATATTTCATTTCTTGCTATTTCTAATTGCTCATCACTTAATCCCCTTAAATCATCTTCAGTTAAATATCTTGTACTACTATCTGGAATAATAAAATAATTATCTTTAGCTGAAACTGCAGTTACTATATTTACCTCTTTATTACATTTGTTTTGAAAATTGATATTGTTAGTGCTTAATATACCACTTGTAATTATCAAACCACTAATAATAATTACTACTTTTTTATTCATTGCATCCCCAAAAAGACTTTTTATACTACTCATCCTATGCTTCTTTTTAACATTTATTTACACACTTTCTTTATTATTTCATGTTATAATAGTATTATAATTAAATATTAGAGGTGTACGTATGAAAGGACTAGGACTAATTATTTTATGCTTAATAATTATTGCTGTAATTGCGTTAATATTTTATGGTGGTAATTACTTGTACAACTTAGGACTAAATCCAAAATTCCCAAAAGATTTAGTATTTAAAAATAATGATTCAAATAATAAATCCACTAAAACTAATCAAGATGAGACAAGTGGCGTTAAAAGCATAGATAGTGAGAAATGGTTATTTGAATATAGCAACTATGAAGATTTGTTCATTACCTCAAAAGATAATTTGAAATTACATAACTACCTTATAAAAAATAAAGTTACTTCAAATAAATGGGCAATAGTAGTACATGGATATACATCACAAGGTAAGCTAATGGCTTCTTATGCTCAAAACTTTTACAAAATGGGGTACAATATTATAATGCCTGATTTACGTGGGCATGGTCAAAGTGAAGGAAATTACATAGGAATGGGTTGGGATGAACGATTAGATATTGTTGATTTAACTAAATACATTATTAATAACTACGCTAATACTGAAATCGTATTATTTGGAGTTTCAATGGGAGCTGCTACTGTAATGACTACTTCTGGTGAAAAACTTCCTAGTAATGTTAAAGCTATAATAGAAGATTGTGGTTATACATCTGCTTGGAGTCAATTTGCATATCAATTAAAATCATTATTTAAGTTGCATTCATTCCCAATGCTCGAAGTAGCAAGTCTTATTTGCAAAATTAAATCTGGATTCTTTATAAGTAAAGTATCTCCAATTAAACAAATAAAGAAATCTATAACACCAACTTTATTTATTCATGGTGATAATGATGACTTTGTTCCATTTTTCATGCTTGATGAACTATATAATGCCTTTTCAGGTGAAAAGGAAAAACTAGTTATCCATGGCGCTGCTCACGCAAAAGCTAGTTACGTTAATCCTCAGCTATATTGGACGACAATCGAAACTTTTCTAAAAAAATATATTAAATAATAATTTAACATTTATACAAAAAATAGTGGCAATTTATTTATCTAAATTGCCACTATTTTTTTGTTACTCATTTATAATCATTACCATAACTCTAATTTCTTTTCGTTATTTTACTCTAAATTTCAACTTTTTGATAATTTAGTTAATTGAAATTATACCTTCTACGTTTAGAAAAAAGTATTTTCTTAACTTTTAACAAAACAAGCTCTTTTCAACAACTTAATTTATTAATTAAAAATATTACTTGATTGATAAGATATTTTTAACTTTAATAATAAATTCAACTTCACTATTTGCTTCAACGAATTCTCCATTTACCATAGCTACTATACTTTCATCCATTCTTCCACCGCATTCTCCAATACAGCCAAAAACTATTTTTTCATCTTTGAATTCTTTTTTTACTAATTCTGGATCTATACCAGAACATCCTGGACACATTACTATCATATCTTTTCTCCTTTATTCTTATAAACTAAAAAGGTGTCATATTATAAACACCCTTTATTCTAACCTAATTAAATTCTTTATCAATATTTTTCTAATTTATTTAGCTAAATCATTCTTACTCTTTTAAAACCCATTCTAAAAACTCTGGAAATCTTCTCCTCCAAGAATCCTCCGAATGATTTGCGCCTTCCTCAATTACTACTTTTATATCTTTCTTATCTTGTCCTAAATTTAAAAGTAAACTTTCTAACTCTTTAGTATCATCTACGTAAATATCATTAAATGCAATAACACTCTCATCAGAAGTTTCTTTAGTTCCTGAATCTAAATAAACTCTTAATCCTTTTTTATAATTTTCTTTTATAAATTTCATTAAATTTTCTTTACTAAACCATATAGCCGTTGAAAATGCACCTATTACAGAAAATACTTCAGGATACTTATACCCAATATATAAAGATATAAACCCGCCCATTGAAGAACCTGCTATAAATGTATTTTCTTTTGTTTTTAGGGTTCTATATTTATTATCAATAAATGGTTTTAATGAATTTACTAAAAATTCACCATACAACTTACCTTCCCCACCAGCTTTGTATATTCCCATACCAGGAGTTAATTCCTTAAGATTATTATTTACCCATGGGGAATATTCATTAAGCCTTCCCTCAATATTTTCACTATTACAGTCAATTCCAACAACTATGACTCCATCATTTCCATTTGCCTCACTCTTATTCATAGCACTTTGAATATCCCATATGCCTCCATAAGCTGAGGTTTCCTTATAAAAAAGATTATGTCCATCATGCATATACATAACTTTATAATGTTTATTTAAGTTCTTATCATAATCATTAGGTAAATATACCCTAATCATCCTCTTCCTATTTAATTCTTCTATTTCTACCTCAAAATTTTCAATACGATACATCTTTTACCCCTCAATAAATTCTTAAAATATTTTAGTTTAATAATTATATCATAAACATTATTAAAACTATATTGTGAGTATTTATATATTATAAACGTATTTTAAATAAACAACTTCTTCAAAAAGTGACCTTAAAATTAATTTAAATTTCAGTTCCATTTTTAAATTGACTATTATACAAACTAGCATAAAACCCATTTTTCTCTAATAGTTCATCATGTGTTCCACTTTCAATTATTTCTCCATCTTTTAATGCTAGAATTTTATCTGCATTTCTTATTGTACTTAATCTATGTGCTATAACAAATGTTGTTTTTCCTTGCATCAATTTAAGCATTGCATTTTGTATTAATACTTCTGTTCTTGTATCTATTGAAGATGTTGCCTCATCTAATATTAATATTGATGCTTTTGATAATATTGCTCTTGCTATAGCTAGTAACTGTCTTTGTCCTTGTGATAAATTACAACCATTATCAGCTAGAATTGTATTATATCCCTCTGGCAGTTGTTTTATAAAATGATGTGCATCTGCTATTTTAGCTGCTTCTATTATTTCTTCCTCTGTAGCCTCTAACCTACCATATCTTATATTTTCGCTAACACTTTCTGAAAATAAATAAGTATCTTGAAGTACCATTGCTACTGATTTTCTTAAACTTTCTCTTGTTATATCATCAATATTTTTACCATCAATTAAAATTTCACCACTATCAATTTTATAAAACTTAGTAAGTAAGTTAACTACAGTAGTCTTTCCAGCTCCTGTAGGTCCTACTATTGCTATAACCTCACCTTTTTTTGCTTCTATTGAAACATTCTTTAATATTTCTTTTCCCTTTTCATAAGAAAAAGTTACATTTTTAAGTTCAACATGTCCATCAATATTAGTTATAGACTTTGCCCCTTCTTTATCCTTTTCTTTTTCTTCATCTATAACCTCAAACACCCTTTCAGCACCAGCTAGTGCACTTTGAATAGTATTAAACAAGTTCATTATTTCATTTATAGGACGAGTAAAATTCCTCATATATAATAAAAATGAAAATACTACACCAACTGTAATTGCAGATCCTTTTAATATTAAATATCCACCTACTACAGAAATTATTAAATATGAAATATTATTTATAAAATTATTTATAGGTCCCATAAAAGAAGATACACCTTGTGCTATTATTGCACTTTTAGTAAGCCTTTCATTTATCTCAGAAAACTCTCCTTTAACCTTTTCTTCTTCTGAAAATAATAAAACAACCTTTTGTCCTGAAACCATTTCTTCAATATACCCATTTAAGTTTCCTAGTTCTTGTTGTTGCTTTACGAAAAATTTTTGAGTTTTCTTTGCTAATATTTTTGTGGTTATAAAAGTTAAAGGTACTGTTATCATTCCTATTAATGTTAATAATGGACTTAATATAACCATTGCAATAAACATTCCTACAACATTAATTATTCCTGAAAAAAGCTGTGTTATACTTTGAGATAATGTTGTATTTATATTATCAACATCATTTGTAAGCCTACTCATTAAATCTCCACTTGAATTATTATCAAAATACCTAAGTGGAAGTTTTTGAAGATTAATAAATAAATCTTTTCTTATTCTTGCCGAAACTCGTTGCGCTATTTTTAGCATTACTATATTTTGATAGTATGTTGAAAAAATATTTACTAAATACATTAAAACTAATATTGTGCATATAAAAGCTAAGCCTTTCATATCTCCCGTTTCAATAAAATTATCTATTGTATATCCATTTAATCTAGTTCCAAATATACTAATTAATGTAGTAACAAAACATAAAATAAATACTATTAAAATACTTGCTTTCTTTTCAATTAGGTATCCAACTAACCTTTTTACAGTTCCTTTAAAATCCTTAATTTTTTCTGCCTTTTTTTTATGAAGATTATGTGGACCTGCTCCTGGCCTCATTTGTATTGCTGCTCTACTAGACATTTGAAACAACCTCCTCCCCTAGTTGTGATATGGCAATACTTCTATATATATCACACTCTTTAATTAATTCCTCATGATTTCCAATTGCTACAATTTCACCATTATCCAAAACTATTATTTTGTCGGAATCCTTCACAGCTGAGATTCTTTGAGCTATAAGAAATACAGTAGAATTTTTCATTCTATTTTTAATTGATTTTTGAAGTTTTGCTTCAGTTGCCATATCTAATGCACTACTTGAATCATCTAAAATTAATATCTTAGGATTTTTAATTAATGTTCTTGCAATAGAAATTCTTTGCTTTTGCCCCCCAGATAAATTTTTACCTCTTTGTCCAACTTCCCTATTGAATCCTTCATTATTTGCATTTATAAATTCAAAAGCTTGAGCATCTTTTACTGAACTTATCATCATTTCTTCAGTTGCATCTTCTTTACCAAACTTTAAGTTATCTTCAATACTTCCCGAAAAAAGAGTTGTATCCTGAAGTACAACACCAATTAATGATCTTAATTCATTTATTTTTAAATTTTTAACATCTTCATTTCCAATCATTACAGTTCCACTACTTGTATCATATAATCTTGGAATAAGTGATATTAATGTACTTTTCCCACTTCCTGTAGCACCTATAATTCCAATCTTTTCTCCTTCTTCAGCCTTAAAAGATATTCCTTTTAATACATAATCTCCATCTTTATTATATTTGAAGTAAACATCTTTAAACTCTATATTAAACTTATTTATCTTCTTTGCATCTTCTTTGTCCGTTATTGATGATTCCACATCTAAAACTTCATTGATTCTACTTGCAGATACCTTTGCTCTAGAAAAGTTAATGATAATCATTACCAACATATTTAAAGAACTCATTATTTGAACTAAATAATTTATAAATGCCATTATCTTTCCTATTTCTAATGAACCCTTATTAACATAATTTCCACCAAACCAAAGTATAGCAACAACACTTAAATTCATTATCAATGTAACTAATGGCCATAAAAGTATAGTTACGCTTTGAGCTTTAATACTAGTACTCATCAAATCATCATTTGCATAACTAAATCTTTCTTTTACCTTATCTTCTATAGCAAATGCCTTAACGACTCTAACCCCTAATAAGTTTTCTCTCATAACTAAATTTACATTATCTATTTTCTTTTGCATTGCAGTAAAAAATGGAGTTGATTTAGCTGTTATTACAGTTACACTTAATATTATTAATGGAATTACAACTAAAAATATCATTGATAGCTTAACACTAATACTTAGTGACATTATAATTCCACCTAAACAAATTAGTGGAGATCTAACCATCCCTCTCAGTGCCATCATCACCATATTTTGAACTTGTGTTACATCATTAGTTAATCTAGTAATAAGTGATGATGTTTTAAATTGGTCTATCTCCGAAAATGATAAACTTTGTATTTTATTAAATAAACCTTGTCTCATATTTTTTCCCATATTCATCGAAGCTAAAGTAGAAAAAACACCACAAAGCATTCCACCTAGTATACCTATAAAAGCAACTACTATCATTTTGAACCCAACATTTAATACATAAGTAATATCACCATTTGCAACACCTATATCTATAATATCTGACATAAGTTTAGGTTGATTCAAATCCATTATAACTTCAATAAACATCATTAAAGGTGCTAAAATAGTATAAATAATTGCACTTCCTTTAATGTATTTAAGTAGTTTAGTCATTTTTTTCTTCCTCTCCTTTACTTAAATTATTATACATTCTTTCAAAAAAGCTTTTTGCTTGCTCCTTTTCCTCTTGAGTAAAATCCCTAAAGCATTCTTTTTCAATTTCACAAATAGCTCTTTGAGAGTTTTTCTGAGTTATTTTCCCCTTTTCAGTTAAATATACATTAATAATTCTTCTATCACTTGTATTAAGCCTTCTTTCAATAAAACCAGCTTTCTCCATAGTTGATAAAATACTCGTAACCGTTGCAGGTTCAATATTACAGTTTTTTGCTATATCTTTTTGTATACTCCCATCATTTTCTGCTAAATAATTTAATATTTTAGGTTGCCCCTTTGATATATCACACTTTCTAAACTCATCATGGCATCTCTTACGATGAACCCTTTTTAGTTTCATAAATACTTTAATTAACTCTCCATCATTCATATTCTTTGCCTCCTAAAAGTAAATTATTTAAAAATCATATAATAGTTAGATATCTAATAATTAGATATCTAACTATTATTATAAATTTATATTTCTTATATATCAATAAAAAATCCTATAATTATTTTTCTTACATAATTTAATTTTTTATATAATTATTTATACTTCTAATGTAATCCTTAAAATGAATATTTTATCTTTTTATTGACAAAATAAATAAGTAATATAAACTGAGAATTTTTATAGGAGGTGTGGTCATGAAACATAATGAAAGCATCGCTTGTACTGTTATTGAATGCAAATTTCACTGTAATGAAGATAATTATTGTACTCTAAATAAAATTCAAGTAGTCAGTCATACAGGATGTGTATCAAGTAAAGAATGTACTGATTGTGGTAGCTTTTCTAGAAAATAATCCTTAATATAAGGTGTGTTTAATCTATTAATTAACTACATACTTTTTCATTATTTCTCTTATT